>Ga0207687_10002206_pt1 | contig 13275 bp, 9 predicted proteins | sample KBSM54metaG_FD_184399 | JGI IMG/M metagenome (GOLD analysis project Ga0207687, IMG submission 184399) | Miscanthus rhizosphere microbial communities from Kellogg Biological Station, Michigan, USA - KBS M5-4 metaG (SPAdes) (version 2) | ecosystem: Host-associated > Plants > Roots > Rhizosphere >...
ACCAGTTTGGATGGAATACGTCCGTCGAAGAAACACTTCTCGACATGCGGAGCCATGCCGAGCGGCGTCGCATGAACCAAGGCGTCAAACGTTCGGGCCGCGGCCTGGTCGCGCGAAAGTGCTTCCGCCCCGCACGTGGACGCGAGCGCACGGACACGATCTAAATTCCGGCCCGTCACCGCCAGCTTGGTGCCCGCCGCCGCCAGCGCGAACACCGCTCCGCGAGCCGCGCCGCCGTTGCCCACCACCAGGACCGAGGATTTATTCAACCGCACATGCCGCTCGAGCGGCGACGTAACGCCGGGAGCATCGGTATTCGCGCCGCGCCACTTTCCGGCCTTGCGCCACACCGTATTCACCGCTCCGATGCGGCGAGCCACCGGATCCACCCAGTCCAGATATCGCAGGATCTTCTGCTTGTGCGGGATGGTCACGCTGAAGCCCGCCAAGGGCAGCTCCTCGGCCATCACGAAGAAATCCTTGAGCTGCCCGGGATGCACCAGGAACGGGAGATAGACCGCATCCACGCGCCGAGCCTGGAATGCCCGGTTGTGTACCGCCGGCGAGATGGAATGCCCCACCGGATCGGCGATTACTCCATAGATTTTCCCGTCGCGCGAGAGTTTCCCCACACGATACATGCCTCGCAGCTTCTTCGCGCTCACTTGTCCCGACGCGGTTCCGCCGGCCATATTCGGCGCGGCGTACGTGTACAAACCCCCGAACGCGGGTGACAGCACGCGCGTGGGGAATCCGGTTTCTCCCATTGCCAGCAGCACCGTCGGGATCTTCGGATGCGAGCGCGCCAGAGACAGCACCCGCGAGTTGTCGGACGGCTTGCGCGCCGTGGTCACGATTTTATAAGCGTGCGCCGGGATCGCGGCCATGCGCCGCAGGACCGATTCCAAACGCGGCGGAGTGCCTCCGTAGTTGTGATAGGAAAGCACCAGGTAGGCTTCCGAGCGCAGGTGCGCCAGGTGGTTCTCGCAGTTCTCCGCGCTTTCGATTTCGAGATCCAGAGCCTGGGCCCCGGCTTCGTGCGCGGCTTCCAGGATCTTGATCTGTTCTTCAATGCTGCCGGTGAAACGTCCCTGGTTCTGACGCCGGCGGCAGGTGGCGAGAATCGTGCAATCCGGATAGCGGGTTAGAAACTTCCGCACGGCCGCTACGCCGCGCTCCGGAGAAGCCAGGTAGTCCAGGCGGAATTCCAGAAACCGCTCTCCGCTATCGTATTCGGCACGCGCGTGCGCCAGCAGGGAATCCACGTCGGGGAAACCCAGCGCGATGCAAATGCTCGGGAAAATAGTTTTTTGCCCCATGCGAGCGACAGAACAGCATATCATGCCGCCTGTGCATCGCGTCCGGCGGGGAATGCCCAGCGGAATACCGGAGTCAGCGAAATCACTCCGATTACGAGTACGATCCAGCAAGCCGTCGCCGCGTAAACCACCGTCCACGATTGCGCCGCCCCAGGACGAAGAAGATCGGCGAAGTACCAGGGGAACCCTCCGGACCAGTGGGTATAGGCGAGCAGCAGGAGCGTCGTGCTGATCGCGTAGAAGCCTGTTACGAAGCGCCATCCGAACACAAAACAAAACGGCAGTATCCACGCCAGATACTGCACCCCGAATCCGGGCGTCAACACCAGGAATAGCGCAATCGCGCCGCCGGTTACTTCATGCAGACGCCACCCTGCCCGGTGCAGATATACGCTGATCAGCGCGACTGCGGTGAAGGCCAGTGGAGTGCCAAAGTGATCGTAGCCCGGGATGAATCCCGATAGTCCCCACCATCCGCCAATGCTGCGATACCCGAATACGGTCTTCGCGATCAGCACCGGAAACTGAAATGTATAAGGGGCGCCGAAGGCCAGTCCGCCCGCCGCGGTTGACGCCAGAAATGCCGCCCGCTGACGCCAAGTGGGCAGGCGTAGGCAGAATGCCGGAATCAGGAAAAGAGGCCAGACCTTCACGCTGCAAGCGGCCGCGAAAAGGAGACCCGTCACTGTCGGCCGCCAACCCGCTTCCGCCCCATACACGGCCCAGATCAGAAACGCGACGACAATAGGATCTGAATTCCCGTGAAAGCCCGCAATCACAATGGCCGCGGGACAGAGCACGAACGCCGTGGCGCAGCGCGCTCCTAGCATCCTGTACAACGCTCCCGCGGTGAGCGCATGCGCTAATATCGTCAAAACCCGGAACCAGAATCGAAACGGAACTCCTGTGTGCTGTTCCACCGAAAGCGTCGCCTGCCAGATGCGGATCACACCGGGAGGATGAGCCATCTGCTCATTCCACTCGGGATGGAACTCTACCAGGGGCGCTCCTTCTCTGTACAAGGCAGCGACGCCGGAACTCGAGGCCTTCACGGCGTACGACTTGAAGAACAGGACGTCATTGGTTCCGTAGGTCAAGCTCGCCAGCGTGAGGCCGACTGCCACCGCGATCAGCAGTCCGGCAACGAAGAGTTTGAATCCATACCGCGCGCCGAACATTATGGAGTCTCCGAGGATTTGCCTACACTCTCAGGGTGCTGGCTCCGCGTGCGTTCAATCAGGGCAACCAAGTCTGCCTGATACTGAGACAGGTCCTGTGATTGTACGGCGCTTTCCGGGAGCTCGTAAGTTTGCCGTCTGCTCTGATCGCTCCATGGAACGCGCGCCGCGCGTTGCAGGCCGACGCGGTAGCTCAAGACCAGTGTGATCATCCGCAGCCCCAGCTTGAACGCTTTCCATAAGTCTCCGGTGACGCTGGATTCGCCCACGCGCCGACGGTAGTTCACCGGGATCTCGATAAACGGAATCCCGTGCGCGATTACTTCCATCAGTAGTTGCGGCCCGAAATGCGAGCCGCCGATGGTCAGGTGCGGACGGATTCTCTGCAATGCTTCGCGGTGAAACAAGCGATAGGTACAACCCATGTCCGTCAGGATGGTGGTGTTGAACAGCAGCTCCGTCATCTTCGCCACGGCCCAATTTCCCCAGCGCAAGAACGGCCCCATGTTGGCGCCCGCCCAGATGAATTCGCGGCTGGTGCGCGTGCCGAAGACCACCTGCACGTCGTCGGAATACGCCAGGAGCTTCAGCAGGTCATGGCCGCTAAAGGTGCCATCCGGCTCGGCCAGCACAATCAGATCCGCGGCGCTGTTGTCGATGCCGCACAGCAGCGCGTGTCCATAACCCTGGCGGCGTTCGAACAGTTCCCGCGCGCCCGATCCCGCGATCTCTTCCGAGGTTCCCTGCGCGGCGTTATTGTTGACGACGATCACTTCGTCGGCCAGGCCATCCCGCTGAAAGTCGAAGGCCGCCGCACGGATCGAGTTTTTTTCGTTATAGGTCGGCAGGATCACTGCGACGGTCTTACCGCGCCACATATCCCCCGACAGATCGGCAGAAAAGGCTCCGAGTGTTAACGGCTGGCCACCACCAGGAATTGGCCCGCCAAAGGCCTGTATGGCAAGGCCAGATACAGACTCACCAGCCATTCCGCGGTAGGCAGCCGCGACTTCATAGTGAACGGAGTAAAGCGCGGTTCAGCATGCTCAATGCGCCAGCCGAGCGATCGCAGGAAGTCTTGAAACCCCGCGTCGGTATACGCCGTGCGGTGCGTGTAGTCGTCGAAGTAGCGCCGCGGTTCCAGCCGGAAGTTCGGTTGAATTGCGATAAATCGCCCGCCGGGCTTCAGTTTGCGCTGGACCTGTGCCAGAATCTGCGCACCATCTTCCAGCGTGAAGTGTTCGAGAAAATTGGACGCGAAAACAGTGCCCAGACTCGCGTCGGGAATCGCCCAGGGATCGAGCGCCGATTGAAACAGCGCTTTCACCGATGGATCCCAATGCTCGGCCAGCACCGGGTTCTGATCCAGAGCCCACTTGGAAGCGGCTTGGATCGCGTGCGTGAACTCGCCGTAGCCGGCTCCCAGTTCGAGGAGCGGCTGGGATGTATCCACCCACGGTTGCAGATAGCGCGCGATGGCACGCCACACGGCCGCTCGCCGCGGGTCGTATGGAAATCGAATGTTGTGATACTCGGCCTGATCGAGAATGGGGACCGCCTTCATTACAGAGTCTCCCGGTTTAACGGCTGGTACACATAAGCGTCCAGGAATGGCCCCGGCACATGCTGGACCAGGCGATAGTGCCTGCGCACTTCATCCAACTGGCTGGCGGGCAGCGTTCCGATCTCGCCGTCCTTGAACTGCTGGGGCTGAAAGACATCTTCGCTCAGGATGACTGTCGAAAATGCACCCAGCGCGAGATCGCGTCGAACCGGCTCAGGATCGACTACATGAGCCGACACCAGCAGGTTGTAGATGAGCGGCTCTACGTCCATTCTTTGGCGGAGTCGCACCATGGCGTTGAAGTCCGTGCACAGAACCAAACCGCCGGACGGCTGGACGTAGGGCCGTAACTGTTCGACCTGTGCCCGGAATATCTTCTCTTTCATCAGCCTGGCCAGCAAAGTATTGGCGGAGACGCGATAGCCGATCGCCATATGCAGCGCCAGCGGGATCAGGAGCAATGTGATCCAGCTTTTGCTGCGCTCAAAGTACAGCTCGAAGAACTTCATTTGATGCAGGCCGATGGCCGCGCATACAGCCAGCAGAAGTGTCGACTCAATCTGATAATTGGTATCCGAGCCGAACTTTGCGGCGGTTCCCAGAAAGACCAGCATCGCCAGAATCAAGTAAGCGCACGGTGCGAGAGCGCGCCCGTGAAGCATGCGGCCGAAGGAGACCGCCGAGATTGCGAGCAACCCGAACGAGATCGAAACAAAATAGCGGAACTGCGTAAAAAACTGAGCGGCGCTGAAGGGATTGATGTTGGCAAATACCGTGTTCGCCAGGAACCGACCGTGAAGTGCAGTGTTGATGGCCAGCACGACGGCTCCCACGCCGGCGCCGAAAATCACGCCGAACCACAGGGCCTTCTTGCGATCACGTATCAACAGGAGAAGGAAGATCGCGGCGGGCGCGGCCACCGTGGTCTGTTTCGTGAACAGCGCCAGTGCGGCGAATAAACCGGCCATCCACAACATCGACTCTCCCTGGACGTGATATCGCGAGTACAGGTAAAACGCCATCAACGCAAGGAATGCAGCTAGCGTGTCCACTTGACCAGTGGTTCCCCACGATCCCAGCAAGGAGCTCGATGCGGCGGCCAGCGATGCAACCCAGGCGGCATTGCGGTCGCCGGTGTACAGAAGGGCGATCCGTCCGCATAAAAAGATCAATCCACACAACGCCGCGAAACTGATGCAGCGGCCCGCAAGGGCTGCCGAGAATCCGGCCCGGATCAATCCCGACTCGAGCCAGTAGAACAACGGCATGTAGGCGCACACCGTGAAGGGATAATGCTTCAGGTCATAGTAGAGCGTTCCATCGTGCACCAGCATCAGGGACTGCGCGGCCACCACCGATTCGGGCGGAGATAGCTCATTGACGGCCCACAGCATCGTGACGATGTAACACAGAAGAACGATGGCGGCCAACGCCGAAGCTACCCATAAACCTCGCCGGAACCCTCGCTCCACAGGCGAGGCTGGGGAAGATGGCGCATTCGCCGCAGGGAACTCAGTTGTGGACGCAACAGCCATTGCTTCCTATAGGTTCGGCAGAATTCCGACGATACTCCAGAGTGGTGAATGTCCGGTGAATTTCGCCTCTCGCCCGCTCGTATTTCTCTTCGTGCTGCTGTCGCTGGCGCCGTCCGCGATATTCCTATCGCGCCATAGCGACCTTCCGAGCTTTGGCGATCTACACGACGACAGTCTCTACTACGTCTCCGCTAAGTCGTTGGCGGACGGCGGCGGCTACCGCATCGAAAGTCTTCCCGGAGAACCGTCGCAGACCAAATATCCGCCGCTCTACCCGTTACTGCTTTCCGTCGCATGGCGAATCAATCCTGAGTTTCCGCGGAACCTGCCCATCGCCGCGTGGATCTCGTGGCTGGCCTTCCCGGCGATCATGCTTCAACTGGTGTGGCTGTTTCCACGGTTGGGAATCGCGGGTTGGCGAGGCTGGATGTTGACGCTGCTGGTCGCCGTGAATCCGTACATGCTGGTGTTCAGCTCAACGCTGGTATCCGACCTGGCGTATGCCGCGCTGATGCTCGCGGCGATTCTGCTCACCGAACGCGCTACTCGAGCCAGCGCGATTGCTGCGGGAGCCGTGGCCGGTCTGGCGTATCTGACGCGCTCCGCGGGCATCGTTTTCCTGGTAGCCGGACCGTTATATCTGTGGATGCGTCACAAGCGCCGCGAGGCTATTCTCTGGGCTTGCGCGATGCTGCCATTCGTCGCCGGGTGGACCCTCTGGACGCGCTTGCACCAGGTTCCCACCAGCGACCCTGCGTTGATGTATTACACCGACTACTTCCGCTACGAGCTCTACTCGATTTCGCTGCGCGACCTGCCCGTGTTCATCTGGCGAAACATCGACGGCCTGCTGCTGGGACTCGGATCGTTAGTGCTGCCCAACGTGGCTAGCTCGTTCGTCGTCAAAACGGTCGCGCAGGTGATCGCCATTGCGACGATTTCGGGAGTGGTTCGCATGGTCCGCCGGGGCGCCATGGGTTCAGGAATGGTCCAGCTATACGCGCTGCTCGCCGCCGGAAGTTGCGCGCAATTGGTTGTGTGGCACTTTCCTCCCAATGAACGGTTCGTCTTGCCCTTTCTGCCGCTGGCACTGGCCGGACTGATGACCGAGATGGAACACCTGTCCGTGATGCTACGCAAAGGACTACAGCATCGCGACGCCAGTCAGCGCGTGGTCGCGGCAGGAATGCTCCTGGCGGTCGCGGGCGTTCTGGTGGGCGCCGTAGGGCTCCAGATTTACGTAGGCCAAGTCCTGCTGCCGGAACAGGAGACGGCACATCGCGCGGCGAATGCGGATCGTATCGCAAGCTATGACTGGATCCGGACCACGCTACCGCAGGACGCAACCTTGCTGAGCAGTGAAGATGCCTTGGTCTACTTGAACACCGGCCGGCACGCCATGCGCCGGACGCTGCCTCCGCCCTATTGGTATCGCGAAGACCACGCGCGCATCATCGACTGGATGAGCAACTTCCGCGCGTTCACCCTGGAACACGGGTTGACATATTTTGCGTTTTCCGGGATCGACTTCCGGCAGGGCATCACCAGTGATGACGGTTCCGCCATCCAGGCAGCGATCAAGTCACGCCCGGATCTGAGCCCGATGTATCAGACCGAAACCGCGATGGTCTACCGGCTTCGCTAGACGGTCGAGCCTTTCCATTTTCCGCGGCGGAACATCAGCACGCCGGTCACGGCCAGCGCCGATTGTGCGATCGCAATGGCCACGAAGATCCCGTTCGGCCCCAGCCCGATACGAAATGCGAGCAGCCACGCCAGCGGAATCTGCAATACCCAGAAACACAACACATTCAGCATCGTCGGAGTATTCGTATCGCCCGCGCCGTTGAAGGCCTGCGCGATCACCATGCCCCAGGCGTAGAAGATGTAGCCGTACGCAATCGTCCGCAGGGTGTTGGAGGCCATGGAAACCACGTCCGGATCGGTGGTGAAAATCCGGACTAGCGGCCCGGCGAACCCGATGAAGATTACGGCGATCAGTCCTAGAAAAATCATGTTGTAGAAGCCGGCCAGCCAGACGGACTTCTCGGCGCGTGCGGGTTTGCGGGCTCCCAGGTTCTGTCCCACCAGGGTCGCCGCGGCGTTGGCCATCCCCCAGCTCGGAAGCAGAGCGAAAAGAATAATGCGCAGTGCCAGCGTGTATCCCGCGATGGCCACGCTGCCGAATACGGCGCACATTCGCACCAGGACGATCCAGCTCGCCACCGAGACCAGGTATTGAAACATCCCGCCGAGTGAGAGGCGAATAAGGCGCAGCATGAGCGCCGGGATCAACCGGATCTGATGCCAGTGCACCACCACTCGACTCTTGCCGCTGCTCAGAAACCACAGTTGTAGCAGCACTCCGCATCCCCGCCCGATGGTGGTCCCGATGCCCGACCCGGCTACGCCCAGCCTGGGAAATGGCCCCAGTCCAAAGATCAGGCAGGGATTGAGCAGGATATTGATCCAGTTGGCGGTCCACAGCACGCGCATGGCGAGCGAGGCGTCGCCCGCGCCGCGAAACACACCGTTGATTAGGAACAGTAGCAGCACGGTCCCGCTGCCGCCGTAAATCGCGTGCGTGTAGCCGATCCCTGTCGAGATAACTTCCGGCGACGCGCCCATGATCCGCAGCAGATCGCGCGCGAAGACGAATCCCAGCGTTCCGATTACCGCTGCGATCATCACCCCCAGCAACACCGCCTGCGATGCCGTTTCCGCGGCGGCCTTGGGATCCTTTTCGCCGATCCGGCGCGCTACCGTGGCCGTAGTCGCGATGCTCAGCCCCAGCGCGACTGCAAAGAGCAGCGTCAACAAAGACTCCGTAAAGCCGACCGTTGCAACCGCATTCGCGCCGAGATGCGCTACCCAGAACACGTCGACCACGGCAAACAGCGACTCCATCATCATTTCGAGCACCATGGGCACGGCCAGCATGGCGATGGCCCGCCCGATGGAGCCCTGGGTGAAGTCGCGATGCGGATCGCCCAGTACGGCGCTCTTGATGGACTGAAAGATTCCCGATTTTTCCTTTAACGTCGTGGGAGACATGCGTACACTACTGCTCCGGCCAGCACGATGATTAGACCCGGCCACGTGGTCGCGGGACGATAAGCGAACAGGATTACCAGAACAACGGCAGCTCCCAGGATATAAAGAGCCGGGGTCAAAGGGTAACCCGGCACGCGATAGCTGCGTTCGACATGGGGCATCTTGTGGCGCAGGCGAAACACCGCGGCGATGGTCAGGATGTAGAAAATCAGCGCCGCCGAGATGACATAGTCGAGCAAATTCCCGTACAGATTGCCGTACTGGCCGGTGGCGGTGTTGAACGTGCGTGGCAGGACTAGAGCGGCCGCCCAGATCCCCTGGACCCACAGCGACCATCCGGGCACCTTGGCGCGGTTCAGCGTCGCGGCTTGCGCGAAGAACAGCCGATCCTTGGCCATCGCGTAGTACGCCCGCGCGCCCGCCAGAACCAGGCTGTTGACACAGCCGAAGGTCGAGATCATGATGGCGATCGCCATAAGCACCGCACCGTAGGAGGGAAAGATTCGTTCCAGCACGGCGGTCGCGACGCGATCCGCGGGTGCGTTCTGGATCGCGGGCATCGGCAGGACTAGCAGATAGATCACGTTGGCCAGAAGATACAGCAGCACCACGAACGTGCAGCCGATGACCAAGGCTTTCGGCAAGTTCTTTTTCGGATCGCGCACTTCTCCGGCGATGAAGGTCACGTCATGCCACGCGTCGGCCGAAAACAGCGAGCCGGATTGCGCCACGCCGATGGCAACAATCAGTCCGAAAACAGTACCCGCGGCGACGCCCAGCGCCGGATCGAACGCGCCCAGCGCAAACGAAGCCGTGAAGTTGGTCTGAATCGCTTCCGCATTGCGGCCCAGGAACAGGCCCGCGAGGATCAAGGCCGCGATGGCCGAAACTTTCGCAGTGGTAAAAACGTTCTGCACGATCTTGCCGTATTCCAGTCCGCGTGAGTTGGTCCACGTCAGCAGCGCGATCACCGCGACGCCCACCAGTTGCGCGGTCGAAAGCGAAAACGCATAGCCCGTGGAGATGTGAATGGGCGGAATCAGATAGCTGCTTTCCGAGATGGACGGAACCAAGACTGACAGGAATCGCGCGAACGCCACGGCAACGGCGGCGATCGTTCCGGTCTGGATTACGGCGAACAGGGTCCAGCCGTAGAGGAATCCCCACAAGGGCGAATACGCTTCGCGCAGGAATACGTAGACACCACCGGCCTCAGGGAGCATAGCCGCGAGCTCTCCGTAGGACAGCGCCGCCAGAATCGTCAGCGCGGCGGTGACGCCCCATGCGACTAGCAGCCACCCAGGACTGTTGATCAAGCGGGCCATATCGGCCGAGACGATGAAGATCCCCGATCCGATCATCGTGCCGATGACGATCATGGTCGCGTCGAACAGATTCAGTCCGCGGACGAATCCGCCGGTCTCGGAAGGCTGGGTCATCGAAGGTTACGGCAATTGTAGCGGAAATATTTTCCCTTGACGATACTACTACATCGTAGTAGACTCAGGTTTCTGGATAGTAGCTTAATATGACCAAGCCTAAACTAACGAAACTCGAACTCCAAATTCTGGAAGCCCTCTGGTCCCATGGAAGGGCGTCCATCCGGGAGATCCAGGAAGCGTTTCCGGAGCCTCGCCCCGCCTACACCACCATTCAGACGACTGTGTACCGGCTCGAAGGGAAGAAGGCCGTGCGCCGGATCCGGAAGATCAGTAATGCCCACATTTTCGAGGCGATCGTGGCCCGGGATGTGGCGCGCCACCGGCTTCTCGACGAGATTCTGAGTTTCTTCGGCGGGCGAGCTCAGCCGATGATGGCGCAGCTCGCCGAGGCTGGAAAACTTACCCTCGATGACGTTCGCGAGCTGGAGAAAACCATCAAGAAGCTTGAAAAAACGGAGAGGGCTCGGAAATGACAAACCATCTCTGGCAATCGACGATATTCGCTGTCGCCGCCGGACTCTTGGCTCTCGCCTTGCGCAAGAATCGGGCACAAGTCCGCTATTGGTTGTGGTTCAGCGCCTCGGTCAAATTCCTCGTCCCATTCTCGTTGCTGATAAGCGTCGGCAGCCAGTTCCAATGGAAGCCGGTCGCCACTCCAGCACCCGTGCCGGCGGGATTCACCGTGTCGCTCGTCGAAATCGCCCAGCCGTTTCCCAGCACTGTTTCGTCTACGTCGTCCACAGATTGGACGCCCACGGTGTTGCTTGCATTGTGGACGCTGGGAGTCGCGGCGATCGCACTGATACGATGTCGAGGATGGCTTCGAGTCCGAGCCGCGATCCGCGCAAGCTCTCCTGTGGACATAACCATGCCCGTGGAGGTTCGCTCTTCGCCAGGCCTGCTGGAACCCGGCGTGGTCGGATTCCTGCGCCCGATTCTGCTCTTGCCTGAGGGCATCGCGGAATACCTGACGCCCCGCCAATTAGAAGCAGTCCTGGCACACGAGCTGTGCCACGTCCGTCGCCGCGACAATTTGACCTCGGCGATCCACATGCTCGTTGAGGCAGTCTTCTGGTTTCATCCGCTGGTCTGGTGGATCGGCGCCCGTCTGGTGGACGAACGCGAGCGCGCCTGCGACGAGGCAGTACTGAGCCTCGGCAATGAGCCGCAAGTCTACGCGGAAGGGATTCTCAACGTTTGCAAGATCTACCTGGAATCTCCGTTGCGCTGCGTTTCCGGCGTCACCGGATCGGATTTGAAAAAACGAATCCAATCGATCCTCACGGGGCGCGTCGCCGGCAACCTGAACTTCGCGAAAAGAGTCGTCCTGGCCGTCGTAGGAATCGCCGCTCTCGCCCTGCCAGTCATTGTCGGCATCTTGAATGAAACCGCCATTCGAGCTCAATCCTCGGCTGGCACACTCAAATTCGAAGTAGCTTCGATCAAGCCGTGCGGCAAGGATACGGGCCCTAGCAAACAGAAGGGCAATGCACCTGCCCGAGCGAGTGTTTCTCCGGGCAGCCTCAACACAGGGTGCGATATTTTGGCAAGTGACAAAGTTGGTCCGCCGGTGGGACTCATTCAGCGGGCTTATGGCAGGCTTGGGATTGGACGTGTTTCTCTGGGGTCTGCTCCGCCGGTTACGGGTGGCCCGGCGTGGATCTATTCGGATCTTTACAGCATCAACGCGAAAGCGGGAGGCAATGCCAGCGAAGCACTCATGGCAGGACCAATGCTTCAAGCTCTTCTCCAAGACCGGTTTAAGCTTCAGCTCCATCGCGCCAGCAAAGAAATCCCGGTGTATGCGCTGACCGCGGCGAAGAACGGCTCCAAGCTCCTGCCCTTTAAGGAAGGAAGTTGCATTGCCGTCGATTTCACCAAACCGCCGATTCCGCCGCCCCCGCCGGGCCAAAAAAACTGTGATGCCGTTGTCGGTGGAAGAAAGGGATCCAACACTAAGCTGGAAGCCCAAGCGATCACTCTCGATTACTTTTCCAAACTACTCAGTCTGGTCTTAGACCGTCCGGTCATCGATAAAACCGGCATCAGCGGGAAATTCGATTTCCATCTTTCATACCTCGTCGATGAGACCACCCCTGGGGCTTTTGGCCCAGAATTCAGTCAGCCCTCGGACGAGACCCCCGCCGCTTCGATCTTCACGGTCCTACAGGAACAGCTCGGATTGAAGCTCGAGCCGGCCAAGGGGTCCCGGGAGTTCCTGGTCATCGATCACGTCGAGCGGCCCACGGAGAATTAACCATGCCGACAGAACTTTCCAATCATCTCTGGCAATCGACAATCTTCGCCGTAGCCGCCGGACTCCTCACTCTCGCCTTCCGCAAGAACCGGGCCCAAGTCCGCTATTGGTTATGGTTCAGCGCGTCCCTCAAATTCCTCGTCCCATTCTCGTTGCTGATAAGCGTCGGCAGCCAGTTCCAATGGAAGCCGGTCGCCAGTCCAGCACCCGTGCCGGCGGGATTCACCGTGTCGCTCGTCGAAATCGCCCAGCCGTTTCCCAGCACGGTTTCGTTTGCGTCGTCCACAGATTGGACGCCCACGGTGTTGCTAGCGTTGTGGACCCTGGGTGTCGCGGTGATCGCGTTGATACGATGTCGAGGATGGCTTCGAATCCGTTCTGCGATTCGCGCAAGCTCTCCTCTGGAGATTCCCGTCCCTGTGGAGGTTCGCTCATCCCCGGGCCTGCTGGAACCCGGCGTGGTCGGATTCTTGCGCCCGATCCTGCTCCTGCCTGAAGGCATCACGGAACACCTGACACTCCAGCAATTAGAAGCCGTGCTGGCACACGAGCTGTGCCATGTCCGCCGCCGCGACAATTTGACCTCGGCGATCCACATGCTCGTTGAGGCAGTCTTCTGGTTTCATCCGTTGGTCTGGTGGATCGGCGCTCGCCTGGTGGACGAACGCGAGCGCGCCTGCGACGAGGCAGTGCTGAGCCTCGGGAATGAGCCGCAAGTTTACGCGGAAGGGATTCTGAACGTTTGCAAAATCTACTTGGAATCTCCCTTGCGTTGCGTTTCGGGCGTCACCGGATCTGATTTGAAAAAGCGAATCCACGCCATCCTGACCGGGCGCGTGGCCGGCGAACTGAACCTCGCGAAGAGAGTAGCCCTGTCAGTCGCAGGAATCGTCGCTCTGGCCCTGCCGGTCATCCTTGGCATCCTG
>Ga0207687_10002208_pt1 | contig 13268 bp, 9 predicted proteins | sample KBSM54metaG_FD_184399 | JGI IMG/M metagenome (GOLD analysis project Ga0207687, IMG submission 184399) | Miscanthus rhizosphere microbial communities from Kellogg Biological Station, Michigan, USA - KBS M5-4 metaG (SPAdes) (version 2) | ecosystem: Host-associated > Plants > Roots > Rhizosphere >...
CGATAGGGCGTGACGATCGGCTTGTTGGTGAAGATGGCGGTGAACGTCGAGTCGTAGTTCGGCACCACATAGGGGCCGAGCAGCGTACATTGCGAGTTGATCGGCACCGTCAGTCCGTAGGGATTGTAAGCGCCGGTATCGTGCAGAAACACGTCCTTGATGCCGAGGATGCGACCGTCGGCCGAGAGCGCAATTTCGGCATCGTGGGTCTGGCCGCGCTCGTGCGTGGTGGCGAAGAAGTGCTCCAGTCGGTCCTCGATCCATTTGATCGGACGGTTGAGCTTTCTGGCCGCCCAGGGGATCACGACCGGGGCCATGCGGGCATAATAATCGGCGAGATCGCCCTTGGTGACGTCCGAATCGGGGAAGATCAGCCGGTCGCGGTTGCTGACCTTCACATGGACCTCGGGGACCGGCGTGGCATCGACCGGGACCGGCTTCTCGGCCACCACATCCTTCGGGTTCTTGTCCTCGCGTAAGCCGAGAAAGCTCGGATGGCGCAGAACGCCGTCGGGCGTCGTCTCGGTAAAGGCGATTTCGGCGACCAGCTTCGGCGCCACCCAATGCGCACCGCGCACCGCCGCGCGCGGCGCCTTCACGGTCGGCTCCTTGCGCTCGAGCTTCGCCAGCTTGGCGCTCAGGTCCATCATCGTGTCGGTGTCGAAACCGGTGCCGACCTTGCCGGCATAATAAAAGCCGTCCGGCCCGTTGAGGCCGAGCAGCAGCGCCCGGAAGCCGCGCGACTTGTCCGAGGGCGTCCAGCCGACGATCACGAATTCCTGGCGCTTGATGCATTTGACCTTGAGCCAGTTCCGGCTGCGCTGGCCGCGATAGGGCGCGTCGGCGAGCTTGGAGACGATGCCTTCATAGCCTTCGCGGCACATGGTCTCGAACAATTGCTCGCCCGAGCCGATGATATGCTCGGCGAACTGGAGCTTGGCATCGGCACCCTGGAGCAGCGGGCGCAAGTGCTCCTTGCGCTGGATGTTGGGGAGCGCTGCAATGTCCTCGCCGTCCAGTTCGAGAAGGTCGAAGGCGAACAGCGTCATCTCGCCGCCATTGGCGATGGCATCCTGAAGCGCTGAGAAGCTCGGCTTGCCGTCCCTGAAGGCGACCACCTCGCCGTCGATCAAGGCGCTGGCGACGTTCAGGGTCGCCGCGGCTTCGGCCACGCCGGGGAATTTCTCGGTCCAGTCGAGGCCCGACCGGCTGTAGATCTTCACTTTGCCGCCGGCGATCGCGACCAACACGCGGTAGCCGTCATATTTCACTTCGTGCAGCCAGCGGCTGCCGGTGGGTACGCTGTCGACCAGGGTGGCGAGCTGGAAGTCGCGGAATTTGGGCAAGGTGCCGGACGCTGATTTGCCACCGGCGGCACCTTTGGGGCGCCCCCCTCCACCAGCTTCGCTGGTCCCCCTCCCCCGCTTCGCGGGGGAGGATTTGGGCCTGGCACCTTCGGCGATCTCCACCATCGTCCGCCCGGTCGCGACGCTGGTTAGCGCGGTCTCGACCAGCGTGTCGGTGCCGCCGGCATAGTCGTCGTCGATCTTGCGGAGCAGCCAGTTTTCAGCCTTTTCCTTGCCGCGCGGTTTCAGGCGGATCAGCAGCCACTCGCCCTTCATCCGCTCGCCCTGGAGCACGAAGTGCAGATGGCCCTTCTCCAGATCCTTCGCGCTCTTGCCGGCGACCGGCGCCCAGGTGCCGCGATCCCACAGCATCACCGTGCCGCCGCCATATTGGCCCTTGGGAATCGTCCCCTCGAAGGTCGCATAGGAAAGCGGATGGTCTTCGGTGCGCACCGCGAGACGCTTCTCGTTCGGGTCGAGGCTCGGGCCGCGCGTCACCGCCCAGCTCTTCAGCACGCCGTCCATTTCGAGGCGGAAATCCCAGTGCAGCCGGCTTGCATCATGTTTCTGCACCATGAAGCTGTTGCCATGGCCGGGTGCGAGCGTGCCCGCCGGTTCGGCCGTCTTCGCGAAATCGCGCTTGGCATTGTAGCGCGCGAGGGGATCGCGCTCAGGCACGCTTCTTCGCCGCCGGCTTTTTCGCGGGGGCCGCCCGCGCCGGCGCTTTCTTCGCGGCGGTCTTCTTCGTCGTCGTCACGCTCGTCGCCTGGGCCGGTGTCGCGCCCGGCCTCTCCATCGATTTCTTGAGCGCTGCCATCAGATCGACCACGTTGGAACCCGAGCGGCCGGTCGGCTCGTCGCTGGTATCCTCGATGATCTTGCGCCCCTTGGCCCTGCGCTTGCGCTCGACCAGATCCTTCAGCGCATCGACATAGCGATCATGGAACTCCCTGGGATCGAAGCTGCCCGATTTCTTCTCGATCAGCGCTTCGGCCAGGTCCATCAGATCCTCGTCAGGCTTCGAATCCGGGATGTCGCGGAAATAGGCCTGCGCCTTGTTGACCTCATCGGCATAGCGCAGTGTCTCGAGCACCATGCCGCGCCCGCAGGGCTTCAGGCTGACGACATATTCGCGGCCACGCATCGCCAATTGCCCGAGCCCGACCTTCTTCGTCCGACGAAGCGCCTCGCGCAGCACGATGAACGCTTCCTCCGCCAGATCGTCGGCGGGCACCACGAAATAGGGCTTCTCGTAATAGAGCACGTCGATTTCGCTCGCATCGACGAACTGGGTGAGTTCGAGCGTCTTCTTCGATTCGAGCTTTACCGCGTCGATCTCGTCCTGTTCGAGCAGGACGAACTCGCCCTTCTCATATTCGAAGCCCTTCATGATCTCGTCGGTGTCGACCGGGCCCACGCCGGTGACGACCTTTTCGTAATGGATCGGCTTTCCTGTCGGCTCATGGATCTGCTTGAAGCTGATCTGCGCGCCGGATTTGGTCGCCGTGTAGATCTCGACCGGGATCGAGACGAGCGCCAGCCTGATCTGTCCCTGCCAATAGGCGCGTGCGGCCATGCCCGGTTCCTTTGTCGCCCCGATTCCCGTCTGTCGGCTCAATCGACGAGCGGCGGAGTCGTTCCGTTTCCTCGACACCGGCGTACCGGAACCGTAAAGCGCGGGCCATGGCCGAAAACCCTTTCACTCTCTTCGACAGCTGGTTCACCGAGGCGCGCGAAACCGAGCCGAACGACTCGAACGCGATGGCTCTCGCCACGGCGGATGCGCTGGGTCGGCCGGCGGTGCGGATGGTGCTGCTCAAGGGCCATGGGCCCGACGGCTTCGTCTTCTACACCAACCAGCAGAGCCGCAAGGCGGCCGATATCGCCGCGAACCCGCAGGCGGCGCTGCTCTTTCACTGGAAGTCGCTGCGGCGGCAGGTCCGGATCGAGGGGCCGCTCGGCCTGGTGACGGAGGCAGAGGCCGATGCCTATTTCGCCAGCCGTCACCGCGATTCGCAGCTCGGCGCCTGGGCGTCCGACCAGTCGCGCCCGCTCGATTCGCGCGGGACCTTCGAAGCGCGTTTCGATGCGATGAAAGCGCGGTTCGAAGAACAGGATGTGCCGCGCCCGCCGCATTGGGGTGGCTATCGCGTTGCGCCGGAGCGGATCGAGTTCTGGCAGGACCGCGCGCATCGCCTCCATGAGCGCCGCCTCTTTACCCGCTCGCAAGAAGGCTGGCGCGAAGGGCTGCTCTACCCGTGACCGAGGACCAGCGCCGCGCCATACCCTATGTCGTGCGCGCCGCGCTCGCGAGCGTGGGCATGGCGTGCTTCCTGCTGCTGTTGAAGGGGTTCGCCGCCTGGCAGACTGCCTCGGTGGCGATGCTGGGATCGCTTGCCGATACCGGACTCGACCTGCTCGCCTCGCTCGTCACGCTCTATGGCGTGCGGCTCGCCGCGACGCCGGCCGACCATGATCACCGCTTCGGCCATGGCAAGGCGGAAGCGCTTGCCGCGCTGTTCCAGGTCATGCTGATCACCGCTTCCGCGGCCGGTATCGCCTGGCGTGCTGTCATGGCGTTGGGCAGCGCGACGCCGACCCATGACGCACAGCTCGGTATCGGCGTATCGGTCGCCGCGATCCTCGCGACGCTTGTGCTGCTTGCCTATCAGCGCCGGATCATCCGCCGCACCGGCTCGGTCGCGATCATGGCCGACAATGTCCATTACCAGTCCGACGTGCTGCTCAACGGCTCGGTGATCGTCGCCCTGGTGCTTGACCAGCTTCTCGGCCTGCGCGGCGCCGATCCGCTGTTCGGCATCGTCATTGCGGCCTGGCTCGCCTTTGGCGCGTTTCGCGCGTCGAGCAACGCCATCGACCAGCTGATGGACAAGGAATGGCCCGAGGCCGAGCGCGCGCGATTCATCGAACTTGCGGCCCAGCATCCCGAGCTGCGCGGCATCCATGATTTCCGCACCCGCCGCTCGGGCAGCCATGATTTCGCGCAATTCCACATCTATGTCGCGCCCGAGATGACGATCGCCGAAGCCCATGTCGTGATGGATGCGGTGGAAGCGAAGATTCGCCAGCAATTCCCCAAGGTCGAGATCCTGATCCATCTCGACCCCGAGGGGCAGATCGACACCGACAACCCGCTGATCGAGGCGGATGTCACCCCGCACTGGTTCGGAAAGCGGATATGAGGCTCTCCTTCAGCCAGATCGATGCCTTCGCCTCACAGTCCTTCAAGGGCAATCCCGCGGCGGTGATGCCGCTCACGGCGTGGCTCGAGGACGCGACGCTCCAGGCGATCGCGGCCGAGAACAACCTTTCCGAAACCGCATTCCTTCTTGCCGATGAGAGCGGCGCGGCTGATTTCGAACTGCGCTGGTTCACGCCCCGGACCGAGGTGGTGATGTGCGGCCATGCGACATTGGCCAGCGGACATTTCCTTCTATCGAGCGATCCCGAGCGCGAGAAGGTCAGCTTCCGGACCCGCAAGGCGGGTGTGCTCGAAGTGGCGCGCGCGGGCGACGGGTATGAGCTGGCGCTCCCCGCTTGGGCTCCAAGCCCAAAGCCCTTGCCGGAGATCGTGGCGGCGCTTGGGCATATAAATGTGGCCGAGACACTGTGGCATCCGGCGCGTTACGCCGTGATCGTTCTGGAAACCGCCGATCAGCTTCGCGCGCTCGAACCCGATTTCCGCGCGCTCGCCGCCCTGGGCGACCTGTTGACGATCGTCACCGCGCCGGGCGACGAGACCGACATCATCAGCCGCGCCTTCGCCCCTGGCGGAGGGATCGACGAGGATCCGGTGACCGGCTCCGCCCACGCCGTGATCATACCCTATTGGGCGAAGCGCCTCGGCTGCGACCGTTTCACCGCCTATCAGGCAAGCACGCGTGGCGGCCGGCTGACGTGCCGCCTCGACGGCGAGCGCGCCGTGCTTGGCGGCACCTGCGTGACGGTGATCGAGGGAACTTTCTTCCTCTGATCACCGCCCTCAGGTCCCCAGGCTCTCAATGAGCGCTGTGGCTGACCGTCCGCATGTCCTGGAAATAGCTGGCCCGGCTCGGCCGCAGATTGGAGAGTTCGAGCGGCCCGGGTTGATCCCAGGCGCCCTCGGGTCGAATCGTCACCATCGGGTCATTGCCGATATGGATCGGATCGGCGGCGGCTTCCCCATTCAGCTCGATTTCGCGATATTCGACGTCGGCGAACTTGAATACGCCGCGATCCGCCATCGCGCGAAAGCCGAACATCCGCCAGAACGGCACCAGATCGATCCGCGAATGGCCGTAAAAGCGGTGGAACCCTTTTTGCCGCGCCAGCGCCAGCGCTTCGCGCACCAGCTTGAAGGCAAGCCGGCTGCGCCGATATTCACGCCGCACGGCGAGCCGTTCGACCTTCACGAAGTCGCCGAAATAGCGCAGCCGGATACAGCCCGCCGGATCGCCATCGATAAAGCCGATCAAATGCGTCGCGCAGAAATCATTGCCGTCGAACTCCTCGGAATAGAGGCAGAATTGTTCGCTGATATAGGTGGCGGAGCGTACCGCGAAGATCATCGCCATGTCGTCGAAGGAGCGCACCGGGCGTACCTCGATCTTCGGCGTGGGCGCCGGAAGCGCTTTCTGCACCGGCGCCATTTCGCCCTCGGGCAGCATCACCAGCAGCCAGTCGGGCGCGCCCGGATAGATCCGGTGTGCGGGCAGAAAGCCCATCGCGGCATTGAGACGCTCCGCATGTGCGGTGACCGCGCGCGAGAACAGGGCGCAGCCTTCAGGGACCAGGTCCGAAAATATCTCGGCCATAGCGGGAAGCGCACGCGCCAGCCGGCCCGGCGTCCAGGTCATCCAGATGTAGACGGCAGTAGGAACCTCATGCTCGGCGACGATCCATTCCGGCTTTGGCTCGCGGCCGTTGAGGGTCCCGTCGAGCAGTCGCTCGGCGCCTTCCACCGACAGAGGCAGATAGGCGATCATCGTCGGCTCGTCGCAATCGCTGACACCCTCGATCACCCGCAGGATGGCGGGATTGCGCTCGCGCATCCGGTTGACCGCGCTGAGCGGCGCGACCGGGAAGAGGCGCCCTGCCCGTTCGAGAACTGATTCGATTTCGGCGTCGGTTGCGACTCGCGAGACGGGCGGAATCCCCGCACGTGCCAGCGTGCGCTCGACCTTTTCGGAAAAACGCAACCGTCCGAAGCTATTGGAATTGCATGTATGCAGCTCTGCTCGCATTTTACCACTCCGGCTGTTAAGGTTACACTCAGACAGGAGTGTAATGGCGAGCAAGCATCCCGCTGCGATCCAAAATTCAGACCATGGTGTTCCGCACTGGAACGCCAGCCATGCCCGCACGCTCGCCCGTGACCTGGATTGGGACGATTTGCGGGCATTCCTGATGGTTACCGAACATCAGAGTTTCCGCTCCGCTGCCGAAAGCTCGCGCCTTTCGCTTAACACGTTACGCAGGCGAATCGAACGACTTGAAAGCCGGATCGGAACCAAGCTTCTGGGACGATCGCGAAGCGGTGTCGTCCCGACGGACATCGGCCTGATGCTGGCGCGCGCCGCGCGCGAGATGGCAGGCGCAGCCCAATCGGTGGAGGGGGACGGTGAGGCGAATGTGCTGATCCACCCCGGCGAGCTCACCATCGGCTGCACAGAAGGATTGGGAAGCCTGTGGCTCACGCCGCGCCTCAACGGCCTTTTCCCGCAGCTCTCCGATCTGACAGTGTCGCTCCAGCTCGATTATGATGTCGCCCGCGACCGCAGCGACCGGGTCGATGTCGGCATCGCCTTCGACGCGCCGCAACGCCCCGATCTTGTGCGGGCGCGGCTCGCGACAATCCATTACGCGCTGTTCGCGTCCGAGGCCTATATCAGGCGCAAGGGCGCGCCGACGTCGTTGGATCAATTTCGCGATCACCAGTTCGTCGAGCAGAGTGGACCAGGATTGAACGCGGGGCTGATCAAATATCTGGTCGGCTCGGAATGGCCCGATGACTTCATGCCGTTGCGCTCGAATTCCGGGCTGTCGGTGTTCTGGGCGGTGGTCAATGGCTCGGGCATCGCCGCGCTGCCGACCTATCTGCGCTCGATATCGAAGCATATCATCCCGCTGGACGTGCCACTGCCGATGCGATTCGACCTCTGGTATTATTATCATGCGGAGGCGCGACATTCGCCGGCGGTGCGCGCGACGATCGACTGGCTGAAGGCAGCCTTCGACCCTGCGCAACATCCCTGGTTCGCGGATCACTTCGTCGATCCGCGCGATTTCGAGCGCGAACGGGCCGGCAAGGTGGTCCCGCTGTTCGAAGGGCTGCTCGAGCCGCGCGGATAGCGCCCGACTCTTATCGGCACTGCCCGGCTCCAGGCCTGCTGGTTGATTCAATCGCCGGGCACAGGGAAGCGATGGCTCGAAGCTTCGCTCCGCGAATAGGCGCGGCGGCCGGCGACGAAGCTATGGGCGATGGCTCGATCGTCCCCCAGTATCTGTAATGTGAACAGGCGATCTCGCAGCGACGCTTCGGCGGTGCGCCGCGCCAGCAGCGGCGTCGCGGCGCAATCGAGTACGATGAAATCCGCCTCCTGCCCTGGCTGCAGTCCACCGATCCGATCGCCCAGCCCAAGCGTCCGCGCGCCGCCCGCGGTCGCGAGATAGAGCGCCCGGAACGGATCGAGGCTGGAGCCGCGCATCTGGCCGACCTTGTACGCCTCGCCGAGCGTCGCGAGCATCGAGAAGCTCGTCCCCGCGCCCACATCGGTGCCGATGCCGACCTTCACGCCGTGCGCATCGGCACGAGCGAGATCGAACAGGCCCGATCCGAGAAACAGGTTGCTCGTCGGGCAAAAGGCGATCGAGGCGCCCGCTTCGCCCATGCGGGCCAGCGCGCCGTCGTCCATATGGATGCAGTGCGCAAAGACCGATCGCGGACCGACCAGGCCGAACTGGTCATAGACGTCGAGATAATCGCGGGCGCTGGAGAAGCGCGCCGCGACGGCGGCGATTTCGTCGCGATTCTCGGCGAGATGCGTGTGCATCAGGACATCGGGGTGCGCAACAAGCAACGCACCCGCCCCGGCCAGCTGCGCGTCGGAGGAGGTGAGCGCGAATCTCGGCGTCACGGCGTAGCCAAGCCGCCCGCGCCCGCGCCACCGTGCGATCAACGCTTCGGTCTCGGCGCGCCCGCTCTCGACGCTGTCATGGAGCGTCTCCGGCCCCAGATCCATCAGCACCTTGCCCGAGACGATCCGCATATCCCGCGCCAGCGCCGCTTCGAACAGGGCGTCGACGGATTGGGCATGGACCGTCGCGAAGACGAGCGCGCTCGTCGTGCCGTTGCGCAACAATTCATCGAGGAAGAAGTTCGCCACCCGATCGGCATGGCCGCGATCGGCGAAGGCGGCTTCGGCCGGAAAGATGTGATGTTCGAGCCATTCAAGAAGCTGATTGCCATGAGCGGCGATGCGATCAGTCTGCGGATAATGGATATGCGTATCGACAAAGCCGGGCACGATCAGCCCGGGCACATGTTCGACCGGCACATCGGCGAAGCGCGGCGCGAGATTGGCATGGGCGCCGAATGCGACCACGATCCCGTCCTCGACAACGAGCAGGCCGTCGGCATGATGCTGGATTGCCGCATCGCCGATCTGCGCCGGGTCCTCCGGGACGCTCAGCAGCTCGGCGCGGAACACCTTGAGGCTCATGATGCGGCCCCGAGCGACAGGAGCTGGGCGAGCACCGCGACCGCGATCACATCCGGCTCCTTGCCGACGATCCCCGGCAACCCGATCGGGCAGACGAGGCGCGTCTGATCGATCCCGTCCGCCTGCAACCGCGAGACGAAGCGCGCGCGCTTGGTCCGCGATCCGATCAGGCCGACATAGGCCGCCTCGCCGGCGAGCGCCGCCGCGGTCAGGCGATAGTCGAAGGCGTGATCATGGGTGACGATCAGGATCGCGGCGTCGGATGCGGCCGCGCCGGCGCAGGCAATCATCGCGTCTTCGGTTTCGAGCATTACGCCTGGCGTTTCGGTCATCTCGGGGCGGTTGTCGAACCAGGCGAGGTGAAAGGGTAGGCCAGGCAGCCGCGAGGCGATCGCGCGACCGACATGGCCGGCGCCGAACAGGATCAGCGGGGTGCCGGTGCTTTCGAGGGGTTCGAGGAATTCGGCTCCGGCTTCAAGCAATGGCCCCCGTGCCAAAACCCTTCCCCGGCGAAGGCCGGGGTCCAATTGCGAGCGGCCCGATACTGGACCAGCACCGGGTTGAACATGCCCCGCATGTTCAAGGATCGTCCGGGGGACGATCCGACCCGGTGCTCCTTCGCCGGGGAAGAAGCTCCTTTCAATTCTCGCGGTTCCAAGCAGCGAGACGACGTCGCCACCCCGTTCAATCGCCTCAATCCACGCACTCGCGTCTGGATCGAGCCGTTCGACCAGCAGCCGCACCCGGCCGCCGCAACATTGGCCAAGCAGCGGCCCGAGCGGATAATCCTGAACCCGCCAGCTCCCCGGCGGCAAAGCGAGGATCGCCCGGGCCTGCTCGGCCACACGATATTCGAGCGCGCCGCCGCCGATCGTGCCGTGGAGCGCCTCGGCCGTCACCACCATGCGCGCGCCCGGGCCGCGCGGCGCCGAGCCTTCGGTCGCAAGAATGGTCACCAGCGCGGTCGGTTCTCGTGCCAGGGCCGCTCGTGCCCTATCGGCCCAGTCAGACATCACGGGCCTTCAGCTCCCCGATCGCGGCGAGGATCCGTTCCGGTGTCGCCGGTGCGTCGAGCTTTGGCAAGCCTTTGCCCGGCGCGGTCGCGGCCACGGCCTGGGTCAGCGCTGAGAAGACCGAGATGGCGAGCATGAAGGGCGGCTCGCCCACTGCCTTGGAGCGGTGGATCGTCGCCTCGGCATTTTGGCCACGTTCCCAGAGTCGGATATCCATGCGGCGCGGCCGATCGCTCGCGGTCGGGATCTTGTAGGTCGACGGCGCGTGGGTGAGCAGCCGACCGCGATCGTCATAGACAAGCTCTTCAGTCGTCAGCCAGCCCATGCCCTGGACGAAGCCGCCCTCGACCTGGCCGAGGTCGATCGCCGGATTGAGCGAGTGGCCGACATCATGGAGGATATCGACCGCGAGCACCCGGTGTTCGCCGGTGAGCGTGTCGATCACGACCTCCGACAGCGCGGCGCCATAAGCGAAATAGAGGAACGGCCGGCCGCGATGAGTCGCCCGGTCATATTCGATCTTGGGGGTCGCGTAGAAGCCGGTCGAGGAGAGTGAGATGCGACCGAGATGCGCCATCCGGCACAGGGTTTCGAACGGGACGAGCTCGCCATTGGCGACCACACCATCAGGCGTGAAGTGTACCGCGTCGGCGGTGCCACCGAATTTCGCGGCGGCGAAATCGGCCAGTCGCGCACGAATCTGCTGTGCGGCATTGAACGCAGCCATGCCGTTCAAATCGGCTCCCGAGGACGCCGCGGTGGCTGAGGTATTGGGCACCTTGTCGGTCCGCGTCGCGGTGACGCGCACCCGGTCGATCGGCACCGCGAAGACATCGGCGACGACCTGCGCGACCTTCACCATCAGGCCCTGGCCCATCTCGGTGCCGCCATGGTTGAGCTGGATCGAGCCATCGGCATGAAGCAGCACCAGCGCGCCGGCCTGGTTCAGATGCGTGGTGGTGAAGCTGATGCCGAACTTGACGGCGGTCAGCGCAAGCCCCTTTTTCAGCACCCGGTGGCTGGCGTTGAACGCAGCCACCGCCGCGCGGCGCGCGTCATAATCGGTCCGCTCGGCCAGTTCCTCGATCAGCTCCGGCGCGACATTGTCCTCGACCTGCATATGATAGGGCGTGATGTCCCGGCCCGGCGCGTAGAGATTGGCCCAGCGCACCGCGAGCGGATCAAGCCCGCGCGCGGCGGCGATGGCGTCCATCACCCGCTCGATTGCCATCATCCCCTGCGGCCCGCCGAAACCGCGAAACGCCGTATTGGAAACGGTGTGGGTCTTCAGCCGGTGGCTGACGATCTCGACCGCCGGCAGCCAGTAGCAATTATCGGCATGGAACATGGCCCGGTCGTTGATCGCCGAGGACAGATCGGCGGTCGCGCCGCAGCGTGAGGCGAGTTCGATCCTGATCCCCTCGATCCGGCCCGCATCGTTGAAACCGACATCATAGCGGACGGCGAATTCATGACGCTTGCCGGTCATTGCCATGTCGTCGTCGCGATCGGCGCGGATCTTGGCCGGCCGGCCAGTCTTTGCCGCGACCAGCGCGCAGGCAACGGCGTAAGCGGCTGCCTGGGTCTCCTTGCCGCCGAACGCACCGCCCATGCGGCGCACCTCGACCGTCACATCGGCGTGTGAGAGGTTCAGCACCTTGGCAATGAGATGCTGCACCTCGCTCGGATGCTGGGTCGAGGACAGGACATGCAGCTGACCACCCTCGCCGGGCGTCGCGAGCGCGGCCTGGCCCTCGAGGTAGAAATGCTCCTGGCCGCCCATTTCCAGTCCACCGGTCAGCCGGTGTGGCGCGGCATCGAGCGCAGCGGGAGCATCGCCCCGCGCCATGAATTGAGTGTCCTCGATCGCCGATCCTGCCACCAGCGCCTGTTTGATCGTGACGAGCGCCGGCAGTGGCTCGACCTCAGCCTTGCCCAGCCGCGCCGCGCGCCGCGCCGCGCCGACACTGGTCGCGGCGACGACGAACAGGGGCTGGCCGGGATAGAGTATCTCCTCCTCGGCAAAGAGCCTGTCGTCGCCCTTGACCGGGCTGACATCGTTGACGCCCGGGATATCGGCCGCGGTCAGGACCGCCACCACGCCCGGCGCCGCGCGGACTGCGTCGAGATCGAGCGAGAGCAGCCTCGCATGGCCATCGGCCGCCAGCCCGAAGGCGAGATGGAGCAGCCCCGGCGGCTCGGGCATGTCATCGACATAGCGCGCGTGGCCGGCGACATGCTCGACCGCGCTGTCATGGCGGAGCGGCTGGTTGACCGCGCCGGGGCGGCGGAGATCGGCATCAGCCATCCGAGAGCGCCTCGCTCAACACACTCACCGGTTCCTCCGGGTTCGCGTGCCGCGCCCACAAGCGGCGCAGCAGATTCGCGGCAACCGTCTGTCGATAGATACTCGAACCGCGCACATCCGTCAGCGGCATATAGTCCTGTGCCAGTGCCTCCACGGCAGCCTCGATCGTCTCTTCCGACCAGCTCCGGCCGATCAAGGCCGCCTCGCAGGCCGGTGCCCGCGCCGGTATGCCGGCCATGCCGCCAAAGGCGATGCGGGCGGCCGTCACTATGCCGTCAGCGACGGTGATCGCGAAGGCGCCGCACACCGCCGAGATGTCGCTGTCGAACCGCTTCGAGAGCTTGGCGATGCTGATGATCGCGTCGGGCGCCGGGCGCGGGATGTGGACGCTTTCGACAAACTCGCCGGGCGCGCGATCCTGCACGCCATAGCTTTTGAAGAACATCTCCAGCGGTATCGTTCGCCGCCCATCTCCTTGTCGGAGGGTGAGGGTCGCGCCGAGCGCGATCAGCGCCGGCGGCATATCGCCGATCGGCGAGCCGTTGGCGATATTGCCGCCGATCGTGCCGGCATTGCGCACCTGCAGGCCGCCGATACGGCGGACCAGTTCGCCGAGATCGGGATGCAGCCGTGCGAGCGCTGCCTTCGCCTCGGAATAGCGGGCGCCGGCGCCGAGCGTCAGGCCGTCCTCATCCTCCTCGATCGCCTTGAGATCGGCCACATCACCGATAAAGACCACGGTGCCGAGATCGCGGTGTTGCTTGGTCACCCACAGGCCGACATCAGTCGCACCCGCGACGATCCTGGCGTCGGGATGCTCGACCAGCAGCGCCGCCAGCTCGTCGGCGCTGCGTGGCACGAACCAGTTTTCGCCTGACGC
>Ga0207687_10002221_pt1 | contig 13236 bp, 12 predicted proteins | sample KBSM54metaG_FD_184399 | JGI IMG/M metagenome (GOLD analysis project Ga0207687, IMG submission 184399) | Miscanthus rhizosphere microbial communities from Kellogg Biological Station, Michigan, USA - KBS M5-4 metaG (SPAdes) (version 2) | ecosystem: Host-associated > Plants > Roots > Rhizosphere >...
ATGGGTGGCACCTTCCCGGCGCTGATCTGGGCCAGCGTGATCTCGGCCTGGGAGGAAATCAAGGCAGAACGTGCCGCCGAAGCCAGGGAAAGGAAGGCGAGCAAGGGCGAATCGAGCTCCGGCTCGTCGTCCGAAGGCTCGACCGAAGCCGCGCCGGAATCCTCGGAAGAAACCGAAGTGGCGCCGGAACCGGAAGCGAGCGAACCGGTCGAACCGGCGCCTGAAGAAGAAGCGCCGGAAGCCGCGGAACCGGCCGAACCGGCGGAAGCGGAACCAGCCGAACCCGCCGCTCCCTCGAGCGGCGGCGGTGTCACCGCCGGATAGCCGGCTTCGACACGTAGGGGCTGTCGGCGAGGACGAAGCGCCAGGGGCGCTCGACCGCTTTGGTGATGCCGACCCGGGGGCCGGTGAGGACCTCTGGGGCATGGCCCGGCTCGGGGGCCAGCAGCCGGAAGGGATCGCGCCCGAGGTCGGCCCGGTTCTGCTCCAGCCCGATCCCCAGCGCCTCGGTCAGCTTGCCCGGCCCCGAGCAGAGGTCGCGGTCGGGGCGCTCGCCCCGGCGCGCTCGCATCTGCTCCAGGCCGGCGGTCGGCTCGAGAGCCCGAATCAGCACGGCCGCCGCCTCGCCCTCGGGCTCGGCGACGAAGTTGAGCAGGCTGTGGATGCCGTAGGAGAGATAGACATAGGCGTGGCCGGGCGGCCCAAAGAGGACCTCGGTGCGGTCGGTGAGGCCGACGTAGGCGTGGCAGGCAGGATCGTCGCGCTCGTAGCTCTCGGTCTCGACGATGGTGCCGCCGCAGCCGGCGAAGAAGAGCCGACAGCCAATCAGCTCACGGGCGACAAGGTGAACCGAGCGATCGAAGAAGTCAGCCCCCAACCGCTCTGCGAGCGGTTGGGCCCGGCCTTGAGGCCCGGCCGCCTGGCGCTTCACGCCCGCTCTTCGAGCACCCGCGCCTTGACCGCGTCGAGCGTCTCGTGCGCCTCGCCGAGCTGCGCGGCGAGCGGGACCGAGCCGGTGCCTCCGGCGATCTTCTTCGACTCCAGCCAGCTGCTGCGCCGCAGCACCTCGTAGTAGGAGTCGTCGAGGTGCTCGGAGCGCTTGTGCAGGTCGTCGGCGCTGAGCTCGGAGAGCGACTTGCCCTGCTCGACCGCGTCACGGACGAGGCCGCCGACGATGCCGTGGGCCTCGCGGAAGGGCACGCCGCGCCGGACCAGCAGGTCGGCGACCTCGGTCGCCGCCAGCATCTCGTCGCCCGAGGCGTCCTCCATGCGGGCGCGGTCGAAGGAGATCCCGGCCAGCATGCCCGCCGCCGCGTCTAGACAGGCCTCGACCGTGTCGATCGCGTCGAAGAGTGGCTCCTTGTCCTCCTGCATGTCCTTGCCGTAGGTCAGCGGCAGCGCGTGCATGACCCCAAGCAGGGTCGCGTAGGAAGCGGCGACGCGGGGGCTCTTTGCCCGCAGCAGCTCGGCCGAGTCAGGGTTGACCTTCTGCGGCATGATCGAGGACCCCGAGGAGAAGGACTCGTCGAGCTCGCAGAAGCCGAACTCGGTGCTCGACCAGATGACGATTTCCGAGCCGAGCCGCGAGAGGTGCATCGCACAGCTCGAAGCCGCCGACAGATAGTCGAGGACGAAGTCGCGGTTGGAGGCGCCGTCGATCGAGTTGTGACTGACGTGCTCGAAACCGAGGTCATCGGCGACCGCCTCTCGGTCGATCTCCCAGTTGACCCCGGCCAGGGCGCCGGAGCCGAGCGGCATCACCGAGGCGCTGTCGAGCGCGAACTGGAAGCGCAGGACGTCGCGGGCGAGCATCCAGAAGTAGGCGAGCAGGTGGTGGCCGAGGTAGACGGGTTGGGCGCGCTGCAGGTGGGTGTAGCCGGGCATCGTCCAGTCCTTGTGCCCCTCGGCGAGGGCGAGCAGCTGCTCCATCGTCGCTCCGCAGAGCTCGATCGCGCGCAGCGAGTGGGCCTGGACGACGAGGGCGACGTCGGTCGCTACCTGGTCGTTGCGCGAGCGGCCGGTGTGTAGCTTGCCGGCGAGGGCGCCGATCTCATCTCCCAGCAGCCGCTCGATCGCCATGTGGATGTCCTCGTCGGCGTCCTCGAACTCGAAGCCGTGCTCGGCCATGCGCGCTTGGACGCGGTCGAGCCCGGCTTCCATCTCCTCCAGCTCGGTGGCGTCGAGGACGCCAAGGCGCTCGAGTCCGCGGGCGTGGGCGCGCGACTGGTCGAGGTCATAGGCGGCCAGCTGCCAGTCGAAGGGCAGCGAGCGGTTGAGGCGCCAGAAGCGCGGATCTGGATCCTTGCGGAAACGGGCCATGGGCGGGCGATTATTCCTTGATCTCGCTCTGGCCGACCGCCCTCGCCAACTCCTGACAGACGCGGTCCACCTGCGTCTCGCCCAGCGAGGGGAAGAAGGGCAGTGCAAGCGAGTGGGCGGAGGCCGCTTCGGCGAAGGGGAACTGCCCCTCGCCGTAGCCCAGCTCGCGCAGGTGGGGAAAGAGGTGAATGCAGGGCAGGTAGGCCTTGCTGGCGACGCCGCGCTCGGCCAGGCGGGCGATCGTCGCGTCGCGATCGATCCCATCGCCGAGGCGGACCACGTAGACGAACCAGCTGCGCCGCTCGGCGTCCCGGCCGGCGATCGGTGCCTCCACGCCCTCGACCCCCGCCAGCCGCTCGGCGTACATCGCCGCCACCCGCTCACGGGCGGACAGCATCTCCGTCAGCTTCTCGACCTGAGCGACGCCCAGTGCCGCAGCGAGGTCGGAGAGCCGGTAGTTGAAGCCGAGGCCGCCGTGGTCGAGCCAGCCCATGTCGGCGGCGCGACCCTGGTTGCGCTCGCTGCGCAGGCGGGCGGCAGTGGCCGCGTCGCCCGGGACGACCATCCCCCCCTCCCCCGTCGTCATCTGCTTGTTGGCGTAGAAGGCGAAGGTGGCGAGGTGGCCCCTGGAGCCGACGTTGCGACCCTCGGAGTCGACCGCGCCGAGCGCCTCGCAGGCGTCCTCGAGCAGGCCGAGGTCGTGCTTGGAGGCGAGCGCCTCCAGCTCCGGCATCGCCGCGGGGTAGCCGAAGATGTGGACCGGCAGGATCCCAGCAGTGGACTCGCCGACCGCGGCCGCGGCGGCCTCGGGATCGAGGTTGAGCGTGACCGGGTCGACGTCGCAGAAGACCGGCTTCGCCCCCTCGTAGAGCAGGCAGTTGGCGGAGGCGACGAAGCTGAAGGGGCTGGTCAGAACCTCGTCGCCGGGACCCCAGCCGAGCGCTCGCACGCCGAGATGCAGGCCGGTCGTGCCGCTGGAGACCGCGACCGCGTCCTCGACCCCGAGCCAGGCGGCGAAGGCGCGCTCGAAGCGCTCGCCCATCGGCCCCAGCGAGAGCCGGCCCGAGCGCAGCACCTCGAGCACGAGCTCCTCCTCGCGCGGGCCGAGCTCGGGCCTTGCCAAAGGGATCGGCGCGGTGTCAGCGGGGTCGCCCATGCGCGGGGACCCTACTCGCCGTCGCGAGGCTGGAACGCGTAGGCGAGGGAGTCGACCAGGGCCTCCCAGGAGGCCTCGATGATGTTCTCCGAGACGCCGATCGTGCCCCACTCGCGCTGGCCGTCGGTCGAGTCGAGCAGGACGCGGGTAACCGCTCCGGTGCCGTGGTTCTCGTCGAGGATGCGCACCTTGTAGTTGGTCAGCTCGATATCGGCGAGGTGCGGGTGGCGGGCGCCGATCGCGGCGCGCAGGGCCCTGTCCAGGGCGTTGACCGGGCCGTTGCCCTCGGCCACCTCGACGTAGCGCTCGCCGTCGACGACGACCTTGATCGTCGCCTCGGTTTCGACCCGGCTGCCCTCGCGCTTCTCGGTCGTGACGCGGAAGCTCTCCAGCTCGAAGAGCGGCTCGTAGACCCCGGCCTCGCGCCGCAGCAGCAGCTCGAAGGACGCCTGCGCCGCCTCGTAGTGGTAGCCGCGGTGCTCGCGCTGCTTGAGCTGCTCGACCACGCCGCTCGCGGCCTCCTCGCTCAGCCGCAGGCCGGCCCGCCCAGCGGCGCTGCGGATCGTCGCCTTGCCCGAAAGCTCCGAGGCGAGGATGTCGCGCTCGTTGCCGACGACTGCGGGATCGAGGTGCTCGAAGGTGCTGGCGTCGGCGGCGACCCCGGCCGCGTGCATGCCGGCCTTGTGGGCGAAGGCGTTGCGGCCGACGTAGGCCCGGTCGGGGTTCGGCGTCATGTTGCAGAGCTCGTCGAGGTAGTGCGAGGTCGGCGTCAGGCTCGCCAGCTGCTCGGCGCTGACCACCTCGAAGCCCATCTTCAGCTGCAGCGCCGCCAGGATCGAGGCGAGATTGGCGTTGCCGCAACGCTCGCCGTAGCCGTTGACACAGCCCTGGACGAGGCGGGCGCCGGCTTCGACCGCGGCGAGCGAGTTGGCGACCGCGCACTCGGAGTCGTTGTGCGTGTGGATGCCGACCTCGCACCCGTCCGGCAGGTCGGCGACCACCGCCGCGGTCGCCTCTGCGACGAAAGCCGGCAGGCGGCCGCCGTTGGTGTCGCAGAGTGTGACGTTCTCGGCCCCCGCCTCGGCGGCGGCCCGCACGCACTCGAGCGCGTAGGCGGAATCGTCGGCGTAGCCGTCGAAGAAGTGCTCGGCGTCGAAGACCGGCCGCTTGCCCTGTGCTCGCAAGAAAGCGATCGAGTCGGCGATCATCGCCAGGTTCTCCTCCGGCGTCACCCTGATCACCTTGTCGACGTGCAGGCGCCAGCTCTTGCCGACCAGGCAGACGACCGGCGCGAAGCACTCGGCCAGCACCCGCAACGCCGCGTCGTCCTCGGCGGCGGCGTCGCGGCGTCGGGTCATGCCGAAGGCGGCGATCGTCGCCTGCTTCAGCTCGAGATCGGCGAGCAGCTCGAAGAGCTCCGCCTCCTTGGGGTTGGAGCTGGGAAAGCCGGCCTCGATGAAGTGGATGCCGAGACCGTCGAGGGCCTGGACGACCTTGAGCTTCTCGCCCACCGAGAGCGACATTCCCTGACCGCCCATGCCGTCCCGCAGGGTGGTGTCATAGAGCTTTACCTGTTCCATCTGATGCCTTTCCGCTTCGAGAAGATCGGGGTGGGCCTCACAAGACCCGAGCGCACGGCAGAGCCGCGCCAGCCGCTAGGCGGCTGCGGTAATTCGCCCGATCGAGTCGAAACGCAGGTGCATCAGGAACTGACCTTACTCGGTTCGTCTGCCCCGGCCGGGACCTGGACGAAGTCGAGCCACTCGAGGTACTCCTCGGCGCGGCCGTAGAGGGCATCGACGAACTTTGCCTGCACGTGGCGGGTTATCTCACCCGGCTCGCCGATCGGGTGGTCGTCGATCTCGCGCACCGGCACCAGCTCGGCGGCGGTCCCGGTGAGGAAGATCTCCTCGGCCAGGTAGAGCTCGGCGCGGGCGACGTCGCGTTCGACCACGGTGTAACCGAGGTCGCGGGCGATCTGGATCACCGACTTGCGGTTGATCCCGTCGAGGATCGCGGCGACGTGCGGCGGGGTGACGATCTGCCCGTCGCGGACCAGGAAGATGTTCTCGCCGGAGCCCTCGCAGACGAAGCCGCGCTCGTCGAGCAGGATCGCCTCCTCGTAGCCGGCGTTGGTCGATTCTGTCTTGGCGAGAATCGAGTTGAGGTACTGGCCGGAGGCCTTGGCATGCGGGATCAAGCCGGCGGGGCTGATCCGGCGCCAGCTCGAGACCTTGGCGCGGATGCCGTGCTTCTGGCCCTCCTCGCCCAGGTAGGCGCCCCAGGGGAAGGCGGCGACGATGACGTCGACCGGCGCGTCGGTGGCGTAGAGCCCGAGGCTGCCGTAGCCGCGGAAGGCAAGCGGGCGGATGTAGCAGGAGCCGAGGCCGTTGCGGCGGATCAGCTCGCGCGTCGCCTCGCCGATCTGCTCAGGGGAGTAAGGAAGGCCGAGGTAATAGAGCTCGGCCGACTTGGCGAGGCGGTCGAGATGGTCGGCGTGGCGGAAGATCGCCGGACCGCGCTCGGTCTCGTAGCAGCGGACGCCCTCGAAGACCCCGGTGCCGTAGTGCAGCGCGTGGCTTAGGACGTGAACTTTGGCGTCCTCCCAGGGGACGAACTCACCGTTATGCCAAATCAACTCGGCCGTATCCATGTTCGGGGAAGTATGCCCGATCGCGCAAGGTCATTCGAGCCAAGCCGAGAAAAGGTCGGGCACAACCAAAAAGGAGACCGCATGCTCACCGCAGTTCGTCAGAGACTTAGCTACTCGAACGTGATCGCCACGATGGCGCTCTTCATCGCCTTGGGCGGCGTTGCCGTCGCCGCCGGGCTGCCCAAGAACAGCGTCGGGCCCAAGCAGCTGAAGCGCGGAGCCGTAACCGCGGCGAAGATCCGCAAGCAGGCCGTCACCACGGCCAAGCTGGCCAACGGGGCGGTCTCGATCGGCAAGCTCGGGCCCAACTCGGTCGGGCCGAACAACATCGGCAACGGCGCCGTGACGACGCCGAAGCTGGGCGCCAGCTCGGTGATCGCCTCGACGATCAAGAACAGCGTGATCACCACCAACAAGCTGAACAACGAAGCCGTGACCTCTCCGAAGCTGGGCAAAGAAGCGGTTGCGACCGCCAAGCTCGACAACGAAGCCGTGACCAGCGCGAAGCTGGGCAAAGGCTCGGTGACGGTGGCGAAGCTGAACAGCGACGTCGGCCCGCTGCTGGGAACGCTGAAGAGCGGTCAGACGCTGCAGGGGATGTTCAACCTGGGAGACGAAGGTGGCGACACCGTGCAGACCGGCCAGACCTTCCAGTTTCCCTTGGCGAGCGCGCCGACGGCGAACGTGATCGACCCGGCCACGGCAACCACCGCCGCGTGTCCCGGGCTCGGCGCCAATGGTCAGACGCCGCAGGCGGCCGCCGGACAGCTCTGCATCTACGTGACCAGCAAATCGAACCTCGGGTCGCTCCTGACCCCCGGCGCCGCCCTCACGCGGCTCGGGTTCGGCCTCGAAGCAACCGCCTCGGGCGGAGGCGTCTTCTCGGCCACCGGCCAGTGGGCGGCAACCGCGCCCTAGGCGCTCAGCTCGGCCAGCACGGCCTCGGTCACCTCATTGGTGCCGGCCGCGGCCTCCCCCTCGCCCGCCAGGTCGGGGGTGCGGAGGCCGCGGTCGAGCACCGCGTCGACCGCCGACTCGATCCGGGCGGCGTCATCGGCCCGGTCGAGGCCGTGGCGCAGCATCATCGCCGCCGAGAGGAAGGTGGCAAGCGGGTTGGCGATCCCCTGGCCCGCGATGTCGGGCGCCGAGCCGTGGACCGGCTCGAAGAGGCCGGGATCGCCCTCGGCGCCGAGACTGGCCGAGGGCAGCATGCCGAGCGAGCCGGTGAGCATCGCCGACTCGTCGCTGAGGATGTCGCCGAAGAGGTTCTCGGTGACGATCACGTCGAAGTCCGCCGGGCGCGAGACCAGCTGCATCGCCGCGTTGTCGACCAGCAGGTGGTCGAGGGTGACATCGGGGTAATCAGGCGCGACGCCGCCGACCACCTCGCGCCAGAGGCGCGAGGTCTCGAGCACGTTGGCCTTGTCGACCGAGGTGACGCGGGGCTTGCTATCGGAGCCGACGGCGCGGCGCTGGGCGGCCTCGAAGCCAACCCGGGCGATGCGCTCGATTTCGGCGGCCGAGTACTCGCAGGTGTCGTGGGCCGAGTCGCCGTCGCGGCCTGAGTCGCCGAAGTAGATGCCGCCGGTGAGCTCACGGACGACGAGCAGGTCGGTGCCGGCGATGCGATCGGGGCGCAGCGGGCTGGAATCGACCAGCGCCGGGCTCGGGCGCACCGGTCGCAGGTTGGCGTAGAGCCCCATGCCCTTGCGCAGGCCGAGCAGGCCCTGCTCGGGGCGCGGCGCGTTGGGGTCCGTCGTGTCCCACTTGGGACCGCCGACGGCGCCGAGCAGCACCGCGTCGGCGGCGCGGCAGGCGGCGAGCACCTCGTCGGTGAGGGCCGTGCCATGGGCGTCGATAGAGCAGCCGCCCATCAGCCGGTCCTCGAACTCGAACTCGCCCAGCGCCTCGAGCAGGCGGCGGGCGGCGCCGACGATTTCCGGCCCGATGCCGTCACCGGCGAGCAGGACTATGCGCGGTGAGTCGCTCATCGGGGCGGCACTCTACGGGGACAGCTCAGGCGACGCTTGCCTCGATGTTGAGGCGCACGTAGTCGAGTGTCAGCGGCTCGGGCGACCGCGCCAGCACCGCTTCGGCGAACGGCTGGCGCTTCTCCTCGGGCAAACGGGCCAGGTGCGGGCCGAGCGTCACGGTCATCGTGAAGCGCAGCGGGTCCGGCGGCGTGACCGGCTTGGGCTCCAGCCAGCAGCGAGCCCCGGCGAAGCCGGCCGCGCGCAGGCGCTCCTCGGTCTCCTCCGGTCCGGCGAAGTTCCACATCAGCGTCATGCCCTCGAAGTGACCCGCATACTCAGGGCGCGTGGCGACGGCCGCGATCGCCTTGGCGTGGTCGGCAACGTTGCCGCGACCGCCGCACTGGGCGACGAGACGGCCGCCCGGCTTCAGCGCCGCGCACAGATGGGAGAAGAGCGCCTCGTGGTCGAGGATCCAGTGGAAGGTCGCGGTCGAGAAGATCAGGTCGACCGGCTCCTCCACCTCCAGCTCGGCCAGGTCGGCGACGAGGTAGGTGGCGCGGTCGCCGAGACGCTCGCGCGCCTTCCCGACCATCGCCTCCGACGCGTCGACCGCCAGCATGCCGCCATCCGGCAGGCGCTTCAGCAGCTCTTCGGTCACCCGGCCGGAGCCGCAGCCGGCGTCGATCGCCGCCTCGTCGCCCCGCAGCTCGAGCCGTTCCAGCACCTCCATCCCCCAGCTGAATTGGGGGTCGGAAATGGCGTCGTAGGTCTCGGCGTCCCACTCGCGCGGGCCGGAGTTCATCGCGCCGGTCACCCGGCCGCCCTAGAGCGCCGTCGTGACCGGCCCGCGCTCGGCGCCGCCGGCCTGCTCGAAGCTCTCGATCGCGGCGGCGTTCTCAAGGGTGATGCCGATGTCATCCAGCCCGTTGAGCAGGCGGTGCTTGACGTCGGGCTCGACCGCGAACTCGAAGACGCCCGCGGCGCAGGTGATCGTCTCGTCGTCGACGTCGATCCGGGCCTCGCCGGCCTCGGCGACGGCGCGGCAGTGCTCCTCGTCGAGGATCGCCGGCAGCAGCCCGATCTTGGTGCAGTTTGAGTAGAAGATGTCGGCGAAGGACGGCGCCACGATCGCCTGGAAGCCAAAGTCCTCCAGCGCCCAGGGAGCGTGCTCGCGCGAGGAGCCGCAGCCGAAGTTGGCCCCGGTGACCAGGATCGGGTTCGGCTCCAGCTCGATCTCACCGTCGCGGATCCAGTCGTAGAAGAGGAACTCGCCGAAGCCGGTCCGCTCGACCCGCTTGAGGAACTGCTTGGGGATGATCTGGTCGGTATCGACGTCGGCGCGGTCCAGCACCGAGACCTTTCCCTCGATCACGTCTATCGGCCTCATCTTCAGCTCCAATCCCTGATGTCGACGAAATGACCCTCGATCGCCGCCGCCGCGGCCATCCTCGGGCTGACCAGGTGGGTGCGCCCGCCCTTGCCCTGGCGCCCCTCGAAATTGCGGTTCGAGGTCGAGGCGCAGCGCTCGCCCTCGATCAGGGTGTCGGGGTTCATGCCGAGGCACATCGAGCAGCCCGCCTCGCGCCATTCGAAGCCGGCGGAGCGGAAGACGTCGTGCAGCCCCTCCGCTTCTGCGTTTGCCTTGACCTGCTGGGAGCCCGGCACGACCATCGCCCGCACCGAGTCGGCGACCTTGCGGCCGTCGACGATCTCCGCCGCCTCGCGCAGGTCCTCGATCCGCGAGTTGGTGCAGGAGCCGATGAAGACGCGTTCAGGGGCGACCTCGGTCATTGGCGTGCCGGCCTCCAGGCCCATGTAGGTGAGGGCGCGTTCGGCCGACTCTCGATCGGCCGGCGAGTCCATCGCCGCCGGGTCGGGGACGCTGTCGGTGACCTCGCAGACCATGCCTGGGTTGGTCCCCCAGGTGACCATGGGCGAGATCGCGCCGGCGTCGACGTCGACCTCTGTGTCGAAAGCAGCGCCGTCGTCGCTTGGCAGCTGGCGCCAGCGCTCGGCGGCGGCGTCGAAGTCAGCCGGGGCGCCGGGGCGGCCACGAACCCACTCGATCGTCTTCTCGTCGGGGGCGATCATGCCCGCACGACCGCCGCCCTCGATCGTCATGTTGCAGATCGTCATCCGCCCAGGCATCTCCAGGGCCTCGATCGCCGGGCCGGCGTACTCGACCGCGTAGCCGGTCATGCCGCCGGTGCCCAGGCGCCCGATCGTCGCCAGGATCAGATCCTTCGGCGTGACGCCTGGGCCGAGCTGGCCCGAGTAGGAGATCCGCATCGTCTTCGGGCGCTTCTGCACCAGGCACTGGGTCGCCAGCACGTGCTCGACCTCCGAGGTGCCGATGCCGAAGGCCAGCGAGCCGAAGGCGCCGTGGGTGGAGGTGTGGCTGTCGCCGCAGACGATCGTCATGCCCGGCTGGGTCACGCCCAGCTCCGGCCCGATCACGTGGACGATGCCCTGCCGGTCGGAGCCCAGCGAGTAGATGGGGATGCCGAACTCCGCGCAGTTGCGCTCCAGCGTTTCGACCTGGACCCGCGAGAGCTCGTCGGCGATCAGGCGCGCCGCCATCGTGCCGTCGGTGGGGGTGTTGTGATCGGCGGTAGCCAGGGTCTTGTCGGTGCGGCGCACCGGGCGGTTGGCCAGGCGCAGGCCGTCGAAGGCCTGGGGCGAGGTGACCTCGTGGACCAGGTGCAGGTCGATGTAGATCAGGCCGTCGGAGACCTCGTGGGCCTCCCAGAGCTTGTCGAACATGGTCTTAGACATGTCAGTCGCGGCCTCCTCTGCTCTCGTTCGTCGCATTCATCATCACCGGAAATCTTGCTCCTCGCTCCCGCGTCCGGGGGCCGCTAGCCCCTCCTCAGGCCCGCGGCGATTACGGCGAAGAAGCGGGTCGGCTCCTCGCCTTCGTTCTCAAAGTGATGGGGAAGATCGGCATCGAAGGTGACGCTGTCGCCCTCGCCCAGCTCGTGGCGAGTGCCGTCGACGACCAGCACCAGCGTGCCGGCCAGGACGACCGCCGTCTCGCGGCTACCGGGCTCGTGCATCGGCGGATCGTTGCGGCCGCCGGTCGTGGCGCCGGCCTCGAGCGTGTGCAACGAGACGTCGGCGCGCTGGCCGGGCAGCGGCGGGGTCAGCTCCTCGAAGCGATGGCCACCGCGCTCCGATGTGCGTCGGTCGCCGGCGTGGCTGACCGCTACGTGCTCGCCCTCGTCGAGCCGCAACAGCTGCGAGAGCGTCAATTCCAGTCCGGCAGCGATCTTCGCCGCCACCGCCAGCGTCGGGCTTGTCTCGCCACGCTCGACCTGCGAGAGCATCGGCGCACTGACGCCGGAGCGCTCACCCAGGTCGCGCAGCGAGAGGTCCATAGCCTCCCGGAGCGCCTTAACGCGATCGCCAATCGCGGGGGCCTCGGTTGCACGGGTCTCAACAGCGGCGTTCATTACAACCGTACGCTATCACATACAGAGAGGGTTGGGCCTCATCAGGGGCCCGGGGTGCGTTCCACGACGGCCTCTGAGGTCACGGCCTCGGCCTCACGGATGGCGGCGCCCTCCAGGGCGTTCGACAGGGCGCGGACGTAGGCGCGGGCCGACGCCTCGAGGATGTCGGTGGCGACGCCCTGGCCGGTTGCCAGGCGGCCGGCGGCGCGCAGCATTACCGTCACCTGGCCCAGGGCGTCCTCCCCCCCGGTCACGGCCTCGACCGTGTACTGGCGCAGCTCGCACTCGGTGTCGGCCGCCTTCTGGATCGCGCGGAAGATCGCGTCTACCGGGCCGTCGCCGCCGGACTCGCCGACCGACTCCTCACCGGAGGGCATCTTGACCGCGACGCGGGCCAGCGGCTCGCGTCGCGAGCCCGCCTCGACCTCAAACCAGGCCAGCTCGTGCGAGTCGTCCTTCTCGCGCATCTCGTCGGAGACGATCGCCTCCAGGTCCAGCGCCGTCACCTGCTTCTTGCGGTCGGCGACCTCCTTGAAGCGCTTGAAGGCTGCGTTCAGGGCGTTGCCCTCGACCTTGAAGCCCAGCTGGTCCAGGGCGTCGCGCAGGGCGTGGCGGCCGGAGTGCTTGCCCAGCACGATCGAGTTCGACTCCAGGCCGACCTCGGTCGCGTCCATGATCTCGTAGGTGGTGCGCTCCTTCAGCACGCCGTCCTGGTGGATGCCGGACTCGTGGGCGAAGGCGTTGCGGCCGACGATCGCCTTGTTGGGCTGGATCGCGTAACCGGTCAGGCGCGAGACCATGCGGCTGGTGCGGGCCAGCTCGCGGGTGTTGATCCCGGTACTCAGGCCGTGGACGTCCTCGCGCACCTTGATCAGCATCGCGATCTCCTCCAGCGAGCAGTTGCCGGCGCGCTCGCCGATGCCGTTGACGGCGCACTCAACCTGGCGCGCTCCGGCCAGCACGCCGGCGTAGGAGTTGGCGACGGCCAGGCCCAGATCGTCGTGGCAGTGGACCGAGGTCTCGACCTTGTCCAGCCCGGGCACCAGCTCGTACAGGCGCCGCCAGTACTCGGCGTACTCCTCGGGCGTCGTGTAGCCGACCGTGTCGGGGACGTTGATCACGGTCGCGCCCTCCTCGACCGCGATCGCGCAGACCTCGGCGGTGAACTCGATCTCGGCGCGGGTCGCGTCCATCGGCGAGAACTCGACGTCCTCGCAGTAGGACTTGGCCAGGGCGACCGCGGCCTTGGCCTGGCCCTTGACGTCCTTGCGGTCGGTCTGCAGCTGGTGCTCGATGTGGATGTCGGAGGTCGAGATGAAGGTGTGGATGCGCGGCCGCGCCGCGTCCTTGATCGCCCCCCAGGCGGCGTCGATGTCGGCCTTATGGGTGCGGGCCAGGCCGCAGATCGTCGGGCCTTCGACGCCGCGGGCGATCGCCTCGACCGCCTCGAAGTCGCCGGGCGAGGTGATCGGGAAGCCGGCCTCGATCACGTCGACGCCCAGGCGGGCCAGCTGTTGGGCGATCTCGACCTTCTCGGCCATGTTCAGCGAGATGCCGGGCGACTGCTCGCCGTCGCGCAGTGTCGTATCGAAGATGTGGACGCGGTTTGCGTCGTCTGCTGGTGCCACTGGGTCCTCCTCCTTCTCTGCTGCTTTCGAATGACCTTTTCTCTCGCGGCTATCA
>Ga0207687_10002226_pt1 | contig 13218 bp, 13 predicted proteins | sample KBSM54metaG_FD_184399 | JGI IMG/M metagenome (GOLD analysis project Ga0207687, IMG submission 184399) | Miscanthus rhizosphere microbial communities from Kellogg Biological Station, Michigan, USA - KBS M5-4 metaG (SPAdes) (version 2) | ecosystem: Host-associated > Plants > Roots > Rhizosphere >...
CCTCTCCCACTTCCCATCGGGGCGGAATCTAGCCGAAGGGCAAGTCGGCTACGCGAGCCGTAACGCCATCTTCACCTACGCGCAGCTCGGCGCCGGGCTCGGCCTCGCGCCGCACGATCGCCAGCCCGATCGCTCCGTGGGCGGGAGAGACGCAGCTACTGCCGAGCCTGCCGACCTCCTTCGCGCCGAGCGTGAGGGCCACGCCGGGGCCGGCGGGAGCGCTGAGCCGCAGCCCGCGCAGGTGCCGGTTCGGCTTGCCCTTGTAATGGAGGCGGGCGACGGTCTCCTGGCCGATGTAACAGCCCTTCTCGAAGTTGACCGCGGAGGAGACGATGCCGGCCTCGGCGGGCATGGTCGCCGTGTCCATCTCGCTGCCGAAGCGGGGGACACCGCTCTCGATGCGGAGGATCTCGGCTGCGTCTGCGCTGACCTCTGGCGCGCCGGCCTCGGCCAGCGCGGCGATCAGCCGCTCGCGATCGGCGGCGTGTGGGATCAGGTCGATGCCGAGCGCGGTACCGACCGCGGGGCACTCGATCCCCTCGACCGCGACCTCTTCGTGGCAGTGCTCGGGCAGGGGGGAGGAGCCGGCGAGCTCGGCGCTGCGCGGCCCGATCAGCGAGACGATCGCCCGCTCGTCGCCGGCATCCACGACATCTGCATCCCGCCCGATCTTGTACATCTCGAGATGCCGCTTGGCCGCCGCTATCCCCTCAGGCTCCGTATCGATCCAAATCTTCTCCCCGTCCACCACCAGCACCCGCATGTCGGCCTGCATATGCCCCTTGCGATCGAGCAGCGCCGCGTAGCAGCCTTCACCGGCTTCGAGCTTCTCGATGTCGTTGGTCAGCTGCCCCTGCAGGTACTCCGCGGCTTCCGCCCCCGTCACGAGCAGCTTCCCCCGATCCGACCGATCGAGCACCCCGCACTCTTCCCTCAGCTGCCGATATTGGGCATCGATCTCAACTGTCACGGCTTCAGGCATTTGCCAATTCTAGGAAGCGGCTGGGGTGGGCGACGGGGATGCCCTCGACCGAGCCTCCCCGCTGTTGCTCGGGCGAGGGCATCCCCGTCGCCCCCGCCACTCGTCTTTTAGATATGTCAAACTCTTTTAGACATGCCTAAAACCTCCGAGGCCATAGAGGACTACGCCAAGGCGATCTACGCTCTTTCCCAGCAGCGCCGCGGCCCGGTCCTGAACGGCGAGGTCGCTCAACGTCTGAGCGTCACCCCGGCCACTGCCACCTCGATGCTGAAGAAGCTCGGCCAGATGGGCCTGGTTGACTACCTCCCCTACAAAGGCGTGACGCTGACCCCGGCCGGTGAGAAGGTCGCGCTCGAGGTGATCCGCCACCACCGCCTGATCGAGGCCTACCTCTCCGAGGCGCTCGGCATGCCCGAGGACCGCGTACACGAGGAGGCCGAGGTGCTCGAGCACTACATCTCGGAGGAGCTCGAGCTGCTGATCGCGGCCAAGCTCGGCGAGCCGAGCCACGATCCGCACGGCACGCCGATTCCGGGCCCCGACTTGAGCCTGCCCCCGGAGGACGGATGAACCGCAACGGAATCGAGGACGTCCTTCCGGGCGAGGCCGCGGTCGCCCGCGCCGCGCGCCGCTCGCTCGACGGCCACGCCCGTGGTTTCTCGCGCTTCTGGCCCTTCCTCGGCCCCGCCTTCATCGCCGCTGTCGCCTACATCGACCCCGGCAACTTCGCCACCAACATCGCCGGCGGCGCCAAGTTCGGCTACTTGCTGCTCTGGGTCGTCCTCGGAGCGAACCTGATCGCGATGGTCGTGCAGACCCAGTCGGCAAAGCTGGGGATCGCGACCGGCAAGAACCTCGCCGAGCTCTGTCGCGAGCGCTTCTCCCGCCACACCTCGATCGGCCTCTGGCTGCAGGCCGAGCTGGTGGCGATGGCCTGCGACATCGCCGAGGTCGTCGGCGCCGCCCTCGGCCTCAACCTGCTCTTCGGCATCCCGCTCTTCCCCGCCGGCGTGATCGCCGGCGCCGGTGCCTTCGCGATCCTCGCCCTGCAGCAGAAGGGCTTCCGCCGGCTGGAGGCCGGGATCACGGTGCTGGTCGGCGTCGTCGTCGCCTCCTTCGCCTTCGAGCTCTTCGACGCCAGCCCCGACGCGAGCGAAATCGGCCGCCACCTGGTCGTTCCCGGCTTCGCCGGCACCGAGAGCATCCTGCTCGCCACCGGGATCATCGGCGCGACGGTGATGCCGCACGTGATCTACCTGCACTCGGCGCTGACCCAGAAGCGGGTGGTCGGCCGCGACGACGCCGAGCGGCGCAAGATCCTCGGCTTCGAGCGGGTCGACGTCGTCATCGCGCTCTCGCTCGCCGGGGTCGTCAACCTCTCGATGATGATCGTCGCCGCGGCGCTCTTTCATGGCAGCGGCCTGACCGGCGTCGACTCGATCGACGGCGCCTTCGAAGGCTTCAAGACGCTCGTCTCCGACCGCGCCGCCACCGTCTTCGGCATCGCCCTGCTCGCCTCCGGCTTCGCCTCCTCCTCGGTCGGGACGATGGCCGGGCAGGTTGTGATGCAGGGCTTCATCCGCCGCCGCATCCCGATCTTCGTCCGCCGCGCGATCACCCTGGCGCCGGCCCTGATCGTGCTCGCGATCGGAGTCGACCCCACTGACGCCCTGGTAGCCAGCCAGGTGGTCCTTTCCTTCGGCATCCCCTTCGCGCTTGTCCCGCTATTGATGCTGACCTCGAACCAGAAGGTGATGGGGGCTCTGGCCAACCCTCGCTGGCTGACCGGTGTCGCGGGCGTGCTGGCAGCGATGATCATCGCCCTCAACGTCTTCCTCCTGCAGCAGGTGTTCTTCGGTTGAGGCCTACGAGGCGGGAAGAAGACCTGCTGCGAGGCTCACCAGCTCTCTTGCCATCCGAGAGCGGGGGACGGCGAGGTCAACGCCGGCGATTTCGGCAGCTTGCTTCGTCTCGGGGTTGACGTGTGAGTAGTAGCCGAGGACAGGGGCGCCGTGGCCGACCAGCTCGGTTGCGTCCTCAGTGTCTAGGTCAGCGACGATCAGGTCGGTTCCTTCGAGTTTGACCGGATCCGGATTGGGGGCCATGGTGACCTCGTGTCCCGCGGCACGCAGCATTGCCTCGACCTTGCTGCCGAGCAAGAGGTCTGAGGAGATCGCGAGGACGCGCGCCACTAGATCGAGCGGCGTTCGCGGAACTCCTCGCGAACGCTCTCGGGGCGACCCCACATCTGCACGACCTCGGAGCGGCCCTCGCGCACCTCGCGTAGCTGCATCTCACCGCCGATGCCGTCTGCGTCGAGCTTCGCCAGTACTCCCTTGACCGCCTCCGCCGCGGCGGCATGGCCAAAGCTGTGGGCGACGACAAGCCGCCAGTCCCAGTCGGCCTTCGAGTAGGGCCGAGCGTTGACCTGGCTCAGCGCCACGGCGCAGTCGACGTAGCGGCTCTCGTCCTCGATCCGCAGGTCGAGTTCGAGGTCGGTCCAGTCTGGCGGCATCGCGTCGAGCACCTGCTGGAAGTCGGCTGCCAGGCTCACGGCTGCAAGCCTAGCTCGAACGCGGCGTTCACATCGAGGGGTCGTTCGAGCAGGCCGTGTTCGAGGTCCCAGCTCGCCCAGGCTTTGAGCACGGCGGGGCTAAATGGCTTCGGGTCCAGGTCGGGAAGCAGCGACTTGAGCTGTGCCTGCTGTTCGCCGCGCTCGAGGCTGGGCACTTCGGCGAGCAGGTCGTCGAGGGCGCGCTCGGGGTCGTGGACGGTCAGCTCGTAGCCCCGCGTCGTCGCCGCAAGCACCGATTCGACCAGCTTGGGGTCCTGCTCGATCGTCTTCCGTGAGGCGACGAGCACCAGCTCCGGGTAGGGCGGGGCGCCGTATTCGTTGACCTTGAAGATCCGGATCGGCACTCCCTGCCGGCGCAGGGCGACGCCCTCGGCGTTCCAGAAGCCAGTGGCGGCGTCGACCTTGCCGGCGGCGAGGGCCGAGATCGCGTTGAAGCCGATCGTCACCCGCTTGACTCTTGCCGGGTCGCCGCCGTCGGCGCTGACCTCGGAGTCGACCACGGCTTCGTCGGAGGGCAGGCCGGTGACGCCGACCGTGTGGCCTTCGAGGTCTTTCGGTTGGGAGATGCCGCGACCGCCGTGGGCGATCACCGCGGCCAGCGGCCGTTGCACCAGCGGCATCGTGCCGACCAGGTCGATGCCGCGTTCGCGGGCGATGCCGAGGTCGTGGATGTCGAGAATCGCGAAGTCGGCGCGGCCGGCGGCGAGCAGCTTCGGGGCGTCGGTCGATTCGCCGGGCTGGCGGATCGCCAGGTCGACGCCTTCGTCGCGGTAGAAGCCTTCGTGCTGGGCCGCGTAGATGCCGGAGTGGACCGCGTTCGGGGTGAAGTCGAGCACCAAGCTCGCGCCGCTAGGCGCGCCCGGTTCAGCGCCGCTCCCGCCGCAGCCGGCGAGGCCGGCAAGCAGAGAGGCGGCCGCCAGCAGCGCGGCAATCAACTTCATCGAGCCGGGAACCTAATTCATTCGAGCAATATGGGTAGACTGGCGCCGCCCCAGTCGAATCAGGGATCTAGGAGGAGAGAGAGTGCAGGAACGAGGACTACCGGCATACCTTGCTGAGCTAATAGGCACCTTTTTGTTGGTGTTCTTCATCACCTCGGTGGTGGTGCTTTTCGTCTCGACCGGCGAACAGGCCCAATTCGGGTCGGACTTCGCGGTCATCGGCCTCGTCCATGCCTTCCTACTCTTTGGCCTGATCGTCATGTTCGGCGTGGTCAGCGGCGGGCACTTCAACCCCGCGGTCACGCTTGCCGCCTGGGCGATCAGACGGATATCTACGCTGGACGGGATCATCTACATCCTGGCTCAGCTCTCGGGCGGCGTGCTCGGGGCGCTGCTCTGCAAGGGCCTGCTGCTCGACGAGGGTCGTGCCACTCATTACGGGGCCGCCACGGTCAGCGAACTCCTCGGCAACAACTTCCGGGGCTCGATCGTCGAGGCGCTCGGCACCTTCTGTCTGGTGCTGGTGATCCTCGCCGCGGTCTACTCGCGCAAGAGCTTCAAGGAGTGGGCGCCGCTGGCGATTGGCACCACCCTTGGCTTCATCGTCATGGTCGGCGGCCCGCTGACCGGCGGCTCGTTCAACCCCGCTCGTTGGTTCGGCCCGGCGCTGGTCAGCAACGAATGGGGCGGAGTCTGGCCCTACCTGGTCGGCCCGATCGTCGGCTCGCTGCTTGCCGCCGCGGTCTTCCGTTTCGTGATCGAGAAGGGCGGCCTGCCGCCGACCGAGCCGGCGGAGCCGGTGCGGCCCCCGGTCGAGAAGTACTCAGAGGGCGCCCGCTAGGGACTGGGCCATCGGGCCTCGATTCGACTGACTTGAGACCGGGCCGGCATTGCCGGCCCGGTCCTTTGTTGCAGTAGCTTGAGCGACGTGCGGCGCGTCACCTTCTCCCGGAACTACACGCTCTCCCTCTCGCGGACCTGCCAGTGCTACTGCAAGTACTGCGCCTTCGCCACGCACCAGGCGCACATTCGCTCGCCTGAGGAGGTCGAAGGGCTGCTCGACGAGGCGCTGAAGCGCAACGCCAAGGAGCTGCTGGTGCTTACGGGGGAGCGGCCCGAGGTCAATCCTGTCGTCGCGGCGAGGCTGGCCGAGTGGGGGCACGAGGACTTCACTTCTTACGTCGTCTGGTCTTGCGAACGGGCGCTTGAGCGGGGGATGCTGCCGCACACGAATATCGGCGTGCTCGAGCGGGACGATCTGGCGAGACTTCGGGAGGTCACTGCCTCGCAGGGGCTGATGCTGGAGTCGGTTTCCGAGCGGCTGATGGAGACCGTTCACGCCGGGTCGCCGACCAAGCACCCGGCGCGGCGGCTGGCGACGATTGAGGCTGCGGGGGAGCTGAAGATCCCGTTTACGAGCGGGATCTTGGTCGGCATCGGCGAGACGCAAGAGGAGCAGGTCGAATCGCTGGAAGCGCTTGCCGAGCTTCATCGCGAGTATGGCCACCTGCAGGAGGTCATTCTCCAGAACTTTGTGCCGCATCCGAGGTACTACGGGGCGGAAGTGGCGGATATCGCCGATGAGGCGGCGCGCGAAAGGTGGGCGGAGGGCGGGGGTGCCCCTCCTCTTGCTGGGTTTTTCGCCAGTGATGTTGAGGAGTCGTCCGTGGGCGTCGATGGGGCGAAAAAGAGGACGCCGCTGCGAGGAGGGGCACCCCCGCCCTCCTTGCCAGCTTGGGCGAGCAGGGTCGGCGTTGAGGACATCAAGCGGTTGATTTTGGAGTGCAAGCGGTTGATGCCTGATGTTGGGGTGCAGGTGCCGCCGAATTTGTCGGACGACTGGGGGGATCTGGTCGAGGCCGGAGCTACTGATCTGGGTGGGCTGTCGGCGAACGGAGATCACATCTCGCCCGAGCAGGCGTTCCCAAGTCCGCACGAGGTGCGCAAGGAGCTCGCTCCGAAAGGGTTTGCGCTGACGGAGCGGCTCTGCGTGTATCCGCAGTACATGGACCCCGAGTGGATGGAGCAGGGGGTCCTCGACGTGATCAAGCTGAAGTACTGGAGCTTTATTCCGCGCAGCGGGTCCGGTCGTCGAACTGAGGAGTCGATCGATGGGGAACTGGCTCCAAAGGCGATCGAGAAGGGGCGCGAGGGGCGGGAGCTCTCGGAGGATGAGCTGACGGCGCTGTTTGCTGAGACGCGTCCCGAGGTCATCGAGGAGATGCGGGTGGCGGCTGATGAGCTGCGGGCGGAGCTGGCGGGGGACCGGGTCACTTTCGTCGTCAACCGGAACATCAACTTCACCAACATCTGCGTCGTCGGCTGCGCCTTCTGCGGGTTTGGGCAGGGGAAGCGCTCGCCGGATGCCTATGAGGTCTCCGAGGAGGACTTTGCGGAGCGGGTGCTGGAAGCGGTTGAGTTTGGGGCTACCGAGCTCTGCATGCAGGGAGGGATCCATCCCGACCTGACGCTGGAGGAGTACGGCAAGTGGCTGCGCTTGGCCAAGGACGTGGCGCCGCAGTTGCACCTGCATGCCTACTCGCCGATGGAGGTCCATTACATGTGCGAGCGCTCGGGCAAGGGGCCGGACGAGGTCTTCGAGTACCTGATCGAGTGCGGGCTCGGCTCGACGCCGGGGACCGCGGCGGAGGTGCTCGACGACGGGGTGCGGCAGCGGATCTCGCCGAACAAGCTGCCGGCGCAGCGTTGGGTCGAGATCATCGAGGCCTCGCACCGCGCCGGCCTGCGCTCGACCTCGACCGTGATGTTCGGCCACATCGAGGAGCCGCGCGAGCTGGCCCGCCACATGCAGGTGGTGCGCGCCCTGCAGGAGCGCACCGGCGGCATCACCGAGTTCGTGCCGCTCAGCTTCATCCCCTTCAACACGATGCTCGGCCGCACCCACGGGATCGAGGAGATCTCCGACGAGGAGAACCTCAAGCACACCGCCGCCTTTCGCTTGGCACTGGGAAAGACGATCCCCAACCTGCAGGCGAGCTGGGTGAAGATGGGGCTCGACGCCGCCACCGAGGCGCTGCGCTGGGGCGTCAACGACCTCGGCGGCACGCTGATGGAGGAGAACATCTCGCGCATGGCCGGCTCCCAGCACGGCGTCCGGCTCGAGCCCGAACAGCTGATCGAGGCTGCCCGTGCCGGCGGGCGTGAGCCCGCCCAGCGCACCACCCTCTACGAGATAGTTGAGACCTATTAGCCAAAGGCTTATCTTGGGCCTATCGCTTCGTGGTTTTCACTGGGGGGAAGGTTTCCGGCGCTTGGCGTCTTCGGGCTGCCTGCCCTGAGCGTGGCGATTGCCCTTTTCGTGCTCTGGGGCCTGCGGCCGTGGGAAAGCAACTCGGCCGACCCCCATGAGGTTCCGTTGGGCATCGAGACGGCGGTGGGCGGTGGCAAGGCGTTGCCGGTGCCGTCGACCGCTCATGTGGGGGCTGGTGTTGCTGTGCCGGCTGGGCCTGGGGTTCAGGCGGCGCAGAAGGCCAGCGGCGATGCTGGTCCGGGCCCGAGCTCGAGCCCGGCCTCATCGCCCCCGACCAGTGTTGCCGTGGTGCCGGCTCGGGCGGTTGCGGTTGCCGAGACGCCGTCGTCTCCGACGAGTCCCGCGCCTGAATCGGGGGCGGGCGAAGAGGTCCCCTCTGTCGGAACAACAGCTGGGGAGGTTCCGCCAGAGGGGACCTCTTCGCCCGTCGCGGCTCCGGTGGGTACCGGCGGGGGGTCGGCCAAAGGGCCGGTTACTGCTGGGGGCAAGCCACCTGTGTTCGAAAGCTGCGAAGGGGACGAATACGTGATCACGGTTACGTTCCTCGACGAGGAATCGACGGTGGAAGAAGCTCCGGTCGAAATCGTGCTGGCGAAGCTCAACGAAGACGGCACGACGGACGAACTTCAGCTCGAAGGTGACCTCAGCGATGTTCACGCCCTGGCTTCGACACTCGAAGCGGAAGGGAATTGCGTCACGGTTGAGATTGCGCAGCCCGAAGGGGAAGGCGCGGAAGAAGAAGCGGAAGTGCCGGAGGCGACCGGAGAAGTGCCGGAGTCAGGCGAAGAACCCGCCGGGCCCGCCGAATCCCCAGTTCCAGTTTCTCCCTGAGCCGCGATGCGGGCGATGGTGCTGGAGCGGGCGGGGGAGCCACTGCGGCTCGCCGAGCTGCCGGACCCGCGGCCGGGCGCCGGGCAGGTTCTGATCTCGGTTGGCGCCTGCGGGGTCTGCCGCACCGACCTGCACATCGTCGACGGCGAGCTCGAGGAGCCGAAGCTGCCGCTGGTTCTCGGACACCAGATCGTCGGCACGGTGGTCGAGGCCGGCGAGGGGGCGGAGCGTTTCGAGCCCGGACGGCGAGTCGGCGTGCCCTGGCTGGGCTGGACCTGTGGTGAGTGCCGCTACTGCTTGTCGGGGCGTGAGAACCTCTGCGATCGCGCTCGCTTCACCGGCTATGACATCGACGGCGGCTACGGCGAGCTGGCGGTCGCCGACGAGCGCTTCTGCTTCCCGATCCCGGAGGACTATCCGGACGAGCAAGTCGCGCCGCTGCTCTGTGCCGGGCTGATCGGCTACCGGGCGCTGCTCCTGGTCGGCGACGCCGAGCGGATCGGCTTCTACGGCTTCGGCGCCGCCGCCCACATCCTCTGTCAGGTCGCGGTGCACCAGGGCCGTCGGGTCTTCGCCTTTACCCGCGAGGGCGACGCGGAGGGGCAGGCCTTCGCGCGAGAGCTCGGGGCGGAGTGGGCGGGGTCATCCAACGAGGCGCCGCCCGAGGAGATCGACGGCGCGATCGTCTTCGCCCCGATCGGCCCGCTGATGACGACCGCCCTGCGCGCCAGCGCCAAGGGCGCCCGGATCATCAGCGCTGGCATTCACATGAGCGACATCCCGAGCTTCCCCTACGAGCAGCTCTGGGGCGAGCGCACCCTGGGCTCAGTCGCGAACCTGACCCGGCGTGACGGCGAGGAGTTCCTCGCGATTGCGCCGCAGGTGCCGGTTCACACCGCGATCGAGCTGCACCCACTCGAGGACGCCAACGAGGCGCTCAGCTCGATCCGCGACGGCAGCCTGCGTGGTGCCGCTGTGCTGCGGATCGATCCCGGTAGGGGTTCCGCTTAACTTTTTCGGTGTGACGGTGGCTGCTGGCGCCGCAAGGAATTGCCGAAAAAGTGCAAGACGCTCCACCCCTACCGGGACCGACCCGCTCCTCAGCGGAACAGGTCCTCGGAGCGGGAACGACGGAGGGCTGCGGCGCCGGGGCCGTCCTCGAGAGTGACGAAGCGATCGAGTCCGCGGATCACGACGGCGGGGACGCGGCTGTCCTTGCCGCGAACCAGGTCGGCAGCCGCAGCCGTCTCGTCGGCGACGGCGATGAGCGTTGCCTCCAGCTCCCGGCCGTTGGCATCGTGGCGCCCGCGCCAGTCGTCGAGCGGCTGCAGTCCCGCGCAGCCAATCGCCACCTCCGCCTGCCCGAGTCGCCACGCCCGCCCGAAGCTGTCGGCGATCACAACCGCGACGGTCGGGGGAAGCCGGGGGTGGGTCTCCCCGGACACTCCCCCCTTTTGTCCGGAGACCCCCACCCCCGGCCCTTCACCACCGATCTCGTGACGAATGCGCCGCGCCGACGCATCTGGGTCCTCCGGCAACAGACAGACCGTGTCGTCCTCGGGAATGTTGGAACTGTCGATTCCCGCGTTGGCGCAGACGAAGCCGTGGTTCGTCTCGGTGATCAGGACGCCGCGCTCCGCCCGCAGCACCTCGCTGCTCTCCTCGAGGATCAGCTCGACCAGCGCCGGCTCCTTGCCGAGCACGGCCGCGAGCTTGCGCGCCTCGGCGCCGGGGATGACTGAGCTGAGGCGGCGCGTCTGCCCCTCCGCCTTGGAGACCACCTTCTGGGAAATCACGACGACGTCGCCGTCCTCCAGCTCGGTGCGCTCGGTAATCAGCTCGCCGAGGTTCGCGCCCTCCTTGATCTCCGGCAGGCCCTCGACTCCGAATGCCGTGAGGCTCATATGCCGAGGGCCTTCGCGGTTCGCTTCGCTCGGCCGCGGTCTCGCTCCAGCGACATCGTCAGGGCGACGATGTCGGCTGGGGTGTCGAGGTCGAGCGCCAGCGAGGGAAGCTCCTCGACGTTGAAGGGGATGCCGGCCGAACGTGCCGCGGCGACGTGGCGGGCGCAGCTGCCCTCGCCGAAGGAGGGCTCGATCGCGTCCGGGGGGGAGAGCGCGAGGGCGTTGGTGCCGGTGCCGTGGCGGTCGGGGACGATCGCGACGTAGCGCTCGGGCATCCCGGTCAGCAGACGCTCGAGCTCGCGTGGTGCCAGCAGCGGGCAGTCGATCGGCAGCAGGACGACCGTCTCGGCACCGAGCTGTTGGGCGCGGGCGATCCCGGCCAGTGCCGCGCCCGAGTGGCCGCCCTCGTCCGGGTCGGCGACCAGCTCGATCCCTCTCGCGCCCGCGACCTCGGCTGCACGCGGCTCGCTGCTGACGACGATCGTGCGCTCGATCGAACGCGCCTCCCCCGTTGCGTCCAGCACGTCCTCCAGCATCGCCGCAGCCAGTTCAGCCCGGTGGGTGGCGCCCATGCCCGGGGCCAGCCGCTGCTTGGCAGCGGCGAAGCGCTTGACGGGCAGGATCGCGGTCGCGTTCAAGCTGCGGGGGAGGGGGAGTCAGGCACCTTCAACGAGGTTAGTGCTTGGCCAGTAGGTCCTGGCGCCGATTAGGCGGCTGCAAACCTTCGCCGGCCTTTGTCCTCGGTCGGCCGAATAGCAACCACTATTCGGCCTCCCTGCGTCCGCGGCCGCCTCGGTTTTCGCTCGCCTAATCAACCCCAGGACCTACTGGCCAAGCACAGCGGCGTAGTCGAGGACGATGCGCCCCAGTCGCACCCGGCCGGCGGCACCGTCCATCAGCGTCGCTGTCGCCATGGTCGGGATCTCGGCCGGCGGCGGGTCCGGGTCGCCCTCGTCGACGACCATCGCGTCGACAAGACCCGCGTACAGAGAGGCGACGCCAGCTGCGGTGGACGGCCGGCCCAGGGCCTGCATGAAGCGCTCGGTCGGTCCCTTCACCACCTGTCCGGCGACGAAGGGGCTGACCGCGATCACCGGCACGCCGAACTGTCGGATCGCCTCGCGCATCCCCGGCACGGCCAGGATCGGGCCGATGCTGATCACCGGGTTGGAGGGCCCGATCACGATCGCCTCGGCCGAGCGCAGCGCCTCCAGCACCTCTTTCGTCGGTGCGGCCTCGGCGATTCCGTCGAGCTCGACGCCGTGCACCTCGGGCTGGCCGCCGTCAACGATCAGGTATTCCTGCAGGCCGCGCGTCCCGCCCGCCGTGTGCACCTTGGTCCGTATCGGCGTCTCGCACATCGGCAGCACCCGCGCCTCGACCCCGAGCGAGCGGGCGATCTGGGCCTGGGCGGCGCTGAAGCTGCCGCCTTCCTCGACGAACTGGCGCCGGTAGAGGCAGGCGGCGAGGTCGCGGTCGGAGAGGCTGAACCAGCTCGGCACGCCGAGCTTGGTCAGGCGCTCGAAGACGGTGAAGCTGTCGTCGCGCAGCCCCCAGCCGCGCTCCTCGTCGATTTCGCCGCTGAGCCAGTAGGTGACGAGGTCGGGGTCGGGGGAGACGTGGACGCCGTGCACCTCGATGTCATCGCCCGTGTTGGCGATCACCGAGAGATCGGAGCCGATCTCCTCCTGCATCCCGGCCGCGAGCTTGGCGCCGCCGGTGCCGCCGGCGAGCAGGACGACTCTCATCGCCGTGCCACGCTCCTGGCTTTGTGGCTTGCGCTCAAGCCCAGTGGTCGCCGTCGGGCAGGTTGGTCAACTTGATTCCGGCGTGGGCCTTGTAGCGGGTGTTGACCGAGATCAGCAGGGGAGTGAGCTGCTCGACGATGCGGGCCATCTCAAGGGCCCCGGCGTTGACCGGGCGCAGGCCGGGGATCAGCTCGATCAGCCGCGCCACCCGCGCCTTGTCGGCCTTGCGGTCGGCGCAGACGAGGACGTCCTCGTCGAGCTCGGCGTTGGGATCGGCGAGGGTTGGGGCGCCGACCGTGTGCAGGGCGGCGACGACGGTGACCCCGTCGGGGACCATCTCTTGGGCCTGCTGGGCGGCGGAGCCCTGCCAGACACCGAGCGAGCGCGTCGCCTTGCCGCTGACCGCGGCGGCGAGCGGCACCGTGCAGTCGACCAGGATCTGTCCGGGCTGCAGCGCCTCGCGCAGGTTGTTGAGGTTCTCCGACTGGGCGCGGAAGGGGACGGTGAGGAAGACGATCTCGGCCTGCTTGGCGGCCTCCTCGTTGAGCATCCCCTCGATCTGGGCGCCCGGCGCCTTCTCGCGCAGCTTCGCGGCCGCCTCCTCGGCCCGCTCGGCCGAGCGCGAGCCGAGCACGATCGGCGCTCCCGCCACGGCCCAGCGCAGCGCCAGGCCGGCGCCGAGGGCGCCGGTGCCGCCGATGATCGGGATTGTGGGCAGCTCGGCCACGGGTCGGCCAGTCTATGCTGCTCGGCGCATGAGGCTGCAGGGAAGAAAGGCTCTGGTGACCGGCGGCGCCAGCGGCATCGGCGCCGCGATCGCCGCCCGGCTCGCCGCCGAGGGCGCCGAGGTCTGGGTCGGCGACATCGACACTGCGGGCGCGGCGAAGGTCGCTGGCGAGGTCAACGGCCACGCGATTGAGCTCGACGTCACCGAGCTCGAGTCGGCCAGGGCCGCGGTCGAGGCAA
>Ga0207687_10002235_pt1 | contig 13185 bp, 8 predicted proteins | sample KBSM54metaG_FD_184399 | JGI IMG/M metagenome (GOLD analysis project Ga0207687, IMG submission 184399) | Miscanthus rhizosphere microbial communities from Kellogg Biological Station, Michigan, USA - KBS M5-4 metaG (SPAdes) (version 2) | ecosystem: Host-associated > Plants > Roots > Rhizosphere >...
TCGAGATGCGGCGTACGGCACGGATCAGGGAGCGGACCTCGGTCTCGTCGGCGCCGCTGGCCACCAGGTTGGCCACGCGGCGCTCGAGGTCGGCCGCGGCGGCCTCGTCGACCGGCTGCGTCTGGCCGAACGCCTCAGGGCCCGCGACCGCCGTCACCAGCATCAGGCACATGATCGCAACGGCGGCGGTCATGCCGAACGCGATGGCGACACCGTTGTGCGTGGTGATCGAGGCCACGATCATCCCGGCGATCGCGAGGGCACAGACCACGAGCACGATGCGCCGGATCCATCGGGGATTCATCAACCGAGGGAACGTACCGCCCGTTGCCATCGTTGCGAGACCGACCCCCGGTAGGGTCGCACGCCGATCATGCCCGACGATCCTCCCTCGAGCCGCTTTCCCGACCTGCCCGACCAGGACAGCGATCCGGTCGTCTGGGACCCGGCGCAGCGCAAGTTCGTGCCCCAGAGCTCGGTCGCGCCCGGAGCCGCACCGGCGCCGCCGGGAGCGGCAGCGCCGCCGCCGCCGAGCGCGCCACCTCGGCCGAGCGCGCCGTCATCGCCCTCCGCACCCGGCCGTGATCCGCGACGGTTCTACGTCGGAGCGCCGGAGTCGCCATCGGGCGCCTCGGCAGCACCGCCGCCTCGTGCGACCACCGCGCCGCCGATCGCGCCCTCACCAGCGCGTCCCTCCACCCCCGGTCCAGCTCCTGCACCGTCGCCCGCGCCGTTGCCGCGGCCTCGGCCGCGGCGCAAGGGATGGCGGCCCAAGCTCCGGCGTCCGAAGTTGCGTTGGATCCTGCTCATCTCCGGTCTGCTGCCGATCCTCTTGATCGTGGCGGGGCTGATCTACGCGGACATGAAGTTCCGCGAGGTCCACCGCGTTCCTGTCGGTGGGTTGCTGGACAGTGGTGGCGGCGGCGAGAACATCCTCATCGTCGGCTCCGACACGCGCGCCAACGCCGACCCCAACGCGCCCGACGCCGGAGCGATCGTCGGTGACGCGACCGATCGCGCGCCCGCGGGTGAGCGGTCCGACACGATCATGGTGCTGCGGCTGGAGGGCGGCGGGTCGAAGATGCTGTCGATCCCGCGCGACCTCATCGTGCAGATCGCGGACACGAACCAGAAGGACCGCATCAACTCGTCGTACAACGCCGACCTCGGCGGCGGTGCGGCGCGCCTCATCAAGACGGTGCAGAAGAGCCTCGGCATCCCGATCAACCGTTACATGGAGGTCGACTTCGTGACCTTCGCCGGTCTCGTCGACGCTGTCGGGGGAGTGACGATCGACTTCCCGTACCCGGCGTTCGACAACAACACCGGTCTCGACATCAAGAAGGCGGGCCCGAACAAGCTGAACGGCGAGCAAGCGCTCGCCTATGTGCGCTCGCGTCACTACACCGAGATCAAGGAAGACGGGAAGGCGCACGAAGACCCGACCGCCGACCTCGGCCGCATCCAACGTCAGCAGACGTTCCTGCGCACGATCATGGGCAAGGTCGCCGGCTCGCACAACCCGTTCACGTTGCTGAAGATCGGGGGCGAGGTGGCGAGCGGCATCCGCGTCGACGACAAGCTCGGCCTGTGGGGCGCGATGAAGCTCGCGTGGGACTTCAAGGGCCTCAACCCCGTCTCGGTTCCGCTCCCCGTCGCCGTCAACAGCGACCACGCCACGCTGCACCTGCAAGAACCCGACGCCGACGGCGTCCTCGCCCAATTCCGCTGACGCGCTCGTCGCGGGCGAGCGTCCATGTGACGTGACACGAGTAGCCCGGCCGATTGTGCAGTAGTGGTCGTGATCCGGCCAGAATTTCAGCCGAATCGCAGCCACTACTGCACAACCGTCGAACCGCGTGAGTATTCATGCGGCTGCCGCCGCCGGGTCGAGCTAGCGGACGAGTGGCTTGTATTTGATGCGGTGCGGTTGGTCGGCGGCGGCGCCGAGTTCCTTGTGACGCCACGACTCGTATTCGGTGAAGTTGCCTTCGAACCAGCGCACCTGCGAGTCGCCTTCGAACGCGAGCACGTGGGTGGCGATGCGGTCGAGGAACCAGCGGTCGTGGCTGATGACGACGGCACAGCCGGCGAACGTCTCGAGCGCGTCTTCGAGGGCGCGCAGCGTGTCGACGTCGAGGTCGTTGGTGGGTTCGTCGAGGAGCAGGACGTTGCCGCCGCGCCGCAGCATCTTGGCGAGGTGCACGCGGTTGCGCTCACCGCCTGAGAGCGTGCCGACCTTCTTCTGCTGATCGCTGCCCTTGAAGTTGAACGACGCGACGTACGCGCGACCGTTCGTCTCGCGGCCGCCGATCATCAGCAGGTCTTGGCCGTCGGTGATCTCCTCGTACACGGTCTTGTCGGGCGCGAGCGCGTCACGGGCCTGATCGACGTACGCGAGCTCGACCGTGGAGCCGACCTGCAACTCACCCTCGTCGGGCTTCTCGTCGCCGGTGAGCATCCGAAACAACGTCGTCTTGCCGGCGCCGTTCGGGCCGATCACGCCGACGATGCCGGCGGGGGGCAACGAGAACGACAGCCCGTCGATGAGCAGCTTGTCGCCGTAGGCCTTCGTGATCCCGGTCGCCTCGATCACGACGTCGCCGAGGCGCTCGCCCGCGGGGATCGTGATCTCGAGGCGATCCCCGCGCCCTTCCGACGCCTTCGCGTCGGCGAGCAATTTCTCGTAGGCCGCGAGGCGCGCCTTGCCCTTCGCCTGCCGAGCCTTCGGCGCCATGCGCACCCACTCGAGCTCTCGCTCGAGCGTGCGTTGACGAGCCGAGTCGGACTTCTCTTCGCGCCGCAAGCGCTCTTGCTTCTGCTCGAGCCACGACGTGTAGTTGCCCTCGAACGGGATGCCGCGGCCACGATCGAGTTCGAGGATCCAGCGGGCCACGTTGTCGAGGAAGTACCGGTCGTGCGTGATCGCCACGACGGTGCCGGGGTAGTCCGACAGTGTGCGCTCGAGCCACGCCACCGACTCGGCGTCGAGGTGGTTCGTCGGTTCGTCGAGCAGCAAGAGGTCGGGCTTCGACAGGAGCAAGCGGCACAACGCCACTCGGCGGCGCTCGCCACCCGACAGCGTCGTGACATCGGCATCGCCGGGTGGCAAGCGCAGCGCGTCCATTGCGATCTCGATCGTGCGCTGCAGGTCCCAGGCGCCGGCGGCCTCGATCTTCGCCTCGAGCTCGGCCTGGCGGGTGCCGAGCTTGTCGTAGTCGGCGTCGGGGTCGGCCCACTTGGCCAGCACCTCGTCGTACTCCGTGAGCAGCGCCGCCACCTGTCCGACGCCGTCCATGACGTTGCCCGTCACGTCCTTGGCCTCATCGAGGTGCGGCTCTTGCTCGAGCAGGCCGGCGGTGAAGCCTTGCGTCAGACGCGCCTCGCCGGTGAAGCCGTCGTCGACGCCGGCCATGATCCGCAAGAGCGACGACTTGCCCGATCCGTTCGGGCCGATCACGCCGATCTTGGCGCCCGGGTAGAAGGACAGCGTGATGTCCTTCAACACCTCCTTGTCGGGAGGGTGGTAACGGCCGACCTTGTACATCGTGTAGATGAATTGCGCGTTGCTCACTGCGCCCAACGCTAGTGGTGCACACTTGAGGCGATGGCACGGGGTCCGTCGGCCTACTTCCAGTTCTGGGACCACTTCGACGATCGGTCGAGCACCTGGCGCGACGGTGGCCCGAAGATCGCGCTGCTCCACGACATGACGCGCGTGCAGCGTCACCGCCTCGAGCACGAGCTGTTGCATCGCCTGGCCCGAGATCCGACGACCGACGGTTGGGTGCTCGCCGCGCTCGGGGTGCTGCAGTCCGAGGAGGCCGTGCCGATGTTGCGCGAGTTGGTGCGCGGGCCCGTCGCCGAAGACGCGGCGATCGCGTTGTGGCGGATCGAACGATGGCGCGGCGCGGTGCGGGTCCTGCGTCGGGTGATCTCCGCTCAACGCGGGCACGACGACACGCGACCGCCCACATTGCCTCGCCGCATCGACGCCGCGCACTACCTCGCCGAGATCGGCTCACCCCAAGCGCGGGCTGCTCTCGTCGCCGTGGCCAGCGACGACGCCGCGCCGCTGCGTCTGCAGCGCACCGTCGAGCGTCTGCTCAAGGCGTCGTGATTCAGCTGACCGCGACGTGCGTGGCCACGATCTCGCGCTGGAGGTAGTGCTCGACGGTGCCGTCGAGCTCGACGGTGGCCCGGACACGCAGATCGGACCGCGAGGCGCCCACGGCGAACAGGAACGCACCCGGTTCACACACGAACTGCATCGATGCGTCGTAGAACGCGAGCCGACTCGGGTGCACGACGAACGTGACGGTCTTCGACTCGGCGGCGGCGAGGTCGACGCGCGCGAACCCGACGAGCGATCGCGAAGGACGAGCGACCGAGGCAACGTCGTCGGTCACGTAAAGCTGTACCACTTCATCGCCCGCTCGAGAGCCCGTGTTGGTGATCTCCACCGAGACCGCTGTCGCGGTCGCCGTCGTTCCCGCCCGCACCTCGAACGAGTCGTACGCGAAGGTCGTGTACGACAGACCGTGACCGAACGGGAACAGCGGTGACGCCGGACCATCGGTGTAGTCGTGCCAGAACTGCGACCGCCCGCCGCCGGCGCGATGCGTGCCGTGGATGGGCACCTGGCCCACGGTGCGGGGGAGCGTCACCGGAAGGCGGCCTCCTGGGTTGACGTGCCCGAGCAGCACGTCGACGATCGCACTCCCGCCTTCCTCGCCCGGCAGCCACGCCTCGACCACCGCGGGCACGTTGGCCGCGATCCATGGGAGCGCGAAGACCCGCCCGCCGATGATCGTCACGACCGTCGGCGTGCCCGTCGCCACGATCGCTTGCACGAGTTCGAGTTGCACGCCGGTGAGCTCGAGATCGCTCGCGTCGCGCGCTTCGCCGACGGTCGAATGAGGCATCAACCCTGACTCGCCCCCGACGAACACCAACGCGACGTCGCTGCGCTCGGCGGCGAGCACCGCTGCCTCGATGCGCGATCGATCGTCGCCCGTCACGTCGCAACCGATCGCGTAGTCGATCTCGGCCCAGTCGCCGACGGCAGTCGTCAACGCGGCAAGCGGCGTGGTGTGCGGGGTGTAGTGCGGACCGGGTGAGAAGGCGCCGCCCGCTTGTGGGAGCAACGCGGGGTTGCGGTCGTCGAGCTCGTACACGATCTCGGTGTGTGCGGGGTAGTGGTAGTCACCCTGGAGGCCGCGCTCGGAGTCCGCGAGCGGACCGATGACAGCGACGCGACCGATGTGCTCGAGATCGAGCGGCAGCAGGGCGTCCTCGTTGCGCAGCAACACGATCGAGCGGGCCGCGGCCCGCCGCGCGAGGTCGCGTTGCGGGAAGGTGTCGAACACCGCGGCCGCCGACGCAGCATCGACGTACGGGTGCTCGAACAATCCGAGCCGGAACTTCGACGCCAGCACTCGCGCCACGGCGCGGTCGACGACGGCGACGTCGAGCGTGCCGTCGTCGACGAGCCGCGTCAGCTCTCGGTAGCAGTCGAACGCCGGCAACTCGAGGTCGAGCCCGGCGGTCAACGCCTGCATCGCAGCGGCCGCCTTGTCGGCCGCGGTGTGGTGATGCGTGATCAACAGTTCGACCGCGTTGTAGTCGGCGACCACGACGCCATCGAAACCGAGCTCGTCGCGCAACAGGTCGGTGAGGATCGCGGCGGCACCCGCGCAGGGCAGCCCGTCGACGGAGCTGTACGAATTCATCATCGAGGCCAACCCGGCGTCTCGGATCACGGCGGCGAACGGTTCGGCGAAGACCTCGCGCAGCTCCCGCGGACCGAGATGCACGGGCGCGTGATTCATGCCGCCTTCGGGCAGCCCGTATCCGAGGAAGTGTTTGCCGGTGCAGATCACTCCTTGGGAGAGGTCGTCGGTCTGCAAGCCGCGCACGTACGCCGTGCCGATCGCGCCGGCGAGCATCGGGTTCTCGCCGTACGTCTCCTCGACGCGACCCCAACGCGGATCGCGCGCGATGTCGAGTACGGGTGCGAGCGTGTGGCGCGCGCCGACCGCCCGCAGTTGCTCGCGGATGACGGTCGCGATCTCTTCGACGAGTTGCGGATCCCACGTGGCGGCGAGCCCGATCGCTTGCGGGAACATCGTCGCATCACGGGCGCAGTAGCCCGCCGTCGATTCCTCGTGCACGACCACCGGCACGCCGAGCCGCGTCTTCTCCACGACGAACCGCTGCACGGAGTTCATGAGAGCGGCGCTCTCCGCCGGGCGCAGACCCGTCGACGCGCCGATGCGTGTCACGTGGCCGATGCCGTTCTGGAGCTTCCTTGCGGCCCGCTCCTCCTGGAAGCCGTCGGGTGACACGAGGTCGGTGATCCACACGCCGCCGAGCTGCGCCACCTTCTCGTCGAGCGTCATGCGATCGAGGAGATCGGCGACGCGGTCGTCGACGGTGGCGGCAGGGTCGCGAAATCGCTCGGGCATCGGCACAGCATCCACCACCGGCGCCAGGCCCGTCGGTACGTTGCCGCGCTTGCATCTGCGCGAGCGGATTCATCTGGGGATTGCCTTGCACGCGGCCGTGAACATCGGCTTCGCGCTGGCGGTCACCGTGTCGACCGTGCCGCTCGCGGCCGCCGACGCCGACGCGGTGCCGATCGCGTTCGATCCGAGTCCCGCGCTCGACGACCTCGCCACGCTGCCCCAGGCGCCGCCGTCATCCCGGACGGTCGAGGTCACCGCAGCGGCCGGGCGGGCCGCGGCGCGCCGGGTGCGGGTGACATCGACGGTCGGTGGATCGGACGGCGACCGATTCGATCGGCTGGCGGTGTGCGAGTCGGGCCGCGACCCGACCGCGGTATCGCCCACCGGTCGCTACCGCGGCGCGTTCCAGTTCAGCTTGGCGACATGGCACGCGGCCGGCGGTGCCGGTGACCCGGTCGATGCGTCCTACGACCAGCAGAAGCAGATCGCCGTGACGTGGGCCAGCGCGGTCGATCCGGCGACGCAGTGGCCGGTCTGCTGGTCGCGCACTGCCTGACCGAGCATTGCCTGACGCGCGCCACGCGGCGCGGCATTGCATGATGCACGGATGACGTCACCCGATCTCGAAGTCGACTTCCTCACCGACGGAGGCCAGACGGCGGACGTCACGCGCGATCGGTTGTTCGAGTTCCTCCAGGGAGCGACGCGCTCACTCGATCTCGCGATCTACGACACGCATTTCGACGATGACACCGGCGCCAAGCTGATCGCGTTGCTCGATGCGGCGGAAGCGCGCGGCGTGCAGGTGCGGGCCGTCTACAACGACTCCCACCGGCGCCGCGTGCCCATTCCGCCGCCGCCAGAAGGCCCGTCCCTCCTCGAGCGGCTGGCGAAGGCCGTGCCGTCCACCGCCATCCCGGGCATCCCCGACCTCATGCACCACAAGTACGTCGTGCGCGACGGGACGTCGGTGTGGACTGGATCGACGAACTGGACGCACGACGCGTGGACGCGCATGGAGAACCTCATCTTCATCGTGCGCTCGCAGGATCTCGCGGCGGCCTACGCGCAGGACTTCGATCAGCTCTGGACCAAACGACATCTCGAACACACCGGCACGTTCGACGATCAGCCGACGACGCTCGCCGGCGGCACGCGGGTGCGGGCGCTGTTCTCGCCGGGCCGGGGCCGCAAGATGGGCCAGCTCGTGGCGACCCGCATCGGCCAGGCCCGCGAGCGCATCCGGATCTGCTCGCCCGTGATCACGTCGTCGCCGATCCTCGGCACGTTGGCCGAGGTGCTCGACGACGGTGCGTGCGACGCCCTCATCACCGTCGACGGTCCGCAGATGGCCCAGGCCCTCTCGCAGTGGCATCGCGACGGCCGGGCGTCGTGGAAGGTGCCGCTGTACGAGAAGGTCGTGGCGTCGGGACGGGTCGCGGCGAAGGCATCCACGCCGTACGCGCCCAACGCCGTGCACGACTACATGCACGCCAAGCTCGTGGTCTGCGACGACTATGTGCTGTCGGGGTCGTACAACTGCTCGCACTCGGGCGAGCTCAACGCCGAGAACCTCCTCGACATCCGCGATGCCGATCTCGCCGACCGGTGCGCCGCCTACTGCGAGCAGGTGCACGCCCGGTATGCGGCGTCTGCCCCACCGGTAGGATCGCCCGGAAATGGGTGACAAGGACACATCGAACGCGCTCGGCCCCAACGAGTGGCTCGTCGACGAAATGTACGAGCAGTACCTCGCCGACCCCTCGTCGGTGAGCAGCAGCTGGCAAGAGTTCTTCGCCGACTATCGCAAGGACAAGCCAGAGCCCGTCCCGCCTCCGCCGGCGGCGGTCACGGCCGCCGCGCCCGTCGCAGCCCCCACGCCGACCGCTCCCGCGCCCGCTCCTGCGCCAGCGGCCGCACCAGCCGCTCAGCCCGCTGCCGCGGCACCCACGAAGCCAGCGGCGACCGCCGACGTCGCGCAACCGTTGCGCGGTGCAGCCGCCCGCATCGCCGCCAACATGGAGGACAGCCTCCACGTCCCAACGGCCACCAGCTTCCGCGAGGTGCCGGCCCGGCTGCTCGAGGTCAACCGGTCGGTCATCAACGGCTACCTCGGGCGCACCCGGGGCGGCAAGGTCAGCTTCACCCATCTCATCGGCTTCGCCGTCGTGCGCGCGATCGCCGAGGCGGTGCCGGTGATGAACTCCACGTTCGTCAAGGGCGACGACGACGCGCCGCAGGTCGTGCACCACGAGCACATCGGGCTCGGCATTGCGGTCGACCTCGAGAAGAGCGACGGCTCGCGCACGCTGCTCGTTCCTGTGATCAAAGACGCCGACACGCTCGACTTCCGCGGGTTCTGGGGCGCGTACGAAGACCTGATCCGCAAGGTCCGCTCGAACAAGATCTCGCCCGACGACTTCGCGGGCGCCACGATCAGCCTCACGAACCCCGGCACGATCGGCACCGTGCAGTCGGTGCCCCGGTTGATGCCGGGGCAGGGCGCGATCGTCGGCGTGGGCGCGCTCGACTATCCGGCCGCGTACCAAGGCGCCGATCCTGCAGCGCTCGCCGAGCTCGGCGTTTCGAAGGTGCTCGTGCTCACGTCGACGTACGACCATCGCATCATCCAGGGCGCCGAGTCGGGCCTCTTCCTGAAGCGCGTGCACGAACTGCTGCTCGGCGCCGACGGGTTCTACGACAACGTCTTCCGCTCGCTCGGCGTGCCGTACGAAGCGGTGCAGTGGCGCCGCGACGTCAACCCGGTCGATCGCGACCAAGCGATGCTCGAGAAGCAGATGGCGGTCGACACGTTGATCCGCGTCTACCGAGTGCGCGGCCACCTCATCGCCGACCTCGACCCGCTCGCCTCCAAAGAACCGCACATGTTCAACGAGCTCGATCCGGCGACCTACGGGCTCACGATCTGGGACCTCGAGCGCGAGTTCCTCACCAACGGTCTCGCGGGATTCGACCGGATGAAGTTGGGCGAGATCTTGCGGTTGTTGCGCGACGCGTACTGCCGCACGGTCGGCATCGAGTACATGCACATCCAAGAGCTCGACGAGCAGCACTGGATCCAAGAACACGTCGAAGGCGTGCAGGTCGACGTCACGCCCGACGACCAACGCCACATCCTCGATCGCCTCAACGCGGCGGAAGCGTTCGAGACGTTCCTCGCCACGAAGTACGTCGGCCAGAAGCGGTTCGGCATGCAAGGCGCCGAGTCGGCGATCCCGACGCTCGACGCGATCATCGAGCAGGCGGCCGACGCCGACCTCGACGGTGTCGTGATGGGCATGGCGCACCGCGGCCGCCTCAACGTGCTCGCCAACATCGTCGGCAAGAGCTACGACCAGATCTTCAAGGAGTTCGAGGGCGCGGTCGACCCCGAGTCGACGCAGGGTTCCGGTGACGTGAAGTACCACCTCGGGCAGTCGGGCAAGTTCGTGGCCCGCACCGGCAAGGAGATCGAGGTCGAGCTGTCGGCCAACCCGAGCCACCTCGAGACCGTCGACCCCGTCGTCGTCGGTATGGCTCGAGCGAAGCAAGACCTCATCAACGACCCCGGTTCGTTCTCGGTGTTGCCGCTGTTGGTGCACGGCGACGCCGCGTTCGCCGGCCAGGGCGTCGTCGCGGAAACGCTGCAACTCGGGATGATCAAGGGCTACCGCGTCGGCGGCACGATCCACCTCGTCATCAACAACCAGCTGGGCTTCACCACGCCTCCCGAGTCGGCGCGCTCGTCGGAGTACCCGACCGACGTCGCCAAGATGGTGCAGGCGCCGATCCTGCACGTGAACGGCGACGATCCTGAAGCGTGCGTGCGCGTTGCCCGTCTGGCGTTCGACTACCGGCAACGCTTCGGCAAAGACGTCGTGATCGACATGATCTGCTACCGGCGCCTGGGTCACAACGAGGGCGACGACCCGAGCTACACGCAACCGATCATGTACAAGCGCATCGAAGCGAAGCGGTCGGTGCGCAAGCTCTACACCGAGTCGCTCGTGAAGCGCGGCGACATCAGCATCGAGGAAGCCGAGCACGCGCTCGACGACTTCCAATCGAAGCTGCAAGGCGCGCTCGACCAGACGCGCTCGCACGCGCCGGCGCCGGGCATCAAGGCAAAGCCGCCGCCCATTCCCGTCGGCTGCCTGCCGCGCGTCGAGACGGGCGTCGCGCGCGAGACGATCGATCACATCTACGAGGTGCTGTCGTCGGTGCCCGAAGGCTTCGTGATGCATCCGAAGCTCGCCAAGCAGTTCGAAGCGCGCACGAAGATGTTCCGCGACGAGAACGAAATCGATTGGGCGATCGGTGAAGCGATGGCGTTCGGCACCTTGCTGCTCGAGGGCCACGATCTCCGAATCGCCGGCCAAGACACGCGCCGCGGCACGTTCAGCCACCGGCATTCCGTGCTCGTCGACTACGAGACGGGAGCCGAGTGGGCGCCGCTCGCCCACCTCGACGCGGACCAGGCAAAGTTCTGGATCTACGACTCGTTGCTCTCCGAGTACGCCGCGCTCGGCTTCGAGTACGGCTATTCGGTCGCCAACCCCGCAGCGCTGGTCGCGTGGGAGGCGCAGTTCGGCGACTTCGTCAACGGTGCACAGATCATCCTCGACCAGTACCTCGTCGCGGCGGAAGACAAGTGGGGGCAGACATCGGGCCTCGTGCTCCTGCTGCCGCACGGCTTCGAGGGTCAAGGTCCTGAGCACAGCTCGGCGCGCATCGAACGCTTCCTCACGATGGCGGCCGAAGACAACATCCAGGTTGCCAACGCCACGACGGCGGCGCAGTACTTCCATCTCCTTCGTCGCCAGATGCACCGCGAGGTGCGCAAGCCGCTGGTGGTGTTCACGCCGAAGTCGTTGCTTCGCGCGAAACAGGCGCGCTCGAAGGTCGAAGACCTCACGAACGGCTCCTTCCTCGAGGTCGTCGACGATCCGTCGTTCGCAGGCGATCCGCAATCGGTGCAACGTGTGGTGCTCGCGTCGGGCAAGGTCGCCTACGACGCGATCGCCAAGCGCGACGAGACGAACGTGCCCGTCGCCATCGTCCGCGTCGAGCAGCTCTACCCGTGGCCGGGGGACTACCTCGCCGAGACGCTCTCGAGGTACTCCAACGCCCGCGAGCTCGTGTGGTTGCAAGAAGAGCCCGAGAACATGGGCCCTTGGAACTTCGTGAAGGGCCGCCTCTACGAAGCGTTCGGCGACGACTACAAGATCAAGCGCGTCAGCCGCTTCGAATCCGGCAGTCCCGCGGTCGGCTCACACGCGGTACACGTCCAAGAACAAGAAGAGATCGTCGAACTCGCCCTCGAGCTCCGATAGCGGGAGGGCCCATGCCGAGCGCCGACGAGATCCGAGACGCGCAACGCGTGACGTGGGCCGGGCTCTCTGCCGGTTGGGAGAAGTGGGACTCGGTCATCATGGAGCAGCTGGGCCCCGTGGGCGCGGCGATCATCGAGCGGCTCGACGTAGCGGATGATCAGCAGCATCTCGACATCGCTTCGGGCACCGGTGAGCCGGGGCTGACGCTCGCCAAGCTCGCACCGAAGGGGCACGTCGTGCTCACCGACCTTGCCGCGGAGATGCTCGACATCGCGATGCGCCGAGCGAACGCGCAAGGGATCACCAACGTCGACACGAAGGTGTGCAGCGCCGACGACCTGCCGTTCGACGACGCCACGTTCGACAGCGTCTCGGTGCGTTTCGGGTACATGTTCTTTCCCGACGTCGCCAAGGCGACCGCCGAGTTCACGCGCGTGCTCAAGCCGGGCGGCCGCCTCTGCTCGTCGGTGTGGATCAAGCCCGAGGAAAACCCGTGGACGTCGATCGCCATGCAGGCAATCGCGTCAGAGGCAGTGTTGGCGCCGCCCGACCCAGACGGGCCGAACATGTTTCGGTGGGCGGCCCCGGGGTGCATCAGCGCCCTGTACGAGGCCGCGGGGCTGCGCGACCTCGCCGAGTGGGACGTCGACGTCGAACTCGTCACGCAATCCCCTGCCGAGTATTGGGAGATGATCAGCGAACACGTCTCGCTTGCCGTTGCGGCGCTTCAGCAGGTCGACGAATCGGCCCGCGAGCGGATCGCGGAGACCGTGATCGCCGAGGTCGGCATCTATGAAGTCGACGGCAAGGTGCGGGTACCGGGCCTGGCCCGGTGCATCGTCGGCACGAAGTAAGGACGCTCAGCGCAGCGGGAAGCCGACGGCTTCCTCCAACTCGGTGATCGCTTGGTGGCCGTCGAGGACCTTGATGGTGGTCATGCCCATCGCCTTGGCGGGCTTGAGGTTGACGCCGAGGTCGTCGAGGAAGACGACTTCGTGCGGCTCGACGCCGAGTTGTTCGCACGCCATCTCATAGATCTTGGGATCGGGCTTGCGTACGCCGGCTTTGCTCGACTCGATGATCACGTCGAAGAGTTCGTCGACGAATGAGAGCATCGGCGACTCGCCTTGGTTCATCGGGGCCATGTTGTTGGTGATGAGGCCCGTCCGGAGGCGCTCCCGGCAGCGGCGGATCGCCTCGATCATCTCGTGGCGGATGTCGCCGGACAGACATCCGATGACGTCCCGGGCGTCGATCGCGTACCCCGCGGCGAGTGCTTCGGCTTCGTAGGCCGCACAGAACTCGTCGAAGTCGAGTTCGTTGCGCTCGTGCCGCGCCCATGCATTCGTGTCGGAGTTCGTCGCGTTGAGCGTGCGCAGGAAGTC
>Ga0207687_10002243_pt1 | contig 13165 bp, 7 predicted proteins | sample KBSM54metaG_FD_184399 | JGI IMG/M metagenome (GOLD analysis project Ga0207687, IMG submission 184399) | Miscanthus rhizosphere microbial communities from Kellogg Biological Station, Michigan, USA - KBS M5-4 metaG (SPAdes) (version 2) | ecosystem: Host-associated > Plants > Roots > Rhizosphere >...
CGCTGCAGGACCTCTGGACCGATATCAAGCCCATCGGGGCGCAGGCATCTGAGCGCCAAGGCTATCCGACCCAAAAGCCGGTGGAGCTTCTGGACCGGATCATAAAGTCCTCGACCAACGAAGGTGATCTTGTCGTGGACTGCTTCGTCGGCTCCGGTACCAGCTTGGTAAGTGCGGCGAAGCTCGAGCGCCGTTGGATCGGCGTCGACTGCGGCAAGCTGGCGATATACACCGCACAGCGGCGCCTATTGGGGCTCGCTGCCAGTGAGCCAAACGCCGACGCTGCCTTTGAGATTTGTTATGCCGGGCTCTACGACAACGAGTTGCTTGAGCAACTCTCCTTCGATGATTTCCGAGCCTTCACCCTCGACCTATTCGATTGTCGGCCGGGGGCCTTTGAAATCAATGGTGTTCCGATGGCCGGGAAGCGCAAGGGTGACCCAGTTCATATGTTCCCGTTCCACCAAGTAGATGCAGATCTGGACTTCGGATACGTCGAGTCTCTGCATGAGCGAATCGGCGACAAGGTCAGCAAGGCTGTCTACGTTGTCGTTCCCGACGCGAAATGTGACCCCGGCCTCTTCGAGGACATTCTCACCTTTGGCTCGACGTCCTACTTTCTTCTTCGGGTTCCCTACTCCGTAATCGAGGCTTTGCACGATCGCTCATTCCAATTATTGGGGCAGCCGTCGGCACTGGATCAGGTCAACGATGCGCTCGAGTCTTATGGCTTCGACTTCATCCAGTTGCCTGAGGCCAGCCTTAAGGTCAGGGAGAAAAGCGATGGTGAGCTGGTCGTGTCCCTCAAATATTTCCACCGTGGGGGCCTCGACCCGGATGACATTCCCGGCCTAGACGATAAAGGTCGGGAGGACCTGGCCATGATCCTTGTTGATCCGGCCTACGATGGCGCGACCTTCCGCCTCGGAGAGCATCTTTTCGGCGAGCACCTCGCCGCTAATAAATGGAGGTTCTCGGTCGACCGTGCTGAGGGGAGCGCCGTAATGCTGGTGCTCATTGATGTGCATGGAAATGAGCTTAGGCAGGTGATCCATCCCGGTGCCACTGCGCCCGAGAGCATTGTCGCCGGCAGTGCAGAATGACCCCTAGGGCAACGCTACCCGCCGATCGCTTCAGTGCGGATCAGTTGAAGCTATCGGTTTCAGCCGGCTACGACCCGAGCGTTTTTGAACTCGACGCCTACGATGAGTTCCTGGAATACCTTACGGGCGCCCGTGAGTACCAGGCTGAAGCGATTAAGGCCGTCCTTCGCTTGTTCTGCGGAGGGCGTTACGAAAGCACCGAGCAGCTTGCCCGCGAGAATTTCGACTCCAATCCTGACCTGCGTCGCCTCTACCCCAACGTGGAGGCGTTGATTGATCGCTTGCCGTTTCCCGACAAGCTTGCCTGCACGATCGACCTCGCCACTGGGACGGGAAAGAGCTACGCCCTGTATGCGGTGGCCCGGATCATGCTCAACGAGGGCCAGGTCGATCGAGTGCTCGTCCTTTGCCCTTCTCTCACGATCGAGGCAGGGTTAACGGAAAAATTCACGGCGCTGACCGCAGATGGCGATATGGCCGACCTGCTTCCGGTCAGGTCGGAAGGCTTCCCGATCCCGACCATTGTTAACGGCTCGTCCACGGTGCGTCCCGGAGACATATGCATCGAGAACCGGCACGCCGCGTACGAGAGCGCCGGCAGCTCATTGCGCGATAGCTTCGCAGGGCAAGGGCAGCGCACCCTAGTCATCAGCGACGAGGTTCATCATGTGATCTCTGCCGGGGGTCAAGCGCCGCGCAAATGGCACGACTTCATTGCCGATCCAGAGTACGGTTTCAGGTGGCACCTTGGGGCCTCGGGCACCTGCTACGTAAAGAACGAGTACTTCGCGGATGTCGTCTATCGGTTCGCTGTTCGTGATGCGATCAATAAGGGATTCGTAAAGGAGGTCTTCTATCTCGCCGAGGATCAATCCACGACTGATGACGAGCGGTTCCAGAAGCTCCTTGCGCAACACGAGAAGAATCGCAAGACCTATCGACCACTTAAGCCGCTGACGATTGCCGTTACGAACAGCATCAAAAGCGCTGAGCAACTCCGCGACGATCTGGTTGGATTTCTCGCGCGCCAGAAGGGAATGGACTCCGAATCCGCGGCGGCTCGCGTGCTGTTGGTGACCAGCTCGGACAAGCACGAGGCAAATGTCTTGCGACTCAAGACCGTTGACGACGCGGCTGATTCCGCTGAGTGGATCGTGTCGGTCTCAATGCTAACGGAGGGATGGGACGTGAAGAATGTCTTCCAGATCTATCCCCACCAGAAGCGTGCGTTCGACTCCAAGCTGCTCATTAGCCAGGTTCTGGGCCGTGGCTTAAGGCGCCCACCTGGCTACGAAGGCACCCCGATCGTTTACGTGTTTAACCACCAGCGATGGGGTGCGGAGATTGATGAGTTCGTGGCCGAGATCCTGGATCAAGAGACGACTATTTCGCAGCGTCCAGCCGCTCGTAAGGGCGTCCCTCATTTCATTCTCCACGATCTGGAATTGTCTCCCGTTCCTCAGAAAGTCACGGTCACTCAGCTTGAGACCAACAAGCGCCTTGAGACCCTGAAGCTCTCTCCGCAAATGGATGCTGACGAGGACACGCGGTTTGTGTCGGCGACTGATCCTACGCGGGCCTCGGTGTTAACTACCCGCGTTGTCGAGCGGCGGTATCCGACGGACGATGTCGTTGAAGACGTGCGGGTGCGGCTTCTCGCGCACGACAGGAACACGGGCGGAGATCTCGCCACCGAGTACGGCAAGACGCGGGTGCGGTCGATGATTGTGGAAGCATTGGAGGGGGTGGGCGCCGGACCTGGCGAGGTCACGCAAGAGAACCGCCAACGCATCCTTAATAGTTTTGGTGGGCTCCGGCAGCGCACTGCGAAAAGCACTGCTCGCTTACAAACCAAGGCCACCGGGATGCTGGAGATACGCACCGACGAGATGCGGCCAGTGCAGGCTCGTATCGCTGGGCTCACTAAGGATGCCGGCCTGTACTTCGATGAGCAGAGCGCAGCATTGGGTACTGAGGAAGACGGAGTTGCGCTCAAGAAGGCGATCGACATGGCCGGCCCGAAGCGCCTGTTTGAGGTCGACAACACCTATGCCTTTAAATCGCCTGTAAACGTTGTCCTCACTGATCATGAGCCTGAGTGGAAATTCGCGGATCAGCTACTCCGGTCGAAAAATGCGAAAGCCCTCCGCTCTTGGATCAAGGCCCCCGATTCTGGGTTCTACGAGATCGAATATGCATTCCAAGAGGGGGGCGTCGGCCGGGCCAAGCGAGGACGCTTTAACCCCGACTTTTTTCTCTGGCTCGCCGATGTCGATGTCGTCGTCACCTGCGAGGTCAAGGCAGACGGCGACTCGAGCTGGCGCAACAAGGGAAAGATGATTGCTGCGCACGCGCACTTCGAAGAGGTCAATGGCCTTCTTGCTGAGACTGGGGAGGAGCGACGCTACGTGGCTCGCGTCGTTACGCCTAGCGACTTCGACAAGTTTTTCGAGGCGCTGCGGAAGGGCAAGCCGGAGGCATTCCAGTCTGGCCTCCAGAGTGTCTTGGACCTGAAAAAGACGACCGCGCCTTCTGCAAACGGCACCACGCGATCGGACGCGGCCTAGCGCTTCGCGTCAGCCCGGGGCCTCCCTGGTGCTGAGGAGGGTCGATAGTCATTTGACTCCAATTCGAGGTCTAAAGGAGTTCGAGGGATCCTCGTGACCCGGCGCGCCCCTTGGTTGTTGCCGCAGATCCCGGAGCGTCTGCTGCATCGCCGCTCGAAGTTGATCTTCCAGCACTCGCAGCACCGTTCCCAGCGAAGAGCTCCGGGTCGACTTTCAGTTGACCGACGACGAAAGTTCGTATCAATCGCAGGAGTCGTCCGCAGTCAACTTCCAGACTCTCGGTCAGGCCGGGGAGGCCGTCGAGTTTCGCGCCGAGGTCAGCCTCGGCCGCCTTCCAATCGACGTATCTCGGCAGCTGGGTGGAGGCCCGGGGCTCGGCCGCGAGTCGCTCAACGACCTCGATCAGGGACTCCGCATATTTCGGCGGCGCCGGGTAAAAGGCCCCCAGGGCGTTGGCATGCTGCCCCGGCTCGGCACCGATCTCGTGCAGTAGGGAGGTCACGTAGCGATCGACCTGTCCCGAGATCCGCGTCAAGGCCTCGAAACTGATGTCCGGCCCCGCTGCAAGCTCGCGGAGGAGCTGCTCGCTGCTACGTCGCGGGTCCTCTCGGTAGGCCCGACCTGCGAGCCTCACCAGGCCTACGGTCAGGTTGATCTCGAGCTGATGGGCGAGCCATCTCAGTACCCGCGTCCGGGTGTCATCGGGATTGCTCCGCCACCCTTTGTCCACAAGCCGGATCGCCCCAAACGCCCGCTTGATGCCCGAGGCGGTGTCGAGGAGCCAGAATTCCGACCTGACGAACCAATAGATCCTCTTCAGATCGGGATCGGATTTGACCACGTCATAGATCTCGCGTTGTAGTTCGAGGAGCAGGGGGTCGAACGGGCCCCACGGCGCGTGTTCGTCGAGCCCGACGATACCCTCGCGATGGTCAACGTCCGCTTCGTCGAAAACTTCGACCCCGAGCCGTCGGGCAAGGCCACGAACCCGGTCGGAGGAGCTCTTGGTCGTCGCGACGAACGCCGCGTCGGCGCCGACGAGATCTCTCAAGCCGACCAGCCAGAGAAGCCTGTCGGCTAATTTCGGGCCTTTGCGGCCCTGCGCGGTTTTGCTCTCACCGATCGCCTCGAACGCGCGGAAGTCCTCTCCGAAGGTCACGGCGAGCAGGTCGAGATCCGTGACCGTCAGCCCCTCGCCGAAGCTCATGTTGAGATCGATGGCCCTTCTCACGAAGGCGCCCTCGAAAAAGAGCAGGCGGGCGAGCCGGAGCTCATAGCGGTCACCCTTGGTCACCGTCTTAGCCATTCAGATCCTCCCCTCGGGTGCTGCGGCCGATGTCCTCGCGCAGGCGCTCGATCGTCGACTGGACCATCTCGCGCTCGTCACCTATCGGAGCTTGCAGGCTGCGTCGGTCGCGCTCGGGGCTCATCATCGCGCTTCCCGGGATCCAGAGCTTCTCGACGGAATCCGCCTGCTGGCTCGGATCCTCGTCGAGCGCCCTCCTCAGCAACGCGAGCGATTCTTCGGCGACGTCCTCCTTCACAAGGCGGAGCATCGCCTTCCCGCCACCGACCGGTTCGGCGCGCACGATCCCCGCGCCCTCGAGCAGGCCGTATTCCCTACCAGCGGCCGTGGTCGGACCGACGGCTTTCTTGTTGATTAGCGCTCGAACGAGCGCGATGGGATATTCGATCCGGCCCGTGCCCGGGCGGCCGTAGCGGTGGCCATTGAGGATGTGGGCGACGAAGAGCTTCCGCTCGTGGGTCGCGTCGGTCAGGCCGCCGCCGATCGTCCTCTCAAGGCCGGGGGAGAAGGCGAAGCTCCGCTCGGTCGTGCCGGCGACCACGCGGGTGGCGTCGAAGAGCCCGGCGTGTCGGGCCGCGTTGACGATCTTCTGCTCTGCGCCCAGATCCTGGACCGTGGCGCCCGGATGTTCGGCGGCTTTGCGCGAGAGAGAGCTCAGGGCCTCGCGCTCGTTGGCCGGCAGCCGCTTCATGAACGCGGCGATGTCGAGCGCCTCCGTCCCCCACACGTATGGGGCCCAGAGGACGTTTTCGCGCAGGGCCGTGGACTGTGCCCGTTGCAGGAGGCCGATGCCGACAAGCGTCCGGAAGGCCCGCTCGTGGATCTCGGCCGGGAACCCCTGGAGCTCGAGTGCTGCCCGGTGCTCGATTTCGGTCATCGGACAATAGGCGGCGTGATCGGCGCTCATCACCGAGCACCGCTCGATCGCCGCCGGGGCGAGCGCCTCCCAGATGGAGGCGATCTGATCGAGGACCGGGGCGGCGACCCCGACTCGCTCCTCGATCATCAGGGGCTTGCCGTCCTCACCGACGGTGTAGTCGATGATCTCGACCGCGGAGAGGCAGGGCAGACCCCACTGCTCGAGGTCGGCCGGAGTGAGCGTGACGAGCTCGCCGAAGTCGCGGACGGCGTCGAAGTTCAGACGTCCCTGGCGGCGCATCCGAAGCGCCAGATCGGCGATCCGACCCGCTTTCCAGGTCGTGTCGAGCGTGACGTAGGCCGGAGAGGGTGAGGAGGCGCGGAGGTTTGCATAGACCCGCAGCACGGCGAGACCCACGGCTCGTGGGCTACCGAGCGGATCGAGCGCCGAGCGCCCGGTACTGGTGGCCTCCATGGCCGGAAAGGGTACGCGAGAGGACTCGACTCGGTTCGGGCGGCAGTTTCCAGCCCGGCGGCACAGGCGACGAGGTCGAGCGCCTGGCGGCTAGAGCGCAGGCCGATGAACGGGGAAAGCCTTGGCAGCTAGGACGATTTGGGGTTGTTGATGCGCTCAACTCGGAAGCCGGAATCGGACTCGTACCCGACCTCGAAAGAAGCAGGGCGCTGCGAGTCATCCGAGTAGACGAGGTGAATGGCAAGGGCAGAACCGGGCCTCTTTGCCAGCTCACGCTCTATCGCGGTCCACTGCGATCCTTTGCCACGATTGACGCTCCTCGCCTGCGGGATCAGGTTGATGTCCGTGCCGCCGCCCAGGCTCGTGGCGATCACATGTCCCTTCTCGTCATCTTTCTCGGATGGCTTCGGGCTACTTTGCTGCCTGCTGCGATCGCGCACTGCTGGGGCGCCCGTCGTGCCGGTCACATAGACGAGCCGTTCGGCGGCGATGTCGAATCCGTAGATAAGAGTGCCGAGGTCGACGCAGACGATCTCGTTGCCGCTGTGGCGTTCATAGACGGCTCCCCACTGCGAGACGATCTCCGATGCCGTCTTCGGCGCAGCCTGATTTGTGGTCTGGGGCTGGATCGAAATAGGAATCTCATAGTATTCCCGGCCCGTGTCAGCCAGTTGGGATAACTAGGAATTATGAGCACTGAACCAGTGCTCGGCCTCGGTGGTTCGAACCACGATTTCAGCGCCGCAATCGTCGCGGACGGGGCCATCGAGGTGGCGGTCGAGGATGAGCGGGTCCAGCGGGTCAAGTGGGGCCGGAGCGAGTGGCATGCTCGTCCGGCCGAGGATTCCGCCGGATACTGCCTGGAGGCGGCTGGGCTAGAGCTAAGCGACATGGCGGGGATCTTTTGCTGTGACGACCTCGAGCGACCCGCCGATTGGCTCGACTGGTCGCGGGTGGAGTTCGTAAATCACCACCTGGCTCACGCGGCGGCGTCGTTCTTTGCCTTTCCCCACGAGCGGGCAACGCTCCTGGTCGTCGACGGACACGGCAGCCCGGTCGCCGACAGGCCGTCCGGCTACGAGGTGGAGACCTTTTCATTGGGGCGGGCCGAGGGCTCGGAGATCTCGTTACACACTCTGCAGAGCGGCGTTCAAAAGAAGACCTCCAGTTCCTGGCGGTACGTGACCCAGAACTCGATCGGCTGGTTCTACCGGATCGTCGCGATGGCAATCGGGCTCGGCAACCGAGGAGAGGGGAAGGCGATGGGGCTGGCCGCCTACGGTAAGCCGCGCTTCCTCGACGATCTGCGCGACTTCGTCGAGCTGGGGGCAGATGGCCGTTTCGTCTTTGACCCCTACGGCGGCATCTGGGATTGGCTTACGAAGACGATCGCCGCCCAGCCGCACTCGATGCAGATGCGCGCTGACCTCGCCTTCGCGGCCCAGGAGATCTTCGTCGAGACGATCGTCGAGGTTGCCAAGCTGGCTCACAGCCAGGCGCCCTCCAGAATCCTCAGCTTCGGTGGCGGCTGTGCCCTCAACACGCTCGCAAATAGCCGCATCCTCGAGGAAACTGAGTTCGAGGAAATCGCGGTATTCCCGGCTTCCGGCGACAACGGCCTGGCTGTGGGCGCCGCCCTTTATGGCGCTCATGTCCGACTCGGCCAGCCGCGCCGGACCGAGACACCAGGCTGGAGGGGCCGGGCCGTCTACGCCGGTCGGGAGTACACGGACGCGCAGGTCGACGCGGCGCTCGCCGACGCTCCGGTGGCGTTCTCGCGCACGGAGAGCCTTGCCGCGGAGGCGGCTCGAGCGCTGGCAGGGGGAGAGATCGTCGCAGTTTGCCGGGGCAGGTCGGAGATCGGCCCCCGTGCGCTCGGCAACCGAAGCCTCCTGGCCTCGCCGGTCTCGCCACGGATCCGCGACCACATCAACGTCAACATCAAGCAGCGGGAGTCGTTTCGCCCCCTGGCCCCCGCCGTGCCGATCGAGGATGTCGACTGCTACTTCGAAGGGGTTGTGGAGTCGCCGTTCATGCTTCTCGTTGCTCGAGTTCGCGACGAGGCGCGTGACCTCTTGGGAGCGGTGACCCACGTCGACGGAACCGCGCGGGTGCAGACGGTTCGCCGCGAGGACAACCCGTTCCTGCATGAGCTGCTGCGTGCAGTGGGGGATCTCGTCGGCGTTCCCGTCCTCCTCAACACCTCGCTGAACCTCCGAGGGGAACCGATTGTCGAGACCCCCAGCGACGCGCTCTCGGTCTTCCTCCAGCGCCCGATCGACGGACTGATCCTCGGCGAGCACCTGGTTCGCAAGTACTCACCCTGGAGCACGCCTTCCGTCCGGGCGTCGCTCGAGAACCCGGGGCGATGACGGCGGCCCCGTATTTCGACCTCGCCCACCTCTTCCCGGCCGACCTGCCGCAGCTCGCAGGACGCCTGGCCCGCGGCGAGACGGGTGCCGAGCAGGAGCTCCACGAGGCCTTCCTGCGCACCTTCGAGGCCCTTCCCTTCGGCCGGCCGTTCACCTTTCGCGAGCAGTACGGCGGCGCCATCGTCCACGACGTCCGGCCCGCCGCCGGTCATGAGGCGGAGGAGTCGAGCCGTGGTCGGGTGACGCTGCCCTTCCACACCGACGACGGGTTCCTCGACCCCGGGGCGCGCCCCGAACACCTCGCTCTGCTGGGGATCACGAACCCGGAGCAGGTGCCCACCAACGTGGTCCGCATCGAGAGTGTCCTCGAGCTGTTGCCTGCCGAGACGATCGAGGTTCTGCGCTCGCCGCTTTTCACTCTCGCCTGCCCCGACTCCTTCGAGGCGCCGCAGGGCATCACCGAGAACGTCCCTGCCCGCCCGATCCTCTGGACCGGGAAGGATGGCCGCCCGGAAGTCTCCTTCGCGCCGGACACGCGGCCGATCGACGGCGCCCCGGATGAGGCCGGAGCGCACATGGAGCGGTTCGCCGCCGCCGTCAGCGACGCAACCCGTACGACCGTCGTTCTCGAGCCAGGCGAGATCCTCGTCTTCTCCAACTCGCGCTGCCTCCACGGCCGGCCTCCGGTCGAGGCCGAGCGTTGGATGAAGCGGCTCTACCTTCGCGGCGACCTCGGCTTTCTCGATTTCGTGGCCGCGACCGACGAACCCTCGGTCTACGAGGCGGCCAGAGCCGTCTAAATCTGCTCGGGGCTGGCCGGCAGGTTTCGGCCGGTCGGCTGGGGCAGGGACTCGAGGTGCTCCAGCATCCACTCGCTGGTCAGCCCGCCATCGGCCAGGTCGGTCAGATCAGGCGCCGAGGGCGGCTCGTCGAACTGCACCTCCGGCGGCTCCTGATTGCCAAGTGATTCCCCCAGCCAGTTGAGGAGCGAGCGGGGGCTGACGGGGGCGAGACGGTTGCCTTGGATGCGACTTTCGGATCTAGCTCGCTCGAAGTATCGCCGCGCCTCCGCGGCGCGGCCGCCGAGACCGGCCAGGATGCCGTGAGCCGCGGTCGCCTCGGGGCGGGCGAGATCCAAACCCGAGGCGTCGATCATCGTCTCGGCGCGATAGACCTGGTCTCGGAGGCCGCCGAGGTCGGCTCCCTCTCCGCCTTCCAGGTCTAGCCGCACAAGCTCGATCTTCATCTCCGTGAGACGGTGGGCGATGGCGACGTCGGCGACGTCCATCCCGGTTCGGGTCAGGCGCGCCTTTTCCAACCGTTCGGTCGCCACGGCGAGCTCGGTAGGGTCGCGGAACCGACGTGAGCGGTCAAGCAGAACGGCCGCCGCCTGCAAGTGGCCGCGGCAGATCGACTCCGGCCAGCGCTCGGCAATGGCTACGCCCAGGAGCGACTCGATAACCGACAAGGCCTCCTCGTGCCCAGCCGGATCGGTGAGCAGCACAAGCTCGCTGCGGTAGTAGGGGTAGTAGTCGAAGGTCCAGCGCCGGCCTTCCGGGAAACCGTCCCAAGCGCCCGCGGCTCCCTCGAAGAGCTTCAGGGACTCGGCTAAGCGACCCTGCAACATCCGCAGATAGGCGATCGAGGAGAGGCCGTGCTCGTACTGCCAATGATGCTTCCACTCCTCTTTGATCCACGACAGCGCGCGCAGGTTCAGCTCGACGAGGTGGTCGGCGGCATCCAGCTCGCCGCGCCAGACCAACAGAGTGAGGAGGTTGTTGACGTACCTGGCGGTGTGTGGATCCTGCGCGGCCGCCGCCCCGCGAAGTGCGTCTCGGTACTTGGCGCGGCTCTCACCGCTCCGCCCGATGTGCTTGAGACAGCGGGCCACGGTGAACGGGTAGTAGCTCGGTTCGCTGGTCTCAGACGCCGGGAAGGTCGGGTCGTCGCCGAGTCGAGCGAGCTCGAGCGTCTCCTCCCAGGCTCCGAGGTTGTTGCAGAGAAAGTCGGTCGAGCCTCGCATCAGACGGCGCCGGAAGAGGTCGTCGAAAAGCGTCCAGTCGTGGCTGGCGGCTGCGTGCCTGGCAGCGCTGATCAGCGGCGCCGCCTCCTCGAAGTTCCCAGGCTGGGCCGTCGCCCCACGTAGGTATTCGCCAGCGAGGAAACGATGCAGAGGGACGATCGACGCGCCCTCCTCCCTGGCGCGACGGTCGAAGTACTCGCGCACGGTCGGGTGGCTGAGAATCTCAGCCTCGGTCCCCACGATCAGGAGCCGTCGCTGGACAAGCCGCTCGACGGTCGGCCGCAGGTCGCGGCCGACCAGCTTCGCGTTGACCCTCGTATCGGGGTAGGGCCGAGTGAGGGTCGCCTCGACCAAGGGGAAGGAAGCCGGGCCCTGGAACACAGAAGAGCAGGTGAGGAAGGCGAGTTCAGTCTCGTCGAGGTGGCGAATGTAGGAACCGATCACTCGCGCCAGTCGGTTCTCGCGTAGGGGGTCGACTTCGTCGGAGACGTCGATCACGCTGGAGGCTTCGATCGTTGCCACCGCATCGCGCTCCGGCACGTCGAGCAGAAGCCCGGCAAGCACTCGGAGCGCAAGGGGGTGCCCCGCGGTTATTTTCGCCAACCGATCCTTTGCATTGTCATCCAGGGCTTCGAGTCCCCACTGGCGCAGGAACTCGTGGACCTCCTCGGAATTCAGCGGCAATACTTCGAGCTGCGGTGCCCCAGCGAACACAGCCCCCTGAACGGGGATCCGCGAAGTCAGCACCAACGCTCCCCCGCCCCGCAGGACGGCATCGACGATCTGCAATAGGTAAGGGTTGCGGAGGTGCCCCTCCTCGTCCAGGGCGACCTCGACCCCGTCGAGCGCCAGCAACGAGCGGTGCTCCTCCAGGTGGCGACAGACCCTCTCCACTCGCTGAGGCAGCGGCTCGGCCGACGACTCGACGGTACTGACCGCCAGATCGTGGATCAGCTGCGCGATGTCGGCACGGTAGAGAGAGCAGCCGAAGACGGCATCGTATCCGGCGGAGGCGATCTCGAGGCGCCTATCGGCGAGCCATTGCTGGAGGAGGGACGTCTTTCCCGAGCCTCCGAGCCCAACCAGCTGCACGATGCCTCCTGTCTCGACAAGCTCGGTCAGCCGTTCCAGGGCGGAGTCGCGCCGGACCATGTAGGGGTCCAGCTCCGGAAAGTACTTCAGGGTGACGTGAAGATCGGAATGCGCGGCCGCCCAGCTCGCGGCCAGATGGGCCAGGCATTCGTACACCGCACGATGACCCCCGAAAGGATCGTCCGGGTCGGGGTCCGGGTCATCCTCGTAGTAGATCGGCTGCAGGCCACTGTTCCTGACCAGCCTCTTGATCGCCTCGTCCTCCCTGCGCGACGCTGCGACCAGCGCGTACATCTCGCCCACGCCAGCACGGTAAATCTCGGCGATGACCTGACACACGTAGTCGAAGTCGCCGTCCTGAAGGCCGAACCCGACGAAAAACACCTGACGCAGGAACAGATGCTTCAACGCTTCGACGTATCCGGGGTCCTGCAGAAGCTGTTCGTAATGCGCTCGCGTCAGTTTCCATGACGGATAGATGCCGATATCGCCATGGATCTGGGCGAGGGCGGTCTCGGAGGAGCTGAGGGTTCCCGCGATCGCTTCCGCCAGCCTGTGAGTGTCGAGGTTCGTAACGCTCGTGGGCGGTCGTTGGTGGCGTTCTAGGTAGGCCCGCCAGATCATTCGGTCGAGGTTGGTGGTGACCACCAGGCTCCAGCCAACCGCGACGAGCTCGGCGACCGCCGGCGGCACTGGCTTGTCAGAGTCGTCCAGCTGCCGTTCGACGGACCTGCGGAAAGTGGGCTCGCCCAAGGCCTCGAGGATCCGGTCGGTCGCCTCGATGTAGCGGCGTTCGTCCAGCGCCTTCTCGATCTCCGGAGCACCACCCTCGGGTATGAGGCCAAGCTGCCGTCCTTCGTTGACAAGCGTGTTCAGCAGTTGAGGCCAGAGCGGGAGCCGATCCTCGGGGGGGCCGTAGGCGCTGAGACCGGCGCCCACGAACGGGACCACGCGCGCTTCGGTCTGCAACACCCGATCGAGGAGCCTCCGGTACGTCCCATCAGATGGATCGAAGGCCATCTGAGCCGATAATTCCTAGTTATCGCGCTTGGGCGAACCTCCCGAGGACGTCGGCGTCGGAGACAACGCGCCTAAGCGCCTTATCCGAGACGTGGGTGTAGATCTCGGTTGTGCTTAGGCTCGCGTGGCCGAGTAGGCGCTGGATGTAGCGGATGTCCACACCAGCCTCGATTAGCTGCGTGGCGGCGGTGTGGCGCAGCATGTGTGGCGTGACCCGGGTGGAAACACCCGCAGCGGCTGCGGCTTTCGTGAGCCTCGATCGCATGGCGGGGGGCGTGAGCGGGTCGAAGTGCTGGTTGAAGAGAAGATGCGGATGGGTGAGCCCGAGGGAGCTGCGCACGTCGAGGAA
>Ga0207687_10002246_pt1 | contig 13157 bp, 10 predicted proteins | sample KBSM54metaG_FD_184399 | JGI IMG/M metagenome (GOLD analysis project Ga0207687, IMG submission 184399) | Miscanthus rhizosphere microbial communities from Kellogg Biological Station, Michigan, USA - KBS M5-4 metaG (SPAdes) (version 2) | ecosystem: Host-associated > Plants > Roots > Rhizosphere >...
TGCACGTGATGCTCACCGGCGCGCTCCCGTTCGCGGTGATGGACGAGCTGCCCGACCTCGTCGCCGGCGGGGTCCCGTCGGTGAAGATGTTCACCACGTTCGCCGCCGGCTCGGCCTCCGGCGACCTCTACTCCGACGACGGCCGGATCTGGGGCGTCATGCAAGCCGCCAGCGCCGCCGGCGGCCTCGTGATGGTGCACTGCGAGGACGACTGCATCATCGACTACAACGTCCGGCGGCTCTACGCGGCCGGTCGGCAGGCCGGTGCCAACATCGCCGAGGCGCGCCCGCCGCTGGCGGAGGAGGCGGCGATCCGGCGGATGATCGTGCTGGCCCAGCGCAGCGGTTGTCCGCTCTACGTGGTGCACGTCTCGTCCCGGTGGGGCGTCGAGGCGATCCGGGAGGCCCGCGGCCGGCGGCTGCCGGTCTACGGCGAGGTGCTGCACAACTACCTCGCCTTCACCGGGGACCGGTACGCCGGTGAGGACGGCCTGCTCTACCACAACTACCCGCCGTTGAAGTCCATGGACGACCAGGCCGCGTTGTGGGACGCGATCGCGGCCGGCGACCTCGACACGGTCGCCTCCGACGACTTCACCATCCCCAGGGCGGCGAAGCTGTCCGGGCCGGTCGTGGACAACGTGCCCGGCGGGCACAACGGCATCGAGACCCGGATGGACGTCGTCTACTCCGAGGGCGTCGCGTCCGGACGGCTGCCCATCCAGCGGTACGTCCGGCTGACCGCGGAGTCGCCGGCGAAGCTGTTCGGCCTCTATCCCCGTAAGGGCACGATCGCGGTCGGCAGCGACGCCGATCTCGCTGTCATCGACCCGCAGGCGCAGGAGACGCTCACCCTCGACCGGCTGCACTCGGCCTGCGACTACAGCCTCTGGGACGGCTGGAAGCTCACCGGAAAGGTGCGCGCGACCGTGCTGCGGGGGTCGGTCCTGGTCCGGGACGGCGCCTGGGTCGGTCCGGAGCGGATCGGCCGGTTCGTTCCGGGCACCGCTCCTACCGATCCGGTCGCGCCCTGACCTGAGTCCGATGTGGACGGTCTGCCCGGGTACGGCGCCGGCAGCGGGTCCCGGCGCCGGCGCCAGCGCCGGCGGTCGATGGTGAACCGTCCGCGTCCGGACGGTGGCGGGAGGACCGACGGCTGGAGCAGCAACGGTCCTTGCCGACCGGGCCACGGTCGAATCGTGACCCAGCAGATCTTGTCGACCCACCGGGGACACGGTAGCTTCCAGCATACGGTCGCCAGGGTTCCACAATGTGGTAAGCACTTCGGGAGGTGCGGCGCTATCGAGCAGTCCGCCGGACGAACCGGACGCCGGATTCCCGACTGCATCGGCTGATCCACCACCGGTCACGGCGTGTCGACCTGAACACAGGAGGTACGGGTGGGTAGGAACAGGACGCGGGCGCGGCGGACCGCGCTGGCCGCGGTGGCGTCGGTCGCGCTGGCGCTGGCAGCGTGTAGCACCGACTCGTCGAACTCGTCGAGCTCATCGGGTGGCAGCGCGGACGTGTCGGCGGCGGTCAAGGACAACGTGACGAAGTACATGGCGCAGCCGACCTTCACCGCGCCGGGTCCGGCCATCGACATCAGCGGGGTCAAGGGCAAGAGCATGTTCCTGATCCCCCTGGTGCCCAACCCGTTCAACCAGAGCATCCAGGAGACGATGCAGCGGATCGCCACCCAGGCCGGGATGAAGTTCACCATCTACCCGAACCAGGGGCAGGCGTCGCAGTGGGTGCAGGGCATGAACGCCGCCCTCACCGCGAAGCCGGACATCATCGTCCTCAGCACCGCGCCCGACCCGCGCGTCCTCCAGCCGCAGCTGAAGGCGGCCAAGGCGGCCGGGATCCCGGTGCTGGTCACCCACTTCTACGACGACTCCTCGCCGGAGCCTCCTGACTGCGAGGGCTGCGCGGCCGGCGTCACGGCGCTGGTGACCGCACCGTTCAACGTCGCCGGGAAGGCCGCCGCCGACTGGATCATCAAGGACTCCGGGGGCAAGGCCAACACGCTGGTGATCGGTGCCGGCGACATCCTGCCGAGCCCGGCGACGGTGCAGGTGGTCAAGCAGGAGTTCGCCGACCAGTGCGCCGGTTGCAAGGTCACGGAGATCAACATCCCGGTGGCGGACTGGAACACCAAGGTCCAGGGCCAGGTGCAGGCGGCGCTGACCAAGGACCCGTCGATCACCTACGTCTACCCGCTCTACGACGCGATGGTCTCCGGCGCGGTCCCCGCGGTGCAGACCGTGGGCAAGAAGGGCAAGGTCAAGGTCGTCAGCTACAACGGGTCGCCGTACGTGCTGAAGTACATCCAGGACGACAACATCGCCGCGATGGACGTCGGTGAGGACACCGTCGGCATCGGCTACGCGTCGATGGACCAGGCGTTCCGGATCCTGCTGAAGAAGCCGACCGTGCCGCAGCGCACGCCGATCCGGATCTGGGACGCCAGCAACGTCGACGAGACCGGCACCCCGCCCACCGTCGGCAAGGGCTACGGCAACGCGCTTCCGGAGGGATTCTCCAAGCTGTGGGGCATCTCGCAGTGACGGCCGCCCCGCTGCTGGAAGCGCGGGGGCTGACGAAGTCGTTCGGCGGCGCGCTCGCGCTCGACGGCGTCGACCTGACCGTTCTCCCCGGGGAGGTGCACGGCCTGCTCGGGGAGAACGGTTCGGGGAAGTCGACGCTCATCAAGATCCTGGCCGGCTACCACGTGCCGGACGCCGGGACGCTCTCGGTCGCGGGGCACGACGTACGGCTCCCGCTGCGGCCAGGTGAGTACCGCGAGCTCGGCTTCGAGTTCGTGCACCAGGACCTCGGCCTGGTGCCGTCGCTCAGCGTCGCCGAGAACCTGTTCCTCGGCGAGATCGCCGCACCGTCGAACCGGTACTTCCTGTCCTGGAGCCGGGCGGCTCGGCGGGCCCGGCAGGTGTTCGACCGGTACGGGCTGGCGATCGACCCGCGGGCCCGCACCGAGGACGTGCGGGCGGTGGAGCGGGCGCTGGTCGCGATCGTCCGCGCGCTGGAGGGACTGCGGGCCGAGGCCGGCGACCAGCAGCGGCCGACGCTGCTGGTGCTGGACGAGCCGACCGTCTTCCTGCCGCAGCACGAGGTGGCGCTCCTGTTCGACTTCGTCCGCGGCATCGCGGCCCGCGGCTCCAGCGTCCTGTTCGTCTCGCACGACCTCGACGAGGTGCGGGAGATCACCGACCGGGTCACGGTGCTCCGGGACGGCCGGGTGGCCGGCACCGTCACGACCGCCGCCACCGGTCCCCGGGAACTGGTCCACCTGATCATCGGCCGCCACCTGGCCGAGACCACGCCGCAGCCGCTCACCGAGGTGGCCACCACGCGGGAGGTGGTGCTGAGCGTGCGCAACCTGACCACCCGGTGGCTGCAGGACGTGTCCTTCGACCTGCACGAGGGCGAAGTGCTCGGGTTCACCGGGCTGGTCGGGTCCGGCTACGAGGATCTGGTCTACGCGCTGTACGGGGCGGTCCGGGGCAGCGCCGGCTCGCTGACCCTCGACGGACGCCACCTCGAGGTCGGCTCGCTGGGGCCGCACCGGGCGCTCGCGGAGGGCATCGCGCTGGTGCCGGCCGACAGGCAACGGGACGGCAGCGTGCCGACGCTGTCCGCGGCCGAGAACGTCAACATGCTCGTGCTCGACCGTTACTTCAGCGGCTTCCGCTTGCACCAGGGCGACCTGGACGAGAACGCGCGCCGGCTGATGACCGAGTTCGATGTACGCCCACCCCGACCGGAGCTCGACTACGGCTCGTTCTCCGGCGGCAACCAGCAGAAGGCGATGATGGCGAAGTGGCATCAGGTGCGGCCGCGCGTCCTGCTGCTGCACGAGCCGACCCAGGGCGTCGACGTGGGCGCCCGGCAGCAGATCTTCTCCCAGGTCCGGGAAGGCACCGCGGTCAGCTCGACGATCTGCGCCAGCTCCGACTACGAGCAGCTCGCGGCGATCTGCGACCGGGTCGCCGTGATCGGTCGCGGCCGGCTGCTCGGCATCCTCACCGGTGCCGACGTCACCAAGGACCGGATCGCCGACTTCTGCCTGCGCACCGCCGCGGACGAGACCGTCGCGACGCCGGACACCACCCCCTGATCGGGAGACTCATGGAGGAGCAGGACATGTCCTCGATCGAGAAGGTCACGCCCGAACAGGAGCGCGGCGGCGCACCGGGCCGGCCGGGCGCGGCCCGATCACCGGGCCGTCAGCGCGCGCGGTCCTCCGGCCAGGTGCTGGAGGCGCTCGCGCTCCCGGTGGCCTGGCTCGTGCTGATCGTCGTGTTCGGCGCGCTCCGTCCCGACACGTTCCTCACCAGTGGCAACGCCTCGTCGATCCTGGCGTCCCAGGCGGTCCTCGTGGTCGTCGCGCTCGGGCTGATCATCCCGCTGACCGGCGGCGACTACGACCTGTCGGTGGCGTCGGTGGTGTCGCTGTCCGCGATGCTGGTGGCGATCCTCAACGTCAACCGGGGCTGGCCGATCGGGTGGGCGATCGCGGTGGCCCTCCTCGCCGGTCTGCTGGTCGGCGTGGTCAACGGCGCCGTGATCGTGCTGCTCGAGATCGACAGCCTCATCGTCACGCTCGGCATGAGCACCTTCGTCTCCGGCCTCGTGCTGTGGATGAGCGGCTCCAACACGGTGAGCGGCATCTCGGAGCATCTGGTCAACCCGGTGATCGTCTGGCGGTTGGCCGGGATCCCGTTCGAGTTCTGGTACGCCATGGCTGTCGCCCTGATCGTCTGGTACGTGTTCCGCTACATGCCGGTCGGCCGGCGACTGCTCGTGGTCGGCCGGGGCCGCGAGGTGGCCCGGCTGTCCGGCATCCGGGTCGGACGGATCCGGTGGGTGTCGTTCGCCGTCTCCGCGGTGGTCGCCGCCTTCGGCGGCATCCTCTACGCGGGCACGTCCGGTGCGGCCGGCCCGACCTCCGGCCTCGAGCTGCTGCTGCCGGCGTTCGCGGCGGCGTTCCTCGGCGCCACGACCATCCACCCTGGACGGTTCAACCCCTGGGGCACGGTGATCGCCGTGTACTTCCTGGTCACCGGCATCACCGGGCTGCAGTTGCTGGGCGCCGAGTCGTACGTGCAGAACCTCTTCTACGGGGCCGCCCTGGTGCTCGCCGTGGTGTTCTCCCAGATCGTCCGGCGACGCCGTGCCAGCCGAGCCCTCTGACCCGGCCGGCGCCTTCGCCGACCCTCTGGCCGAGCGGTTGTGGACCGCGCGCGCGCAGCACCGGCTCCTCCCGCCCGACGAGGGCTGGTCCGCGGTGGACCACTCGCGGGCGGCGGCCATCGCGACCGAGCTCTACCGGCGCGCCGGGGCGGGCGTGCCGACGGCGTGGAAGCTGGGCGCCCTGGACGAGCCGGCCAGGGCACGGCTCGGGCTGGACCGGCCGCTGGTCGCCCCCGTGCTGCCGGACGGGCTGCACACCGACGCCGGCGAGCTGACGCTGGAGCTGGCGCGGTTCTGCCAGCCCAAGCTGGAGGCCGAGGTGGGCCTCGTCCTGGACGGCTCGGCCGAGCCGCAGGTGACCGCCTGCGTGGAGATCGCGGACTGCCGCTTCGCCGGCTGGCGGCCGCCGCCGGGCGTCGCCGTCGCCGACTTCGGGCTGCAGGGGGCGATGGTGTTCGGTCCGGGCCGGCCGGCGCCGGGCGAGGTCGGCGTCGAGGTGCGGCACGACGGTCGCGCGGTCGCCACCGCCCGGGCGGCGGTGGCCGACGTGACCGCCCGGCTGGACCTGGTGCGGCCGCTGCTGACCGCCCGAACAGGGCGCGTGCTGGTCGCCACCGGCGCGATGACCGGGCTGCTCGACGCCGCGCCGGGCCGGTGGGAGTTCGTCTTCGCCGGTACGACGACCGTCACTGTGACGTTGCAATGAAGACCTTGCCGGCCTCCACCTGGCCCCTTACGATTCCAGATAACGGTAGTTCCGTTCCGAAATGTGGATCGCCATGACCTCCGGTACGTACTCCGTCGACAGCAGCGGCGGTCCGCCGCTGCGGGGCGTGCGCGTGCTCGAGCTGGGCAACTTCATCGCCGCGCCGACCACCGGCCGGCTGCTCGGCGAGTTCGGCGCCGAGGTCATCAAGATCGAGCAGCCGCGGGTCGGCGACCAGGTGCGGCACTGGCGGCTGTCCCGCGGCGAGACGTCGATGATGTGGCGAACGCTCGGCCGGAACAAGAAGTCGGTCACCATCGACATCCGCACCGCCGAGGGGGCGGACCTGGTCCGCCGGCTCGCGGCCCGGACCGACGTCCTGGTGGAGAACTACCGGCCCGGCAAGCTGGAGTCCTGGGGTCTGAGCCCGCCGGTGCTGCGGGAGCACAACCCGCGGCTGGTGCTGGTCCGGATCTCCGGCTACGGGCAGACCGGGCCGTACCGGGACCGGCCCGGGTTCGGCGGGGTCGCCGAGGCGATGGGCGGGCTGCGCCACGTCACCGGCTATCCCGACCGGCCGCCGACCCGGGTCGGGGTGAGCATCGGCGACACGCTGGCCGGGATGTACGGGGTGATCGGTGCGCTGATGGGCCTGCTGGCCCGGGACCGCGGTCGCGTCGAGCAGGGCGAGACCATCGACGTGGCCCTGCACGAGGCGGTCTTCTCGGTGATGGAGTCACTGCTCCCCGAGTACACGGCGTACGGCGTGGTCCGCGGCCGGCACGGCAACGAGTTCCCCGGCGTCGCCCCGTCGAACACCTATCCCTGCCGAGGCGGCGACTGGATCGTGATCGGCGGGAACGCGAACGGCATCTACCACCGGCTGATGGAGGCGATCGGCCGGCCGGACCTGGCCGAGGACGAGCGCTTCCAGGACAACACCGGCCGGGCCGCGCACAGCCGGATGCTCGACGAGGTGATCGGCTCGTGGACCGCGGCCCGGTCGCTGGCCGAGGTGATGGCCGTGATGGTCGACGCGTCGGTGCCGGCCGGGCCGATCTACGCGGCGCAGGACATGCTGGCCGATCCGCACTTCCGCGAGCGCGGCGTGCTGCTCGACGCGGACGTTGTCGTCGACCGCGACGTCGAGCGGGTCACCTTCCCCGGCATCGTGCCGAAGCTCGACCAGATGCCCGGCGAGGTTCGCTGGCTCGGGCCCGAGCTCGGTGAGCACACCGCGGAGGTGCTCGCCGAGCTGCTCGGTGTCTCCGACGCCGAGCTGTCCGACCTGCGCAAGCGAGGGGTGGTGTGAGCATGGCTCACCCGGAATCCGTCACGATCACCGACGTCGCGTTGCGGGACGGGCTGCAGAACCACCCGCGCACGGTGCCGACGGTGACGAAGCTCGTCCTGCTCGACCGGCTGCTCGACGCCGGGATCCGCTCGATGGAGGTCGCCTCGGTGGTGCACCCGCGGCTGGTGCCGCAGATGGCCGACGCCGAGGCGGTGCTGCGCGGGCTGCCGGCGGGCGTGGACGCCGACTTCCAGGTGCTGGTGCCCAACCTGCGCGGGCTGGAGCGGGCGGTCGCGGCCGGGGCCCGGCACGTCCGGGTGGTCCTGTCCGTGAGCGAGGGGCACAGCCGCAGCAACACCAACCGCAGCGTGGACGAGGGCATCGCGCAGACCCGGGAGGTGGTCCGCCGGGCCAGGGAGGTTCCCGGCCTGGCCGTCACCGGCGCGCTGGCGACCGTCTTCGTCTGCCCGTTCGACGGGGTGGTGCCGACCGCGCAGGTCGAGCGGGTGGTCGGCGCGCTGGTCGGGATGGGGCTTGACGAGATCAGCCTGTCCGACACGCTGGGCAAGGCCGATCCCGGGCACGTGGAGCGGACCGTCGTCGCGATGCGACAGTCCTTTCCGGACACCACGTTCGGCCTGCACCTGCACAACACGTACGGGATGGGGCTGGCCAACGTGCTGGCCGGGCTCAACCAGGGGGTCCGCCAGTTCGACAGCGCGCTCGGCGGCATCGGCGGCTGCCCGTTCGCCCCCGGCGCGGCCGGCAACGTCGCCACCGAGGACGTTGCCTTCATGCTGCGGGCCCTCGGCGTCGAGACCGGCATCGACCTGGACCGGCTGGCCGTGGCCGCGGCCGACCTGCGGGCCGCCCTCGGCTCGCCGCTGGAATCGTCCGTCGCGCGCGCCCTTGGCTGGGCGGCGTGACCGCCCGACCGCCGTGGAGGAGTGCCGATGCCTGACCTGACCCTGCGCAACGGGACCGTCGTGACACCGACCGGGCTGGTCCGGGGCGGCCTGACCGTCACCGACGGCGTGATCACCTCGATCGGCGCCGACCCGGAGCTGCCCCGCGGGGACACCGACCTCGACGTGGCCGGACGGTACCTGCTGCCCGGGCTGATCGACCCGCACGTGCACCTCGGCATCGGCGACGGCGCCGGCCCCGAGAAGCTGCGCCGCGACTTCGTCACCGAGTCCCGGGACGCCGCCGCCGGTGGCGTGACGACGATGATCACCACCACGCTGTTCGGCACCGGGTCGCGCGGCGAGGCCGCGGAGCTGGCCATCGCCGAGGGCGACCGGCACTCCACTGTGGACTACCGGCTGACCGCGGTGGTCACCACCCGGGAGCACCTGCGGGAGGCCGAGGCGCTGGTCTCGCTCGGCATCCGCTCGTTCAAGTTCTTCCTCGGCTACAAGGGCGAGCAGGCGGAGAGCTTCGGCATGAACGCCAGCGGCATCTCCTGGGACTTCTTCTACCAGGCCTGCGAGGCGCTGGGCGCGGCCGGCGCTACCGCGTTCCCCACGATCCACGCCGAGGACCCGTACGTGCGGGACTTCCTCACCGAGCGGATGCGCGGCAAGGGCGCCAGCCGGCAGCTGCAGACCTGGCTGGAGACGAGCCCGAACATCCTCGAGCCGATGCAGATCTACCCGGCGGCGCTGATCGCGCACGAGGTCGGCACGCCGGTGTACGTGGTGCACACCAGCGCCTGGCAGAGCGTCGACCTGATCCGCGAGCTGAAGGAGAAGGGCTGGCCGGTCTTCGGCGAGACGCTGGCGGCCTTCCTCTACTGGACGGCGCCGGAGGCGGACGCCAAGGACAAGGGCGCGGTGGCGAAGATACAGCCGCCGATCCGGCTCGACCGCGACCGGGATGCGCTCTGGCACGGGGTGCTGGACGGGACGATCACGAGCATCGGCACCGACTGCCAGATGTACTCGAAGGACTCCCGGCAGGGCGACTTCTGGGATGCCAGGGTGGGGCTCGGGCCCGGCATGGGCACGCTGCTGCCCGCCGTGCACACCTCCGGCGTGCTGACCGGGCGGTGCACGATCGAGGACCTCGCCCGGGTGGTCAGCGAGAACACCGCCCGCCGCTTCGACCTCTACCCGCGCAAGGGCGCCCTCGCGGTCGGCTCGGATGCCGACATCGTCGTCTTCGACCCCGGCGCCGAGCGGGTGCCCTCCGCGGCCGACCTGCACTCCGCCGCCGGCTACTCGCTCTACGAGGGCGAGCGGCTGGTCGGCTGGCCGGAGCGGGTGTTCGTGCGCGGGCACCTGGTCTACGACCGCGGCGCGTTCCCCGGCGAGCCGATCGGCCGGCACGTTCCGGTAAGCCCCTAGTGCGGGGCGGGACGTCGGCGTACGGGCTCGCGATCTCGCTGGCGGCGCTGGCGGCGGCCAGCCTGACCGCGGTGGGCTTCTCCGCCGCCGCCCCGCTCCTGCGCGGCACGTTCGGACTGTCCGAAGTGGAGGTGGGCGCGATCGCCTCGTGCGTCTACGCCGGCGCCGCCGCCACGTCGGTCGCCGGCGGCCGGCTCACCGACCGGCTCGGCCCGGCGCCCGTGCTCGCGGTCGCGGCCGGCGCGCTCGCCCTGGGTGCCGCGGTGGCCGCCGTCGCCCCGGCCCGGTGGCTGTTCTTCGCCGGCGTGGCCGCCGCCGGGCTCGGCTACGGTCTGGTCAACCCGCCCACCAACGTGCTGGCCGACCCGGGCAGCCCGCGGCTGCGGGGCCTGACGATGAGCATCAAGCAGACCGGCATCCCGCTCGGCGGCATCCTCGCCGGCCTGCTCGTGCCGCGGGCGGCCGCCGCGGTCGGCTGGCGGTGGGCGACCGCCGTACCGATCGCCGGCTGCGTCGCGGTGGCCGCCGTGGCGGCGCTCGGACCGCGGGACCGCAGCACCGGCACGGGCGGCGGCGCGCACTCTCACTCCGGCCGGGTCGATTCCCGCCGCCCGGACCGTCCCTCCGGCCAGGTCGTCGGCCCCGGCGACCCGACCGACCCGACCGACGCGACCGACCCCACCGGAGCCGGCGGCGCCGGGTACGGTCCCGCCGTCGCCCTCCGGCTGCGGCTGCCGCTGGCCCTCGCCTTCGGCTTCCTGATGGCCGGGGTGCAGGTCGCGGTCTTCACGCTGCTCGCGGTGTATCTCGTCGACGACCGCGGGTCCGCCGCGACCGCCTCCGGCACCGCACTCGCGCTGCTGCTCGCCGGCGGGCTCGCCGGTCGTCCGGCCTGGGGCTGGCTGTCCGACCGGTGGCAGGCCGACCGCGGCCGCGTCCTGCAGGTCTGCGCGTTGCTGTCCGCGGCGTTCCTCGCGCTGCTGCCGGCCGCCGGTCCGGGCTGGCTGCCGGTCGTGCTCGCCGGCATCGGCCTGTGCTCGGTCGGCTGGAACGGTGCCTACCTCGCTGCGGTCGCCGAAGCCGGGGACCTGGCCCGGATCGGCTCGACCACCGGTCCCGCCCTGCTGCTGGTGAACCTCGGCGCGGTCGTGGTACCGCCGGTGGTCGGCCTGCTCAGCTTCGGCGGCACCCGGTGGCCACTGGCCTGGGCGTGCTGCGCGGCGCTCAGCCTGGCCTCCGGTGCGCTCCTGCAATGGCTGCGCGCGCCCGCGGCCCGTCCCCTGCCCGCCGGCGGAAGGTGATGCCATGGCGACGACGTACCGGATCTGCGTGATCCCCGGCGACGGGATCGGCCAGGAGGTCACCCCGCAGGCCGTGCGGGTGCTGGAGGCGGCGGCGCGCCGGCACGGCTTCCGGCTCGACCTGCGCACCGAGCCGTGGGGATCGGCCTACTACGCCGAGCACGGTCGGATGATGCCCGAGGACGGGCACCGGACCGTGGCGGCCGCCGACGCCACGCTCTTCGGCGCCGTCGGCTCGCCGGAGGTGCCCGACACGGTCAGTGCCTGGGGCCTGATCCTGACTATCCGGCAGAAGCTGGACCTGTACGTCAACCTGCGCCCCATCCGCAGCTATCCCGGCCTCGGCCCCCGCCCGGCCGACGCGCCGCCGGTCGAGCTGGTGATCGTCCGGGAGAACACCGAGGGCGAGTACGTGGGGCTCGGCGGCCGGCTGTTCGCCGGCACCGAGCGGGAGACGGCCAGCCACACCTCGGTGTTCACCCGCGCCGGCATCGACCGGATCGTCGACTACGCATTCCGGTCGGTGCTCGCCGGCGGGCTGCTGACCAGCGTGACCAAGTCGAACGCGCTACCGCACACGATGGGTCTCTGGGACGACGTCGCCGCGGAGGTGGCCGGGCGACACCCGGACGTGCGGTGGGAGCGCATGCACGTCGACGCGGTCGCATACCAGCTGGTCCGCGCCCCGGAGCGGTTCGACGTGCTGGTCGCGTCCAACCTTTTCGGCGACATCCTCAGCGACCTCGGCGCCGGGCTGCAGGGCAGCCTCGGCCTCGCGGCCAGCGGCAACCTCAACCCGGACACCCACGTCGGCATCTTCGAGCCGATCCACGGCAGCGCCCCGGACATCGCCTTCCGCGGGATCGCCAACCCGCTGGGCGCCATCAACTCCGCGGCGCTGCTGCTCGACTTCGTCGGCGAGGCCGCCGCCGGGGAGCAGGTGCGGTCCGCGGTGGCGGACACGCTGGCGGCCGGCGCCGCGACCGCCGACCTGGGCGGGCGCTGCACGACCGCCGAGATGGGCGAGGAGGTCGTCCGCCGGGTGAGCGGTGGGGCGCCGTGAGCCGGTCAGTAGCGGGCGGCGGCGGCGCGCTGGATCTCCTTTGCCGCGGCCACCACCTTCTTCGCGTACCGGAGGCCCGGTTCCGTGCCGAGCCGCTCGATCGGACCGGACAGGCACAGCGCCGCGACCACCACCGACCCCTCGTAGACGGGGGCACTCACCGAGGCGACGCCCGGCGACCGCTCGCCGGCGCTCTGCGCCCAGCCGCGGTCGAGCACCTGGTCGGAGCCGAGCAACACCTTGCCGCCGGAGCCCTTGTCGATCGGGAACATCGTGCCGACCGGCACGGCGGTCCGCAGCTCGGCCGGCGACTCGATCGACACGATGCACAGCCTCAGCTGCCCGCGCCGGACGAACAGCTGGGTGCTCTCGCCGGTGGCCCGGGTCAGCCGGGCCATGATCGGGGTGGCGAGCTGGGACAGGCTGGCGGTGGCGAAACGGCTGCCGGTGACCAGCCGGCCGCTGTCGTCCCGGCGCAGGAAGCCGTGCATCTCCAGCGCGGCGACGAGCCGGTGGACGGTGGTCTTCGGGAAGCCGACGGCCTCGACCAGGTCGAGGAAGCTCACCGGCTGGCTGTACTCGACGACGTCGAGCAGGTGCATCGCCTTGTCCAGCACCCCGACGCCGCTGACCACCGACTCCATGGTCCAGATGGTAGGCCTGTGCGTTCCACATGGAGGATCGGAACGCCGAGCCTCGTCCCGTCCGGGAGCCTGCGGTGACCCGACCGATCGTCACAGTACTGTCCCTCGGCGGGACGATCGCCTCCCGGCCGGGACGATCCGGCCTGGTGGGCCCCGCGCTGTCGGCCGCCGACCTCGTCGCGGCCGTGCCGGACCTGGACCGGGTGGCCGAGCTGCGGGTCCGCGACCTGGTTCGGCTGCCGTCCTGCGACCTCACCCTGGAGCTGGCCGGCGAGGTCGCCGCCGCCGTCGAGGAAGCCGCGGCCGACGGCAGTGCCGGCGTCGTGGTCACCCAGGGGACCGACACCATCGAGGAGATGTCCTTCGCGCTCGACCTGCTGGTCGGCGGGCCGGCACCGGTCGCGGTCACCGGAGCGATGCGGCACGCCGGGCTGCCCGGTTCGGACGGGCCGGCCAACCTGCTCGACGCCGTCCGCACCGTCGCCTGCCCCACCGCCCGCGGCCTCGGCGCGGTCGTCGTCCTCAACGAGGAGGTGCACGCGGCCCGGACCGTCCGCAAAGGACACACCTCCGCCCCGGACGCGTTC
>Ga0207687_10002250_pt1 | contig 13149 bp, 7 predicted proteins | sample KBSM54metaG_FD_184399 | JGI IMG/M metagenome (GOLD analysis project Ga0207687, IMG submission 184399) | Miscanthus rhizosphere microbial communities from Kellogg Biological Station, Michigan, USA - KBS M5-4 metaG (SPAdes) (version 2) | ecosystem: Host-associated > Plants > Roots > Rhizosphere >...
ATTCAGTATTGATTTTTCATGCACAACACGAGCTTGCGCGGGATCTCCGTCGCTGTCAAGCCCCGCTAGAGGGCGGCGCGGTGGCACTGCCTTAGGGGAGCGGCGCGGTGGCGTTGCGCTAGCCCGGCGGCGGCGCGGTGGTGTTGCGGACGATTAGCCGGGGGGAGGTGGAGGTGAGAACCGAGCGGCTGCGGCCGTCCATGCGCTCGCCCAGGAGCCGGGCCGCCGTCGAGCCCAGGTCGTGCGCGGCCTGGTCGACGCTGGTCAGGTTGATGGGCGCGCTGGCGGCGAGGGTGGTGTTGTCGTAGCCGACTAGCGAGAGGTCGGCCGGGATCCGCAGGCCCAGTTCGTAAGCCGCCCGCAGGACGCCCAGGGCCGCGAAGTCGGCGCCCGCGAAGATGGCCGTGGGCCGGTCGGGCCGGCTGAGCAGTTCGCGCCCGGCCTGGTAGCCGCCCTCCTCGGCGTAGGTCGTGCCCGCGATGGCCACGGCGTCGGCGAGGCCATGCCGGTGCATGGCCTGCCGGTAGCCCTCGCTGCGGACATCCTCGGGACGGCGCGTCCACTGGCCTCCTTTGACCGTGGCGGAGGTGTGGGCGATGCGGCGGTGCCCCAGGGCGACCAGATGATCGACGACGAGTCCGGCGCCCGCCAGGTCGTCGTCGACGACCGAGTCGTACTCGTCGGCGGTGTTGTGGTGACCGACCACGACGGCCGGGATGGTCTTGCCGACTGCGATGACCTGCGGACGCGACATCGTGGGGGCAACCAGGATGAGGCCGTCCATAGCCCGGTCGATCATGGCGTCGGCGAGGCGCGACTGGCTCTGGGCGGTGAACCCGCCCGATCCGACCAGGACCTGGAAGTCGGTCTTGGCCAGGGCGTCCGTGACGCCGTCGAGGAAATCGCCGTAGAAGGGGTTGCGGATGTTGTCCAGCAGCAGGCCGATGGTGAAGCTCCGGCCGCGCAGGCCGCGGGCGGCGGCATGGGGCCGGTACTCCAGCTCGGCCATGGACGACCGGACGCGCTGGCTCATCTCGGCGCTGACGCCGTAGGCGTTGCGCAGCACCTTCGACACGGCGGCCGTAGAGACACCCGCATGCCTGGCCACGTCCGCGATCGTCACCCGCCGCACGGCGTCCTGTGAGCTCATCATGCGCTCCCCGCTCGATAACGATCTACAAAGAGGAGTGTAACCCGCCACGGCGCGGCATCGGCAAGGGGTGGGGCACCATCAGTCTCCGATAACACCATCTATCTCAAAATTCCCAGCGCTACACGGAAAGATCGAGCATGTTACCATTTTGTTACCTTTTGGGATCTTGACGAGGCCGCGACGACATGTCTAATTTACTCGCAAGACATCGTAGAACGTTCTACAAGACGCGCTCCGTCAGATTTCGCCTCAGGCGCAGATCGGGAAGCCGCGCCGGCGACGCATCGCAGATGGCAGCCGCCCTCATTCATCGGGTAACAGAGCCAGGCCCCCTCGGAAGGCATCTGACATGTTCCAGAGAAGAAAATGGCCAGGAGTTGCCGCCGGCCTCGCTCTCGCGGTCGCGGGGCCGCTGGTGCTCACCGCCTGCGGCGGCGCGCAGGGCTCTTCTTCCACGCTCACGCTCGGCGTCATCACGCCGGCTACCACCTTCAAGGCCCCGGATATGAACTGGGGCAACGAGTCGACCTACAACCAGGCGGTCTACGACAGCCTGGTGCAGGCCTCGCCCACCGGCGTCATCGAGCCGCACCTGGCCACGGCGTGGTCCTATAACGCCGACAAGACCGTCCTGACCATGACGCTGCGGACCGGCGTCAAGTTCACCGACGGGACGCCGTTCGACGCGAGCGTCGCGGCCCAGAACCTCGAAGCCTTCCAGAAGGGCACGTCCAACAACGCCGGGTTCCTGATCAACATGGCGTCGGCCACGGCGGAAAGCCCGACGAAACTCGTGATCAAGCTGAAGCAGCCGGACCCCGCCTTCCTGACCTACCTGGGCCAGGCCGCCGGGTCCCAGGAGAGCCCGAAGGCGTGGAAGAGCCCGACAGCCAGCACCGTGCCAGTCGGCTCGGGTCCCTACGTGCTGGACGCCAAGGCCACGGTCGTCGGCAGTTCTTATGTCTTCACGGCGAACCCGGATTACTGGGACAAGGCGGAACAGCACTACTCCAAGGTCGTCATGAACGTGTACACCACCCAGACGACCATCCTGGACGCCATCGAGGGCGGCCAGGTCAACGCGGCCAACACGTTCGACGACACCACGATCCCCCAGATCCAGAACGCGGGCTTCACGGTGCACCCGCTGCAGCTCAACTGGGCGGGCCTGTCGCTCTTCGATCGCGACGGGAAGATGTCCGGGCCGCTCGGCAAGGTGCAGGTCCGCCAGGCGATCAACATGGCGTTCGACCGGGCCGCCCTGCTTAAGGACATGAGTAACGGCTACGGAGCGGTGACCACGCAGGTGTTCCCGGAGAATTCGCCCGGCTACGAGAAATCGCTGGAGTCCTACTACCGCTTCGATCCGGCCAAAGCGAAGCAGCTGCTGGCCGAAGCCGGCTATCCAAACGGTTTCACCCTGGCCATGCCGTCCATTACCTCCGCGTTCGGCTCGGCTACCTACGCGCTGATCCAGGCCGAGCTGGCCAACATCGGCATCAAGGTGGACTACACCGACTACCAGGGCCCGACGATCTTTACCGCGATCCTCGCCCCGAAGTACCCGGCCACCTACTTCACCCTGGAAGAAGATCCGGTGCCCTGGCAGATGGCCCAGTTCCTGCTGACCAAGAACGCGACGTTCAATCCGTTCCACTCGACGAATGGCACGGTCGCCGGATATCTCAGCACGATGCAGACGGGCTCGGGCGCCCAGGCCGCGACCGCGGCTAAGGCCCTGAACCGGTACATGGTCGAGAATGCCTGGTTCGCGCCGTTCTTCCGGCCGCAGTCCAGCTTCGTCTCCGACAGTCACACGAACGTCAAGGTGCAGGCCGGCAACGCGGTGCCTTACCTGTGGAACATTACGCCGAAGGAGTCATGATGCTGACCTTCACGGTGCGGCGCCTCTTGTACGGAATAGTCCTGCTTTTCGTCATCGTCACCCTCGCCTACCTGCTGCTGTACGCGGCTGCCGGCAATGTCGGCCGGACGATTCTCGGGCCGACCGCCACCCAGGCGACCGTAGCGCTCAAGAACCAGCAGCTGGGCCTGAACAGCCCGCTGATCTCCCGGTACTTCTCCTGGCTCGGGCACGCCTTGACGGGTAACTTCGGCAGCTCGTGGTTCACGAACCAGCCCGTCACCACCGCGATCATCACGCGGCTGCAGGTCACCCTGATCCTGGTCCTGGGCGCCGTCATCGTGAGCGCCGTGGCATCGGCGGCCCTCGGCGTCTGGGCCGCCCTGCGCGGCGGCTGGGTCGACCGGGTCATCCAGGTGTTCTCCGTCCTCGGGTTCGCTATCCCCGGGTTCCTGATCGCCCTGTTCCTGGTGCGGATCTTCGCGCTGGGACTGCACTGGTTCAAGCCGACCGGTTACGTCCCGATCACTTACTACTTCGGCGGCTGGATCAGGACGGTGACCCTCCCGATCATCGCGCTGTCGATCGCCCTGGTGGCCGGGATCGCCCAGCAGGTGCGCAGCTCCGTCATCGACTCGCTGCGCCAGGACTGGGTCCGGACCCTGCGCAGCCGCGGCATCTCCGAGCGGAGCGTGCTGTTCAAGCACGTGCTGCGGAACGCCGGGGGCCCGGCCCTGTCCGTCCTGGCCCTGTCGTTCGTCGGCCTCCTCGGCGGCGCCGTGATCATCGAGCAGATCTTCGGCATCCCGGGCCTGGGCCAGATCGCCGTCCTGGCGACCTCCCAGGGTGACGTGCCCCTGGTCATGGGCCTGGTCGTTGCCATCGGAGTGATCGTCATCGTCGTCAACCTGGTCGTCGACCTCCTGCAAGGATTCCTGAACCCGAAAGCGCGAATCTCATGAGCGAAGCCGCTGTTAGTAGCGGGGCGCTGGCCCCCGATATCTCGTCCGACATCCGTGCGGCGCGCAGCCATCTCGCCCGCCGGTTCCTGAAGAACACGCTCGGGATCGCAGCCCTGGCCGTCCTGGTGCTGATCGTCCTGGCGGCCATCTTCGCGCCCCTGCTCACCTCCTATGACCCGAACGCCGTCTCGGTCCTGAACATCCTGCAGGGCCCAGGGGCTGGGCACCTGCTCGGCACCGACGGAGCCGGACGCGACGTGTGGGCCCGGCTGCTGTTCGGCGCCCGGTTCACGTTGGCCGGAGCGCTGCTGGCCACCGTGGTCGCGGCCGTCCTCGGCATCACCAGCGGGCTGGTGGCCGGGTACTACGGCAAGTGGTTCGAGTCGGTGTCCTCCTGGGTCACGACCCTGCTGATGGCGCTGCCCGGCATCGTCGTGCTCCTCGCGGCCCGGGCCGTACTGGGTCCCTCGCTCTGGAGCGTCATGATCATCTTCGGGGTGCTGCTGGCCCCGGCGTTCTACCGGCTGGTCTACGCGGCGGTGTCCGGGGTGCGCAACGAGCTGTTCGTCGACGCGGCCCGGGTCTCCGGGGTGAGCGACTTCAGGATCATCGCCCGGCACATCCTGACCGTGGTCCGGGCGCCGATAATCTTGCAGGCCTCGATCGTCTTCGGCATCGCCATCGCGGTCCAGGTCGGTCTCGACTTCCTCGGCTTCGGCGACCAGACCATTCCCACCTGGGGGAACATACTCAACGACGGTTTCACCAACCTGTACCGCGACCCCCAGCTGGTGATCTGGCCGGGCCTGGCCATCGTCATCACCGGCGTCGCGCTCACCTTGTTCGCCAACGCACTGCGCGACGAACTCGAGCACAGCGCCCGCCCGAGCCGCCGACGCCGGGCCGCCGTGGCCACGGCCGCCGCGGAACCCGTGCCGCCGGTTAGTAACACCATCGTCCACGATGAGCCGGACACGGCCACCGAAGCGCCGCTGCTGCACATCGAGGGCCTCGCCGTCGGGTATCCGCAGCCGGATGGCTCGGTCACCCGCGTGGTCGACAACGTCTCGCTGAACATCGGGCGCGGGGAGGTACACGGGCTGATAGGCGAATCGGGGTCCGGCAAGACGCAGACAGCCTGGTCGGTGCTGCGCCTGCTGCCATCCGGCGGGGAGGTCCTGGAGGGATCCATCCAGTTCGACGGGGAGGATCTCAGCAAGGTACCGAGCGCGAAGATGCAGGACATCAGGGGCGGGCGCATCGCCTACATTCCCCAGGAACCGATGTCCAACCTCGACCCGTCGTTCACCATCGGCAGCCAGCTCACCGAGCCTATGCGGATCAAGCTCGGCGTGTCGAAGGCCGAGGCCAGGGCCAGGGCGCTGCAACTGCTCGGGCAGGTCGGCATCCCCAATCCCGAGCGGACCTTCGCGTCCTACCCGCACGAGCTGTCCGGCGGCATGGCGCAGCGCGTCCTGATCGCCGGCGCCGTCTCGTGCGAACCGGACCTGGTCATCGCCGACGAGCCGACGACCGCCCTCGACGTCACCATCCAGGCCGAGATCCTCGACCTGCTGCGCGACCTCCAGCAGGAGCTGGGCGTGACCATCCTCATCGTCACGCACAACTTCGGGGTCGTCGCCGACCTGTGCGACCAGGTATCCGTCATGCAGAAGGGGCGGATCGTGGAAACAGGGCCGGCCCGGTCGCTGTTCGCCAACCCCCAGCATCCCTACACGAGATCCCTGTTCGACGCGATCCTGGACGAGAGCCCGGCCCGCGGTCCTTACGCAGAAGTGCTGCCCCGATGACGCCGAAGGAGCGAGCCGACATGACCGAACCCCTCATCGCCGTCGACAACCTGGTCGTCGAGTACCCGGCGAAGGGCCTGCGCAGGGACCCGTTCCGGGCCCTCAAGGGCGTGTCCGTGGATATCCGCCCCGGCGAGACCGTCGGCCTGGTGGGCGAATCCGGTTCGGGCAAGACGACGCTGGGCCGGGCCATCCTGGGGCTCGCGCCCGTCACCAGCGGGAGCATCCGGTTCAAGGGAAAGGAGATCGGCTCCCTGCACCGGCGCGAGCGCCGGGCCTTGTCCAGCGAGATCCAGGTCGTCTTCCAGGATCCCTACTCCTCCCTGAACCCGTCGCTGACCATCGAGCAGACCCTGACGGAACCGCTGACGGTGCAGAAGATGCCGAAACAGGACGCGACGGCACGCGTGCGCAACCTGCTCGACCAGGTCAAGCTGCCCCGTGATGCGCTCAGCCGCCTGCCCCGCGAGTTCAGTGGGGGCCAGCGCCAGCGGATCGCCATCGCCCGGGCCCTGGCCCTGTCACCGGAGTTCATCGTGTGTGACGAGCCGGTCTCGGCGCTGGACCTGTCCACGCAGGCACGGGTGCTCGACCTGTTCAAGGAGATCCAGGACACCACGGGCGTGGCGTACCTGTTCATCTCGCACGACCTGGCCGTGGTCCGGAACATCAGCCACCGGGTCGCGGTGATGTACCGCGGCGAGATCGTCGAATACGGCGAGGGCGATCAGGTCACGACGAACCCGGCCGATCCCTACACCCAGCGACTGCTGCTCGCCGCCCCGGTGCCTGACCCGGTCCGGCAGGAAGGGCGCCGGAACGAACGGCGCGCGTTCCTGGCCGCCCAGGCTGCGGCCAGCTAGTCCCCGCCGGCCGCTCGCGAAGGAGGCGGATTCATTGGGATACGGGAAGGAGGCGCGAGTCAGGGATGTCCTTTCTGACGCGACCGCGCGCGACATCGTGGCCAGGTACGTGCCCGCGGTAGCGGACTCGCCCGTGATCGCGCACATGGGATTTCTTCCCCTCGGTGCGGTGGTCGAGCACGGCGGGGCGGCTTCGTCAGACCCGGCCGAACTCGACCGGATGTGGCAGGAACTCTCGGTGCTAGATGGCAGTCCGCCGGGGCAGGCCGAGATGCCCTTCATCGCACCCGCGCTGGACTATGAGACGGACGATGTCCCCCGAGGCTCCGCGCCGGTCAGCGTGGCGGGCCCCGCGGAGCAGTGGGGTGTCACCGAGCTGATCATCGACGGGCCGTCCCACGGAAACCCGTTCGTTGACGTCGAGCTCTCGGCCGGATTCACCGGCGAGGACGGCCGTCGCCTATCGGCAGGCGGTTTCTATGACGGCGAGGGCATCTACCGGATACGTTTCCAGGCTCCCAGCGCCGGGACCTGGACATACGTCACGACCTCGACCGCCCGGTCGCTGGACGGCCTGCGCAGCGCCGTCCAGGTCGGGCCACCCGGGCCCGGGAACCACGGTCCAGTCGAGGTAGTCGACCGTTTCCATTTCGCCTACCGGGACGGCACTCGCTTCCCCCCGATCGGCACGACGGCCTACGCCTGGACCCATCAGGGCGCGGCCTTGGAGGAGCGCACGCTCGCGACCCTGGCTGACTCGCCGTTCCGCAAGCTCCGGATGTCCGTGTTCCCCAAGTCGTACCTGTTCAACACCAACGAGCCGGAACGGTACCCATTTGCCCGGGACGCCAGCGGGGACTGGGACTTCACTCGTTTCGACCCGCAGTTCTTCCGCCACCTCGAGCTGCGCATCGATCAGCTAGCCGGGCTCGGCATCGAGGCCGACCTGATCCTGTTTCATCCGTATGACCGCTGGGGATTCTCCGCGATGCCCGCCACGGCCGACGACCGATATGTCCAGTACGTCGTCCGGCGCCTGGGCGCGTACCGCTCCGTGTGGTGGGCGATGGCCAATGAGTACGACCTGATGCCGTCGAAGACGACCGGGGACTGGGAACGGCTGGCCGGGATCGTGCGCGCGAACGATCATGTAGGCCACCTCACCTCGATCCACAACTGCCACGGCTTCTACGATCACGCCCGCCCGTGGATCACGCACTGCAGCATCCAGCGGATCGACGCGTACCGCACGGCGGAGAACACCACCGAATGGCGGGAGGAATACGGCAAGCCCGTCGTCATCGACGAATGCGGTTATGAAGGCGATATTGACCAGGGCTGGGGCAATATAAGCGGTCAGGAAATCGTCCGCCGTTGCTGGGAAGGCGCCGTCCGCGGCGGGTACGTCGGACATGGCGAGACCTACCTCAATGAGCGCGAGGAACTGTGGTGGTCCAAGGGGGGTACCCTGACCGGGGATTCGGCCCAGCGGATCGGGTTCCTGGTCCAGATCACCGCGGACGCCCCCGGCGGCGTGCTGGAGCCGCTGCCCAGCGACTGGGATGTCAGGTGGGGCGGCGCCGAGGACTACCGGATCGCGTACTTCGGCTTCGGGCGGCCCCGCTACCGCGACATCACGACGCAACCGGACAGCCGGTGGCTCGTCGACGTCATCGACACCTGGAATATGACGATCACCCGCCAGCCGGGTGTCTTCACCGGGACGTTCCGGATCGACCTGCCCGCGCGCGAGTTCATGGCGGTCCGGCTCATCGCGGTCACGGATGACTAGCCGCCCCGCGTGGTCAGCGGCCATGATCTCGCCCGCCGGGGACTTCGCGGGGGCGCCGCTGCTGCGCACGCAGTTCGCGCTCGACGACGGCCACGGGACGGTGACGAGCGCGAAGCTCGCGGTGAGCAGCCTGGGGGTCTTCGAGGCCTTTGTCAACGGCCACGCCGTCGGCCCCGACGTGCTGAGCCCCGGGTGGAGCAGTTACGAGTGGCGGCTGCGGTACCGAACGTACGACGTGACGGAGCTCGTGGAGCCGGTCATGGTGCTGGGTATCTGCCTAGGCAACGGCTGGAGCCGGGGGCGACTGGGCTGGAACGGGAACCGCGCCTTCTACGGTGACCGCCTCGCGGTCATCGCGCAGTTGGAGCTGACCTTCGCCGACGGTCACTGGCAACTGGTGAGCACCGACCAGACGTGGCGGGCCGGGCCGTCAGCGACGCTGGCCAACGACCTCTACGACGGGCAGACCATCGACGCCCGGCAGGCCGGTGACGCATGGATGCACCCCGGGGCGGCGCCGCCGGGCTGGGGCGGCGTCGAAGCGCTGGAGTTCGACACCAGCCGCCTCACACCGTATGTCGGGCCGCCCGTCGTCCGCCACGAAGCCGTCGCGCCAGTGCGCATCTGGTCGTCGCCGTCAGGCCGCACGCTGGCGGACTTCGGGCAGAACCTCGTCGGCTGGCTGCGCTTCACGGTCCAAGGCGAGGCCGGGAACGAGATCGTCGTCCGCCACGGTGAGGTCCTGGAGCACGGCGAACTCGGCGCACGGCCACTGCGCAGCGCCCAGGCCACCGACCGGTTCATCCTGTCCGGCGGGCAGGACCACTTCGAGCCCACCAAGACCTTCCACGGCTTCCGCTACGCCGAGATCACCGGCTGGCCGGGCGAGCTGACTCCGGGCGCCCTGGAGGCGGTCGTCGTCCATTCCGAGATGCGGCGTACTGGTCATTTCGAATGCTCAGACCCGATGATCAACCAGCTGCACCAGAACGTGACCTGGGGCATGCGCGGCAACTTCCTCGATGTCCCGACCGACTGCCCGCAGCGCGACGAGCGCCTCGGCTGGACCGGCGATCTGGCCGTCTTCGCGCCGTCCGCGACCTTTCTCTACGACGCGGGCGCCTTCCTGCGGGACTGGCTCCGCGACCTGGCCGCCGAACAGGAGGCGCACGACGGCATCGTCCCCCTCGTCGTCCCCGACGTCCTGAAGTACGAGACGGACCCGTCCGCTTTCCCGGATCCGGGAACCATCGCGATCTGGGGTGACGCGGCGGTGTGGGTCCCCTGGGCGCTGTGGCAGGCCTACGGCGACCGGGGCGTCCTGGAGGACCAGTACGCTTCCATGGCCGCGCACGCCCGGCGGGTGGAGTCGCTGCTCTCGCCGTCCGGCCTGTGGGACACCGGCCTGCAGCTGGGCGATTGGCTCGATCCGCAGGCGCCGCCCGGCGAGCCCTTCAAGGCCAAGGCCGACAGCCACGTCGTGGCCACCGCCTGCTGCTACCGGACCGCGTGCACCGTCGCGGACACCGCGGAGCTGCTGGGCCGGGCCGACGACGCCGGGCACTTCCGACGGCTGGCCGGGCGGGTCCGGGCCGCGTTCAACGAGCACTACGTCGAGGAGAACGGGACGGTGCGCAGCGACTGCGCCACGGTCTACGCGCTGGCCATCGTGTTCGGCCTGCTCGACGACGTCATGACGGCCCGGGCCGGTGACCGGCTGGCGGCCCTGGTCCGGGAGAACGGCTACCGGATCTCGACCGGGTTCGCCGGCACGCCGTACGCGACCGATGCCCTCACCCGGACCGGTCACCTGGACGACGCCTACCGGCTGTTGCTCGAGCGCGGCTGCCCGTCCTGGCTGTACCCCGTCATGATGGGGGCCACCACGATCTGGGAACGCTGGGACTCCATGCTGCCCGACGGCACCATCAACCCGGGGCAGATGACCAGTTTCAACCACTACGCGCTGGGTGCCGTCGCGGACTGGATCCACCGGACCGTCGGCGGGATCGCGCCGCTCGAGCCCGGGTACGCCACGGTGCTCATCGCACCGCAGCCGGGCGGCGGCCTGACCTGGGCCAGGGCGAGCCTGGAGACGGCTCATGGCCTGGTGGAAGTGCACTGGCGCCAGACGGGCGAGGACCTGGCCGTCGAGGTCGCCGTTCCCGCGGGCACGACCGGCGTGCTGCGGCTGCCGGGCCAGCCGGACCGGGAACTGGTGCCGGGCAGGCACACCATCACCGTCCCCTTCACCGCCGCGGGAAGTCAGGAGAGCCAGTAATGAGTGACACCGACCGGGCCGCCGACATCATCGCGAAGATGAGCACGGACGACAAGGTCGCGCTCGCGTGCGGCGACTTCGCCGCGGTGGCCCACCTCGGGCTGCCCGCGCTGAGCTTCACCGACGGGGGCAACGGCATCCGGGTAGCCGGCGACGCGACCGCCTTCCCGGTGTGCCTGTCGCTGGCCGCGTCTTTCGATGAGCGGCTGGCCCACCGGTTCGGGTCCGCGGTCGGCCGCGAAGCCCGTTCGGCCGGTCACAACGTCCTGCTCGGGCCGGCCCTGGATATCGCGCGCACGCCGCTGGCCGGACGGCTGCCCGAGGCGTTCGGGGAAGACCCGTACCTCACGGGCGTCCTGGGCGCGGCGTACGTCCGGGGCGTCCAGGAAAACGTCGTGGCCATGGTCAAGCACTTCGTGGTCAATAACTTCGAGACCGGCCGGACCGGGTCCGGCGCGCCGGCCTCGGAGCGCGGGCCTGCCGTCGACGTCCACGTCTCCCGCCGGGCCCTGGAAGAGATCTACTTCCCGCCGTTCCTGCGGGCTCTGTCCGATGCCGGCGCGGGCTCGGTCATGGGTTCGTACAACCAGGTCAACGGCTGCTACGCCTGCCAGCATCCGGAGCTGCTCGGCATCGTGAAAAAGCAGTGGGGATGGCCGGGATTCGTCGCCCCCGACTTCATGTTCGCGGTGCGCGATCCGCTCGCGGCCGCGCGGGCGGGCCTCGACCTGCCGGGGCTGGACGACGCCGAGGGGCGCACGCCGGATGACTTCACCAGCGGACGCGTCAGCCAGGACCGGCTCGACGATGTGGTCGCCCGGATGGTCAGCACGATGGTCCGGCATGACCTGCTTGACCGGCCGGTCGTGGCCCCCGGGCCGCCGGCCGCCGAGAACATCGAGCTAGCGGCAGAAGCCGCGGTGGCGGGGAGCGTCCTGCTGGTCAACAGGGCCGGGGCACTGCCCCTCGGGGAGGACGTGCGGTCCCTGGCCGTGATCGGCCCGGCCGAGATGGACGCCATGTACATCATGGGCGGATCGCCGGCCGTCAAGCTCCACCCCGAACGGGTGATCACGCCCCTGGCCGGGATCCGGCACCGGGCAGGCAGCCGCGTCCGGGTCGAGCACGCGCAGGGATCCTGGGGTGATGTCACGCTGGCGGCGGTGCCGCCCGCCCTGCTGTCCGTTCCCCCGGGTTCCGGTGCCCCGGCCGGGTCGGGAGTCCTGGCCGAGTACGTCGACGGTCCCCCGGACACCCCAGGCAAGCGCGTCACCCGGATAGAGCCTGGGCTCGAAGCCAGCAGCCCGCCCGACGGGTTCGGACCGCAATGGCGGGCCACCTGGACGACCGTCCTGACGGCCGCCCGCGACGGCCACCATCGGTTCAGCCTGGCCGTCGCCGGCCAGGGCTCGCTCTACCTGGATGGCGCGCTGGCCGCCGCAGGCGCACGCGAGGCGATCCACTTCATCGATGGGCCTTCATACGCCCTGCAAGCCACCGCCGATCTGGTCGCGGGCCAGCCGCTGACCATCCGGGTCGAGTACGAGACCGGGCCGGCGCTCGAGGTAGCGGAGTTCGGGCTGCGGCCCGAGGTCCGGCTCGGCTGGCAGCCACCGGACCGCCTGATCGGCGACGCCGCGGCGGTGGCCGCCGAGTGCGACGCGGCCGTCGTGATCGTGAACCAGGCGTCCGGGGAAGGGATGGACCGGCAGTCGCTGGCCCTGCCCGGCGACCAGGGCCGGCTCATCACCGAGGTCGCGCGCCGCAACGCCCGGACCATCGTCGTGCTCAACACGCCGGGTCCGGTCCTGATGCCGTGGCTCGATGACGTCGCGGCCGTGCTGCAGGTCTGGTACCCGGGCGAGCAGTTCGGCACCGCGCTCGCCCGCGTGCTGTCCGGCGACGAGGACCCGGGCGGCCGGCTGCCCGTGACCTTCCCTGCCCACGCCAGCCAGGGACCGGTCCAGGCGATCGCGCAGTACCCCGGAATCGGGGGCGTGGCCACGTATACCGAGGACATCCTCGTCGGCTACCGATTCTTCGCAGTGCACGACCAGCAGCCGTTGTTCCCGTTCGGTCATGGGTTGTCGTTTGCTCGTTTCTCGTACGAGAACCTGCGGGTCGACAGGCCGGGAGACGGTGAGATCCGGGTGAGTTTCGGCCTGGTGAATGACTCGCCGCGCCCTGGTCATGACGTAGCCCAGCTCTACCTGCGGTGCCCGGATCAGGCCGCGGAACCGCCGCTCCAGCTGAAGGGATTCCAGCGCGTGCACCTGGCCGCCGGGGAACGGCGCACCGTGACGTTCACGCTGACCAGCCCGGACCTCGCGGCCTGGAGTGATCCGGACGGGTGGGCGGTCCAACCGGGCCGCTACGAGGTACTGGTCGGCGCATCGGCCGCCGACGTACGGCTGAGCGCGTCC
>Ga0207687_10002254_pt1 | contig 13145 bp, 13 predicted proteins | sample KBSM54metaG_FD_184399 | JGI IMG/M metagenome (GOLD analysis project Ga0207687, IMG submission 184399) | Miscanthus rhizosphere microbial communities from Kellogg Biological Station, Michigan, USA - KBS M5-4 metaG (SPAdes) (version 2) | ecosystem: Host-associated > Plants > Roots > Rhizosphere >...
CGCAGCGCCGCCTGGCCGAAGTCGCCCATGTGGCAGATGCGAACGCCGTCCAGCGCGAACACGAAGATCGAGTTGGGACCGCGGCGCGTGCCGGCCTGGTCGTCGTGCTCCGATGCGATCGCGATCAGCTCGCCCACCGGCGTGCCGTCGAAGCTTCCGGCCGTGCTACGCACCACGTGCGGGCTACCGTCGGCGACGGCCGCGCCGTTGTGGTCGAAGTGCTCATGCGTGATCAGCAGCAGGTCGACCTGCTGCTGCGGGATCTGCGGATAGTCGAAGCGGATGGACATCCCCTCCGGCCGCAGACGCTGGTCGAACGGGTCGATCAGCACCGAACGCTCGCTGCCGCGCAGCGTGAAAGCGGATTGGCCGTGCCACTCGATATTCATGCGTCCCTCCGGGTTTCTGACATGAGCGTCACTCTATCACTGGGTTCGGTAAGGTCTTGCGCGGATCCAAACCTTACGTTATCGTGAGAATCATGGTGATGACGCCTCCCCAGTTCCGGATCGGCGAGCTGGCCCGCCGGGTCGGCACCACGCCCCGCGCCGTGCGCTACTACGAGGAGCTGGGCCTGCTGCCGGGCAGCGATCGCTCCGACGGCGCGCACCGCGTCTACGACGAGCAGGACGAGGCGCGCCTACGCGACCTGCTGCGGGTGCGCGAGCTGCTGGGCCTGACTCTGGTCGAGCTGCGCGAGTGGATGGACGCCGAGGATGCCCGCGCCCGGCTGCGCGAGCGCTGGAACGAGCAGCCGGCGCCCGACGAGAGCACCCGCGCCGACATCATCCGCCAGGCGATCGCGCACATGGACACGCAGCTGCTGCTGGTGCGTTCGCGCCTGGGATCGCTGGAGCAGCTGGAGGACGAGCTGTCGGCCAAGCGGCGGAAGGTGCGCTCGATGCTGGCCGAGATCGAGCAGGCGCAGGCGTGAGCCCCACCCATCCCGAGCGCTACAAGTGGATCGCGCTCTCGAACACCACGATCGGCATCCTGATGGCGACGATCAACTCGTCGATCGTGCTGATCGCGCTGCCGGACATCTTCCGCGGCATCAACCTCAACCCGCTGCAGCCCGAGAACTCCAGCTACCTGCTGTGGATGATCATGGGCTTTCTGGTGGCCACGGCGGTGCTGGTGGTCAGCTTCGGCCGGGTCGGCGACATCTACGGCCGCGTGCGCATGTTCACGCTCGGCTTCGCGATCTTCACCGTCTTCTCGCTGCTCCTGTCCGTGACCTGGATGACCGGGCCGCCGGCCGCGATCTGGATGATCGTGATGCGCATCGGCCAGGGCGTCGGCGGCGCCTTCCTGTTCGCCAACTCCTCGGCGATCCTGACCGACGCCTTCCCCTCCGACCAGCGCGGCATGGCGCTAGGGGTGAACGCCGTGGCCGGCATCGCCGGCTCGTTCATCGGCCTGGTGGTGGGCGGCATCCTCGGCCCGATCGACTGGCGGCTGGTGTTCCTGGTGTCGGTGCCGGTCGGCCTGTTCGGGACGGTCTGGTCGTGGATGAAGCTCGAGGAGCGCGGCATCCGCCAGCAGGCCCGCATCGACTGGTGGGGCAACATCACGTTCGCCCTCGGGCTGATCGCCGTGCTGGTTGCGATCACGTACGGCATCCAGCCCTACGGCGGGCACGTCCTGGGCTGGACGAACCCGCGCGTGGCGGGCGCGATGGTGGCGGGCCTGGCGCTGCTGGCAATCTTCGTGGTGATCGAGATGCGCACCGAGGACCCGATGTTTCGGCTCTCCCTGTTTCGGATCAGGGCCTTCAGCTTCGGCAACATCGCCACCCTGCTGGCCTCGCTCGGCCGCGGCGGGCTGATGTTCATGCTGATCATCTGGCTGCAGGGCATCTGGCTGCCGCTGCACGGCTACAGCTTCGACCAGACGCCGCTGTGGGCCGGCGTCTATATGCTGCCGCTGACGGTCGGCTTCCTCATCGCCGGTCCCACCTCGGGACTGCTCTCGGACCGGTTCGGTGCGCGCCCGTTCGCGACCGGCGGCATGCTGATCGCCGCGCTCTCGTTCTACCTGCTGGAGCGGCTGCCGGTGGACTTCGGCTACCCCGAGTTCGCCGCACTGCTGGTGCTGGTCGGGATCGGCATGGGCCTGTTCACATCGCCCAACCAGGCCGGCATCATGAATAGCCTGCCGCCCAACCGCCGCGGCGCCGGGGCGGGCATGGCCACCACGTTCCAGAACTCGGCGCTGGTGCTCTCGATCGGCATCTTCTTCACGCTGATGGTGCTGGGCCTGGCCGGGTCGCTGCCGGGCACGCTCGACCAGGGCCTGCGGGCGCAGGGCGTCGCGCCGGACGCAGCCCAGCGCATCTCGCAGCTGCCGCCGGTGGGCCTGCTGTTCTCGTCGTTCCTGGGCTACAACCCGATGCACCAGCTGCTGGGCAGCTCGATCAACCACCTCAGCGCCCACCAGGCCGCCTACCTGACCAGCCGCCAGTACTTTCCCCAGCTGATCGCCAAGCCGTTCGAGCAGGGCCTCAGCGAGGCCTTCGACTTCGCCATCTTCGCCTGCCTCACGGCCGCCGCCGCCTCCTGGTTCCGGGGCGGCAAGTACGTGCACGAAGGCGAGCACGTGCGTCCCGTCGTCGAGTCGGGCGACGGCGAGCTGGCCATGGCCTCCGACGGGGACTGAGGCCTGATGGCCGTCAGCATCGAGCTGGTGCAGGGAGACATCACCCGCGAGGCGGCCGACGCGATCGTGAACGCCGCGAACGGGTCGCTGCTGGGAGGCGGCGGCGTGGACGGCGCCATCCACCGCGCCGGCGGCCCCGCCATCCTGGCCGAGACCAGGTTGCTGGGCGGATGCGCGACCGGCGACGCGAAGTCCAGCACCGCCGGCGACCTGCAGGCCGACTACGTGATCCACACGGTGGGGCCGGTGTGGCGCGGCGGCGATGACGGCGAGCCGGAGCTGCTGGCGTCGTGCTATCGCCGCTCGATCGAGCTGGCGGCGCAGCTGGGATGCGGATTGGTGGCCTTCCCGGCCATCTCGACCGGCATCTTCGGCTATCCGGTCGACAAGGCGGCGCCGATCGCACTCGAGGTGTCCCACTCGGCGGCGCTCGCGTCGGGCAGCGTGCGGACGGTGCGCCACGTGCTGTTCTCGGGGCGCGACCACGCGGCCTGGGTGGCCGCGGCGGCCGACCTCGGCCTGCCCGTCGTCGTCAGCGGCTGAGCACGCGCGCGGCGTCGTCGCAGACCGACTCGGCCACCATCGCCAGCGACGGCGCGTCGATCACCAGTTGCACCGCCACGCCGCTGCGGGTGGCCCGGGTAGCGGCCGCGCGGCCCGCGTCCACCCATACCGTCACCCCCACCTCGTGCAGCGCCACCGGCACGCTGGGCGGGGCCAGGTCGAGCCCGAATACCTCGTCGGCGGGCACGAAGTGGCCGAAGCCGTCGGCGGCGGCGTCCAGCAGGGCGTGGCCGAGCGCGAACAGCTCGGCGGGCGTGAGCGCGCCCCGCTCGACCTGGGCGACCTGCAGCCCGCCGGCGTGCAGGGACAGCGCGTAGGGCACCTCGTCCGCGAACGGTTCGACCGTCAGCTCCAGCTCGACACAGATCCCCGACACGTCCTGCGCCGTGTCGCACAGCCGGTAGCGCATCAGCGCACACCGCCCCCGTTCAGGTGGCTCGACGGCAGCGACAGCGTGAAGGTGGTGCCCTGGCCGACCTCGCTGTCGACGGTCAGCCGGCCGCCGAGGGCGTGCGCCAGCTCGCGTCCGATCGAGAGGCCGAGCCCGGTGCCGCCTTCGCCGCGGCGGCTGTAGAACGGGTGGAAGACGGCGTCCTGGTCGGCCGCCGGGATGCCGGGGCCGGTGTCCGAGATGTGGATCGCGGCGGTCGAGTTGGCGGTCGCATAGCTGAGCGTGACGGTGCCCTTGCGGGGCGTCCAGCGGAAGGCGTTGTCGAGCAGGTTGGACACGATCTGCAGCACTCGGTCGCCGTCGGAGAGGATCGTGGGCGCGCCGGCGATGGGCGTGTCGAAGCTGACCTCGTTGGCGCGGGCGCGGTCGCGGAACGATGCTGCGGCCTGCTCCAGCAGCGCCTCCAGCCCCACCTCCTCGCGCACCAGCCGGAACTGGTGGGCCTCGAGGCGGGTGAGGTCGAGCAGGTCGTCGACCAGCCGGCCGATGCGGCGCACCTCCTCGCTAACGGCGTCGAGCGACGTGTCCATGTCCTCGGGGCCGACCAGCCCCTCGTTCATGGCCTGGACGTGGCCCGAGATCGCAGTCACCGGCGTGCGCAGCTCGTGGGTGACGCGCATCAGGAAGTTGCGTTCCAGCTCGTCCACCTCGCGCAGGCGATCGACCATCCCCTGGAAGCGGTGGGCCAGCTGCCCCAGCTCGTCATCGGAGGTGCGGTCGCCGGCCACGTGCACTTCGAGGTCGCCACGGGCAACCCGGTCGGCCGCCGCCCCCAGCTCCTTCAGCGGCCGCGTGATCCGCCGCGCCACGAAGGTTGCCAGGATGAAGGCCACCAGCAGGCCGATGCCGGTGCCGATCGCCACCCGGCCCGCCACCTTCGTCCAGGCGCTGTTGACGTCGGCCAGCGGCTTTGCCATCACGATCGCCCCCACCGGTTGACCCGGGAGGCCGATCGGGGCAGCCACGCCGATGTACGTGCGGTCCTCGCTGGGCGGTCGGAACTGGAACGTGACCCGGTCGTCAGGATGCATGGTCTGCCAGCTCACGCCCTTCCCGGCGAAGCTGATCAGCCTGTTCGCGGCCGGGATCGGCGGAACGTTGCCGGCATACAGCACGTGGCAGCCGCAGATGCTTTCGATCTGCCCCACGGTCGCGCGGGTGGGAGATTGCTGGTTGGAGTGGCCGTACGAACGGAGCGCGGCGTTGAAGTACTGGGCAGCGCCGCCCACCTGGGAGCGCAGCTCGTGCGCCGTCTGGTCACGGTTGTAGCTCTGATAGAGGCGGATGGAGGCCGCGCCGGCGATCACCGTCGCCAGCAACAGCGTCCCCGCAAACAGCAGCGTCAGCCGTGTTCTAAGTGACCGGAGCATCGTCAGCGACCTTGTACCCGACGCCCCAGACGGTGGCAACCGGGCACTCGTCACCGAGCTTGCGGCGGAGCTGGCGCACGTGCACGTCCACGGTGCGCGTGTCCCCCGCAAACGTGTAACCCCAGACGCGCTCGAGCAGCTGATCGCGTGTCAGCACCAGGCCGCGGTGGTCGAGCAGCTCCCACAGCAGGTCGAACTCCTTGGGCGCGAGCTGCACCTGGTCGCCGCTGACCGTGACCTCGCGGCGCCCGGCATCGATCTTGATGGCGCCGTGCTCCATCACCGCCTCCGGCGGCCGGCCGCTCTTCTGGGTCTGGGTGGCGCGGCGCAGGATCGACTTGATGCGGGCGACCAGCTCGCGCGGGTTGAACGGCTTCGTCAGGTAGTCGTCGGCGCCCACCTCGAGTCCGACGATCTTGTCGATGTCGTCGTCGCGGGCGGTCAGCATCAGGATCGGCACGTCCGAGGTCGAGCGGATCTGCCGGCACACCTCGAGCCCGTCGATGTCGGGCAGCATCAGGTCGAGCACCACCAGATCGGGCTTCGTGTTCTCGGCTTTCATCAGCGCCTCGCCGCCGTCGCGGGCTATCTCGACCTGGTAGCGGGCGTTCTTCAGGTACATCGAGACGAAGGACGCGATGTTGCGCTCGTCCTCGACGATGAGGATCTTCTCAGCCATCGGCCCTTATCGTAGCCGTCGGGCGGGACGCGAGGTCAGTGACCGATCGAGAACGACTTGCCGGCCGTCGGCCAGTGCGGCCACTGGCTGGGGCTGAGGCCGCTGCCGAGCGTCCAGTGGGTCTCCAGCCAGGCGTTGTTCTTGGTGGCGCCCTGGATGTAGCCGCGACCGACCGCGGTGGTGGTGGTCGACGCGCCCCAGGCGGCGGTGATCTTGACCGTCCACGTGGTCGACGCCTGGTAGGACATGCCCTTGCCGGAGTAGTAGACGAAGTCGTCCTTCGTCCACCTGTGGTCCCAGCCGCCCACGCTGAAGTCACGGTGGCCGTTGCTGCTGCGGTCGCGGATCGCGATCGTGCCCTGGCCGACGGTGCCGTAGGTGACGCCTGTGCCCCACTGCTGCAGCTTCCCGGCGCCGTGGATGGCGGCGACCTGCCCGCAACGCGACCCGCAGTAGCTGTGTGCGTTGAGCCTGACGGCTCCGGACGCGGCGGACGCGGACACCGCGTAGGTGAGCGCCAGCAGCAATGCGATGAGGGTGACCCGACCCTTCATGTTATTGACTATCGGAATCTTGTGTATGAACTTCAGTGCTCTGATGTAAGGAGTTTGTAAGACTCATAGCATAGCGGACGGGTCAATGCGCCACGTCCACGGCTCGGGACTCACGGATCACGGTCACCTTGATCTGGCCGGGGTACTCGAGCCGGCCCTCGATCTCGCGCGCGATCTCGTGGCTGAGCAGGGCGGCGGTGTCGTCGTCGACCTCCTCCGGCTTGACCATTACCCGCACCTCGCGGCCGGCCTGCATGGCGTACACCCGGTCGACGCCGCGCTTGGTGCTGGCGATCTCCTCCAGCGCCTCCAGCCGCTTGATGTAGTGCTCCAGGCTCTCGCCGCGGCCTCCGGGCCGTGACGCGGAGACGGCGTCGGCCGCGATCACGAGCACGGCCTCGACGGTCTGCGGCTCGACGTCGTAGTGGTGGGCCTCGATCGCGTGGGCGACGCTGGGCGACTCGCGGTACTTGCGCACCATCTCGGCCGAGATCACGGCGTGCGATCCCTCCACCTCGTGCGTCACCGCCTTGCCCAGGTCGTGCAGCAGCGCGGCACGGCGGGCCGTCTTCTCGCTGGCGCCCAGCTCGGCGGCCATGATCGCGGCCAGGTGCGCGCACTCGATCGAGTGCTTGAGCACGTTCTGCCCGTAGCTGGTGCGGTAGTGCAGCCGGCCCAGGATCTTGACCAGCTCCGGGTGCAGCCCGTGCACGTTCGCCTCGAAGCAGGCCTGCTCACCGGCCTCGACGATCTTCTGCTCGATCTCGGACTTGGACTGGTAGTACATCTCCTCGATCCGCGACGGGTGGATGCGGCCATCCGCGATCAGCTTCTCGAGGGTCATGCGGGCGGTGGCGCGGCGCACCCCGTCGAAGGCCGATAGCACCACGGCCTGCGGCGTGTCGTCGATGATCACGTCCACGCCGGTCAGGTTCTCGAGTGCGCGGATGTTGCGGCCCTCACGGCCGATGATGCGGCCCTTGAGGTCGTCCGACGGCAGCTGCACCACCGACACGGTGGTCTCGGCGGTATGGCCGGACGCGGTGCGCTGGATCGCGACCGACAGGATGTTGCGGGCGCGGCGATCGGACTCGAGCTTGGTCTCCTCGTCCACCAGCCGCACGATCTTGGCCATGTCGTGACGGCAGCGCTCCTCGACCTGGGCCAGCAGCGTGTCCCGGGCCTGGGTCGCGGTCATGCCGGAGATGCGCTCCAGCTCGGCCAGCTCCATGTCCTTGGCGGCCTTCAGCTCCTCCTGCATCTGCTTGGCGTGCGTCTCGCGGTCGGCGATCGACTGCTCACGGCGCGCAACCTCTTCGCTTCGGCCGCTGACGATCTCCTCCCGGGCGTTGACGCGTTCCTCGATCTTGGCGATCTCGGCGCGACGGTCGCCCAGCTCTCGCTCCTGCTCGGCGCGCTGCTGGAGCAGCTCCTCGCGGGCGGTGACACGCGCCTCCTTCAGCTGTGCCTCCGCGCGGCCCTCAGCCTCCGCCAGGATGCGCGTGGCCTGGCGTTCGGCCTCCGCCATGCGTCCGGCACCGATGCGTGCGCGCACGGCGAACCCTGCCCCCACGCCCACGATCAGCGCGGCCAGGCCGATCAGCACCAGCTCCATTGTCACTCCTTCGGTCTGTTCGCCCGCACGCGGGCGTGGAAGATGTCACCAGGAGCGGGGCGCCTTCTTTCGGCCTCAGCAGATCCGCGCGGCACCACGCGGACGCCCACCGGACGTACCCCCCGTGATGGCCAACTGGTCGAATCGCATGAAGAACTCCTGCGTTTGCAGGCGAAATGGTGTGAAGGCGGAGACCTGCTCCGCCGGTATCGTAATCGACTGGAGAAGCTCCTGGCAACGTCTGTTACGGCGGTGGAACCGTCGCCGGCGCCGGCCGGTCGAACCATCGACCAGTTCACGAGCGGAGGAGACGGCCACGATGAGGGAGCACCTGCGACAGGCGACGCTGACGGCGGCGGTGTGCGTGCTTGCGATCGCCGCATACACCACGATCAGGGACGGGTCGGACACCGCCTCGGCGCGGTCGGTGTCGACGCCGTCCGGGGATGTGCTACACGTGACCGGGGCGGCCACGGTCAACCTCAAGCCGGATCGGGCCGTGATCTCGTTCACCACGCGCGGCCGCGGGCCGACGCTGGCGGCCGCCCAGAACCGGGCCAGCCGGGCGATGCGGGCTGTGATCGCGGCCATGACCGCCGGCGGCGTCGCGGACAGGGACATGCAGACCCACGACCAGTACGCGACCCGCGCCGCCAGGCACGTGGCCGGCTATGTGGCGGAACAGTCGCTGACGGTCACCGTCCGCGACATCTCGCGCGCCGGCAAGCTGGACGCGGCCGGGGTCAGCGCAGGAGCGCACAGCAGCGAAGGGCCGGTGTTCAGCCTCGCCGGCAAGCAGCGGGGCTACCGCGCGGCGCTGGCCGCAGCGGTCAAGCAGGCCCGCTCGCAGGCGACGGCGATGGCCGCGGCCGCCGGGTTACGTATCACCGGGGTGGTATCGATCCAGGAGGATCAGAACGACGGCTACGCGATGTACGGCGCCGCCTCGGCGAATGCGCTGACACCGTCGCGGGTGCTGGCGGTTCCGACCCGACCCGGGCGCAGCCAGGTGAGCGCCTCGGTGACGGCGGTGTTCGCCGACGCGCCGGCGTGAGCAGGCGCTAGTCGGGATCCAGGTCGAGCACCTGCGTGATGACTACCTCGTCGAATCCGCGGCGAACGAGCAGCGCCGCCGCGCGCCGGGCCGTGGCCTGGTCGTACGGCGGCTGCCCGAACTCGGCGATCACGAGATCGTGGGCGATCTGCTGGTCGGCCTGCTCGTGGCCCGCAAGGGCCCGTGACCGGGCCGACTCGGAGACGCCCAGCCGATCCATGTCGTGCCGTGCCCGCAGGCTGCCGTGACCGCGCTTCTGCAGGCCTTCGGACAGCTCACGGGCAAACTGCTCGTCGTCGAGCAGCCCGGCCCGCGTCAACCGGTCAAGCAGCAGCTCCCCGCGCTCCGGCTCGACGCCCCACGCGTCCAGGCGGTCTGCAAGCTCGTGCCGCGAGCGCGCTCGCGTTCCCAGCAGCCGCAGCAGCCGCTGCTCCGCGCGATCGAGGGTATGCGCCTGCCGCAGCGCTTCGAGCTTGGATACGTCGAGCTCATCGCCGGCCGCCAGTCCCAGCTCGGCCACCCGTGCCGAGGAGACCTGGTAGCGCTCGCCGGAGGCCAGCGTCACGGACACCAGCGACCCGGGTGACCGGGTCGCGGAGATCGAGCGTACGGTGTCCACGGCAGCCTGCTCCAGTGTCAGCCTTCAGCGCCGGCCATCTGCGCCTTGCCGTTGAGGGGCTGCTGGTCGTCCTCTGACGCGTCGGCCGCGCCGCGGGCCGGGATCGCGGTCGGTGCGTCGCCGGCCCCCGCCCTGCGTGGCACCACCACATCGGGCACCTGCTCCTGGATCAGGTCGAGGATCTTGGCGGTGACGTCCGGATGTTCCACCAGGAACGCCTTGACGTTGGTGCGCCCCTGCCCGAGCCGCTCGTCGCCGAACGAGAAGTACGAGCCGGACTTGGTCACGATCTTGTGCTCAAGCGCCACGTCCAGCACCGTTCCCTCCCAGGAGATGCCCTCGCCGTAGGCGATGTCGAACTCGGCCTGCTTGAACGGAGGAGCCACCTTGTTCTTGACGATCTTGACCCGCACGCGGTTTCCGACCGCCTCCGTTCCCTCCTTGAGCGTCTCGATGCGGCGGATGTCCAGGCGCACCGAGGAGTAGAACTTGAGCGCACGGCCGCCCGGCGTGGTCTCCGGCGAACCGAACATGACGCCGATCTTCTCACGCAGCTGGTTGGTGAAGATGCAGATCGTGCCGGTGCGGTTGAGCGTGCCGGCGATCTTGCGCAGCGCCTGGCTCATCAACCGCGCCTGCAGGCCGACGTGGGAGTCGCCCATCTCGCCCTCGATCTCGGCTCGCGGCACCAGCGCCGCCACCGAGTCGATCACGAGCACGTCCAGCGCACCGCTTCTGATCAGCATCTCCGCGATCTCGAGCGCCTGCTCCCCGTTGTCGGGCTGCGACAGCAGCAGCTCGTCCACGTTCACGCCGATCCGCCGTGCGTAGGTCGGGTCCATGGAGTGCTCGGCGTCGATGAACGCGGCCAGCCCGCCCTTGCGCTGTGCCTCCGCGATCACGTGGTAGCAGAGCGTCGTCTTGCCGGAGGACTCAGGGCCGAACACCTCCACCACGCGGCCGCGCGGGAGCCCGCCGATGCCCAGGCCGAGGTCGAGCGAGAGCGCCCCGGTCGAGACCGAGTCGATGTCGACGTGCGACGCCTCTCCCATCTTCATGATCGCGCCCTTGCCGAACTGGCGCTCGATCTGGCTGACTGCGGCGTCCAGTGCCTGGTCTCGTTCCATGTCCTCCACCCTCCTGCGGCGTTCTGCCTACGTTGTAGCGTGCTCGATAGCGAACGGGTGTTCGTGTCGGAATACTAGCCCTGGTATCGGACGCACCTCAAGGCCGTTGTGGTCACGAACCGGTCGCAAGCTGGTCACGAAGCAGGTGCAACGCGGCCGCGGTTGCCCGCAGCCGCACGTCGTGCCGCGTCCCGCCCCACTGCATCCGCCGCTCGGCCTCGCCGTCCGGGCCGCTCACGTGCAGGTACACCAGCCCCACCGGCTTCTCCTCAGTGCCGCCGCCGGGGCCGGCCACGCCGGTCACGGCCACCGCCAGGTCGGCCCCCAGCCGCCTGCGCGCGCCCTCCGCCATCGCCCGCGCGGTCTCGGCGCTGACGGCGCCGTGCTGGTCGAGCGTGGCCTCGGGGACGCCCAGCAGCTCGTGCTTGAGCCGGTCCGAGTATGTGACCGCGCCGCCCGCGAACACGTCCGAGCTGCCCGGGATGGCGGTCAGCTCGGCCGCCACCATCCCGCCCGTGCAGGACTCCGCCGTCACCAGCGTCAGCCCTCGCCTCCGGGCCAGCTCCAGCACGATCTCGGCGATCGGCCGCTCGTCGGTCGCGAACAGGTGGGGCTCGAGCTCGGCCTGCAGCCGCTGCCACAGCTGCAGCCCGGCGGCCTCGCCCTCGGCCGTCGAGCGGATGTCGATCTCGACCTCGTAGTTGCGGGCGCAGATGCTGGTCTCGACCCCGTCCGGGTCGCCGCCGGCCTGCTCGAACAGGTCGGCCACGTGCGACTCGCCGATGCCGTAGGTGCGCAGCATCAGCCGCTGCCGCGGCTGCGCGCGGGCGATCAGCGGCGCCAGCAGCGGGTGCTCGGGTGCGAGCTGCCACAGCCGCCGCAGCTCTGAGGGCACGCCCGGCAGCACCACCACCACCGAGCCGTCCACCGCCATCACCAGGCCGGGCGCGGTGCCGGCCATGCCCAGCACCTGGGCTCCGCGCGGGATCCGCGCCTGCTTGCGGTTGCCCGCATCGAAGCGGGCCCGGTCGAAGCCCATGCGCTGGGCCACCTCGTCCGTCCAGCTGGTGATCCTGGCCAGCACCGCCTCGTCCAATTCGAGCGGCAGCCCCCCCACCGCCGCCAGCGCCTCCACCGTGCGGTCGTCGTGGGTGGGGCCGAGCCCGCCGGAGGTGACGATCAGATCGTGGGCGCCGGCCAGCTCGCGGAAGCCCTGCTCGATGTCGGCCAGGGGGTCGCCCACCATCAGCGTGCGGCGCATCGAGAAGCCCAGCGACTCGAGCTGCTCGGCCAGGTACGCCGCGTTCCGGTCGGGGATGACACCGCGCAGGAGTTCGCTGCCCGTCAGCAGGATCGCGGCGGTGGGCCGGGTCACGCCTTGGCGATGCCCTGTTTGGTGATCTTGAAGCTGGAGATGCCGTGCGGCAGCGTCTGCGGATGCCCGGCCACGGTGACGGTGACGTTGCCGGGCGCACCCAGGGAGACGACGACGGTGCCCTTGGCCTGGATCACGGCCTGCTCGCCCTGCTGCAGCAGGTACTCGGAGAGATCGGTGTGGTGGATCGTCTTCGCCGCGGGGCCGGCGGCCGAGTCCAGGTGCGCCGACAGGTAGGAGTCGCCGTTCGCGGCGGTGATGGTGATCTTGTACGTCTTGGCCGCAGCCTTGTGCTTCTTCGAGCTCGTGGTGGACTGCGACGAGCCACCGGATGACGCGGTCGAACCCTGGGCGGTCTTGGGGTTGTGCGTCGTCGAGGGCGTCGGCAGCGGAGTGTTCGGGGTGCCGCCGGAACCGGCGCCCAGGAACACCAGCGACGCGATCGCAACGATCGCCGCCAGCGCGATCAGGACGATGCTGGTCTCGCGCCGGTGGCGCGACGGCGTGCGGCGCGAGGGCGGGTAGATCGGGCGGTCGTCGTCGTTGCGGGGGTCGTGGTAGCGCGAGTTGAACTCGTCGATGAACAGATGCCCGTCCAGCCCCAGGTAGTCGGCGTAGGCGCGCAGGAAGCCCTTGCTGTAGGTGGCTCCGGGCAGCACGCCGAAGTCCTCGTCCTCGAGGGCGCGGAGGTATCGGGCCCGGATCTTGGTGCCTTCCTCGACCTGCGAGTAGGACAGTCCTCGGCGCTCTCGGGCCTCACGGAGTGCTGATCCAATTTCAAACATGGGTGGGTACGCCGCTTTACGGCGAAGGCGCAGTCTACTGACTTACGCCCGCGGGAAGTAGCGATCGCGCAACAACCCGCTGACTCCGGCCCCGCTTCCGACCAGCAGCGCGACGAAGGTGTAGCTCGCAAACTGGTAGCTGCAGCCGTCGCTGCCGCAGCTCTCGTTGCCGACCAGGAAGCTGGATCCGATCACGGCGCCGAACAGGAGCAGCGGCGCCAGGGCGGCGATCAGGCCCATGCGCGCGCCGAACACCGCGCCCAGCACCATCGCCTGCACCACCAGCATCAGGCC
>Ga0207687_10002263_pt1 | contig 13118 bp, 8 predicted proteins | sample KBSM54metaG_FD_184399 | JGI IMG/M metagenome (GOLD analysis project Ga0207687, IMG submission 184399) | Miscanthus rhizosphere microbial communities from Kellogg Biological Station, Michigan, USA - KBS M5-4 metaG (SPAdes) (version 2) | ecosystem: Host-associated > Plants > Roots > Rhizosphere >...
GAAAAATTCGGTATTCACCTATCTGGCCAAGGCGAGCAAATCGAAGGAATCGCTTCTCTTCACGGTCGATCAGGCGTTTAAGGACCTCGAGCGCGCGGCGCTCGACCGTAAACTCCAGCGACTGCTCGCGATCCAGGAGCGCATCAATAAAGGCACTCCTCTCAAAGAGACGCTCGATCTTCTCTGCCACGGCGTGCTGGAGACGATCGGCGGATATACCTGCCATATCCGTTTGTACGACTTCGGCAAGGGCGATTACGAGACCGTCGGATACGCCGGCGAGGAGTCCCTGCGCAGGATCTTCGAGCCGCGCAGAGCAAAAGGAGAGTTTTTTACCGGGAAAGTGGTGCAAACCAAGCAGCCCGACCGCATCGATGACCTTCAGACGGACGACAGATTCAACGAGCTTCGCCGCCGGGAGGCAAGCGGTACGTTGACCGCTCACGAATTGGCGTACTGGGATCAGGTGCGCTCGGCCTACATCGTTCCGATCTTCACGCGGGTATGGTCGGAGGACCAGGTGGATGCCCTTCTCAACGTCAACAGCGTAAAGAAGGAGTACTTCGACCCGGCGCGATGCGAACTCGTCGCGGAATTCGTTACGCAGGCCACCCTCGCTATTACGAAGAACTGGCTGCAGGTCAAACGGCTGGCCGTCCACAAGGACTATCAGCGCATCGCCAGCATGCTCAGCGAAGTCACCGAGAAACTGAAGGGCCGCGACGTATTGAACGGCATTTATCGGATCGTGACCCGTGAGATCTCCGAAATCGTGGCGCCGGAGATCATCTCCATCTTCGATTTCGACGAGAGCACCGGCCGGATCGACAAGGTCGCCGAAAACCGCGGCGGAACTCCGGAGACGAAACTCGATGAATCCTATCTGAAAGGTGAGAGTTTGACCGGCACCGTATGGTCGGAGGAGCGGACCATCCACATCCCCGACATCGCCGCGTCGGACCTGGAGGACCTGGGAGTCGACCCGAAAAATCCGGAGAAATACCTGCGGGACGTCCCCTCGGGCGGCGTAAAGCATTATGTCGGCATTCCGATCCGCTTTGGTGATGAGGTGCACGGCGTGCTTCGCGCCGTGAACAAGCGCTCTGATTATTACGACGCTCAATCGGCCGCCGATCCTCTCTGCCTGCTGGAGCGCGGCTTCAGCGACGACTGCATCAATGCCATGGAGATCGCCGCCCGTTATCTCGGCGTGGCGATGCAGAACGCAGGTCTGGTGCGGGAAAAGGATCAGCAGTTCGAGCGCATGCGCGCTCTCGCGGAAGCGGGCCGCATCGTCAACTCGCAGCTCGATCGGGACAAGGTTCTCAAAGGCATTATCGAGAAGATGGCCTCGATGATGGAGGCCGAGATCTGCATGCTGTTCCTCAAAGACGAATCGGGGCAGCGGATCGTCTTGCAGGCCGCGCACGGATTGGGACCGGGAATACTTGCCGGCGCCTCTTATCGACTCGGTCAAGGGGTGACCGGTGAGGTGGCGAAAACCGGACTTCCGAGGCTCATTCCCAAGTCGGTCAAGAACGATGGTCTGTATGATCCGGAGATTCGCGCGTATTTGTCGGAAAAATACGGAGAGCCGAAAACGATCGAATCGCTGATGGTCGTGCCTATCAAGCGGAAGGACGACGAAAAAATCCTCGGTGTCATGAAGGTCATCAACAAGCTCGATCAGCTCGAATACACCGAGGATGACTTGAACTATTTTGTGACCTTCGCCGACTATGTCGATGTCGCCATCTTCAATGCCCAGGAGTACAAGGAGGCGACGGAACGGCTCACGGTTGCGGAGCGGAACGCCGCATTATCGCAACTCGTCCGCGCCGTGGCGCACGAGATCAACAACACTTTCGGCACGATTACCGCCACAGTTGACGGAATTCGCGCTCGCATGGACGGGACGTCCTCCGACGTCGAGCGGATGCTGGCGCGGATCGAAGACGCCGCGAACCAGACGACGGAGTTCGCCACGGAGATCAGCGGCTATTCCGCCGGTAAAGCGGGTTCGAAGGAGCCGCGCGACATCAACGAGATCATCGCCAAAGCCGTCAGCGCCATCAATCACAGCCAGTATGACGTCTGGGGCTTCGTCAGCCTGGACGAGAATTATTACGACGACTCGCTTGTCTGCGACGTCTACGCCAATCCCTTCTCCCAGGTAGTCCGGAACATTGTTATCAACGCCTTGCAGGCAATGGCCGACAAGCCAGGCGGCAAGCTCTGGATCACGAGCGAGGCCGGCACGGGCGAATCGGAAGGAAAGGCCGTTGTGCGGTTCCGCGACAATGGCCCGGGAATCCGTCCGGAATTCCTTCCCGACCAGATTTTTGAGCCTGAATTCACGACGAAGTCGACCGGCAACGGCGTCGGTCTCTGGCTGGTTCGGAGCCAGCTTCAGTTGATCGGCGCGCAGATCGAGGTCGAAAGCACATACGGAGAAGGGGCAACGTTCACACTGCAGATTCCTCTTTCGGACCAGAGGGCGTCATCTTGAGCTCAGAGTCTCGCGTTCTCATCGTCGATGACAAGGAGCTCGTGCGCGACACGGTCCGCGACACGTTGTACGACTTCAATTGCGTCATCAAAGAGGCCCACAACGGCGCGGCGGCGTTGACCCTCATCGAAGCGTTCGAGCCGGACGTGATCATTCTCGATCTCAAGCTGCAGGACATGTCGGGTCTTGACGTCTTGCGGGCCGCAAAGCGGCGCGATTTGATTTGCTGCCAGGAGGTGATCGTCCTCACCGGCCTTCCGGAGCCTTCGAGCAAGGCGGCCGCCGCGGAGCTTGGCGTCTTTGCGTATCTCACAAAACCGATCAGCTGGCACGAATTGCGGAGGACGGTGGCGCGCCTGATTCCACAATCGGCTCCCGCCGCGCTTTCGGAGCTGACCCGCCCCGAAGTTGCGGCGAAGCCTCTGCCGTCGGAGGCGCCGGCAGCACGCCATTCGAAGCAAGACGAGCATCGGAAGCGGATCCTGATTCTTGACGACAACGAACGCTGGCTGCAGTCAGCAAGGGAAACGCTGGAAACGGATTTCGATGTGACGGTTACGACCAGCGCCAAAGACGCGATCCGCCACGTTCGAAAGAATGGATACGCATTGGTCGTGCTGGACAAGAATCTGCCCGAGAACATCAACGGCGTCGATGTTCTGGAGCAGATGCGCAAGGTTGTCTCCGATCTCCGCGCGCTCATCATGACTGAGGATCCAGACAAGTATTCGATGCGAGAGAGTTTTCGCCTTCTCGCACTCGATTATCTCGAAAAAACGGAGACGCGGAACCTCAACAACATCGTTCATCGCATTTTGGACGAGCCGCGCGACCAAATTCGCGTGTTTCTTTCATATGTCAAGGAAGACCGGCCGAAGGTGAGCCGGCTTCATAAGAAGCTCACGGAGCGCGGGTTTTTCCCCTGGATGGACTACAAGAATGCAAGCGGCGGTAAATGGATGCCGAAAATCGAGAAGGAAATCGAAACGACTGATTACTTCGTCTTCTGTCTCTCCCCGCAATCGATCAGCAAGAAGGAAGGAGTGATCAACAAGGAAGTGCGCCTTGCGCTGGAGCGCCAGTCACACATGGAGGATGACGCCGATTTTTTCGTGATCGCCCGGATCGAGCAGTGTGAGCCGCCGAAGCCGTTGAGCGACTATCAATACTTCGATGTCTTCAGGAGCACGGGGTTTGCCCAGCTCGTCCGTGCGCTGAGCCGCAACCGTGGGAATTCGAGGTAATTGATGCCGCAACGCGACCGAATTTTGGTCATCGATGATGACGTCAAGTGGCTGGAGACGGTCCAAATGATCCTTGGCGCGGACTACGAACTGAACGTCACCACCGAGCCCGCCGAGGCGCTCTCCCTCGTCAGGTCCACCTCATTTTCCGTCGCCATTGTCGATCAGCGGCTTTCTCCCGATCTCTCCGGAGTCAACCTCCTCGGCAAGCTTCGGGAGAGCAGCCCATCGCTGCGTGGCATCATTCTCACCGGATATCCCGATCTGGAGGACGCCGTCGGCAGCCTTCAAAGCGGCGCCGTCGACTACATCTCCAAGGGAAAACGCGATCTCGCGTCCCAATTGCGGATCCGCGTGGCCCGGGCGCTGGCCCCGAACCCCCGCGGGCAGCCCATCACGGCGCTGATGCAGCGAGGAGAAGGCTCCGACCTCGAGTTCAAATCGACCGCCCGGTGGGACGCCCGGCAAAGCAAGATCAACCGCGAATTGGAAAACGTCATCGTCAAGACCGTATGCGCATTTCTCAACGCCGAATCCGGCGGTACGCTCCTGATCGGCGTTGACGACGGCGGACACGCAGTGGGCCTGGACAACGATTACAAGACGCTCAAGCGCCAGGATCGCGACGGCTATGAGAACTTCCTGATGAACCTCCTCCTCACCGCTTACGGGAAGGACGTCAGTCCGCATCTGCGGATTGACTTTCATGAAGTCGATGGCCACGATGTCTGCCGCGTCTCCGTCACCTCTGCGCCGCGGCCCGTCTTCGTTCCTGACGGATCAGGCGGCGAGAATCTGTACATCCGCACGGGCAATGCCACGAGGCAGCTGTCGACGCGCGAAGCGATTGAGTACTGCCGCACGCGATGGAAATGAAGGCATCGCCCGTCGCCAGCGCGTTGCCCTTCGCCCCGCCACGCGGCGAGAAGGTGGCGAACGGCCGGCCACGGTGCTGAGTCCGCGGCCGCGGACTCGCGTCGCTACGCGGTATTCTTGAGAGCGTGCAGGTCCATCAGCCAGCGGAGCGTGTGGTTCCAACTCACGTCAGGTAGGCGCCAAATTCGCGTACTCTCTCCTCATGCTGTGCATCGACACCCCGCGACCGCATAGTCGACCAGCAGGGATGCGGAAGGCCGAACCCGACGATGTGCTGCAATTCGTTTCCCCGCAGCAACTCGCCGATCTCTGGCCCTCCGTGGACCGTTATCTCGGAAAGTCGCGCGAGTTCTGGGCCTGGCTGCTCGAAAAGCGGAATTGCGTGGATACATCCAGCGGTGAGGATCTGAGCTCGGCGGTCGCCAACGCGCCCCGCCGGGACAGCGGATTTTCGCCGCTCACGCTGGCCTGGGTTCTTCGCGATTGGAACGTTAGGAAGGTCGCCCGTTCAGCGGGATTGTCCGACGCGGATGCCGAGTCGCTCGAACGCTTTCGACAGTCCCTGGTCGACTACCTGATCACGCTCGACCCGATCGCGTAACGGGTTCGAATCCCATTGGGGACGCAAAGCCCTCACGCCCCCTTCCTCTCCCATCGAACGCTCTGCCCCCTCCCTCCCCTACGGCGTCGGCAACGGCCACACGAATGCTCCACGTCCGCGCGTCCAGACCGACAGCGTGGTCGCGCCGCGGTCGATTTGCATGTCCCAGATCATCACGGCGGGCAGGCCGGCGCTGAAGCGTTGCCAGACGGGGGATGCTGCGGTGATGTCGTCCGTGTAGTAGAGGCCGAAGTCGGTGCCGGCGAAGACCTGGGCGGGGATGTTCGGATTTACGATCACGGAGTCGACCGGGATGTCGGGGAGATTGCCGGACTTGTTGGTCCAGGTGAACGACGCGCAGGTCGTGGTGCAGTCGACGCGGAACAGGTGTCCGGGCGTGGAGGGACTGTTTGCGTCGAATCCGCCGACGGCCGCGTAGCCGGTCGGCGCGGTGCCGGTCGCCGGATCGAGCGCGATGCCGAGGATCGGGCGGTTCGGGAGGACGGCATTGCTTCCCGTGACGTTCACCCAGTTCGCCTGCGACGCGACGCCGGTGCCGAGGTTGAAGCCGATCTGCACGTTGCCGTCGTTCGTGCCGGCGATCGCCACGCCATGGTCTTTCGGCGCGTACTTCACCTGATTGATGAACGAGCGATTGCCGAGGGTCTGCTTGGTCAGGTTCTGCGTCGACGGATTGTTCGTCACGTACCACGTCACCGTGCCGTTCGCGTTCGCCGCGTTGCCGGTGATCGTCTCCCACACCCGCGTCGTGCCGGCGACGAGATGACCGCATCCCCCGCCCGCCCCTGCCGCCGCGCAGTCCGTCCCGCCGGCGATCCCGCCGCGGAACAGATCGAACGGCAGGATGAACGACTGCGTGTCGCCCGACCACCCGCCCTTCTTGCTCGTCCACGTCGCGCCGCTCGCCGTGCAGTTGCTGATGCACCGGGAGAGGCCGCCGCTGTTGTTCCCCTGCCAGAAGCGAAGACTGGTCCCGGTGCCGACCGGATCGATGCGCGAATAGAAGCCGTCGCCGCCGAGACCCATCTGCCACTGCGCCGGGCCGGTGGGACTCCCGCTGAACGTCACCGAGCTCGGACCGTTGTCCTGCGCGCCGCCGCTCGCCTGCGGACTGGCCGCCGTGTCGAAGTTGCCGCTGATGTCGCCGGAATAGAACTCGATGGTGTTCAACCCCGTGTCCATGTTGAACCACGCCGGATCGACGCTCGACGTCGCCGCATTCGCGTTCGTCGTGCCGTGTGCGCCGCCGTCATTGCCCAGCATCAGGATGCTCGACGATCCCGGCACGAACGCCAGCGCATGCTGGTCGGTGTGCACCGGGCCGGAGCTCCCGCCGTAACTGTAGCCGCAGGTCAGATCGTTGAACGACGTGCCGGTGCGCGTGGCGAACCAGACGTCGAACGTGCTGATGAACACGCGGTCGGCGTTGTTCGGATCGACCGCCACAGCCTGGTCGTACCAGTTCTGCGGGTAGTCGCCGCTCCCCGCCGACGCGCCGGCGCCGCATTTCTTGAGCGAGAACCCGGCCGAGCCGCCCATGAAGCTCCAGCTCGTGCCGCCGTTCGTCGTGACCCACACGCCGAGCTGGCAGCCGGCCGCGTTTCCGCAGCCGCTGTCGTTGTTCGGCGTGATCGACTGAACCTGCGCGTAGATCACGTTCACGTTGCCCGGCGCGACCGCCATGTCGATGCGGCCGAGCTGATTGCCGGTCGACGAGTTGACGTACGCGACGCCGCTCCCCGCGTTCATGTTCGCGTTCGCCGGATACGCGCTCGTCGCCGTCGACTGGTATTTGAAGCCGTTCCCGTTGCCGGCGATCGAGCTGAACGTCGGACATCCGCTCGCCGGCATCGTCGCGCTGTAGATGCCGTTCGCGCCGTTCTGGTTCAGGTTGTACTGGACCGTGGTGGCGAAGCCGCGCACACCGACCGTGGCCAGGATGCGCGTCACGCCGCTCCCCATGTTCGACAGCTCCAGCGCCGTGATGTCCTGGCGCATGGTGTTGAAGCTGTTGGTCAGGCAGGGGCCGGTCCAGTTCACGCCGCCGTCGTAGGACAGCCAGAGTCCCGTCTTCGTGCCCGCCACGACGCGGTTGTTGTTGTTCGGATCGACGCGAACCTTGCCCACCGCGTCGTACTGCGGGAACTGGCCCGCCGGCTCGGTCAGCGCCGGACCGAATACGGTGGAGCCGAGAACGGTCCAGGTCGCGCCGGCGTCGGCCGACTTGAGGATGCCCTGGCTGCCCATGGAGAAGGAGCCGTAATTGAGGTCGCCGGTGCCGGCGTAGATGGTGTTGTGATCGCTCGGATCGATGGTCACGGAGTCGATGCTCGTCGTCGAGATCAGCGGATCGTCGGTGACGACGCTCCACGTCGTCGAGCTGCTGCAGCAGTTGCTGGTTTTCCACACGCCGCCGCCGACGGTCGCCGCATACGCGACGATGCTGCCGTTGGTCGTGGTGGTCGGATCGACGGCGATGTTGTTCACGCGTCCCTGCGTGGTCGTGTAGTTGTAGCAACCGGAGCATCCGGTCATGCGCTCCGGTTTCGGTCCGAGGGAGGTGAAGGCGGTGTCGTTGAGAACGAGCGTGCCGGCCTGACGTTTGCCGTCGACCGCCCCACTGAGCCCGCTGTGTCCTTTCTTCTTTCCGTTCGGCACGCCGTGCGCGACCTTCTTGTCGTCGCTGGCCGCCTTGCGCACCCATCCCGGATTGAACTTGCCGGTCGGAAACGTCAGCCGCTCATGCCAGTAGCGCTCGAGCTCGAGGAGATGGTCGCCATCCGTCTCCGCGACGCCTTCGCTGAACTGCGCCTGCGTGGTGACGCGGCTGATGCGCCCGGTCGCCGTGACGTGGAAGCCTTTCCCTTCATTGGGCATGGTGACGGTGACGTCGACCTCTCCCTCGCTGTCCGCCGTCGTCCGCAACGTGGTCGCCTCCCCTCGCCCCTCGGGTGTGATGACGAGGATCACCGGCTCGCCCGGCGACCACCCCTCGCCCCGGAAGGTGACTTCTTCGCCGGCCGCGTAGACCGGCTTGTCGGTGACGAGGGTTGGAGGCAGGGCCGACGCTGACGAGGCGAGGAGGAGGACGAACAGACCGGTGACCAGTTGGGAAGAAGACTTCATGCTGCACCGCCTTTTTTACTGATGGCGGTCAGGATATATGCATTTCTTGACTTCTCGCAATATAGCCTTCAGAACGGCTTCTCGAGCGACTCCGACTGCGGCGTGAAAAGCCGCGCTCCGTCCGAGCCGATGACCATGTCATCCTCGAGCCGCACGCCGAACTCGCCGCGGATGTAGATGCCGGGCTCGTTGCTGAAGGTCATGCCGGGTTGCGCGCGCAGGGATCGCGCGAAGCCGAACATGTTGTTCCTGACCAGGTACGGCCATTCGTGACCTTCCATCCCGATGCCGTGGCCGAGGCGATGGGAAAAATACTTGAACCCGGGGCCGTAGCCGGCCTTCACGATGACGTCGCGCGCCGCAGCGTCGATCGATTCGAGCGGCACGCCGGGACGCGCGGCTGCGAGCGCCGCGTCCTGCGCGCGGCGGACGATGTCGAACACCTTCTTCATCTTCGGGCTCGCCTTGCCGAGCACGAACGTGCGCGTGATGTCGGACTGATACCCCTCCACCGTGCAGCCGTCGTCGATCATGATGATGGTTCCTTCGCCGATCGTCTGCGGCGCGATCGAGCCGTGCGGCAACGCGGTGTATTCGGCGGTCTGCACCGACGCGTCACCGGGAAATCCGACGCGGTGGTACGCGAGCGAGATCAGCTCCGCGATCTCGTTCTGCGTCATGCCGGGCCGCAGCGCCTGATAGACCGCGCGATAGACCGTCCAGGTGGCGGTGTTGGCCAGTTGCATCAGCGCGAGCTCGTGCGCGTCCTTGACCATGCGGCAGCCGGCGGTGACCGGCGTGGCGAGGACGATGTTCGCGTGCGGTGCCGCGTGCGCGATGCCGTTCGTCCAGACGAACTTCGCGGTTTCCTCGATGCCGACCGATGCCGTTGCCATCCCGCGATCGGCCAGACCGCGGGCGACCAGCGCATACGGACTCTCGTCCTCCTGCCACGTCCGGACGTCCGCGTGCGCGCCGCCGAACGGCCCGTTCGCGATCTGTTCCATGGCCCGGTCTTCTTCGAACGCCGGACAAACAAAGAACGGCTCCCCTTTCACCGGGATGACGCACGCAAACAGCCGTTCGCCGCCCGACCAGCGGATGTTCGTGAAGTAGAGCAAGGAGCTGCCCGGCGTCAGGACGATCGCGCCGATCTTGTGTTGCGACATCAAACGCCGGGCCTTCCCGATCCTGGCGCGGCGTTCTTCATTCGTGATCGGCCGCGCCTGATCGCGCATCGACGTCAGCGCGGCGATGGATGGAGGCAGCGACGCGTCGGGTGCCGATTCATCCCCCGCGAAGAGCGCCGGCGCTCTCCATCCGGCGGCGAGAACGGCGGAGGCGCGCAGGAACGTGCGGCGATTCATGACGGCAGAGTATCGCGGCGGGCGTCCAGTGGGGGCACAGGCGGCGACGCGTCACCGCTGGACGCTCGCCCAGAACGGCAGCCATTTTTTCGCCTCCGCCACTCCCTGCTCGGTGACCGCCGTGCGGCTGACATTCACCTTCGTCAGGCGGCTCATGGTCTTGAGATGAGCGAGCCCGGCGTCCGTGACTTTCGTCCCGCTCAGGTTGATGCCGGTGATTCCGGTCAACGTCGACAGGTGGGCCAGCCCGGCGTCGGTGATCGCGGTGTCGCGGAGGCCGACGAAGTCGATGCGTTTGAGCACGGCGAGCTGCGCGAGCGCATCATCCGTGATCTTCGTCTCGGCGAATCCGACGAGATGCAGCGCAGGGAGCTCGCGCAGCAACGGAAGCAGCGGCGCGGGATCGCTGTCCTTCGCGAAACCGACGGCGACGACTTCGCCGCGTTCGATCTGCACGGTCGCACCGGCCGCCCGCAGTTTCGCGACCACCGGCGACTCCGCGTCCTTCACCGGCGCCGCGGCCGGGGGCGGTGCCGAGGGGCGGGGGATGGCGGGCGGCGCGGAGGCATTCGTCGTCTCCAGCCGGAACTCCTGATAGTCCGACCGGACGACGCGATCGCCGTCGTCGCGCAGGTAATAGCTGATCTTCACGCGCCGCTGCTCCGGGTAGTACAGGGCGTGCCAGAAGGTGCGGATCGGCGGGCGCTTTTGACCGGCCGTGGCCGGTGCCTGCGCATCGACCTTCCTGTGGATCTGCATCAGCGCCGCCTCGGTGATTCCGGCCGGCGTCGCGGCGAGCGTTTCGGAGAGATACGCGTAGCGCCGGCAGGTGGCCCGGGCGAGGTCGGGCGACGGCGGATTGTTCCCGTCCATGTGCTTGTGCAGCGTGAAGTTGGTCAGCACCAGCGGATGGCCGGGGTTCTCGATGATGTACTCCTTGTTGTGGGCCTCGGAGTACTCCCACACGAACGAATTGCCGAAGCGATCGGCGACCAGATAGTGGACCGGGATGTACTGGTAGTACTGCTTCGTGCGCAGCAGCGCCTCCTTCGCCTCAGCGACGTTCGCGCAGGTGTCGAGAAGGAGGCGCAGCGTCTGCAGCTCGGCGAGACCGGGGGCAGGGCCGAACGTCGGCTCGAATTTGTATTTCGTAAAGAGCTCGTCGTCCATGGCAATGCTGACGGTCAGTCCCTCGGAGTTCATCCCGTCCAGCACTCCGCTGAGAAGGTCGTACGCCACCATGGCGATCGAGGCGTAGCCGCGGTCGGGGTGCAGCTCGACGAGGTAGGGGCGCGCCGTGGGGTGAAGCATCCCGGGCTCGAGGAAACCGAAGTTCAGATTGCCCGTGGAGTAATCGTAGTCGCGGCTGACGACGCTCTGGCCGTCCGCGGTGGCCTGGCGCGGCAGGTGGACGATCGAGCAGCCGGCTTTGAGATCCGTGAATGCGAGCGAGCTGTGATCCCACGCGTCGTCGTCGGGGCTGTGCCCGAACGCCGCGGCCACGCCGCGCATGCGATCGGCGAGGATGGGAAACGCGCTCTCGATGTAGCGCCGCTGGGCGCGGGTGCGGAGCGGATCGGACGCCCGCTCGGCACGAGCCCCGTATCGCTCCATGGCGATCTCCGCGAGAGCACGGCCGATCTCTTCGTTGGTTCCGCGCAGGACGAGATGGCGTACCTCGATGGAGTCGCCGGGACTTGCCGGCGATCACCCGCTCCTGCCGCTGGAGCGCTCCGGCGGACACGGTGAGGAGCAGGGCGATGAGGAGCGTGGCTTTCCGTGAGAACATGACGCCTCCTTTTTCTTCTATTACGGCCGGGCGGCATCAAAGGTTAACAATGATTCTGACCACTGGTCAGAAATCTGAACAATGGTCAGTCCACTGAGAGAGCGTCATCGCGCGGAGCTGCGCCAGGCCATCCTCGGCGCGGCGGCCGACGCCTTCGCCCGTGACGGGTACGCCAGCGTTTCCCTGCGCGCGGTGGCGGACGCGGTCGGTCTCTCCCACGGCGCCATCTACGGCTACTTCAAGGACAAGGACGAATTGTTCGAAGCGCTGGTGCAGCAGAGCTTCGATCAGCTGGCGGCGGAGCTGCGCGCGTTGCCCGGCCGCCGCGGCGATCCGGTGCGCTTTCTCAAGCGCGCCGGCCGCAAATACGTCGAGTTCGGTCTGAAGAATCCCGGCGCCTACGAGTTCGCCTTCATCCTCCGCCGTCCCGCTTCCGGACAGAAGCCACACGCGACCTACGAGCATGTGCGCTCCGCGGTGAAACGCTGCATCGACGCGAAGCGCTTTCGCATCCGCAATGTCGATCTCGCCAGTCAGGCGCTCTGGACCGCCGTACACGGCGTCACCGCCCTGCTCATCCTCCGCCCCGACTTCCCGTGGACGAAGAAGAAGGCGCTGATCGGATTGGTCGTCGACAGCGCGGTGGACGGGCTGCTCGCCACCTCTCACGACCGAGGAGAACCGAGATGACCCTTCGACGCCCGATCCTGGCCGCTCTTGCCATCGCGTTCTGCACCGCTCTCACGCCTGCCCGCGCCGCGGATCGGAACAGCCTCACGCTCGCTGACGCGCTCGCGGTCATTCAGAGCAAAGAGCTCGTCGATCTCACCCATCGCTTCAGTCCCTCCACACCGGTGTGGAGCGGCTTCGGGCAGGCGACGATGACGGCGGCGTGCGACCCGAAGACCTACCGTCCCTACACCATCGAGAAGGATGGATTCCGCACCACGTTCTACTCGCTGGTCGGCCAGTACAGCACGCACGTCGATCCTCCGGCGCATTTCCGGAGCGACGGCCTGACGATGGACGAGATTCCGCTGAAGGACATGATCCTGCCGCTGGTCGTACTCGACCTGACGCCGTTGCTGGCGAACGATCCGAATCACGCCCTCAGCGTCGACGACATCAAGGCCTGGGAAAAGGCGCACGGCAGAATCGCCGCCGGCTCGTTCGCCGCGCTGCGCACCGACATGGGCAAGGACTGGGAGAGCAACCCGGAGCGGTTCAAGCGCTCTCCGTTCCCGGCCTGGTCGCTCGCCGCGATCCGGTTCCTCTTCGAAGAGCGTCACGTCTCCGCGATCGGCCACGAATCGCTCGACACCGACACGACGGAGTCGATGGAATCGGAGACCTGGATCCTGAAGCAGAACCATTTCCAGATCGAGGCGATGACGAACCTCGACAAGGTGCCGCCGAGCGGCGCGGTCATCGTCGTCACCTGGCCGAAGGTCAGGAACGGATTCGGATTCCCGGCTCGCGCCTTCGCCATTCTTCCGTAGGCCCAAACAAATCCCCTCCCCCGCACGTTGTCCATCGTGTGGAAGACGTGCTGAGAACCTCGACGATCACGGCCGGCACCGACGCC
>Ga0207687_10002264_pt1 | contig 13113 bp, 9 predicted proteins | sample KBSM54metaG_FD_184399 | JGI IMG/M metagenome (GOLD analysis project Ga0207687, IMG submission 184399) | Miscanthus rhizosphere microbial communities from Kellogg Biological Station, Michigan, USA - KBS M5-4 metaG (SPAdes) (version 2) | ecosystem: Host-associated > Plants > Roots > Rhizosphere >...
AACTCATGCGTAGTTTCCGGCGTGAGTCCCCCAATATAGCCATCGATATTCGTGAAATGGAGCCCGGCGAGCAAGTGGAGGCATTGCGCAAGGAGACCATAGACATTGGTCTGTTGTTCTTGTCGATACAAGACCCCACGTTCGATTCTGCATTGGTTTCAAGGGAACGGCTGATCGTGGCGTTGCCCACTGGACATCGCGCGGCCTCGGCAGGGAAAGTGCGTCTTCGCGACTTGGAGCCAGAGACCTTCCTGATCCCACGCCAGCAGTCAGTTCCCGGCTTTCATGAGCTGGTGCTGAATACACTGCGGGCAGGCGGTGTATCTTACCCTCGCCTCCAGCCCACGAGACTACTTCAAACCGCGGTGTTTCTGGTGGCAGGACAAATCGGAGTCGCTTTGGTGCCGGAATCGTTTCAACAGCACTTGAAAGTGCGAGGCTGCGTGTACCGGGAGCTCGCCGGAACGCCCAGCCATGCGGATCTCATCGGGCTGTGGCGGCGCGACAATGTGCCGCCCGTGCTGCGGCGCTTCATTCAACAGCTCAAACGGGTTGGAGCTAGAACGTAACAGCACCTTACGGGAGCCGCCTGGTTCGCGCAGGGGCTAGGCAACATTGCCGCGCGCCTTATTTCTGGGTTTGGTCACCGACAGCCAGGCCACCCGTGATCCCGTCGACCTGATAACCCTTCTGTATCGTCCGGATTTTGGCGATCTCGGCGGGTGTCGCGGTTTTTGGATCGACATTCGCCGAGGAACACGTGAAACCCCTGAGCGTGCACTCGGATGTCGTGTGCTCGATGCCGCGCTTCTTCATTTCAGCGGTCATCAGATCCATGACGTCCTTGTGGATGATCACTGCATTGTTCGGCACGAACGTTCCCACGCCAATGGCATAGTCGAGGGGCATGAGCGGCTCAACGCTCGATCCGAACGCGCCGTCGTTTTTCTTCCCGAGGTCGTGCGCGCCCAGGTCAGCGCCTTTGGATATAAGGTATTTGACGATCTCGATATTCCCGAGATTGGCCGCGACCATCAGCGGCGTGATCCCATAGTTATCGGCCGCATTGACATCCTCGCCTGACTCAATCAGCAGCTTTACCAGCTCCAGCCGGTCCGCGGGGCTTCGCTGGCGGTGATACCCGTTGATGAAACCCGTTCCACATGCCGCCATCAGGGTTGTTTCGCGATCTTTGGAGATGATGTGCGGGTCCGCCCCGTGGGCGAGCAGCAAGCGCGCCAGTTCCACGTCTCCGGCCAGTGCCGCCCGCATCAGTGACGTGGCGTACACCAGCCGCGGCGATCCCTCTCGCATACGCGCACGAGGGGTCGAGTTGATGAGCGCGTTCGGGTCCGCGCCCGCATCCAACAGTTTCTGGATCAGGGGAAGCGGGTCCCTGGTTTCCATCCAGGGGAAATTGGGCGCGGTCTCCATATTCCGCCGGTCGACGGCCCAGAACAGCGGCGTGAAGCGCTGCGCGTCTTTCTGGTTCACGTTTGCGTGGCTGTCGATCAGGAAATCAGCCACATCATAACTGCCGTCGAAAAAAGCCAGGGATAAAGCATCCTTGCCATCGCCGGATTGTGCGTTGATATCGGCGCCGGCTTTAACCAGCAGCCGCGCCGATTCCAGGCCATTCTCGCGGGCGGCGAACATCAAGGGAGTGAGCCAGCCGCTGGCAAATTCTTCGAAATCCTTTCCGGGCTTCTGCGCTACCGGCGTCGTTCCCTCAAACCCGCGTCCCGATGCGGATGGTACGTAGTACGATCGGGCATTCACGTCGGCCCCGCGTTCGATCAAAAGTTTTGCGACGTCCGGATGCTTTTCTGAGACCGCCCACATCAGCGCCGTGGTCCCGCCCCAGGTCTCCTGCGCGTTCACTTTGGCGCCTCGATCCAGTAACACGCGGACGGCGTCGACCTTCCCCGTGCGCGAGGCGATCATCAGGGCGGTGTCGCCGGACCGTGTCAGTGGAGTGTTGGGATCCGCCCCCGCAGCGATTAATCGGCCGATCAGCGCGGCGCTTCCGTTCAGCGCGGCCACTTGCAGCGGTGTGGCACCCGCGACAGTCGCGATCGAGACTTTGGCCCCGCTGCGAATCAGGAAATCGGCCAATTCCAGGTCATCGGCCTGGACGGCCCAGTGCAGAGCTGTCGTTCCATCGATCTGGGGAGCGTTAACATCAGCCTTCTTCTGAACTAAGCTGCGGACGGCGGCCTTATCGCCACGCTGGGCGGCGTCCGCGACGTCGCTTTTAGCGGGTGCGCCAACGGCGTAAGATACTGCCAGCGCAATGGCTACGCATAATCGGAATTTCATAACAAGGCCATCCTTTAGTTTTCTAGCCTATGGTTTCCTGCGAATGTTGCGGAACACGGCTGGCAGCGCGTCATAGTTTTCGAGAGTCACGATTTTGGCGGAGACGTCAGGAGCCACCTTGCCTACCAGCGAAACCTTTCCTTCGCCATCGCCCTTCGCATTCAAGCGCAACTCGATCACGGAAAACTCGTAGCTATTCGCGTTGCCTTCAAAGGTCGGATTCCAGCGTGAATTGACCGCGCCCAGCCGCCGCTGCGTGATCAGTAGGATCCTCTGCGACCCATCCGGGCCATCCACCTTGCCTGCGTAGCGCAATGCGTAACCGGCCATCTCGGATGACCACAGATAGCCGACCGTGGTAGTCTCATTCAGAGCCTGTGCCAGCGAGGCCTCCGGAGTTGTGTTGTTCGCGGCTGGGCTCGCCGGCCCTCGCCCTTTAGCGGCGGCTTTTCCCTGCTTTGCTCCTCTACCTTCACCTGGCCCTGCCGCCGACGGCTTGAGATTCCAGGCCGCCATCAGGCGCTCCCGTTCCTCATCTGTGGACCATCGCAGAATCTCGATCCGTGCCGGATCCGGTGCGCCAGTCACGTTGGCGGTGGTTGCCGTTAGTTGGAGCAGGCCGTTCGGATTGGCAGACGGAGTCTCGGCAAGCAGCAGCGCTGCAGCCAGAACAGATGCGCCAGACGCGAACCAGGTTGCTATACCGCGTATCTTCATTTGTCCTGATTCGTTCCCCACACGCGATCCAGCCATTCCACCAGCCGCTCCAGTTCCTCGTCCGATAACTGCGCGCCCCGCTCCCGCATATCGACCAGCGTGACCCGCCAGTCCTCGGCCCCCTTCCTTGCGCCCTGCACCTTGTCAAGCGCGTGGCAGCGCGTGCAAGCCCGGTTCATGAGGCGGAACGCCTCAGGATCGGAGAAGAAGGTAGCGATCTCCGGCGGAATGTAGGTTCGCGGGAACGGTTTGCTGGCCGGACCGAATCTCTCCGCCAGCCAACCGAGCAGCAGATCACGGTCGGCTTCGGAAAGCCTGGCGTCGGCCGGCTTGTGCTTTTCGGTGATCAGCTTCGACCAGCCGGCCTTGTCCATCGCGAAGAACGCATAGTCGTCGATGCCGTGGCACGCCGTACAGTTTTTGCGAATAACTTCCCAGACGGGGCCATCCGGCCGCTCGATTTTAGGGCGAGTGGCCCGATTACCTTGGGCGGCCAAAGGCAAGGCCGCGAGAATCGCGATCGTAACGAAGTGGCGCATGCACCTAGAGGGAAAGAGGCTTGGTGCTGGAGCCGAACGATTTTTGCGTCCCCGTCTGGCGCCCAGCCGCGTCGTACTTGGGAATGTCTTCTATGCCATATTTGTGCAGAAGCGCCAGGAGCATGTTGGACGTTCGCTCGGTGTAGTCCGGGAACACGATGTGGCGGTTTCCTTGGAACGTACCATCCAGGCCACCCAGCAGGATCACGGGAACCTTGATGTGAGCGTGCCGATGCGAGTTCCCCATATTGCTGCCCTTGTAGATGAGGATGTGGTCCAGCACCGTACCGTCACCGTCCGGAATCTTGTTCAGCTTTTCGGCGAAGTATGCCAGGTTCTGCACGTGATACCGGTTCATCTTGGCGTAGTTGGCGACGTTCTCCGGTTTATCGCCGTGATGCGAGGAGCCATGCCAGGCGCCAGTGAAGCCCGATTCCGGGAAGCTCGCGCCGGAGAGATCCTTACCCAGCATGTAGGTCGCCGAGCGGGTCAGGTCCCCTTCAAACGCCAGCGCCAGCAGGTCGTACATCAGGCGATAATGAACGTGCTTGTTTTCTGGAATACCGAAAGGGATTTCGTTGGAGGGTTCCTTCACCGTGGATTCCATGGCGATACGAATGCGGCGTTCGATCTCGCGGATGTTCTCCAGGTACGTATCCAGTCGCTGTTTGTCGGCTTCGCCGAGCGGCCTCTTGAAGAACGAGATCTCCTGGGTGACGGAGTCCAGAATACTGGCGCTCTCTTTCCGTCCTCTTTTGCGTTCTTCCGGGTTGGTTCCATCGCCGAACAGGCGCTCGAAGGCCACGCGCGGATTCACTTCCGTCGGCAATGGCTGCGTCGGGGACGTCCAGGAAACGCAGTTCGTATAGGCGCAGCTATATCCCCAATTGCAGTTTCCGAAGTTCCCGTCCTCCTCGACGCCCAGTTGAAGCGACGACAGGATGGTGCCCTGGCCATACTTCTGCGCGACCAGCTGATCGACGGTGACCCCCAGGTAGGGGCTCACTGCGTTTCTGCGCGGGCGGGCCGATGACAGTAAAACGGCCCCGCGCGCATGATCTCCGCCGGGCTCTTCGGTTGTCGCCGCGGCCTCGGGCATATCCATACCCGAGATCAAGGTGACGCGGTTGCGGAACGGCTCCAGGGGTTTCGTGATGAAAGAGAAGTCGAAGCCCTTGCCTTCCTGCAGCGGGCTCCAGTAACCGGGCGCCGCACCGTGCGGATGCCAGATACCCATGAACCGGGGAACCGGTGCCGCGGCAGTCTTCTTAAGTTCCGTTTGCGCCGGCACCATGCTGTCCAACAAAGGCAACCCGATCGCTACGCCTGCGCCCCTCAGGAAGGTCCGGCGCGGGATGAACTTCTTAGTAAGAAACATATGGACTCCTTGCGTTGCGTTCGCTAGTTCTCTGCGGCCTGCTTCACTCTCATCTGGAAAGGATCGCTCTTGATGATCCCCATCAGGATCGCCATAAACCGGTCGTTGTCATTATGCGCATCGCGTGCGATGGACCGGACCACCGGCATGTCTTCGTATTCGACGCCGCGCCCCAGGGCATACGTCATCAGCTTCTCGGTAATGGTTCGCACGAACTGCGGCGAGTACTTGAGCAGCGCCTGCCGCAGCTCCGTGGGGCCGTTCACTTTCGTGCCGTCCCAAATCGTAGCGGACGCATCAATCGGTACGCCGCCTTGCCCGCCCTGCATCGTGCGCCAGGAGCCGTCGGCGTCGAAGTTCTCGAGCGCGAATCCGATCGGATCCATCAGCTTGTGGCAGCCCGCACAGGGTTCGTTTTTGCGGTGCAGCGTCATCTGCTCCCGCAAGGTCATGACCTTTTTATCGGCATTGCTGTCTTCAAGCGGCGGCACGTTCGGCGGCGGCTCCGGCGGCGGAGTGCCCAGGATGTTTTCGAGTACCCATACGCCTCGTTTCACCGGAGACGTCCGAAAGTTCTGCTGCCACGCCAGAGCGAGCACGCTACCTTGACCCAGCAGCCCGTGTCGGTACGCCTGGTCGGGGCCCCACGTGACCCGGCGGAAGTCCGCGCCGTAAATGTTGGGCACCCCGTAGTGCTTGGCCAGCCGCTCATTCAAGAACGTATAGTCCGCGTTCAACAGATCCAGCACGCTGTGGTTCTCTTTGATGACGCTCTGAAACAGCAGTTCCGTCTCGCGCCGGAAACTCTTGCGCAACTCATCATCCCAGTTGGGATAGAACACGCCGTCGGGAGAAGTCGTCGGCAGGTTGCGTAAGTATAGAAGCTGATCGCCGAAAGTCTCGACCAGTGCGTCTGCCTTGGGATCCGCCAGCATACGGCGTACCTCGCGCTCAAGCACCGCTGGAACATGCAGCTGATTCTTCGCCGCGACATCGATTAAGGCGTCGTCCGGGATGCTGCTCCACAGGAGGAACGACAGCCGGGACGCCAGCTCCAGGTCGGTGATCCGATAGGCTTGGCCGACGCGAACGTTCTCGGGTTCCCGTTCAGCGCGCACCAGGAACTGCGGGCTCGTCAGAATGCGGCGCAAAGCCAGCTCAATGCCGTCCTGGAAAGTCCCTCCGCGGCGGCCCTCCTGATAGAAACCCTGCACCCACTCCATGTCCTGTGGGACTGCGGGTCTGCGATAGGCGCGACGCAGGAGGGTAGTCAGGATTTGCTTCGCGCAGGGCTCTTCCTGCTCCGCGCTGGAGGGTTGGCAGATGTAGACTTTACGAATGCTCCGGGAGTCTTCCGCGCGCGTCGCCGTGAAAGGCCCGCGAATACGTACCGTTCCGACGGCCGGATGGTACTGGAGCTGGGGAATCGGATTGTCTTCGAGCGATTTGCGGTCGTACTGGCGAATCAGATCCAGACTCGGGCGAAGGTTCTCAGCCAGGAACGTCACGCCCACCAGATGCGAGCCGGCTTTAATCGGAATGGTTACTTCGATCGAACCATCGTTATCCGAGGAGTTGGCCGCGGACAGACCCACACCACGGTAATCGCGGGTTTCTACAAGCTCATTGTCGATGAACAGCGCCAGCTTCTCGTTCGGAATGAACTTACCTAGACCAAAGTTCGCAATGGAGAATTTATATTCGCCATTCGACGGGAAAACATGGCGGATCGCCATCCCTCCGCGGGTCCCGAGCGGCAGTCCACTCACGCGCTCGGTCTGCGATGTGTCGGCGGGAGAGATATAGGCGGCTTCTGTAGGCGATTTCCAAAAGCCCACGCCCATCCGCGCGATACGCGCCGCCGCGGATGTGTACGCTTCCAGAAGCGTCGGCGAGATTGTTAAAGAGCCGGCGATATTGTCAAATCCGTGGGCCGAATCATCGGGAGGAAGCAGCGAGGCCACATCGATCTCCAGATCGAGAAGGTCGCGGATCGCGTTCTTGTACTCGGTGCGGTTCAGCCGATGCAGGATGACGGAACCGGGATTGGGATGGGCGGCCGCTCTCTTATCGATTTCCGCTTCCAGCCAGTCGCGAACGCCTTCATAGGTGGCCAGCGGCGGCCGGGGCATGCCCGGAGGAGGCATCATCCCCGCGCGCATCTTGCGGATCACCCGCTCCCAAATCTCAGGATGCTCGCCGGCGATGGCCAGGTCGGCTTTTTCGAGTGACAAGTTCGCGGTCTTTAGTTTATCGTTATGGCACCCGACGCAGTACTGATCGAGCACGGTCTTCGCTGTTTGCGGCGTCGCCGTTTGGACTGTCGTTCGCTGCGCCCGTTGCTGGAAGCCGGATAGCGCGGCAGCGGCTAATAGTCCGGCGAATAATAGTTTGGTCTTCATTTGTGCGCCGCGTCGCCGAAGTGATCGTGGTGTTGCGTGTGTTCACTTCGCTGTTTTTCCTGGCGCCGCGTGGCGGCGCGGTGGTGAGCCGCGGTCAGGTTTGCAGCACGGCTGGATTCGGAACTGACAGCGCAGAGCGACACTAACCGCTGCACCTGCTCCGCCCCGCAAGACGGACATTCGGCGGGAGGGCTGCCCGCCCGTTCGAGATGCTCAAACTGCTGATTACATTCGCGGCATTCATACTCGAAAATCGGCATAAAGCACCCGTTCGTTGGATCAACGCACCAATCCATCTACAACTGTATCCGAATTCGAAGGATAGGAACAATCGTTTATTCTTCTGGAATGATACGGTTCAGCTATGGGAACCATTCGCGGTACGAATGCTACACGGTGAACGGCAAGATTGTGAGTCGCGGCTGATAGTATAAGACAGCTGGCGAACCAGCCATGGCGACCGTTCTCCCCAAGCCCCCGATCCGGACCGTCCCGGTGGCCACCACCGCCAACCTGCGCTGGTATATATGCGGTCTTCTGTTCTTCGCCACGACGGTGAACTACGTCGACCGTCAGGTCCTGGGACTTCTGAAGCCGGTCCTTGAAAAAGAGCTGGGCTGGACGGAAGCCAGCTACGGATGGATCGTGTTTGCGTTCCAGCTCGCATACGGGCTGATGATGCCTCTGGCTGGCCGGGCTATCGATTATCTGGGCACTCGGCTGGGGTACTTGATCGCGGTCATTGTCTGGAGCCTGGCTGCGGGTGCTCACGCGTTGGCCGGGAGTGCACTGGGTTTCGGAGCGGCTCGATTTGCTTTGGGTTTCGGCGAATCGGCAAATTTTCCGGCTGCGATCAAGACTGTGGCCGCGTGGTTCCCGCAGCGCGAGCGCGCTTTGGCCACGGGAATTTTCAATAGTGGGGCGAACATCGGCGCTCTGCTGGCTCCTCTCGCCGTTCCCTACCTGGCGCTGCATTATGGGTGGAGATCGGCATTCGTCGCCACCGGAGCCACGGGGGTTCTGTGGATCATCGCCTGGCTCTGGCTCTATCGCGAACCCGGCCAACACCCGCTGCTCTCGGCCAAGGAACACGACCTGATTCGTTCGGACAGCCAACCGGAATCCGGTTCCCGGATTTCCTACACGAGCCTGCTCGCCAACCGAGCTGCTTGGGCGTTCCTGGCCGGCAAATTCCTTACGGACCCGGTGTGGTGGTTCTTTCTGTTTTGGTTGCCGGGTTTTCTGAACCGGAGCTATGGCGTCGATCTGTCCAATTTGGGCTTGCCGCTGGTGGTGATCTACCAGGCTTCCATGGTGGGCTCGATTGGCGGCGGCTGGATGTCCTCCGCCATGATCAAATATGGTTGGACCGTGAATCGCTCCCGCAAGACGGCCATGCTGATTTGCGCTCTCGCAGTCACGTCGGCGATCTTTGTCAGTCAGACCGGCGGAAACCTGTGGCTGACCGTCGCGCTGGTTAGCATCGCCGCAGCCGCCCATCAGGGCTGGTCCGCCAATCTATACAGCCTGCCCTCGGATGTCTTCCCGCAGAACGCGGTCGGTACGGTAGTCGGGCTGGGGGGCATGAGTGGAGCGGTTAGCGGTCTGCTGGCCTCTCCCGCGATCGGATATTGGCTGGACTGGTCCAACGGAGCTTATGGTCCGTTGTTCGTGGTGGCGGGAACTCTATACTTAATCGCTTTGCTGATCATTCACTTACTGGTTCCTAATTTGCAGAAGGCGTAGTGAGCCCTCATGTCTTTTATCACCGAAGATTTCTTGCTTACCAATCGCAAGGCGAGACAGCTTTATCGAACCTTCGCGGAGCGGGAACCCATCCTTGACTACCATTGCCATCTCTCTCCGCGCGACATTGCGGAGAACCGGCAGTTCAACAATCTGAGTGAGGCTTGGCTCGAAGGCGACCACTACAAGTGGCGGGCTATGCGCGCCAATGGAGTTGACGAGCGTTATTGCACAGGCGATGCCGCACCGTTCGAAAAGTTCCAGGCATGGGCCGGCACCGTCCCCTATACGCTCCGCAATCCGCTTTACCACTGGACCCATCTCGAACTAAAACGCTACTTTGGAATCGAAGAACTGCTGAGCGAATCGACGGCTGCCTCGATCTGGGAGCGGGCCAACGCCAAGCTCGGAACCGAGGATCTGCGCGCGACGGGAATTCTTCGTAAGTTCAACGTCGACGTCCTTTGCACCACGGACGACCCCGCGGATGATCTTGCCTGCCACCGGGCCATTCAGACATCCGGTCTTGCGACTCGGGTGCTGCCCGCGTTCCGTCCCGATAAAGCGCTCAACGTCCACTCGCCGGATGTCTTCAACCCGTGGGTGGACCGACTGGCCGCCGCCAGTAACGTCGACATCGCGCGCCTCCGCGACTTCCTGGATGCGCTTCGCTCACGGCACGATTTCTTTCACTCGATGGGCGCACGCCTTTCCGATCATGGACTGGATCGTTGCTATGCGCGTCCCTGCTCCGATCCGACCGCTGCGCAGATTTTCGACAAGGTGCGCGGCGGACGTGCTGCGGCTCCCGACGAACAGGAACAGTTTGCGTCCTACATGATGCTGTTCTTCGGCCGGCTGGATGCCGCCAGGGGCTGGACCAAACAGCTGCATCTGGGCGCGCATCGCAACGCCAGCACACGCCGTTTTCGGGAAATCGGCCCCGATTCCGGCTTCGATTCCATCGGCGATTTGCCTCAAGTGGAGGCTCTGGGCGCCTATCTGGATCGCCTGGATGAAGAGAACGCACTGCCCAAGATGATCGTGTACAACGTGAATCCGTCCGACAATTACGCTTTCGCCACCATGATCGGAAACTTTCAGGACGGCAGGATCGCGGGGAAACTCCAGTTCGGTGGCGCCTGGTGGTTCCTGGATCAGAAAGAGGCCATGGAATGGCAGATCAACACGCTTTCTAACGTGGGCCTTCTGTCTCGATTCGTCGGAATGTTGACCGATTCACGGTCCTTCATGTCCTATCCGCGTCACGAATACTTCCGGCGGGTCTTGTGCAACCTGATCGGGCGGGACATGGAGAACGGCGAGTTTCCGGATAGTGACGAGTTGGCTGGGCCCTTGATTCGAAATCTGTGTTACGGCAACGCCAAACGCTACCTTGGCTTCGACGCCTGAGACCTGACGGTCTTCCAGCTACTTCGGTAGCGGGACCGGGAACAACCGGAAGGGCCCCTTATCGGCATCGGGATTCTTGGCGTCGCGCTGGCGGAGCTTGCCTTCCATGGTCCATCCCATACCCTTCGTGACGGTGACGGCCGGAGTGCCGCCTTCCATGCCGCCTTCCTTGAGCGTGGTGATTTCGACACTGTCGCCGTTAGGAATGCCCATGGCCGTACGGCCGCTGCCTTCGGCGATGATCAGGCGTTTGCCATCGATGGCGCGCATTCCGTCAGGACCTTGCAGCGGACGCGACAGTTTGAGCTCGGTGATTTTGGTGACCTTGCCGTCTTTGGCAAGATCCAGGCGCAGGAGTTTGCTGGTGGTAACCGTGTTGACGTAGAGCTTGTCGGGATCGCTCAAGAAGGCCAGGCCGTCGGCTCCAGCCAGCAGCGGATCGGAGGCGACTTCAACAGCCGTCGTTACAAAGGGCGTGGCCGCGCCCTTGGCGAACATAAAGATCTTGGCACCGGTGGTGTCCGTGACAAAGAGGGATCCGGTGTTATCCGAGGAGGGGCGCACGGCGAGATCGTTGCAGAAGGGGTTGGCCGTCGGGATGGTGAGTTCTTCGTTGGCGGCTCCGGTTTTGAGATCGAAGGTTTTGACGCCTGCCTGGCAGACCAGCAAGCGCCCGGACTTCTCGTCAGCCAGTACGCCAAGCAGCGCACCCTTGGAATTGCTCGCGTCGATCCACTTGGCGGCATTGTTTTCGCCGGGAGGGATGCGCCAGATAGTGCTGGTGCCGTAGCTGCCAATAATGATGGCTCCGTCGGCGGTGGAAGTGATGCTTTCGGGGAACAGATTCTTACTGGGAATAGAGATGATGGCCGGGTCGGCGGCATAGAGCACGCAGGCGGCGGCCAGGAGATTGGCTGAGGCAGCCCATTTAATCCAGGATCTGGTGAGTTGCATGATTTCAATGATGACCGAAAAGCGTACGCCAAATCCGGGCGGCGGGTCAACGCGAAAAACGCAGCGACAAAACGAACCCAAGAAACTATTGAAACCAATAGCGGTGCGGTGCATCAGAAGCTCCCGGCTCTCCATGCGGCAAAGTGTCTCCATCGAAGAGGGGAAGCGGAGGCGTCGAGCAGCGCAAGTGGCGGAAAGAAAGGGCGAGAAATTCTTGGGAGGTCGGGACTGCAAGGCGAAGCTTTTTCAGGTCTTCGACAACGGGAGGCCACATCCGAAACGCACTTGGCGTATGATTACACCGATGCGGATCATCAGTCTCGTAGTTTTCCTGGGGGTTCCCCTGGCTGCTCAATGGCTCAACCTACCGACGCCTGGAATCCCACGCACGCGCGATGGTAAACCGGACCTCTCCGCCGCCGCGCCCAAGACTTCCGGCGGTAAACCCGACTTCTCCGGCATGTGGATCCCGCGCGACATCCTGCCCTGCAACGCCAACGACCGCGGTGTGCAGTGCACCGAGCTTCCGTTGACGCCCCAGCTCGTTAACTTTGCTGCGGGCATCAAGGACGGCCTCCCCTACCAGCCCTGGGCCGCGGATCTGGTCAAGAGCCGCTCCAAGGACGTGGCCTACATCGACCCTCACATGCGCTGCATGCCTCCGAACTTCCCGCGCGCCTGGGCTTTTCCCGAAACAATTAAGATTTTCCAGACTTCCGCCCAGCTCGTCATCCTGGACGAATTCAACGCCAGCTACCGCCAGGTGTTCTTCGACGGCCGCAAGCTCCCCGAAGACATGGCGCCGACCTGGAGCGGTTACTCGGTGGCGCGCTGGGAAGGCGACACGCTGGTAGTTGAGTCCGCGGGCTATCGCGATGATTCCTGGCTCGACACGGCCGGCAATTTTTTCTCCAGTGAAGCTCGCGTCACAGAGCGCATCCGGCGTCCCAACTTCGGCAGCCTCGACGTGGATGTGACCGTCAATGACTCGAAGGTATTCACCAAGCCGTGGACTGTGTCCCTGCACATGCGGCCCCTGGTGGACACGGAAATGATCGATTTTTATTGCCAGGACAACAACAAGGATCTCGAGCACATGGTTCGATGAGTGTTCGATAAGTGTTCGATGAGTGTTCGATAAGGAAAGTGCATGCGAATCCGAACTCTGCTCCTAGGTTTGAACATTGGATTGGCGGCCATCGCCGTCCAGCTGGCCGCTACGCAGGCGATTGCGCAGAATGACTGGCCGAGTTACGGCCGTGACCCTGGGGCCCAGCGCTACTCGCCGCTCACGCAGATCAATGCGGGGAACGTATCCACCCTAGTCCAGGCCTGGAAGTACGAAACCCGGCCGGCGTCCTCGGTCGCTAAGGGCCAGCAGCAGTCGAAGACCACGCCGCTGATGGTGAACAACGTCGTGTACTTCGTTACTCCCTTTCAAAGCCTGGTGGCGGTGGAACCCGAAACGGGAAAGACTCTCTGGACGTTCGATCATCAACACGCCGCGCGCGCCTCCCGGGGGATCGCTTATTGGCCTGGGAACCGAAACGCTCCTCCCACGATATTCTTCGGCACCGAAGACGGCTTCCTGATTGGGGTGAATGCTCGCACGGGCAAATTGGTTCCGGGATTCGCCAAAGAAGGT
>Ga0207687_10002265_pt1 | contig 13106 bp, 9 predicted proteins | sample KBSM54metaG_FD_184399 | JGI IMG/M metagenome (GOLD analysis project Ga0207687, IMG submission 184399) | Miscanthus rhizosphere microbial communities from Kellogg Biological Station, Michigan, USA - KBS M5-4 metaG (SPAdes) (version 2) | ecosystem: Host-associated > Plants > Roots > Rhizosphere >...
AATTGCCATCGCCTGGACTTCATCACGCGCTCGCGTCATACCTCCGCCGAATTCATCCAGGTGATGGAGCGCATGAGCACCTACGCCAATCAGTCGACGCCGCTCAAACCGCAGCGCCGCAAGGCGGAACGCTTGCTCGAAGACCGCGGCGAGAGCCGTCGCCTCGCCCGCGAGCGTCAAGCCGACTACATGAGCACGGTGAACCTGCGCAGCGGCCCGGATTGGAAATACGACCTCAAGACTCTGCCCCGCCCCAAAGCCAAGGGCACGCAGGTCATCATCACCGAATACGATCTGCCGCGCAAAACCATTCAGCCCCACGACGTCATCGTGGATTCCGCCGGCATCGTCTGGTACTCGAATTTCGGCGAGCAGGAGATCGGCAAGTTCGATCCCAAGACCGGCAAGTTGACCGAGTTCTCGATCCCTGTCACCAAGCCGGGATGGCCACTGGGTGAGCTCGGCCTGCGCTCCGACCATCAGGGCAAACTCTGGTTCGGCGTCAGCTTTCAGGCGACCGTCGCGAAGTTCGATCCGAAGACCGAGCGCTTCCAGATGTTCCCGCTTACCGGCGAGTTCAATAAGGATATGTCGCAGGTCAACATGGCGTCTCCGCAAAGCAGTCACGTGGACGGCAAGGTGTGGCTCCAGAATAACGGCTTCGCGATGATTCATCGCCTCGACCCGGCCACCGGAAAGTTCGAGGATTTCGCTCCCTTCAAGGACGCCAAGGAAGGCGAGAACCACAACATCTACGACGTCATCCCGGACTCGCACAACAACGCCTACTTCACCGACTTTTACGCCGAACACATCGGGCGTATTGACGCTAAAACCGGGCAGATCAAGCTTTTCCCGACTCCCACCCGCGCATCCGCCCCGCGCCGTGCTCAAATGGATGCCGAGGACCGGCTCTGGATCGGCGAATACCGCGGCAACCGGATCGCGATGTTCGATACGAAAACCGAGCGCTTCACCGAATGGGAAGCTCCGACTCCGTTCAGCGCTCCTTATGATGTGACTCTCGATAAGCAGGGTTACGCTTGGACCGGGTCTATGAGTTCGGATCGCGTGTTGAGGCTTGACCCGAAGTCGGGGCAGTTTACTGAATACCTGATGCCGCGTTTTACAAATATTCGACGAGTGTTTGTCGATAATTCTGGACCGAAGCCGGTATTATGGATCGGCAATAACCACGGAGCGTCCATATTGAAAGTGGAGCCAATCGATGAGTAAGAAACTACTGCTGATATTTGTAGCTGCTGTCTTGTTCGCGCAATCGAAGGGCGGACAGGAAATGTTCGGGGGCTACGAGATCGTCAAGGGCTGGCCCAAAGACGTCAGCACTCTTCCGGGCAACGAAAAGTGGACGTACGGAGCGGGTCAGGCCGTTTATGCCGAGAGCCCGAATCGCATCATCATGCTGTTCCGCGGCGAGCTGCCGAACATCAAGCGGCCGCAATCCAAGCTGCTGACCGAGTTTGGCCCGAGTATCCAATTTCCCATCGGCCGCCTGCCCTGGCGTGATGCGACTACGGCTTCATTGCCCGGAGGCGGAGCGAGCGGATCGATCCCTGGCGCGCCCACCGATGGCTGGTCGGGGACCTTGGGTGTCGACGCCAAGTGGGAGAACTGCATCGTCATCGCCGACGCGAACGGCAACATCGTCGAGCGCTGGACCCAGTGGGACAAGATCCTCCAACGCCCGCACTTCGTCGCCATCAACCCATACGATCCGGACAAACACGTTTGGATCGTGGACGATCACATGGGAGTCATCTATAAGTTCTCGCACGATGGGAAACAGTTGGTCCAAACCATCGGCACCCCCAAAGTGACCGGCGCCGACGGTACGCACTTCAATCGTCCGACCTTCCTCGCCTGGCTGCCCGACAGCACCATGTTCGTCGCCGACGGCTACAACGGAACCCGCGTTGCCAAGTTTAATCGAGATGGCAAGTTCCTCATGGATTGGGGACGGAACATGAGCAACGTCCACGGCATCGCCGTCGATCCGCAGACACGCCGAGTCTACGTGAACGATCGCGGCAACAAGCGCATTCAAGTGTTCGACGAGAACGGCAAGTATCTCTTCGAGTTCAGCATGGGGGAAGATCCGTCGGACATCCACCTGCTGTACATCGGTGCGGACCGGACGCTATGGGCCGCCGATCGCGGAACATCGAAGATGCTGAAGTACGACCTCGATGGGAAGTTCCTGTACTCGTGGGGTATCTGGGGCGACTTCGCCGGCGGCTTCTGGGGAGTCCATGGCTTCAGCGTGGATCAGGAAGGCAACTTCTACACAGCCGAAGTCGACAGCGGACGCGTCCAGAAGTTTCGCCCTAAGCCCGACGCCAACCCGGCCCAATTGGTGAGCAAACAAGTGTATTCAGCGTGGAAGTGAAAACGCTAGCAATACATTGCCCGGCATGCCATTGCCGCCGTAGCCGGATGTAATGTAAAGCATCCCACCGACGATCACTGGCCCCATGCTGATGATGGATCCGCCGCGAGCCTTCACGCTGTTCACGGTTTGATAGTCTTGAGCGGTATCGAAGTCCCAGATGATGGTGCCCTTGTTGGTTTCGTATGCGCGGATATGGCCGTCGGATGATCCGAGGAACGCGACGCCCGGGATCACCGTCACCGGAGCAGGCTGTGCAGCGCTGCATCCGGGAGTCGCGACGCAGGTGGGCTTAGGCGCGGGGGTCATCCAGAGCTTCTCGCCAGTCTTGAGCTGCAGTGCGACCAGGCCGCCACCGACTTCCGGTTTGCCCGCGGTGAAATCGGAAATGCCGATGTAGCCGACGCCCTGCTCATCGCTTGCGCCGCCCCACATGAATCCGCCGTTGACTCCGCCTGAGGCGATCTTCTGTTTCCAGAGCAGCTTGCCGTGCTGATCGGCATCGAGTGCGTACACGGTGCCGCCTTTGTCGCCGGCGAAGAGTATCCGGTTGCGCAAGACAGGTGAATGGCCGAAGTCGTAATCGACGAACGGAAGTTTGGGGCAGTTGGTCTTGTCCTCAGCGCCACAAGCGAAGTTGTAGCTGTCGGCGGTGGTGAACTGGTGCGACCAGAGGAGACGGCCGGAGTCCATGTCAAAGGCGAGGATCGCGTCGCTGGTGTCGGTCGGCGGATTGGAATAGTTGACGCCCGTCCCTATATATAGGACTCGCTTCTGCACATCTAGAGTGGGCGACGACCAGGGAACCGCGCCGGAGGGTCCCCAGGTCTTGGCGCCTTTGGCATTCTGACCAGTGACTTTGGGTTCGTCACGAACGGTGTATGCCTGCCAGATGCGCTTTCCGGTTGCCGCATCGAGCGCGACAACACTGCCTCGAAACGTACAGCATTCGTACGACGGGTTGGTCGCCGCGATGGACTCATCTCGACCCGACACCGGAACGTACAAGCGTCCTGCATCGAGCTTCGGCGATCCAGTGATGACGGCCATCGGGTGATCGTCGGCGCGAACTTTCCAGAGAAGCGCGCCCGTGGCCACGTTGAGGGCGTAGACATTGCCGCGAAGGTCGCCGAAGTAAACGGATCGCCCACCGATGACAGGTGCGACGCGGACTCCTGCCGCACCGGGGTAGCTCCAATAGGTACATCCCGTGCGTGCGTCGAGAGCATACACGACGCCGTTGGCATCGCCGACGAACACTCGGCCGTCGATAACGGTGGGAGCTCCAAAAGCCGTGGTGACGCCTGGGAATCCAAAAGCCCATTTGAGTTTCAACTTCGGAGTGGTTTGCGGCGTCAGACCGGAGGCCTTTGCGAAGCGCGTATTGGCGGCATCAGCCCAACCGTTCCACTGGCCATTTGAACGCGGCGTGCTGGAACATCTCGCGGTCGAAACCGAGGTTTCGATGGTTCCGATCTTCGCGACAGTTTCGCGCTCGGCGGCCGACATACCTGCGCCGATGCTCGACATGCGTCCAGTTTCGAGGGCGGTGAGAATCGCCTTCGACGACATCTTGCGCAGGGTATCGGGCAGGGGCGCACCCAGAACGTTACCGGCAGTGTGACAGGTCGCGCAACGCGATTGAAAGGTCGCCTCGGGCGTTTGTGCGATCGCCGCTCCGGCAATCAAGACGAAAATGAGTTTTACTTCCAATCGTCCATTGCTTTCTTGGGCAGCGAGCCGGGAAGGAAATCGAGCAACTCAAGGCGGATGCCGTTGGGATCGGTCGCGTTGGTGATGCTGGTTAGGGTTGCGCCGGTGCGGGGGTCATCGACTTTCACGCCGCGCTGGCGAAGGAGGGCCACAGTCGCGGCCAGGTTCTCGGGCCAGATGCCGATGTGGCTGAGTCCGACGGGGCGGTCGGCGGTGGCGGGGGCGATCTCGAGAAAGGTGTCTTTCGTGATCTGGAGATAGCTGAGCGTGGGTTTGCCCGCGGCGTCCTTGATGGTGAAGGCTTCCTTGAGGCCGATGGTTTGGGTGTAGAAGCGCATGGACTCGTCGTAATCCTTGGCGTAGATTCCGACGTGATTGAGGCGCAGGCCGGTGGCCTTGCTCTGTTGCGCGGCTTTTTCCTGAGCTTCGCTCGATTGCATCAGGAAGCTTCCAACAACGATTCCTGCTGCGAACAAAGTAACGTTTCGGATGAGGTTTCGCATGGTGATCCTCCTCTGACTGGCTGCTTTGGCCAGTGTAAAGCATTCGTGTGTTGTGAGGTGGGCGCGGGCTTGGGTTCGTTTTGTCGCTGGGATTTTAGGACGTTCAACTGCTTGAAGGCGCGGTCAAAGGCTCGATTGAGGTTTCCCTCGTAACGTGCCAGCAGGGCGAGACTCTGACCACCGTCGGCCATCCTTTGAAAGATCCAGGCGAGGCGCTCTTCGGCGGTTATTTCAGTAAATTCTTCGTCGATGTCTTCGGCGCGACGTGTGAGCTCGTTGGCGAGCAGGCTGGTTTCGATGGCCCAGATGCGGCGCAGCCGCCAGCGGGCGACGGCCATGGCCTCGACCAAATCCATCTCGACAGGGCTGGCGGGGTGGAACTGTTGGATGTGGGCGTCGAGGAGGAGCTGGAACTGTTCGTGGGATTCGGCGGGGAGCAGGACGGACTTGGCGGAGAGGCCGTGGCGGAGGCTGTTGCGGGACGACTTGGCTCGGCCTTCCGGGGTGGCGGGGCCGCGGGACGGCAAAGACTGAAGTGGTCACGCCCGGGTCACCCGAAATGAGGAAGCACTTGAAGGACGAAGATTCCGAGATAGCGAGAATCGAGAAAGCCGTGGGACTAAAGAACAGGGACGCGGCGCAGGAAGTGGTCGATGTGCTGTTCCATAAAACGGAGGGTTTAATCGAGACGAGGCATGTTGGGAACGATCATTCAGGTTCTGCTTGAACCGAATCGTCTCTTTTCGGCGCTACAAGAATCTTACACTCCCGGAGGGATTCGGCATAACCGATTCCGTGCTCCAGTTACTCGTCACGCGGCCTGCTGAAACAGCGACATTCTGTAACTATTTAGAAGTAGCACCTTTCCGGGAAAACCATGAGAATGAGCTTTGCCGTTTACTTCTTTCTGAGCCGCTGCTGGTGTATTCGTGGCAGAAATACCATCTTTGGCGAATCGCTGCACAGCGTGGGATGAAACACGCAGATCTGACCTCCCGAGCCCACGAACTTATCGCATCTGATCCCAACAATCCGGAGGCGGCCGGAGCTGCTCTCTATCTTGGCTCGCGAGGAGACTACGCCGATCGACAGGTGATCGGGAAGGCCGTTCGATTTGCATCTACTGCTCTATCTTGTCGGTGTTTTCGCGTCGGGGCACAGGAGCTACACCCGTTTGAAAGAGCTAAAGTGTATGAACCCTCGAGTGCTGATGCCCAGAATGACATGCTTGCTAGTCACATCGAGTCTCTTCACGAGCCTCTCTATGCTGCACATCCTCCAGAGATTGGTATCGATGAGCTACCCGACACAATGCCATCAGTGTACGCTTAGCTCGCTCGTTCCCGGTCAGCTCCAGGCGTAAGTGACCGTCGTCCTCACAGATCCTTTGACTCGAGGTCGGTCAGCGTCCGGGCCTGGAGGCCGGACCGACTGTTCGCGGCGCGATACTGGCTTCAAGATCACAAATTGTGATCTTGAACAAGATCGCCTTGCCCTACATTGATCCGCAGCCAGAGGCGTCATCAGACATTGCGGGGAGGTGCCCCCGCCCTGACGAGCGGGGCTGGATCGGTATTCGAGGCTATCGGGGTTATCGAAAGCTGGTAGGCGACAAGATCGCCTACCCACTAGACAAAGCACAGGCTGAAGGCCTGTGCCACGTGCGGGACTGAAAGTCCCGGCCCATAGGGCACCCCGGCTAAAGCCCGCCCTCCACATCTCCCCACTACTTGGAGATTGTCACCAGGGCGACGATGTTGAGAGCGCTTTCGGCCATCACGATGTTGTTGCCGTCGCGGGTGGTCATCATGTTGCGTACCACGCCGCCGCCGGCGGGGATGGGCCAGGTTTGGAACTTCTCGGTCTTGGGATCGAAACGCACTAGCGTGTTGGGTTTCACGTTCGATTCGCTATACCAAATGGCTCCATCGACCACGGTGATGCCGTAAGGCTGCGAATCGCGACCGCTGGGCGAAGGCCATTCCTTCATGGCGCCGGTCTTGGGATCGAGACGGCCCAGATAGCCGCGGGCGTAATCGGCGTAATAGATGATGTCGTCATTGGTGATCGCGATGCGGCGCGGACGGGCATCCTTGTTGGGCAGAGTCCATTCCTTGATCGCCATCGTGACGGGATCGATTGCGGCGATCTTGGGAGCCGTGAATTCACAGTAGTAAGGAGTGCCCTTGGTATCGACCACCATGCCGTATGGATTCGAGGGCTTGGTGGGCACGTCGACCACCTTGATCTCGCCAGTGGCGGGATTGATCCGGCCGACCTTCTGGGAATTCTGTACGGTGAACCAGAGAACGCCTTTCTGATCGAACAGAGGGGTGTGAGGATCTTTGGCGTCGGCGGGAAGTTTGTACTCGGTGAACTTTTCGGTCCGCGGATCGAGCTTGCCGATGTAGCCTTTGGAATTCGCGGTGAACCAGATGTTACCATCCTTGTCTTCGACGAGGCCGTGGGGGCCGGAACCGGGAGTCGGCGGGCGGAATTCCTGGATCTTACCGGTCTTCGGATCGATGCGGCCAAGCACGTTGGCATACTGACCGGTGTACCAGATGTAACCGTCGCGAGTGGCCAGGGGATCGTGGGGGCGGGAGCCAATGGTGGGCACGGTCCACTCCTTGAAGCTGACTTTCACGGGGCCGGGAACGATGACGGCCTTGGGCACGTTGCCTTCGGGATAACTCTTGGTGAGATAGTCAGTGACGAGCGGAATCTGGTTTTTGGGAACGTCGGCGCCGGCGGCGACCATGCGTTCGACCAGCAGTTTCCAGTCGGCAGGCGTGTGTCCGGCGCTGGTGATGAGGCTGAGCGCGTGGCAAGTAGTGCAAGCGGTTTCGACGATGGTTTTCGGGTTCTGGGCGAAGCCGGTGGAGCAAAGAACGATGCCCGCGAGGAAGAGAGACGTGTTCTTCATGTCGGTATTCTATACAATGTCAGCAATGAAGATGTGGCTGGCTGTATTATTCGCGACGGCTGTCTCGGGACATCTGTCTGCACAATGGCTGAATTATCCGACCGCGGGAATCCCGCGCACCAAGGACGGCAAGCCTAATCTCTCGGCGCCTGCGCCGCGAGCGGCGAACGGCAAACCCGATCTTTCGGGAGTTTGGATGGCAGACGGGCAGACGTATTTCTTCGACCTGGCCGCCGGGCTGAAGCCGGAAGACGTGGCGATGCTGCCGTGGGCCAAGGAACTGCAACAGAAGCGCATCGATAACGAGCATGGGGACGATCCACTCTCGCGGTGCTTGCCGCATGGCGTTCCGCGCATCAACACCAATGGCTTGTTTCCGTTCAAGATTATCCAGACGCCGGGGCTGGTGGTGATCCTGTATGAGCAACTGAACCTGTTCCGGCAGGTTTTTCTGGACGGGCGGACGCTGGCGAAGGATCTGAATCCGACGTGGCTAGGATATTCGACCGGCCGATGGGAGGGGGACACACTGGTCATCGAGACGTCGGGATTGAATGGGAAGGCGTGGCTGGATACGCAGAAGAGCCGTCCGGCAACCGATGCGCTGCATGTCACGGAGCGCTTCCGGCGGAAGGATTTCGGGACGCTGGAGGTGGTGGCGACGATCAACGATGCGAAAACCTATTCCAAGCCGTGGACCACGACGACGCAGAAGATGTTCCTGCAGTTGAATACGGACATTCTGGAATTTATCTGCAACGAGAATGAGAAGGACCTTCCACACATGCCGGGGGGCAAATAAGATGCGAGTGGCACTGCTTGCCCTATTCGCGCTGGGAGTCTGCTCGGCGCAAACGCTGCAAGTCTATGTGATCGACGTGGAAGGAGGCAATGCCACATTGTTCGTGTCTCCATCCCATGAATCGCTGTTGATCGATACCGGCAATGCGGGCGCGGCTGCGGTTCGCGACGCGGGGCGCATCATGGATGCGATCAAAGACGCCGGACTAACGCGGATCGACCATCTGATCATCACGCATTGGCATGGCGATCACTTTGGCGGCCTGGCGGAGCTGGCGTCCAAGATTCCCATCGCCGAGTTCATCGATCACGGGCCGAACGTCCAGCCGGGGGAGGCCGCGGATACGTTTCTCCAGAAGACGTATGCGCCGCTTATCGCGAAGGCTAAGCACACAGTCGCGAAGCCAAGCGATAAGATCGCGATGGCGGGACTGGATGTGCGGGTGGTCACGTCGGCGGGCCAGATCATCAAGACGGCTTTCCCGGGTGCGGGCCAGCCGAACCCGTATTGCGCCGCCTATAAGCCTGGAGACAATAACGCGGAGGATCCGCAGTCGGTGGGAATCCACGTTACTTTTGGACGATTCCGAACAGTTCACTTAGGTGACCTGACCAAGAACAAGGAATTCGAGCTGATGTGCCCCAATAATCGTCTGGGCACGGTGGACGTGCTTTTGGGGCTGCATCACGGACAAGCGAGCTCCAATTCGGAGGTGCTGGTGCACGCTCTTCATCCTCGGGTCGCCATTATGAACAATGGCACGCGCAAAGGCGGCGAACCGGAGGTGATGAAGACGGTGCATTCGTCTCCGGGTCTCGAAGATCTCTGGCAGCTTCACTTTTCGACTCTGAGCGGACAGGAATACACCGTGCCAGGAATGTTCATCGCGAACATAATCGACGACCAGCAGCCTGTGATTCCGATTGCGCCCACTCCGGCTCCTCAGCCCGGGCCGGGTGCGACACCCGCGCCGGTACACAACGGCACCGCGTATTGGATCAAGCTATCGGCGCAACAGGATGGTTCGTTTACCGTGACCAACGCGCGGAACGGTTTTAGCAAGACGTACAAATCCGGGAGATGAAATGATGAGGATCGCATTGGTTGCTATGCTCGGAGTTGCGCTGTACGCGCAACAGCCGCCGCCGGATCTCATCCTTACCAACGGGAAAATCATCACGGTGGATGAGCGCTTTTCGATCGCTCAGGCGGTGGCGATCCGGGGCGACCGTATCGTGGCGACGGGGACGAATCAGGAGATCGGGCAACTAGCGGGCGCGAATACGCGCAGGATCGACCTGAAGGGGAAGACGGTGATTCCCGGATTGATCGATAATCACATGCATCTGCTGCGCGCGGCGGCGACTTGGACGAAAGAGGTCCGCTGGGACGGTGTCTACTCGCGCAAGCAAGCAGTAGAGATGCTACGTGCGAGAGTGAAATCGTCTGCGCCGGGCGAGTGGATCTACAACATCGGGGGCTGGGCGCATCAGCAGTTCACGGACGATCCCAAACCATTTACGCGTGAGGAACTGGACCAGATCGCGCCGAATAATCCGGTCGCGCTGCAGGAATCCTACTATCAGGTGTTCCTGAATAGCCGGGCGCTGGCGGTTCTGAAGATCGAAGCGAATGCGCCGGATCCGCCAGAGTTCGTCAAGGGGTCGATAATCCGCGATGCCGCTGGAAAGCCGACAGGCGTGGTCCGGGGCGATATCGCGGGCACGCGGGTGGTAGCGAGCAAGATGCCGCGGGTCGCGCCGGAGCAGCTCGAAGTCAGCGCAAAGGTTCTGGTCGGCGATATGAATCGGGCCGGCCTTACATCGTTCGGTGTTCCTGGCTGCGACGCGGATGTCCTGGCGATTTTCGCCAAATGGAAGACCGAAGGACATCTCAATGTGCGGGTGTTTTGTTACGGCGGGGCGGCGGCCGGGAATCCCGAGGGGGTCGATCGGACGATCCAGCAGCTCGCGCGGATGAAGCTGTTTCAGGGCGACAGTTATATCGACGATGTGGCGTTCGGGGAGAGCATATATTCGCCCCTGCACGATCCGATGTTCGCGCTGAAATCGAGTCCACAGCCGGAGCAGCTGGAAGCGTGGCGAAAGATCGCGATGGCGATCGCGCAGGCGGGGCTGCCGCTGCACGTGCATGCAGAACTGGCCGGCACCATCGATGCGTTTCTCGATCAGGTGGAGGCTGTCAACAAGGAGCATCCCATCAAGAATCTGCGCTGGGCGCTGGCGCATGTGAACCAGATCAACGCATCGCAGCTCGAACGCATGAAGAAGCTGGGGATGTATGCGGCAGTGCATCCGTGGGCGGTGATCAATGGCGGGATCATCCATGAGGGTTTTGGAGATGGTGCTTCCGACATGCCTCCGCTGGCGACGATTCAGAACAGCGGCATCGTGTGGGGACTGGGGACGGACGGGACGGCGGCGAATCAGACGCTGCCCTTCACTACGCTGTCTTTCGCGGTCACCGGCAAGATGGCGGGCGGGCCGAAGGTGATCCGGCAGACCATCAGCCGCGAGGATGCGCTGATCGCGCACACCCGCAAGAATGCCTACTTCGTCTTTCAGGAGAACAACCTGGGATCGATCCAGGCGGGCAAGCTGGCGGACCTGGTGGTGCTCGATCGCGACTACCTGACGGTCCCGGCGGACCAGATTAAGGAGATCCGGCCGGCGCTGACCATGGTGGGCGGCAGGATCGTATACGACGCGTCTCTTCCGCGCTAGAAATTCCTTTTAACATACTGCATCCACGTTGTTTCCAAAAACAGTAGGGTCTCGAAAATCACCTGCTGACTAACCGGTCGATAGGTAACTTTTCCCTTGACTCGCGAGACCGTCTCGCATAGAATCTGGAGTTGCATGCAGGGGCGCTCTCAACTATGCCAAATGGCGTATTCGAGGGGCGAGGTGAAAAGGAAAGGGATCAATATGCGCGCACGATTAGTGTCGATTTGCATACTGCTTTCGGCCGCGGCTTTGTTTGGCCAGTCGGACCGGGGAACGATCACGGGGACAGTTGCCGATCCGGCGGGCGCCGTGGTCGCGAGCGCGCCGATTGAAGCCAAGAACACGGAGACGGGCGCGGTGTTCCAGGCCGCAACCTCAGATACCGGGAACTACACGCTCCCGCAATTGCCGGTCGGCAACTACGAAATCGAGGTGGCGGTAGCGGGCTTCAAGAAGTTCGTGCGGCAGAACATCACCGTGGGGGTGGCCCAGACCGTGCGCGTGGATATAGCGCTCGAAGTGGGCTCGGCAACGGAGTCGGTAACCGTAACGGAGCAGTCGTCGCTGCTCAAGACGGAAAGCGGCGAGCTGAGCCACAGCGTGGCGGCGCAACGCCTGATCGATTTGGGGCTATTGGGCATCGGAGGATCAGCCTCATCGAGCCAAGGCATGCGTTTCTACATGACGGAGATTCAGCTAATTCCGGGCGCCTCCGCACCTGGCTCCGGATTCGTCTTCGGCGCCCGCGTGAATGGCGCGCCTAACGGAACCCAGCGGACCCAGATCGACGGCATGGACGCGACCAACCAAATCAACGCGGTCCAGGCGGGCGTGGCGGCGAGTGTCGATGCGATGCAGGAGACAGCGATTCAGACCAGCAATTACTCCGCGGAGTTCGGGCAGGTGGGCGGTGGCTTGTTCAACGTCACGCTGAGATCCGGCACCAACCGCTATCACGGCAACGGCTACGATTACCTGGCCAACGAGGCTTTCAACGCGGCCACGCCCTTCGTCAATACCAAGCCGCGCATCCGCCGCAACGACTGGGGCTTCAATCTGGGCGGCCCGGTGCAAATTCCGAAAGTCTACAACGGAAAGGATAAGACGTTTTTCTATTACAACCGCGAACAGTATCGCGAGTTCTTCGTGGTCAACGACACGGCGATCACAGTGCCGACGGCGCAGTATCGGCTCGGCAACTTTAGCCAATCCGTCCTGCGCACTCTGGGCACCGATCCGTTGGGACGGCCCATCCTCGAAGGCGGTATTTATGACCCGCGAGACGTGCAAACTGTAAACGGGCTGACGGTCCGCAACCAATTCCCGGGCAATACCATTCCCACCGCGCGCCTGGATAAAGTTGCGCTGGCGGTGCAGAACCTGATCCCGCAACCGGGGAACTCGAACGCTTCCCTGAACCTGATCCCTTCGTTCCCCAACGATCGCATCACGACCAACGAATCGGTGAAGATCGATCATCTGCTGAGTTCGAAAGCCAAAGTCTCAGGCACGTTCACGACGAATGCCAGCGGCGCGCAGTATTCGCAAAGCCTGAACGGATCCGAGGGACTTCCCCCGGTGATCACGGCCACACGAGGGACGTTCAGCGCTTCCTACAACTGGCGCGTCAATGTGGACTATACGCTCAGCCCGACCGTCCTTCTCCATGTCGGTGCAGGCCTGACCTTGTACCAGCTCGACGACCACTCGCCCACGACGGATTTCGACCAAGTGAAGAACTTGGGCCTGGTCGGTACGCCGGTGCCGGTAGGGCGCTTTCCCAGCATCAGTGGCCTGTGTGCGGCCGGGTTGGGTATAAACACCTCACCCTGCACGAGTACCGGCGGGATGATGAACGTGGGTCCCGGCATCGGGGGCGCTCAATCGCTTACCAAACAAATGACGCCGAGCTGGAACGCATCGGCGACCTGGGTGAAGGGGAACCACACCTACAAATTCGGCGCTGACGTGCGCATCTTTGGCTATCCCATCGCCAGCTTCGCAGCCT
>Ga0207687_10002266_pt1 | contig 13102 bp, 10 predicted proteins | sample KBSM54metaG_FD_184399 | JGI IMG/M metagenome (GOLD analysis project Ga0207687, IMG submission 184399) | Miscanthus rhizosphere microbial communities from Kellogg Biological Station, Michigan, USA - KBS M5-4 metaG (SPAdes) (version 2) | ecosystem: Host-associated > Plants > Roots > Rhizosphere >...
TGCGGCAATTCGCCTATCAGGCGCCGGCGCTGATCGTGGCGCTCTCGGCGCCGGCGCATGCCAGCCACATCCCGATCTGGGAGCAACAATTGTCGGCCGGCGCGGCCTGCATGAACTTGCTCGTGGCGACCCATGCCGAAGGACTGGCCGGAGGCTGGCTGACCGGCTGGGCGGCCTATTCGGATATCGTGCGCGATGCCTTCGGACAGGCCGGCGAGCAGATCGCCGGCTTCCTGTTTCTCGGAACGCCGACCCGCGCGCTGGAGGAACGCCCCCGGCCCGAACGCGATGCGGTCGTGAAGATCTGGCAGGGCTAGGCGACCACCGCGCGCGCCCACCAGGCGTGCGGATTTTACGATCGTGGGCGATCCCCTTGTCCATAATCGGACAAAATTATGACAGCCTCGCTTGCCTTTTCCGCACTGGTGTGTTAGGACACCATCACGCTATGGCTGCATCTGATCGCCCCGTCTATCTTCGCCTGCGCGACGAGATCGTCGCGATGATCCTCGACGGCCGGATCAAGGAGGGCGACGCGCTTCCGTCGGTGCGTGCTTTCGCCGCCGATCAGGGGGCCAACCCGTTGACCGTGGCCAAGGCCTATCAAAGCTTCCAGGAGGACGGCCTCGTCACCGTCCGCCGCGGCGTGGGCATGTTCGTCGATCGCGGCGCGGCGCAACGGCTGCGTGCCGCAGCGCGAGCGGCCTTTCTCGACGAGGAATGGCCGGAGATCGCCTCGCGCATCCGTCGGCTCGATATCGATCCTGCCGAACTGTTCGACCGCGCCAGCGCGTGACGCTTGGGGCATCGCCGCTGCCCTGCTAGGGCCCGCGCGTGAGCCAGGCCCGCATCCTTCCCTATGACGCCACCGCGATCGCCGCCGCCGCGCGCCTGATCGCGGAAGGCCAGCCGGTCGCGATGCCGACCGAGACGGTCTATGGCCTCGCCGCCGATGCGACTGACGGCCAGGCGGTCACCTCCATTTACGCGGCCAAGGGGCGGCCGAGCTTCAATCCATTGATCGTGCATGTACTCGACCGCGCGGCGGCCGAGATGCTCGCGGACCTGCCCGATGCCGCGCGAAAACTGGCCGACGCCTTCTGGCCCGGCCCGCTCACCATCGTCGCCCCGTTGAACCCCGATGCACCGATTGCCGCGCTTGCGACTGCCGGGCTTCCGACCATCGCGCTGCGCTCACCGGCCCACCCGGCGATGCGCGATCTGCTGCGCGCCTGCGGTAAGCCGCTGGCGGCGCCCTCCGCCAACGCCAGCGGCACGATCAGCCCGACCCGGGCCGAGCATGTACTGCGCTCGCTTGGGTCCAGGATCGAGCTGATCGTCGATGGCGGACCGACGGCGGTCGGGTTGGAATCGACCATCGTAATGGTCGAGGGCGATCACCTGCGCGTCCTCCGCCCCGGCCCGATCACGGCGGACCAGCTGGCCGAGGCCTCTGCCCTGCCCGTGATTGCAGGCGCATCGGACCAGATCGAAGCGCCGGGCCAGCTCGCACAACATTATGCGCCGTCCAAACCGGTGCGGCTCAATGCGGCCCAAGCGGCACAGGACGAATGGTTGATCGGGTTCGGCCCGATCGCGGGCGACGTTTCGCTCTCGGCCGGCGGCGATCTCAACGAAGCCGCCGCGCGCCTGTTCGAGCTGCTGCATCAGGCCGATGCCGGCGGCGCGGCGCGCATCGCCTTCGCGCCGGTGCCCGATCATGGGTTGGGCATCGCAATCAACGACCGGCTGCGCCGCGCGGCGGCATGAGGCCTACTGGAAAAGGCGCCGCAACGTGATCTTGAAGGTCCGTCCCTGCGCGTCGGTAAGTGCCCGCTGATAGCGGAACGGCGTATTGCCGTCAGCATCGCGAGCATGGACATAGGTGTCGAACGCGTTGGAAATCTCCAGTGTCAATTTGGTCTTCTTCAGCCAGTCTTCCTTCGGAAACCAGTGGCGCAGCCAGACGAAAGCGCTGAAGTCGAGGTTGAAGCGTGAGCTGAAGCGCAATTCGGTCTCGGGCGATCCGCCATGGATCTGCGACGGCCCCATATATTGCCAGGTGAAGCTGAATCCGTCGCCCTTCCGGCTGAGCCCGCCCCAACCCCAGATCGCGGCCCTATAGTGGCCCTGCCATCCGTCGATCGTATCGCCGCCGAGCAGATCCAGCGCGGGCAGGCCCGGTTTCAGCTCCAGCTGATCGCGCAGGAAGAAATTGGGCGCCATGCCCAGATAGAGGCTGGCGCGGCTTTTGGCGGTCTTGCCCGCGGCCGCCGGCTGTTCCTTGCCCAGCTGGGTCCAGAAATTGACCTGAAAGTTTATCGAGCGCTGGCGCTGGCGATAGAAATTGAACGGACGGATATCGACCGTCGTCAGCCGTCCGAAGGAATCGCGTTGAAACTGTTCGGGGAGCTGCGCCTCGGTCGTCGGCGTTAACGCCCCGACGACCCCCGCAATATCGTGGATCAGCGTGTCGCTATAGGTGCCGCTGAGGGTCAGGAAGGTCTTCTCGAGCGGCCTCAGCGTGAAGCCGTAGCTCTGCACGCGGCGATGCTCAGGCGTCAGATCGCGATTGCCGCCGGTGATCAGGGTCACATAGGCCGAGCGGCCGGTGCCGAAATCGAACACCGGCGAATTGATGTTCTGCACGGTCGGAGCGGACGCATATTCGATATTGGGCACGGCCTGCGTGATGTTACGCGATAGGGTGAACTGCAGCCCCTTCACCGGCGTCCAGTTGAGGCCGTAGCTCGTGTCGTGGAGTGCTCCGTAAGCCCGGACATTGCGGACACGTCCTGACAGATTGACCGAAAGATCGCCGATGAAGGGCAGCACATTTTCCCGCTTCGACGTGATCGGCACATCGATCGTCAGACCGCCTTCGACCCGCGACTGGTTCACGCTCACGTCATTGTCGATGAAGCCGCGTGAGCGGCTAAGCGCGTCGTTCCAGCCGCCTTCGACGGTGGAAACCAAGGTCACCTGCCCCGCCGGCTCGTGCAGCAAAGTACCACGCGCAACCGCCTTCACCTCTGCCCTGCGGGTCAGGATGCTGGCGCGTTGCGTCAAGCGTGGGCCTAGCATCGCGGCGTTGAGATCGCCGAACGGGTTGGCGCCGTTCGCCACCGCCCGGTTGATCGTGAACGGGCTGTAGCCCCGATCGCCGTTACCGGTCTTTTCGCTCCGGTCGAGCGCGGTGGTCACGTCCCACTGCCAGCCCGCGACGCCGCCCTGTACAACCCCGCCCGCGTGCAGCGTGGTCGCCCCGCTTCGTTCCCGATTCACGCCGTCAGTGGTGCGCCGATAGAGGAACACATCTGTATCGAACGGCGAATAAGGGTTGGTCGCGGGCACGAAAATGAAGAGCGAAGGCAGGCCTTGCAACGAACGCCGCCAGCTTCGCTCAGCTGTCAGCGTCAGCGTCGCATCGATACCCGGCGCCAGGGGCTGTTTGATCACAGCATTGACCTTGAACGCGTCGTTGCGTTCGATCAGCGTCGTGGTGGGCTGCACGTCAAACGCGTTGATCCGCCCTGCGGTCGGCAGATAGCCGGACAGCTGGTTGCGGGACGCGGCGTCGGCCGGCACTCCGGTTGCGAACACCGGATGTCCCGCCGCCGCGCTCAATGCCGGATCGATCTCGCCGCCGTTCGCCGCAACCACGTTGCCGACCGGGTCGAACAGATCGTCAGGGTCGAGCATGAAGGGGCGGCCCGACGACAGCAGCGGATCGGTATGGCGATATTCAGCCGCCAAGGTCAGCCTTTTCTTGTCGGCCAGCCGGGTCATGCCGGCATTGGCGCCCGCCATACCCGCGCCGCCCGCGATGCTGCGTCCCGCATTGGCCGAGATGTCGATCTGCCGGAACTTCGGCTTGGTCATGAAATTGAGCAGGCGCCGCGTCGGCGGATAGCCATAGCGGATCGCCGCCGCTTCCGGCAGGATTTCGTTTCCGGCGAGCGCTTCAGGCGGCAGACTCTCTATCTCCTCATAGTCGCTGATCCGCTGGCCGTTGAGCAAAAGAATTGGATCGCTGCCGTCGGCGGAGCGCGCCATCGGCGTCAGGATGCGCAGCAACTCGCCCATGCTGGTGGCACCGGTGCCCTCGATGAATTTCTGATCGAAGGCGGCGATGGGGGCGATATCGGCGATGGCGGATCCGCGCGTTCCGTGCACGACCACCTCGCCGGTAGCCTGATCCTCATCCCCGCCATCGGCGGCAGGCTTCTGCGCCCAGCCCGGCCTCGCCGCACAGGCCAACAAGGTGCAGGCCGCCAGCCCGGTCAGGCGGCGACCCAAAACACCCGTCCGCACCCCGCCCGTGAGAATGATTGTTCGCCCGTCCGCCGCCATTTTCGCCAAGCTTAGCGCAACCGTCGGGCGGGTCCATCGACGACATCGCCCAATTGGGTTGCTTCGGCCCGTCGCGATCCGGTTGCGAGCTGTCGCTACGGCCCCTAGGGGGGCGCCGATGCGTCTGGCGTCCCTCCTCCCCTTACCGGACCCGGATCATCCAGACCGCCGACGGCGCGCGGTCTCGTTCCTGCTGACGATCGCCGCTCACCTGTTGTTGCTTTTGCTGCTGCTGCGGCTCGCGCCGCCGTTCGCCAAGATGGGCAAGTCAGGCGGTCAGTTGCTCAGCTTCACGGTGGCGCCTGAGGCAGAAGAGGAAGCGGCGACGCAGCCCAGGAGCGTTACCAAGACCAGCCGCACGCGCGCAGCCTCGCCACCCACGCCAACCGTCCCGCCGCCCAAGATCGAACTGCCCAACAAAGCGGCGCCGTGGGTGCTTACGCCGGGGCTCGAGAAGTTCGATGTGCGCCAGGTGCCGCCCACGCCCCAGCCGTCGCAGTCCCCCTCGGACGCAAGCGCGAGCGACGAAGCCAACGGAAGCGCGAACTCCGACCGCCCGGTCGCCTTCGGCCGCGGCGGCCAGCCGCTCTACGCCGCGGCCTGGTATCGCGAGCCGACCGACGCCGAGCTTGCTTATTATGTCAAAAATGCCCGTCCGGGGCCTGGCTACGGGGAAATCGCCTGTCAGACAGTGGCGCGCTACCATGTCGACAATTGCGAGGAGCTCGACGAAACCCCCGGCTCGGGTCTCGCACGCGCGGTGCGCGAGGCCGCCTGGCAATTCCTGGTCCTGCCGCCGCGCATCGGCGGGCGGATGCAGGTCGGAGCCTGGGTGCGGATTCGCATCGATTATTCCGAGCGCAAGGAGCGCTAGGCGCAAAAGAGGAGGGCGGTCGCATCGGCGGCCGCCCCCTTTCTCCAGCTCCTGACCCAGGATCAGAAGATCTTGCCGAGCTTCACCTTCGCGCCGACGAAGAGGAAACGGCCAAGCGGCTCGTTGGGATAGGCGATCGACGCGAAATCAGGCTTCTCGTCGGTCACGTTGTTGACGCCGCCATAGACCTGCATCTTTTCGGTCACGTCAAAGCTGGCGTAGAGATCGTGCTGCCAGTGCGCCTTGATATATTTATATTCGGGCGCGGTCAGGTTCGGATCCGCATTCACCTGATCATGCGAATAACGCAGCGTGTGCGCGAACCAGGCGAGGTCATAACCCAGCGACACTTTTCCGAGCTTCCAGGTCGCGTCGAAATTGGCCTGGTATTTCGGGGCGAATGCGGTGCCGCGTTCGTTGGTGGGCTCCGCGCCCGGCGTACCGATCTGCGTCAGCTTCTTGAGATAATTGCCGACGAGGTGAAGGTCGAAGCTGCCGTAATTCCAATTGGGACGCAGCGTGTAGGCCACGTCGACATCCAGGCCGCTGGTCGCGAAATTGGCGACGTTCTGCGGAACGCGGGCGAAGCCGGTGATGCGGCCCGGCTGATTGCCGCCATTGTTGCGCGTGATCTGGGCGCAGAACTGGTTGTTCAGAGTGGGCTGATCGACGCAGAGGTCGGCCAACTCCTGAGGGGTCACGAAGCTGATCGCATTCTTCAGCCGGATATCATACCAGTCGGCCGCGATGGTCAGCCCGCGGATGAAGCGCGGCTGGATCACGGCACCCACCGTCCAAGTACGCGCCTTTTCCGGCTTCAGGCCCGGATTGCCACCGAGCACGCCCGAAATGCTCGCCGAATTGAGATCGGTGAAAGTCGAGGGGTTCGCCCCGAGCGAGGTCAGCAGCGTCTGGCAATTGGCCGGGCGGCTGGACTTGCCGAGGTTGACGTTCGCAGTCGAGCAGGGATCGCTGATGAATTCGAAATCCTGCCCGTTGGGTGCGAACAGCTCTCCGATGTTGGGTGCGCGCACCGACTGCGCGAAGGTTCCGCGGAAGGTGATGTCGCGAATCGGCGCATATTGGCCGTTCAGGCGCCAGGTCGTGGTGTGCCCGATCGTCGAATAATCGGAGAAGCGTACAGCGCCGCCTACGTCGAGCAGATGCGCGAAGGGCACGTTCTTCAACAGCGGCGCGTCAAGCTCCGCAAAGACCTCCTTCACGTCGAAATGCCCCTGGGAAATGGGGGTCTTGTTGGTGAAGGTCAGGCCCTGCTGCGCGACCGGATCGGGCACGTCCTTGCTCGTTTCCCGCCGCCATTCGGCGCCGAGCGCGAAGCCCAGCGGGCCGCCCGGCAGGTTGAAGAATGCGCCGGTGTCACCGCTGAGCGACGCGGTCGCGACCTGCTGCGTCAGCTTTGAATGGTCGGTCGTGTCCACCGAGATGAACTTCTTCGCGGCCTGGCTCGGCGACCCTTCCCCGAACAGGTTCAGCGGTACGCACTGGCCCGGCGTGAAGGAGAGCGGCCCGCCTTGCAGCGTGCGGGTATAATCGTCGGGCTGGCTGATGTCGGCGGTCGGATCCAGGTTGATCCGGCAGGTCACGCCACCGTGGCCGTCCGACACTGCGTCCACCGCCGCGTAGAAGCGATCGGTATATTGATCGCCAATGAAGTGGTTGGTGATCTTGTTACGCGAATAGGTGTAGGACGCGTCGTAGCGCAGATGGCTCGACAGGTTGCCCTTCGCGCCGATCACGCCGCGCACGGTGTTGCGCGTAATGCGCTCGCCGCGCACGCCGAGATCGAAATTGTCGCGGTTGAGCAATGCCCCGCCCGAATCCGCGATGATGCCCTTCAGCGCGTCCGGGATGAACGGATTGGCCGGGTCGATATGGAGATAATAATCGAAGGTCGGCTGGCTGATCGAATAAGAGATAGTGTGGGCATATTTGCCCTCTGCATAGAGCGTCAGCGCGGGGCTCACCTCGAAATGCGCCAGCACGTTGCCGATGTGGCGCGTGACCTTCGGCAGCAGATCGCCGCGATAGTCGGACTGAAGCGTGCCGTCGCCGCCCTGCTGGTAGAAATCGGGCACGAACAGGCCGTGATTGAAGGGCGCACCGTTATTACCGAGATAATCGGGCAGCCCGTCGAAATCCACGTCGACGCCGCCTTGGCGCGACGTATCGAAGAAGCGGACGTCGTTGAGCGGCACGCGGGTCGGCCCGCTGCTGCCGGGGTTGGTGTGGAAGCTCACCGCGCGCGAACCCGTCAGATAGGGCCGGTCGGTGACCGCGAGGCGTGCGTTGGCGCCATATTCGTAGGCGACCGCGATATTGCCGCGGCCGTCCGCGAAATTGTGCCCGAAGGTCGCCGAGACCAGGCTCTGGCTGCCGTCGCCGCGCGAGGAGATGCCGTTTTGCGCGCGGATATTCAGGCCTTCGAAATTCTTCTTGAGAACGAAATTGACCACGCCGGTCACACCATCCGCGCCGTAAATCGCCGACGCGCCGCCGGTGAGTATGTCGACCCGCTCGACGAGGTCGGTCGGGATCGTGTTGATGTCGACCGAGGCGACACCCGGCTCAGCCCCCACCTGGCGACGGCCATCGATCAGCACTAGCGTGCGGCTGGTACCGAGATTGCGCAGGTTGAGTTCATTGAGGCCGGTCTCGCCGATGCCGATCTGCGAGTTGCCGCCTGCGGCCTGGGTGGGGCCGAACGATGCGACCAGCGCGGGAAGGCGCGTCAGATATTCGGTGAGATTGGTCTCGCCGGTCTGCTGGATGCGCGCGGCGTTGACGCTGACGACCGGATTGGCGGTTTCGAAATCGGCTCTGCGGATGCGAGTGCCGGTAATCACGACTTCCGGTGCGTCGGCGGCCGCGGGCTGCGGCGCGGGCACGGTCTGGGCCACCGTTGGGGAGGCCAGCAGAGCGACCAGCGAAACGCCGGCCAGCGCAAGAGCGGACGCGCGGAGACCTTGGGGGGCCATGTTGGGGTACCTCTTCATGTGTGAGGTCGGGCGACTTACCCCGATCCTTGACCAGGAGAAGCGTGAAATCGGCCGTTATCGAGTATCGCCGGAAGGCTGTTGCGCTGGTGCAACATCTTGAAAATCGACGTCATTCGGGAACCGATCGGCTTTGCCGGGCGTTCGTTCACTGAACGAATTCGCTCTGCCCCGCGTGCCGTTTGGCACGCCTCTCCCGGGCTTGCTCACGAGACAAAAAGGACCGCCGCACCATGAGCCTGCTTCCGGCGGGCGGCCGCGCCGTGTAGCGCCAGCGCATGAAGGCGATCGTCGACCCAACCCATGCGCTTGCCCAAGGGCTCACGTTGATTCGCGCGCAATTCCACATTTCCGCGACGTTCCCGCCGGCGGTTCTGGCTGAAGCCGAAATCGCGGCGAAGCGCGCGCCGACCGAGCATGTCGACCGGACCGCGATCGCATTCGTCACACTCGACCCCGCAAGCTCGACCGATCTGGATCAGGCGCTCGCGATCGACCGGGCGGGCGAAGACCTGCTGCTCCATTATGCGATCGCGGACGTCGCCTGGTTCGTCGAGGATGACGGCGCGATTGATCGCGAGGCCTGGGCCCGCGGCACCAGCCAATATCTGCCCGACGGCAGGGCGCCGCTCTATCCGCCGATCCTGAGCGAGCGGGCGGCAAGCCTCCTGCCCGACGGGCCACGTCCGGCCGTGATCTTCACTATACGGGTAGCACCGGACGGTCGCGTCAAGCTGGACGGGGTCGAGCGCGCGATCGTCCGCAGCCGCGCCAAGCTGGCCTATGACAGCGTCCGCGATACCGACCTGCCACCCGACTTCGCCGCGCTTGCCGACCGCATCCAGGCAGCGGAAGACCGGCGCGGCGCCTCGCGGGTCGATCCGCCCGAGCAGGAAGTACATCAGGCGGAATCGGGCGATTTCGAACTGACCTTCCGGCCGCGCCTCCAGTCGGAGGACCGCAACGCGGCGATGTCGCTCGCGTGCAATCTTGCGGTCGCCGACGCCCTGCTCGCGCACCACACCGGCCTGTTCCGCGTGATGGCCCCGCCCGACCAGCCCGCAATCCGGCGGCTGCGCTTCACCGCGCGCGCTTTCGGTCTCTCCTGGCCGGACGCGGAGACGCTCGGCGAGTTCCAGAAAGGCCTGCACGCCAACGATCCCCGTGAGGCGGCCTTCATGCTGGCCGCCCGGCGCGCCGGCGCCGGCGCCTCCTACGCACCCTATGAAGCCGGCGTGACCCCCTGGCATGTCGCGATGGCGGCGACCTATGCGCATGCGACCGCGCCGCTGCGCCGGCTTGCCGACCGTTATGTGGTGCGCGCCGCGCTCGCTATCGCCAACGGCCAGACTGTCCCCGATATTGTGACGCAGGCTTTCGCCAAGTTGCCGCCGGTCATGGCGCGCGCCGACGCGCTTGGTGGCCAGATCGAGCGGGCGGTGGTCGACCTGGCCGAGGCGGTGATGCTGAAAGGATGCGAAGGCCGGATCTTCCCCGCGATCGTGACCGACGTCGATGAGCGCGGTGCACGGATGCAATTGCGTGACCAGCCCGTCGTCGCCCGCGTCCCGGCACATGGCGTCCAACCGGGCGACGCGATCACGGTACGGCTGATCGCGACCGATCCCGAACGGCGGCTGATCCAGTTCACGCGCGTCGCCTGAACCTCGTTGATGTAACGGAACGTTTCCCGCCCTCCGGCGCTTGAAAAGCCAAAGCCGGGGGTGAACGGGAGAGATTTCGATGCTGCTTCAAGTGATCCTGGTACTGATCGTCGTCGGCGTGCTGCTGTGGCTGGTCAACAACTACATCCCCATGGACGGCAAGATCAAAAGCATCCTCAATGCCGTAGTCGTGATCCTGGTCGTGCTGTGGCTGCTGCAGGCGTTCGGCATCCTGGGCTCGCTCAGCAATGTAGGCGTCCACTAGAGGCTGTTTCAGCCTGGCTGAAACAGGGCGCGGGCCGGTGCCGATCCAGCGTAGCCAAAAGGATCTGGGTCCCCGGCGCCGCGACCTATTGCGCAGGCATCGCGGCGTTATCCAGCTCAGCCGCCCGCGTATGGGCAGGCCGATCCGCCAGTCCGGCCCAATAAGCCTGGAATGCGGGTCGGTCCTCGATCGACTTGAATTGCAGACCCCAGCCGATCTGCGAACCAACATAGACATCCGCCGCGCTGAACCTGTCGCCGGCGATATAGGTTTTGCCGCTTACCGCCTGCTCAAGCGCGTCCATCACATGCTCGAACGTACCATATCCCGCCATCGCCGCGCGCTCAGGCGGCGCCAGCAGGCCGAGCGCCTTGGCGGTTACGGCCGCCTCGACCGGACCGGCCGCGAAGAACATCCAACGCAGATAATCGGCGTGGGCCTGCGTACCGCGCTCGGGCGCAAGCCCGGCCTCCGGATAGGCCGCGGCAAGATAGGCGCAGATCGCGGCGCATTCGGTGACGAGCGCGTCGCCATGCCTCAGCGCGGGCACCTTCCCCATCGGATTGATCGCGAGATAGGGCTCCTCCTTCAGCGCAGCGAATTCCATATGATGGACCGTGTAGGGCTGCCCGACTTCTTCCAGCATCCAACGCGCGATGCGTCCGCGCGACATGGGGTTCGAATAGAGGATCAGATCCGCGGTCATGCGAGTTGCTCCTTCAAGAAGGCCAGGGTCCGTTGCCAGGCGCGATCATAAGCGTCACCGCTCAGCGTGCCTATCGCCCCGAACCGCAATATTGGAACCGGCCCGGGCTCAACACCGGACGCGCCGAAGGTAACACCCGCGGCAAGCAAGGGCTGCGGAGATTCGGCGATGCGGTCGACCATGTCGGTGCCCAGACCCCATGCGAGCGCCGCGACCTTGCCGGTGGCATATCGGTTGGTGGCGAGCCAGTGGACGGTCGCCAGGGCGTCGTCGAGCGAAGCCAATGCCTTGGGAAGGCAGGCCATGAAGCCCGCGAGCGCAAGCGAATCCGCCAGGCCGAGCGCAAATTGATCGGCACCGCTCGTATCGGGTACCAGCAGCACCGCCGGCTGACGGCCATGCGCCTTGGCCGGGACCGCCATGAACCCGTGCAGGTCATAGCCCGGCCCGGGCCAGCGGATCGCACCCACCTTGGGCGGCGGCGGAGAGTGCTTGGCCGCAACGACAGGGAGCGCGGTGACAGCGACCGATCCGGCGACGAAGGCACGCCGGCCGAGCATGATCAGAAGCTCATCGCGTCATAGACGCGCGAAATATCGCCGCCCCATTCGCCATGATAAAGATCCAGCAGGCGCCGCGCGGGCACCTTGCCACTGGCGACGATCTCGCGCAGCGGATCGAGGAAGCCGGTCTCGTCGTCGCCCGCCGCGTTGAGCCGCCTGCGCGCCGCGAGCCCGCCATGCGCGATATCGAGGATACGCGCCGCCAGTTCCTGGAAGCTGCGCCCGTCGGGCGCGCGCGTCGCCAGACCCAGGCGCGGCACTTCGTCGCGAATGCGCTGATGCTCCGCGATCGACCAATGTTTCACTTCATCCCACGCGGCATCGAGCGCGACCTGATCGTAGAGCAGCCCGACCCAGAAAGCCGGGAGCGCGCAGATCTTGTTCCATGGACCGCCGTCGGCACCGCGCATCTCGAGGAAGCTTTTCAGGCGCACCTCGGGGAAGGCGGTCGACAGATGGTCGTTCCAATCGGCGATGCGCGGACGCTCACCCGGCAGCACGGCGAGCCGCCCGTCGAGGAAATCGCGGAAAGACAGGCCCGCCGCATCGACATACCCGCCGTTCCGGAAGGCGAAATACATCGGGACGTCGAGCATGTAATCGGCATAGCGATCATAGCCGAACCCGTCCTCGAACACGAAGGGCAGCATGCCGGTGCGCGCCGGATCGGTGTCGGTCCAGATATGGCTGCGATAGGAGAGGTAGCCGTTGGGCTTGCCTTCGGTGAAAGGCGAATTGGCGAAGAGGGCGGTCGCGAGCGGCTGCAGCGCCAGGCTCACCCGAAACTTCTGCACCATGTCCGCCTCGCTCGAATAATCGAGGTTGGTCTGGATGGTGCAGGTGCGGAGCATCATGTCGAGGCCTAGGCTCCCGACGCGCGGCATGTGGCGCAGCATGATCGCATAGCGCCCCTTGGGCATGATCGGCAGTTCGGTGCGTGTCTTGTCGGGCCAGAAACCGAGCCCGAGAAAGCCCAGGCCCAACTGACCGCCAATCTCCTTGACCTGCTTCAGATGCCGGCCGGTTTCCGCGCAGGTCTCGTGCAGATTGTCGAGCGGCGCGCCCGAAAGCTCGAACTGGCCCGCGGGTTCAAGGCTGACCGCGCCGTCGGGGCCGGACAGCGCGATGATGTTCTCGCCCTCGTAGACCGGCGTCCAGCCGAACTTGGTGAGGCCGATCAGCAGCGCGTGGATGCCGCCCTTTTCCTCGTAGGAAGGCGCATGGCGATCGCCCGTCGCATAGACGAACTTCTCATGCTCGGTGCCGATGCGCCAAGCGCTCTTCGGTTTCTCGCCTTTGGAGAACACGCCGATCAAATCGGCGCGGCTCTCGATCAGCGGGTCGGGGCCGGCCTCTGCCGTACGCGTCGTCATTTGCGGGGCCCATATACGTACCGATCGGTTAGCGCCAGTCTCCCGCATTGCTCATCCATGCGGAAATTGCGGCCGCAGCGGCGGTCTCGGCGCGCAGGATGCGGGGACCCAGCGAAACGCCTACCGCGCCCGGCACGGCACGGATCATTTCGCGTTCGTCGGGGGTGAAGCCGCCCTCGGGACCAACAAGGATCGCTGTCGGGCCGGGCTTCCCGATATCGGCGATAGCAGCACCGCCGGTCTCGTCGGCGAACAGCAAAGCGCGGCCCGCATCCCAGCCCTTGAGCAAG
>Ga0207687_10002270_pt1 | contig 13090 bp, 11 predicted proteins | sample KBSM54metaG_FD_184399 | JGI IMG/M metagenome (GOLD analysis project Ga0207687, IMG submission 184399) | Miscanthus rhizosphere microbial communities from Kellogg Biological Station, Michigan, USA - KBS M5-4 metaG (SPAdes) (version 2) | ecosystem: Host-associated > Plants > Roots > Rhizosphere >...
CCCCCCGGGACGACTCGGCGACTGACGAAGGCGCTAGCTCCTCCTTCGCGGTCCAACGAATCAGGCTAAAATTCGCGATCCACTAGGGTACGTCGGGGTTAGCGGGCAAGCGGCGTCCATGCTATCGAAGCGCCCATCCCGCATGATTCTGCAAACGGTCAAACGCTTGGTTCGTCGGTCGCCCCGGCTGACGCGAGTTCTCGGGCGCGCCTATCGTCTGGTTTCGGGCCCCTTTCCCGGCTCGCAAGATTACTGGGTGAAGCGTTACGAGAAGGGCGGCAACTCCGGCCCTGGCTCTTACAGTGAGCTCGCCAAGTACAAAGCAACGGTTCTAAACACGTTCGTTCGTGAGCAGAACATTGCCAGCGTGATCGAGTTCGGTTGCGGTGATGGCAATCAGTTGGCGATCGGCGAGTATCCGCGCTATCGCGGCTTCGACGTGAGCCCAGTCGCCATCGAACGTTGCCGCGCGCGGTTCGCCGGGGACAAGACCAAGAGCTTCGCCTTGCTGGGTGACTACGCCGGCGATCAGGCGGATCTGGCGATGTCGCTCGACGTGATTTACCACCTGGTGGAAGATCGCGTCTTCGAAGCTCACTTGCGCTCGGTCTTCGGCGCCGCCACGCGCTTCGTCGCCGTCTACTCCACCAATGTGGATGCGCCGGACGACGCGGGGCTTGCGCACGTTCGTCACCGTCGCTTCACTGCCTTCGTCGAACGCGAACTTCCGGGTTGGAAGCTGCTTCGCAACGAACGGCAGCCCAAGGCGTACTCGGGGGACATTACTTCCAGCACGCTCGCCGAGTTCTTCCTATTCGAGAAGGCTTAGGTCGCTTCCGCAGCGCGGCGACGCATTCTGCGCCATGCGTATCTTGTTCGTCACTCGAAAGTACCCGCCGCGCATCGGGGGCATGGAAAGCCTGAGTTATGGGCTGCTCACCGGCTTTCCGGAACCGAAGACGACCATCGTACTCGGCCGGTCGCAGAAGCATCTGATCTGGTTTCTCCCCTACGTGATCGCGCGGGTCGCGCTCACCGCTCATCGCTATGACGTCGTTCATTTGGGCGACGCACTGCTTTGCTCGGCGGGTTTCGTTCCACGCCTTCTGGGCCGCAAGCTGGCGGTCTCGGTGCATGGCCTCGACCTCACGTTCCGCCCCTGGCTGTATCAGGCTTATCTGAAGCTGTTCTTGCGAGCGGACGTGTTCATCGCCAACAGCGAGTCGACGCGCCGACTCGCCGAAGGGCGGGGGCTCCGTGCGGTGCGCGCCATTTCGATCGGCGTGGCTGAGCGCTATTTCGCGGTTTCGCGCTCGAACAATCGCGATGCCGAGCTCGAGCAACGGCGGGCTGGGCGCGTGGCTCTCGTCACCGTGGGTCGCCTGGTTCGTAGGAAAGGCGTTGCGTGGTTCGTGCGCCAAGTGTTGCCGAAGCTGCCGAACGTCTTCTACGTCGTGATCGGCGTCGGTCTCGAGCGTGACGAGATCCTGCGTGCCGCGGCCGAGACCGGCACGAGCGATCGCGTGTGGTTGGTCGGTCACGTGAGCGACTCACGTTTGCTCGACCTCCTCGGATCGAGCGACGTCTTCGTGATGCCGAACATTCCCGTGGCAGGTGACGTCGAGGGGTTCGGGATCGTCGCCATCGAAGCTTCGGCCAGCGGCTTGCCCGTGGTTGCTTCGCGGCTGGAGGGGATCCCCGACGCCATCGCTGACGGAGAAAATGGCCGCCTCGTCACGCCAGGTGACGCTTCTGCCTTCGTCGACGTGCTCAGCGAGTTGGTGGAAAATCCTGCTCTGCGTTCGAAAGAAGGCGAGCGCGGTCGTGCGCACACGGAGCACCGCAACTCCTGGCCTCAAATCGTCGCCCAGTACGCGGCGCTGTTTCGCGAACTCTCATCGGGCTAGCTCGCGGGCCGCCCTTCGCGTCTGGGTGCTCAGCGTTTTGCGTCGTCGCCGTGCTTGACCAAGAAGTCGTCGTAGGTGCCGCGCCAGTCGATCAAGCCGTTCGGCGTGAAGGCGAAGATGCGGTTGGCAAAGCTCGAGACCAAATCCCGATCGTGCGTGACCACGAAGGCCGTGCCTTCGTATTTCATCAACGCATCACCGAGCGCGATGATTGATTCGAGATCCAAGTGATTGGTCGGCTCGTCCAGCACTAGGACGTTGTCCTTGGCCAGCATCAGCTTGGAGAAGATCATGCGCACGGCTTCACCGCCGGAGAGCGCGTCCGTCGGCTTCATGCCTTCTTCGCCCTTGAACAGCATCTTTCCGAGCAAGCCGCGGATGTCTTGCTGGCTCGCGGTGTGATCGAAGGAGTGCAGCCACGCGCTCACCGTCGTGCCGTTCGGGATGCCTTCGCGGTGATCCTGCGCGAGGTAACCAATCGTCACCTGGTGACCCCAAGCCAACGTGCCTTCGTCGGGTTTGAGGTCGCCGACCAGCATCTTGGCCAGCGTGGTCTTGCCCACGCCGCTCTTGCCGATGATGGCGACTTTCTCGCCCTTGGTGACGAGCGCCGTGAAGTTGTCGCACACGGTGACGTCCGGCCAACGCTTGGTGATGTGCTCCATGGTCAAGGTTTGCTTGCCCGAGGGCTTCTTGACCGGGAACTGGATGAACGGGCGCTCGATGTTCGAGCGTTTCAAATCGGTGAGCTGCAAGCGCTCGATTTGCTTCTTGCGGCTCTGCACCTGCGAGCCACGGGTGCCGGCGGAGAAGCGAGCGACGAAGTCCTGCAGCTGTGCGACTTTCTTTTGCCGCTCTGCGTTCTCTTGTTCGACCTTGCCGCGCACTTGGCCCTTGGCGATGATCATGTCGTCATAGCCGCCGGGGTAGGTGATGATCGTCTCGTAGTCGATGTCGGCGATGTGCGTGCAGATCTCGTTCAAGAAGTGGCGATCGTGGGAGATCGTGACCAACACACCCCGGAAATTGCACAGGAACTTCTCGAGCCAGCGAATGCTGTCGATGTCCAAGTTGTTCGTCGGTTCGTCCAGTAGCAGCGCGTCGGGATTGCCGAACAACGCTTGTGCGAGCAGCACGCGCATCTTCAAGCCGCCGGGCAGCTCGCGCATTTGCTTTTCGTGCTCGCTCTCGGGGATGCCGAGGCCGCTCAATAACTCGGCGGCGTCGCTCTCGGCGGAATAGCCGTCCTCTTCGGCGATCACGCCTTCGAGTTCGCCGAGCAGTTCGCCTTGCTTGTTGGTGAGCTCCTCTTTGGCGAGCAGCTCTTCCTTCTCTTGCATGGCCGCCCACAGGCGCTTGTTGCCCATCAGTACGACCGAGAGCACGAGCATCTTCTCGTACGCGAACTGATCCTGCTTCAACACGCCAGTGCGCTCGGGGCGATTCACGTGACCCGAGTCGGCCTCGAGATCGCCCGATACGATCTTCAAGAACGTGGACTTGCCAGCGCCGTTCGGACCGGTCAGGCCGTAGCGACGGCCTTCGCCGAATTCGACCGTGACTTCTTGGAAAAGGCGCTTCTGGCCGTACGCTTTGCTGACGTCGTTGACTTGGATCGAGGGCATGGGCGGGCCCCTCGTAGCAGCTTTTCACCCATGCCGCGTTTCGCGCGGACCTGGTGCTTTATTGCTTTGTAAATACCGATAGTTACGAAGCTATGTTCCAGCCTGGGCGGAACGCCTTTTGAGCTTCTCGCCGGTGATCAGCTGGCCGCACGCGGCACCGATTTCACGTCCTCGCGAACGGCGCACGGTGACCACGGTGCGCTGGGTTTCGAGGATGGCGCGCGCGAAGCGGTCCACCGTCTCGTCACTGGGGGCGGTGAAGCGTGCGCTTTCGTGCGCGTTGAACGGGATCAGATTGATCTGGTGCGGGAAGCCCGTGCAAAATTCCGCTAGGCGCTGCGCATCTTCCCGGCTGTCGTTTTGGCCGGCGAGGAGCACGTATTCGACCGTGATGCGCTCGCGAGGGCGAACCGGGTAACGCTCGAGTGCCGCGCGCAGTTCGGACAGCGGGTAGCGGCGATTGATGGGCATCAGCCGGCTGCGCGCTTCGTCGGTCGTGGCATTGACGCTGATCGCGAGCAGCGGGCGGGGGCTTTGTTCTGCGAGCGTTTCGATTTGAGGGACGAGGCCCGACGTGGAGACCGTGATGCGTCGCGGTGATAAGCCGAGGCCGGCGGGATCGCACAACACGGCGATCGCGTGCAGTACCTCGCTCAGGTTGTGCAAGGGCTCGCCCATGCCCATGAAAACGAGCGTCAATGCGCCTGGGTGCCGCGGGCCGAGCGCGTGCACCGCGCTCAGCACTTGGCCGACGATCTCGTGCGCGGCCAAATGCCTTTGAAAGCCCATGCTCGCTGTGGCGCAGAAGGTGCATCCGAGCGCGCAACCGACCTGACTGGAGATGCACAAGGTCACGCGCTCCCCACGCGGCATGTGTACGGCCTCCACGCGGTCGCCGTGGTCGACTTCGATCAACAATTTGGTCGAGCCATCGGCGGCTGCGTGGCGCCGAACGATCCGCGGCGCGCGTTCGTTCTCGAAAGCGCGCCGAGCGGCCTGCCCCAGCGCCGGAACTCCCTCGCGCCACAACCAGGGACGCTGAATTTGGCCGAAATGATGGGCGGGGTTCGCGTGCCCCAGCCGCGCGAAATCGCGCGGCAAGGCCGAAAATAGCGTCACCTTCGCGGCTGCGCGAGGACTGACGGTCAGGGGTGATGAGGGATCGAACACGCGAGAACACACGCTAAGCGAGATGGCGAGCGGAGCATAGTATCAGTCGGGCGCGCGCGTGGCTGGCAGACGTGAACCCGAGTGGCTCGCGAACAAGCAGATATTTCGGGGGGTTACCGCGCGATCGAAGACCGAGGCCACGCTCACTGCTTGCCCCGCCTCTTGCAAACACGCGGCGCGATCGAGCACGACCGCGAGCTCCACCAAACGTGAAAGTGCGTTGCGAGGCAGCGAAACTCGGCGCACGACCTCGTAGTGCTCGGCCGCGGTCAGCTGACAGCGAGCGAGCTCCTCGTCGCTGGCTGCGGGCAGGTCGCGTTGAGCGAGGGCACGCCCCGCGATGTCTGCGAGGCCCGCGTGGGCTCGACGGCGATTGATGCCATGCATCTCTGCGCCGGGCTCGAGCTCGAGGCCGCGGGCGCGTAGCAGGAGGCGCAAGGCGTAGCGAGTCTGGCGCGCAGCCATCGTTTGCTCGATGCGCGATTCGACGCCCACGGCTTGCGAGGTCAAGTTGCTGAGCCCGAGTGATTCGCGGCGGAGGGCCAGGCCCGCACCACTCTTCGAGAGCGGCGTTCGTTCTGTGGCTCGAATTTTTTGCAAGCAGCACGAGACCAACGCCAAATCAGACCCAGTGTCGGCCACGACCCGAACCAGCGTATCGCCCAGATCACCGCACGCGTGCAGACCGATCGCGAGATCGTCGGCGGCCAACGTCAGGCTGTCGCGGTCGGCATCGAGCACGGTGTATTGCGCTAGAATTGGCTTATTTCCGGAGTCGTTCGCGACCCGCTGACGCGCTTCCGCGACCCGCTCGGGGTTGCGCTCCAAGCCGAGCGTGCTGCGCGTGAAGTGATCGGCGGCGAGGCGCGTGAAGTGCCCGCTGCCCGCGCCCACGTCGACGATCCGGCGTGCCGGTTCGGCCATGGGCGACAGCGCGGCGAGCAACGTCGAGAGTTGCGCGCGCTTGCGTGCCGAGACGCCGCGAAGTTCCTCTTGCTCGGAGGTGACGCTCGCCGCATCCAAACGCGGCAGCCGCGTGAGTTCGACGATTTCTCGGCCGAGCTCGCGGAGGCTTGCGGGCGCATCGGGCAACGTCGGTAAGAGCGTGATCAGCCCAGCCGCTTCGCAGCGCTCGAGCGTCGTGCGATCGAGGCCGAGTAAGAACTCGCTCCAGCCTCGGCGCGTGCACCACTCGGGCACGTTCGCTTCATCCACGCGCCCGTCGACGATATCGAGCACGGGAGTCAACGCGGCGCGCACGCGCTCGAGCCACTGTGCGGCGTCGGTCGGCATCAGTGCAGGTTCGACAGAGCGGCGTCGATCTGGCGTTGCGCCACGCGCTGAAAGGCGCGCTCGCGCTGAATCATCGGTTGGAAGCCGCTGCAGGGCCTCGCGAGGCCGCGTTCGGGGCAACTCTCGCACGGCGAGCGGTTCGGGCCGCGGCGGCGATAAGCCCACAGAACGAGCCCCGCAAGCGCCAGTAACGCGCCGGCGAACAGCCGCGCGCCAAGCCCCGCGGTCACGAGCCCGCCAACGCACGCGAAGGCGCCACTGGCGACCGCTAGGCCACGACCAACGAGCTTCGGCAGGCGCCGCGCGAGTGACCATCCGCCGAGCGCGAGGCCGACACACGCACTTGCCGCGAGCAGCTCGAGTCCCGGTCGAATGAGCAAGGCGCAAGCAGCGCCGAGCAGCGCACCGCTGCCTGCGAATACGCAGCCGCGACACACGCGCGTGCGTCGCCCGAGCGCGATGACTTCGTGCGCGTAGCGCCCACACAGCGGGTGGTGGGCGAAGCGGTGAAAGGCGTGCGCATGAAAGGCGAGCCGATCGAGCGCGCGGGCCGTCCGCCTGGGCAAGCGCGAGGTCATCAACCAGCTCGGTGGCGACTCAAGCTTGCTTGGGGGCGATGATGACGGCCGTGCCGTACGCCACGATCTCGTTCGTGTTTTGCATCAGCTCGCCGGAATCGAAACGCATGCCGAGCACGGCGTTGGCGCCCTGCCCGGTGGCGTGCTGCTCGAGGCGCTGCATGGCGACATTGCGTGATTCGGTAGCGAGCTCGGTCAGCGCGGTGATTTCGCCGCCGAAGATCTGCTGGCAACCGGCGCACGCGGTGCCCACGACACTGCGCGAGCGCACGGTGATGCCCCAGCAAGGCCCGACCACGCGTTGGATGGTGTAGCCGGGGGGCGCATCGAACGTGGTCAACACCGGGATTGCGTGGATGTGCAGGTGCATGATGAGCGGCAACGCTAGCATCGAAGTCTACGCTTTGGCGCGCAAATGCGGAGCTTTTCCGGGCTCTCCGGGCTACTGTCGGCCGCCATGTCGCCGCGGAAGATCTTCGTGTTTGCGAGCGGGCTCTGCGTGCTCGCGCTGGCTTGTTCGTCGCTGCTGTGGCGCGGGGCCTTATGGGGGTTCGCGCTCGCCCTGCCGCTGATTGGCCTCGGCGTTTACGACATGCTTCAAACCAAGCATACGATTCGCCGGAACTTCCCGTTCCTCGGTCGCTTTCGCTATTGGTTCGAAGCGATTCGGCCGGAAATTCAGCAATACTTCGTGGAGAGCAACAGCTCGGGTCGCCCGTTCAGTCGCGAGCTCCGGTCGCTCGTTTATCGGCGCGCGAAGAACGTCACGGACACCATCCCGTTCGGCACCGAGTACGACGTGTACGCGATTGGCTATCAATGGATGAATCACTCGCTCCTCGCGCTCGAACCCGCCGAGGTGGCGCCGCGGGTGCGCGTGGGCGGCCCGGCTTGTCTGCAGCCGTACGAAGCCGCAGTGCTCAACGTTTCGGCGATGAGCTACGGCGCGCTCAGCCGCAACGCCATCCTCGCGTTGAATCGCGGCGCTCAGCTCGGCGGTTTCTATCACAACACCGGGGAAGGGGGCCTCTCGCCTTACCACTTGGAAGGCGGCGGCGACATCTGCTGGCAGATTGGCACCGGCTACTTCGGTTGCCGTGACGAGCACGGCAACTTCGACGGCGAGCTGTTTCGCGAAAAGGCGAAGACACCGCAGATCAAAATGATCGAGATCAAGTTGAGCCAAGGCGCGAAGCCAGGCCACGGCGGCATTTTGCCGGCCAAGAAGGTCTCGCTCGAGATTGCTCAGATCCGGCACGTGCCGGTGGGGAAGGACGTGATCTCGCCGCCCACGCACACCGCGTTTACGACGCCCGTCGGGTTGTGCGAGTTCATCCTGCGCTTGCGTGAATTGTCGGCGGGCAAGCCCATCGGCTTCAAGCTCTGCTTGGGCAAGCGGCGCGAGTTTCTGGCCATCTGTAAGGCCATGGTGGAGACCGGCATTTACCCGGACTTCATTACCGTCGACGGGGGGGAGGGCGGCACGGGTGCGGCTCCGCTCGAGTTTTCGAACGTGCTCGGCACGCCGCTCGATGAAGCCTTGGTGTTCGTGCACAACGCGCTGGTCGGGATCGGCATTCGTCAGCACGTGCGGGTCATCGGCAGTGGGCGCGTGGTGACGGGCTTCGATATCGCACACAAGCTCGCGATTGGCGCCGATCTGTGCAACAGCGCGCGCGCCATGATGTTTGCGCTCGGCTGTATTCAAGCGCAACGGTGCAACACGAACGATTGCCCAACGGGCGTAGCCACACAGGATCCGAGCCTGGTTGCCGGCTTGGTCGTGGCCGACAAAGCCGTTCGAGTGCGCAACTTCCAGCACAACACGGTGAAAGCCTTCGTCGAGTTGCTCGCGGCGAGCGGCCTCCGTCGCCCGGACGAACTTCGCCCTTGGCACATCCTGCGCCGCATCAGCCCGACCGAAGTCCGCCACTACGGCGAGATGTACGAATACCTCCGCGATCGCGAACTCCTCGCCGAACCCGTCCCCCAATCCTTCGCCCGCGCCTGGCGCGCCGCCGCCCCCCAATCCTTCGAATCCGCCGTTCATGACTAAGCGCCGAGCAAAGCCAAGACTCAAAGCCCGACAATAGTCGTTCGGCTTCTCTCTCTTTTCCTTCGCGCCGGCGCGCGCGCCACCCGCCATCTGCAAGCCTGCAGGGATGTGGAACCCCACCCCATCAGTAGGCCTGCAGGGGAAGTGGAACCACCCCAAAGTCTTGGCAAGATCAGATCACGATCATCTCAAGAGACCACACCCCAAAAATACAAGCTGACCGACTCGCTTCGAGACACCCGAAGGGGTGAACAGGCGCCGGCTACTTCTCCAGTCGCGTTAGCGGCCAAACGCTAAAACCATCTCCTCCGCAAGAAACACCCCCTCACAGCACCCCGCTACAGCTCCAAGGCACAACCTAAACAATCAGTAATGCGGCGGCTTCTCGATACTCATGTTCTCGCCGAGGCCGCTCACGCGTGTGCGCATGGCAACTACCTGCGCCTGCAGCAGCTCGATGCTCTTGGCTTGTTCGAACACCACCTGGTTCAATTCAGCGAGTTGGCGCTCGAGGTGGGCGTAGCGGATTTCTAGGTCGACGAGGCGGCGATCCATGTCGGGGGCGTAGCATGAAGTGGGGCGCTGTGGTCTTCGGTGTGGCGGCTGACGCTGGTGTCAGCGGTGCGGCGCGCCTATTTTCTGAGACAATTGCTAATCCAGAATGAGAATGAGCCGTTGTTCGCCTCGTGCTGAAGCTTTCGTCTCAGGCTCCGCTCGTGCTGCTGGCGCTGGTGTGCGCGCCCCAGCTCGCGCGTGCGGAGGCCAATGACGTTGCCGCTGCCGAGAAGCTGTTCCGAGAAGGCGCTGCCGCTTTGAAGCGCGGTGAGGTCGAGCCCGCCTGCGCCAAGCTATCGCAGAGCAACACTCTCGACCCTGCCATTGGCACGCTCGGGTTGCTCGCGCTGTGTCATGAACGCCAAGGCCGCACGGCCACCGCGTTGCTCGAGTACCGCACCGTGGCCTCGTTGGCGCGTTCGGCGAACCAGAACGAGCGCGCCGTGATCGCGAGCACGCGCGCGCGTGAACTCGAAGCCAAAGTTCCCCGACTCGAGCTCGTGCTGCCCAAGCTGGGCGCAGAGCTCACGATAGAGGTCGGGGAGCGTCACGTTTTGCCCACCGAGCTCGACGCGCCCATCGCGCTCGATCCCGGGCCAGTCAAAGTTCGCGTCAGTGCCGACGGTTACGAATCGTGGTCACAAACGCTCACCCTGCCCGCGGAAGGCGGGGTGATCCGCGTGGCCGTACCCAAGCTCGAACCGGTGGAAAGCGTGTCGCTCGAGGAAGACAAGCCTGCTGCGCCGGCCGTCGCTCGCGAAATGCCGCATTCCGCGCCGCCCCCGCCCCCGCCTGCGGCGCCTCGTCCGCGCGCGCCGGGTCCGCCTCCTGAAGCCGAGCCGTCGGTCCTCGCTTGGGGAGCGATCGGCATTGGCGTGGCGGGGCTCGCGGTCGGTGCTGCGTTCGGCGTGAATGCGCTGTCCAATAATTCGAAATCGGCGGCCCACTGCTCGGGCAACGAGTGCGATTTCGACGGCGTGAACCTCCGCGCACGCGCGCTCCGTTCGGCGACCGTGTCGACGCTCTCGTTCGTGGGTGGCAGCGCGATGCTCGCTACCGGATTGGTATTGCTCTTCACGCGTGACCGTGAGCAACCACGGTTGGCCGCCGAGGTTTCTTCGCGTTCCGATGGTGGCTTCGTGTCGCTCCGCGGGCGCTTCTGATGGCCGACGCAAAGCTTCGATTGGTGCCTCCAGTGGAGGGCTCGGAGCCCTCCGACTTGGGGGAAATGCGCGTGCAATCGGAGCCGCCGCGTTCGCTGTCGCACATCTCGGTGCCGCCGCCGTCGCGTGACCTGCTACCGGGCCAACGCCTCGATCGCTACGAGCTCTTGTGCCCCATCGCGCAGGGCGGCATGGCGTCGGTCTGGGTCGCGCGAATGCAAGGCGTGCACGGCTTCCAAAAGCTGGTCGCCATCAAGACGATCCTCGCCGAGCACGCCGCCGATCCGCGCTACGAAGCCATGTTCTTGGACGAGGCGCGACTGATCGCGAACATCCACCACCCGAACGTGGCCGAGATTTTGGATCTGGGCAGCCACGATTCGCTCTTGTACCTCGTGCTGGAATGGATCGAGGGTGATTCACTGGCGTTGCTCGAGCGCTCGGCGGCGCGCAACAAGCGACCGATCCCGCTGCCCGTGGGTTTGCGCATCGTGGCGCGCATGTGCGCGGGCTTGAACGCGGCGCACGAATTGAGCGATCGCAACGGGCGCCCCTTGAACGTCGTCCATCGCGACGTATCGCCCCAGAACGTGTTGGTCAGTCTCACCGGTGAAGTGAAGCTCATCGACTTCGGCATCGCCAAGGCGCTCGATCAGCGCGGCCACGACACCAGCGCCGGCGTGCTCAAGGGCAAGATCGCGTTCATGTCACCCGAACAAGCGCACGGGCAACGTCTCGACGGCCGGGCAGACATCTGGTCGGCGGGTGTCGTGCTGTATCAGCTCTTGAGTGGTGAGTTGCCGTTTCGCGGCGAAAATCAGCTAGAAACGCTGCATTTGATCGCCGCGCGTCGGCGCGCCCCGGCGATCCCCGGTTTGCCGACGGTCTTGCAAAAGTTGCTCGATCGCATGCTCGAACCCGATCGCGACCAGCGTATCGGCAGCGCGGCGGAACTCGAAGCCGAGCTCGAACGCGTGGCGGCGCAATTCAGCCCCGTCACCACGCGCGACGTCGCGGCCGTCGTGCAGGAGCACTTGGGGCGACGCGTGGCTTCGCGTCGAGCGACGATCGATACGGCGTTGCAAGCCGCCGATGGCCGACAACGACTCGTTCAAGTCTTCAACGACGCCATCGAACAAGAGCGGACGGGCGATGCCAGCGTCACCGAAGCTTACGTGCGCGCGGTGCAGCAGTCTTCGTTCGACGAGGATTTGCGAGCGCCGCCGGCACCATCGCTCGCGCTTTTGTCGGGGTTCGAGACCACGACCTCGCCGCTCGCAGTCGCTCCCGAGCGCTACGAAGCCGACGACGTGATGACGCGCGTGGAAGCCGTGCCGACGCGGCCCCCTTCGCGGAGTCCGACCAAGTCGTCGCAAGCGCCTTCTTACTCGCCGACGCAATCGCCCACTGTGCGCCCGGAGCCGAGCCGGGCGCCGCACCCGGTTGCGGCGCTGCCCTTCGTGGCCCTGCTGGCTGCGCTGCTAGGCGTCGGGTTGGCCATTTTTTCGGTGTTTGTTGCGAGAAATCGCCTCGCCGTGGCGACCGCCACGCCGGGGCTCGCCGCGCCCGCCCGGACACTGACTGCGTCGACGACGAACCCGGCGCCGAGCGTGCTCCCGACTTTGGCTGCGTCGAGTCATGCGCCGCCCACTCCCGTCCCGGCGATCGCTGCCACCGATCTGCCGCTTGCTCCTCCGCTTGCGGGCAGCAGTGCGCACCCCCACAAAAATATCAAAGTGGTGAAGCCCGCGCCGAAACGTGACGTGTGGGATGCCTTCTCGGAGCATCGCTGATGCGAAGCTGGCGCCGCGAAGGCGCTTTGGCCCTGGCCTTGATGCTGGCCGCGTGCGCCGACATCGCCGGGATCGAAGCGGGCCACCTGCGGACGGAGGACACTCCTGCCGGTAGCAGTGGGCAGGCGTCGATTCCGAGCGCTGGAAGTTCAGCGGTCAGTGCCGGTGGATCGACGCTCGTGACCGCGGGCAGCTCAGGCAGTGGAACGAGCGCCGGCGGTAGTTCGAGTGGCGGCGAGGCTGGCGGTAGCGGCGGCGAAATCAGCATCGGATCGGGCGGATCGGTGACCAGCGGCGGTGCGGCGGGCAGCTCCGCCACGTGCCCGAGCGACATGATCCTCGCGAGCTCTTCGCAGGGGTACCCGTTTTGCATCGACGCGTTCGAGGTCACGAATGCCCAGTACCTCGACTTCATCAATCACTACAGCGCGGGCAGCACGATGCAAACCGCGGTCTGCGCGAACAACGCTTCTTTCGTGCCGGCGGACAATTGCCCGAGCGCGCTACACGACGTTCCGAGTCGCCAAGTGCCGGTGGTGTGCGTCGATTGGTGTGACGCGCGCGCCTATTGCACGAGCCGCAGCAAGCGACTCTGCGGACGCATCGGTGGTACCGAAAATCCGCCGAGCGATGGAGCGGATGCCGCGAAGAGTGAATGGTATGCGGCCTGCGTGGGCTCGGATGCGCGCACCACGAGTGGCAACGCTTGCAATGATTCGTCGTTCACCTCGGGCAACGCACACGCGCTAGCGGCCTCGGACATCCCGGATTGCGAAGGCGGAGTGAGCGGTCTGTTCGATATGAGCGGGAACGTGGCCGAGTGGGAAAATGCCTGCGATTCGAGCGATCCTGGCGCCTCTTGTACTTTTCGCGGCGGCTCGTACCAGGACGGGCCATTCGAGCTTCAATGCGGAGCGATGATCAGCTCGGCGCGTGATGCACAGCTGCGC
>Ga0207687_10002274_pt1 | contig 13067 bp, 13 predicted proteins | sample KBSM54metaG_FD_184399 | JGI IMG/M metagenome (GOLD analysis project Ga0207687, IMG submission 184399) | Miscanthus rhizosphere microbial communities from Kellogg Biological Station, Michigan, USA - KBS M5-4 metaG (SPAdes) (version 2) | ecosystem: Host-associated > Plants > Roots > Rhizosphere >...
GCGGGACCCCGGTCCTGCGCCGTCCGCAGATCAACCTCTTCTTCGGCGGCACCCAGGCGGTCGCCCGCGAGCGCGACGGCGGCGGGCTGAGCGGCGGTGGCGACCCCCGCCGTGGCGGTAGCGTGGCGTACGCATGATCGATTTCGAGGCCGAGGGACTGCTCGACGGGCTGAAAGGCGACGCCCGCAGCGACCGGCTGGCGTTGCTCGAACAGCTGGCCTCGGAAGGGGTGACGCTGGAAGAGCTGCGCGATGCGGTCGCCGCCGGGCGGCTGACCCTGCTGCCGGTCGAGCGCAGCATCGCCGGCGACGGGCCGCGCTACTCACCGCGCGAAATCGCCGAGCTCGCCGGCGCCGATCTCGACCTCCTGCAGCGCGCCTCAGCCGCGCTCGGCCTGCCCTACCCGGACCCGGATGAGCGCATCCTCACCGACGCCGACCTGGAGGCGGCGCGGCGGACCAAGGCCTTCTACGACGCCGGCCTGCCCGAGGAGGGCATCCTGCAGGTGGCGCGGACGATCGGCATGGCGACGGCACGGATCGCCGAGGGCAATCGCGAGCTGATGATCCGCACCCTGATGCAGCCGGGCGACACCGAGCGCGACCTGGCCCTGCGCTTCGCCGACGCGGCCGAGAACATGCTGCCGGCCTTCGAACCCACCCTGCTCTATGCGCTGCGGGCGCACACGCTCGAGCAGATCCGGCGTGACGTGATCGGCGCTGCCGATCTCGCCTCGGGCGAGATCCGCGGCTCGGTCGACCGCGCGGTCTGCTTCGCCGACCTGGTCGAGTTCACCCGCCTCGGTGAGGAGATCGCACCGGAGGAGCTCGGCTCCGTGGTCGGGCGCTTCGAGGAAATGGCGGCGATCGTCGCCGAGCCTCCGGTGCGGCTGGTGAAGACGATCGGCGACGCGGCGATGCTCGTCTCGAACGAGGTAGCGCCCCTGCTGGAGGCGGCACTCGAGCTGATCGAGGTCGCGGAGGGAGAGGGGGAGGAGTTCCCCTTCCTGCGCGCCGGGCTCGCCGTCGGCCCGACCCTCGCTCAGTCGGGCGACTACTACGGCCGCGCCGTCAACCTCGCCAGCCGTCTCACCGCCGTCGCTCGCCCGGGCAGCGTGCTGGTCGACGCTGCGGCCAAGGAAGCCGCCGGCGATGACTTCTTCTACTCGTTTGCCGGCGAGCGAAAACTGAAGGGCATCGACAGCGGCGTCAAGCTCTACCGCGCCCGGCGCGAGGCGAAGAAACGCTAGGCCGGCTTACGCGCGGAGACGAGCAGGTTGTAGAAAAGCTCGGCCGGCAGGTGCGGCTCGAGCAGGCGGCTGTCGACCTTCTGCAGAGCCATGTAGCTGCGGAAAGCGAAGCGGCGCCAGCCCCAGGAGATCGATTCGGGCTCGGCGCTCGACTCGACCGTGCGTAGGCCCCAGCCCCAGGCGTTGGCGAGCAGCTCCTCGCCGCCGACGTGGCGGTCCTCGAAGCCGGTCTGCTTCAGCAATTGGCGCAAGTCGGCGGGGGCGAAGGCGTGGACGTCGACCTCGCCCTCGAGCGCGTGGCCGTCCGACTGTTCGGCCTCGGCGATCGCTCGCGGCTGCGCTTTCACGGCGCGCCGCCAGGCCGGCGCGACGAGCAGGCCGGCGCGCTTGGGCAGCGCCGCGAGGCGATCGCCGTAACGCGAGGGCTCGCCGGCGAAGGCGATCGCGCCACCGGGGCGCAGCACGCGGCGAAATTCGGCGAAGGCCTCGTCGAGATCGGGGATGTGGTGGAGGACGGCGTGGCCGAAGACGAGGTCGAAGCTCTCGTCCTCAAAGGGCAGCACCTCGGCCTCGGTTTGGACCGTTTCGACCTCGAGCCCGAGTTCGCCGGCGGTACTGGCCAGGCGCTCCAGCATGCCCGGCGAGATGTCGGTCGCGGTGAGGCTCTCGATCGCGCCGAGCTGAAGCAGGTTGAGCGAGAAGTAGCCGGTGCCGGAGCCGATCTCCAGGCCGCGCCCGAAGCTTGCGCCGTCGCGGCCGCCCAGTGCCTTGACCAGCTTCTGGCGCACCTGCTCCTGGCCGGTGGCGCCGAAGTCGATGCCCCACTTGGCGTCGTATTCGTGGGCGGCGGCGTCGTGGTAGCGGGTGTTGACGTCCTTGATGTGCTCGTGTGTGGCGGTGGGGGAGGCTGGCATGGCGCGGAACTCTATGGGGATCGGCGTAACGCACGGTGCCTTGGTCGCTCAATAGCGTCCCCCGAGCATGGCTCGCGAATACCTCCAGGAAAACCAGCCCGAGGGGGTGCCGCCGCTGCCGCTGACCGGCGAGCGCACCCTGCCCGACGTGCCCGAGGAGAACTACTGGTACCGCCGCCACCTGGTCGTCTACGAGTGGATCGCGGCGCGGGTCGGCGGCAAGCGCGTCGTCGACATGGCCTGCGGCGAGGGCTACGGCTCTAACGTGCTCGCTGGGAGCGCGGCGAGTGTCGTCGGTGTCGACGCCAACCCCGAGGCCCACGAGCATGCCCGTCTGCGCTACGTGCGCCCCAACCTGCGTTTCGCGCGCGACCTGGTCGAGAGCTTCGCCGAGCCCTGCGACGCGATCGTCTTCTTGCAGACGATCGAGCACGTCCAGGACGCCGGCGCGATCCTCGAGCACTTCCGCTCGATGCTCAAGCCCGGCGGCGCCGCCTACGTCTCCACGCCCAACCTGCTCACCCTCGCTCCCCCCGGAGCGGAGAAGTCCGACAACCCGTGGCACGTGCATGAGTACCGCGCCGCCGAGTTTCGCCAGCTTTGTGAGGGGCACTTTCCGAGGGTCGAGCTCTACGGCCTCTTCCACGCCCGCAAGCTGCGGGTCCACGAGCTGGCGCTGAGGCTCGGTTGGGACCGTGTACACAAGGCGCTGGGCCTGAGCAAGCCCTTCTACGACCGCTTCACGCCCGCGATCGACAGTTCCGACTTCGCCCTCAGGCAGGGCGACCTCGACCGCGCGCTCGACTTCATCGCTGTCTGCCATGGCCCCTAGGGAGAGCGCCGGCGACCTCGCCATCGTCCTGCACTCCCACATGCCCTACGTCGAGGGCTTTGGGACCTACCCGTTCGGCGAGGAGTGGCTGTTCGACGCGGTGATCCGCTCCTACCTGCCGGTTTTGGAGGTGGCAGAGCGGTTGACGATGACGATCACTCCGGTTCTCGCCGATCAGCTCGAGGATGGGGGCGTGAAGGAGCGGCTTCGCCGTTTCCTGACTAACTGGCGGATCGACGCGGCGGCGCTCGACGTCGACCAGGTCGACGCCGAATGCCGCGACGCCTGCATCGCCGAGCACGAGCGCTACAGCCACGCCCTGGAGCTCCTCGATGCCGACGGGGGGGACCCGCTGCGCCCCTTCCAGCGAGCGGCTGCGGAGGGGCGGATCGCGCTCGCCGCCTCGGCGGCGACGCACGCCGTGCTGCCACTGCTCGCCACTCGCCAAGGCTTGCGCCTGCAGCTCGAGACCGGGATCCGCTCGCACCGGCGCCGCTTCGGCTGGGACGGGGGCTTCTGGCTGCCCGAGTGCGCCTATGCGCCGGGCCTCGAGTGGCGCCTGGCCGAGGAGGGCGTGAGCTGGTTCTGCGTCGACCAGAGCCGCCACCGAGAGCCGCTGGACGCGCTGGCGCCGGTCGCCACCGAGGCCGGCCCGGTGGCGCTGCCGATCGATTGGGAGGCGATCCAGTGGCTCTGGTCGCTGAGTGGCTACCCCTCCGATCCGGCCCACGCCCAGTTCGCCGGCGAGTCACTGCGCGGCGTGCGGATCTGGAAGGTCGGCGGCGGCGGTTACGAACCGGAGGCGGCCGCGGCTGCGGCGCGCCGGCAGGCCGGCGAGTTCCTCGCCGCCACCGCGGCGCGGCTGCGCGAGTACAGCGCCACTCGCAAACGCCGCGGCCTGCTCGTCTTCGCGATCGACACCGAGCTGCTCGGCCACTGGTGGTCGGAGGGCGCGATCTGGCTGCGCGAGGTGCTAGCCGGGGCCGACTCCGCCGGTGTGCGCCTGCTCACGGTGCCCGAGGCGCTGGCCGAGCACGAGCCGGTCGATCAGCCTCTCCACGCCTCGACCTGGGGTGAGGAGAAGGACCTGCGCACCTGGGACTCGCCGGCGGTCGCCGACCTCGCTTGGGGCGCCCGGCGGCTCGAGCTGCGCGTTCTGCGGGCGCTCTCGCGCGAGCTGCGCGGCGACGCCGCCAAGCGCGCTGCCCGCGAGCTGCTCGCCGTCCAGTCGAGCGACTGGGCCTTCCTCGATCAGCGCCGCCAGGCCGGCGACTATGCCTACCAGCGAGCCATTTCCCACTCCGAAGCTGCCCTGGAGGCCATAGACTCTCCGGCCATCGCCGACCCGCGCACGCGCGCACTAGCCCCTGACCTGACTCTTTCGTCGCTGCTCGCACCGTGACTCGCGTCCTCATCCTCTCCTGGGAGTACCCGCCGCTGATCGAGGGTGGCCTCGCCCGCCACGTCCGCAAGCTCTCCGAGGCGCTCGTCGACCGCGAGGTCGAGGTCCACGTGCTGACCCGTGGCGGCGAGGAGTCGCCGGCGGAAGAGCGGCGCGGGGGAGTGACGATCCACCGCATCCGCGAGCCGAAGCGCCCGACCGACCTCGGCGAGTTCGTCGCCTGGGTCGAGCGGATGAACTCCGACATGCTCGCCGCCGGGGTCGAGCTCGGCGATCGCTACAGCTTCGATCTGGTCCACGGCCACGACTGGCTCGTCGCCAACGCCTGCGACCACCTGGCCAAACGCTTCGACGCGCCGCTGGTGACGACGATCCACGCCACCGAGCACGGCCGCCACCAGGGCTGGGTCGACAAGCACCCGCAGACCTACATCCACGGGGTCGAGCGCTGGATCACCAACCGCTCCGACCGGGTGATCGCCTGCTCGCATTACATGCGCGAGCAGATCGCCGACATCTTCGGCGTCGAGGAGGGCCGCGTCTCGGTCATCCCCAACGGGATCGACCCCGACGACCTGCAGCCGCAGGACCCCGAGGAGCTGACCCGCTTGCGCGCTGAGTTCGCCGAGCCCGAGGAGAAGCTGGTCCTGCTGATCGGTCGCCTCGTCTACGAGAAGGGCTTCCAGCTCGCGCTCGAGGCGATGCCGCGCCTGATCGAGGAGGTGCCCGGCACACGCTTCCTGATCGCCGGCTCGGGCACCCACGAGGCCGAGCTGCACAAGCAGGCCGAGGAGCTCGGCCTGATGGAGCACGGCACCTTTCTTGGCTGGATCGGTGACGACGTGCTGCACTCGCTCTACCGGATCGCCGACCTCACCGTGGTCCCCTCGATCTACGAGCCGTTCGGCCTGGTCGCACTGGAGGCGATGGCCTCGGGCTGCCCCTGCATCGTCGCCGATACCGGCGGCCTGCGCGAGGTCGTCCCGCATGAGGAGGCCGGCCTGCGCTTCCGGGCCCACGATCCCGAAGCGCTGGCCGAGATGGCGATCCGCGTCCTCTCCGACGACGAGCTGGGACGCAATCTCGTCGCCGAAGCCTACGAGCACCTGCGCCGCTTCGACTGGGGCGACGTCGCCGAGCGCACGGCCGCCGTCTACGCCGACCTGGTCGGCGAGACGACTCGCGCTTAGGCGCCCCAGCCCCGCTTGCTCGCGTCGCGGGGTTTGAACTTGCCGAGCCTGGTGCCGCCTGGCTCCCAGTCCATGCCGACGAGCAACTCGTCGGCGGACACTTCAAGCGAGCCGATCAGCTTCACAAGCGTGTCGACGCGGGCGACGCGCAGGCCGCGCTCGAGCTGGCTGATCTCGGTGCGGTGCAGAGAGGCGCGGACGCTGAGCTCCTCCTGTGAGAGGCCTGCTTGCTTGCGACAGCGGCTGAGGTTTTCTCCGAAGAGTGCAGCGATATCCATGGAAACGTATTGTCTTCCAGGGAGCGAATGTCACCGTCCGCGCCGGAGGCTGTATCGCTGCAGGCCAGTCCACAGTTGCTATGGCGGTGAAATCTAACAGATGTCAGACAACAAGCTTCATTCCGACTGGCTCGGCGGCTGCAGGGTCGTCCACGCACCCGGGTCGGGCTCGACTGAGTCGGGCCAGCGCAGCTTTTCGGGCGCGTCGCGCATGCGGATGATGCGGGCGGGGATGCCGGCGACGACTGCGTTGGCGGGGACGTCCTTGGTCACGACCGAGTTGGTGCCGACGATCGAGTTGTCGCCGACGCTGACGCCGCGCAGGACGCAGGCCCCATAGCCGATCCAGACGTTGGAGCCGACGATGACGTCGCGCTTGTAGATGCCCTGCAGCCGGATCGGCCGCTCGACTTCGACCACGCCGTGGTCGAAGTCGATGAACATCGCCCGGTCGGCGATCACGCACTGCCGGCCGATCCGCACGTGCTGGTAAGCGGAGATCGTGCACTCCTGTCCGATCACGGTCTTGTCGCCGATCTCGACCCGGCCCTCGTGGCAGCGGACCTTGGTTTTGTCGCCGATCCAGACGAAGCGGCCAAAGTCGACCCGGCCCTTGGCGCCGATCTCCAGTTCCAGGCCGCGGCCGAAGAAGACGAGCCCGTTGGTGCGCCAGCGCCGCCCCGCCGCGGTGAACAAGCGCCGCCGCAGGTAGCGGCCGAGCAGCTGCCCGTATCTACGGTTCAGCATTCCGTTGCGGGAGAGGAAGCGGATCGTCGGAATCACGGCGGCGGGAACTCTAGACTCACCGATCCGTGACCGACGTCGCCAAGACAGCCCCGCTCGCCGAGCGCCTCGTCGCCGGCGACAAGCGCGCCCTGGCGCGGGCGATCACGCTGATCGAGTCGGACGACCCGGCCGGCTGGGAGCTCGTGCGCGAGGTCTACCCGCGCACCGGCAAGGCCCGCATCGTCGGCTTCACCGGCCCTCCCGGGGTCGGCAAGAGCACTCTGATTGGGGCGCTCACGGCGGAGCTGCGCAAGTCCGAGCGCCAGGTCGCGGTGCTCTCTATCGACCCCTCCAGTCCCTTTACCCAGGGCGCCCTACTCGGCGACCGCATCCGCCTCTCCGACCACTTCCTCGACCCCGGCGTCTTCATCCGCTCGATGGCCTCGCGCGGCGCCCTCGGCGGGCTCTCCGAGGCGGCGCTGCAGGTGGCGTTGGCGATGGACGCGGCCGGCAAGGACGACGTTCTGATCGAGACGGTCGGGGTCGGCCAGGCCGAGATCGACATCGTCGACCACGCCGACACGATCGTGCTCGCCCTGATGCCCGGCTCGGGCGACTCGATCCAGGCGCTGAAGGCCGGCGTGATGGAGATCCCAGACGTGATCGTCGTCAACAAGGCCGACCACCCGATGACCGACACGATGGTGCGCGAGGTGCGCGGCGTGCTTGCGCTCTCGCACGACCCGGAAGGCTGGAACGTGCCGATCCTGCGCACCGAGGCCGCCCGCGGCGAGGGCGTGGCCGAGCTGGCCCAGGCGATTGACGAGCACCGCGCCCACATCGAGGCCGCCGGCACCCTGGGGGAGCGTCGGGCTCGCAACCTTCGCAGCGAGGTGCTCGGCATCGCCACCTCGCGGATGCGCCGCCGTATGGAGGCGATCGCCGCCGAAGATCCTCAGACGGCAGAGCTACTCGAGCGAGTCGTCCGCCGCGAGCTCGACCCGGCCAGCGCCGCCGCCGAGCTGCTCGAGAGGCAGGCCGATGACTGAGGAGCCAGCCGCGCCGCCCTCCCTGGAGGAGGCGCAGGCCTGGATCGGCAACGGTGTCGACGACCTCGGCGGGGCAAGCGTCGGCCAGGCCCACGGCCTCTTCGTCGATGCCGAAAGCGGCGCTCCCACCTGGCTGATCGTCAAGCAGGGCCGCGTCAAACCGACCCTGGTCGCGGCACCGCTCCGCGATTGCGCCGCCGCAGCAGGCCGGGTCTGGATCGCCCACGATCGCGACGTGATCCGCCGTGCCCCCGTCGTCGACCCAACCCGACCGCTCCTACGCGAGCACGAGCTAACGATCTCCGCTCACTACGGCATTGGCGAGACGGTTGGCCGCGCCGCCGAAGTGGCCGGCCGGGACGAGGGCGCCGCTACCTCGCAGCCTGGCTAGCAGCCGAGCTGGCGGGCGATCACCATCTGCTGCACCTCGTCGGTGCCCTCGCCGATGGTGAGGATCTTGGCGTCGCGGTAGAAGCGGCAAACCGGATACTCCTCGATGAAGCCGTAGCCACCGTGGATCTGCACCGCCTCCTCGGTCGCCCGCACGGCCAGGCGGCCGGTGATCAGCTTCGCCTGCGCGGCGGTGAGGGTGAATGACTTGCCGGCGTCCTTCTCCAGCGCGGCGCGCCAGGTGAGCAGGCGGGCGGCCTCGATCTGGGCCGAGAGGTCGGCGATCTTGGCCTGGATCGACTGGAACTTGGAGATCGCCTGGCCGAACGCCTGGCGCTCCTTGGCGTAGGCGATCGCCTCGTCGAGGGCGCCCTGGGCGAGCCCGACGCCCATCGCGGCGACGCCGATCCGGCCACCGTCGAGGATGTGGAGGAAGTTCTTGAAGCCCTCGCCGCGGCGGCCGAGCAGGCTGCTCTCCGGCAGGCGGCAGTCCTCGAAGCTGAGCGGCCGCGTATCGGATGCGTTCCAGCCCATCTTGCGGTAGGGCTCCCCGGCCTCGTAACCGGGCGTGCCGTTGGGCACGATCAGGTTGGAGATTTCCTTGCGGCCATTGGCCTCACCGGTGACCGCGGTGATCGAGACACAGCCCGAGATGTCCGTTCCCGAGTTGGTGATGAACTGCTTAGCGCCGTTGACGACCCACTCGCCGTCCTCGAGCTTGGCCGTGGTCCGCACGTTGCCGGCATCGGACCCGGCTTCCGGCTCGGTCAGCCCGAAGGAGGCGAGCTTTTCGCCAGTGCAGAGCTTGGGCAGCCACTCCGACTTCTGCTCGCCGCTCCCCCAAAGGTAGATCGGCATCGTCCCCAGCGAGGTATGCGCGGCCATCGTGATGCAGACCGACGAGTCGATCCGCGCCAACTCTTCCACCGCCAGCACGTAGGACAGCGTGTCCGCGCCGCCCCCGCCGTACTCCAGCGGGAACGGAATCCCCATCAACCCGAGCCCGCCGAGCTTCTCGACGATCTCGTAAGGGAACGACTTGGTGCGGTCGAGCTCCTCTGCCACGGGCTTGACCTCGGCCAGCGCAAACTCCCGCACTGTGTCTCGCAGCAGCTTCTGCTCGTCAGTGAGATCGAAGTTCATAGCCCGGGCAGCCTATTCGGCTCGTGGGGAGGGTTGGGGTGTCCCTCCCGCGCAGCGGCGTCCTCTTTTTCGCCCCGCAGACATCCTCGGACGGCCGGGCAGTCCACAGGCGAAAAACCCAGCAAGCGGGAGGGACACCCCAACCCTCCCCGCCACCCCTATAGCTGCAGTGACTTCACCTGCAGCAACTCCTCAATGGCGTAGCGCCCGTTCTCGCGCCCGTGCCCCGACTGCTTGTAGCCGCCGAACGGCGCCAGCGGGTTGAAGGCGCCGCCGTTGATCTCGATCTGGCCTGTCCTGATGCGCTTCGCAACGCCGATCGCACGGTCCTGATCGGCGGACCAGACGCCGCCGGCGAGGCCGTAGTCGGTGTCGTTGGCGATCCGCACCGCGTCGTCCTCGCCGTCGTAGGGCTGGATCGCCAGCACCGGGCCGAAGATCTCCTCCTGGGCGATCGTCATCTCCGGCGTCACCTCGGAGAAGACAGTGGGGCGGACGAAGAAGCCCTTGTCGAGGCCCTCGGGCGCTGCCGCGCCGCCGGTGAGCAGCTTCGCTCCCTCCGCCTCGCCCTTCTCGATGTAGCCGCGCACGCGCTCGCGCTGGGTCTCGGAGACCAGCGGGCCGAGCCGCGTCCCGTCCTCGAACGGGTCGCCCGGCGTGAAGCTCTCCGCCGCCTGGGTGGCGATCTGCTCGGCTTCCGCCAGCTTCTCGCGCGGCACCAGCATCCGGGTCAGGGCGCTGCAGGTCTGGCCCGAGTTGAGGTAGCACTTGCCGACTCCGTCGGGCACGGCCTTGCTCAGGTCGGCGTCGTCGAGGATCACGTTGGGCGACTTGCCGCCGAGCTCCATCGCGACCGGCTTCACCGTCGCCGAGGCGAGCTCGGAGACGCGGCGGCCGGCGCGGGTCGATCCGGTGAAGGAGACCATGTCGACGCCGGGGTGGCCGGCGATCGCCTCGCCGACGACGGGCCCGGTGCCGGTGACCAGGTTGAAGACGCCGGCGGGTAGGCCGGCGGCCTCGATCACCTCGGCGAGGATGAAGGCGTTGAGCGGCACGATCTCGCTCGGCTTCAGCACCACGGTGCAGCCGGCGGCGAGGGCGGGGGCGACCTTGCAGGCGATCTGGTTCAGCGGGTAGTTCCAGGGCGTGATCGCGCCGAGCACGCCGACCGGCTCGCGCAGCACCCGCGAGTTGCCGATCTCCTCCTCCCAGCGAATTTCCTCCATCAGCTTCGGCATCGCCCCGAACTGGGCGATCGGCAGTCCGGCCTGGATCATCTTGCTCAGTGTCAGCGGCATGCCGAGCTCCTGCGAGATCGTCGCCGCGATCTCATCCATGCGCTCAGCGAGGCCGGCGGAGATCGCGCTCATGTAGCCGGCGCGCTCCTCGCGCGAGGTCTGCGACCAGGACTCGAAGGCATCGCGCGCCGCGGCTACGGCCCGATCGGCATCCGCCGCGGTGCAGCTCGGGATCGACCCCATCGCCTCCTCGGTCGTCGAGTTGACCACCTCGAGGGTCTCGCTCGCCTCTGGCTCGACCCACTCGCCGCCGATGAAGATCTTGTCCTTCGCCTGAACCTCAGCCGCCGTCGCCATTACGCCCTCCTCGCTAGTTCCAGTGGCTCCATCATGCCGGGTCCGGGAATGGCCCGTGCATCGCGCGCGTGCAACTCCTTGCCGCAGCTCTCGCAGATGCCGCGGTCGCTGACCGCGCCGCCGCACTCCTTGTGGACGATCAGCAGCGGCGGGCCCTCCGGGCTGGGCGAGTAGCGGTCGCCCCAGCTGAGCAGGGCGATCAGGGCCGGCCAGAGGTCGAGCCCCTTCTCGGTGAGGAAGTACTCGTAGCGCTCCGGGTTGGATTGGTAAGCCCTGCGTTCGAGAATGTCCTCCTCGATCAAGCGTTGCAGGCGCGCGGAGAGCACGTTGCGGGCGACGCCAAGGGCCTTCTGGAGCTGGTCGAAGCGCCGGTGGCCGTTCATCACGTCGCGCACGATCAGCAGTGACCAGCGCTCGCCGACGATTTCCAGCGAACGAGCGATCGAGCAAACCTGCCCCGGATAGTCGCTACGCAGCACAGAGTGATCTTGGCACACAGGGTTGCATCAAGCAACCCACTCGGTTAGGGTCCGTACCAAGCGAGTTGCTTCAAGCAACCCATCGCTGACTTTGTCGTTTGGTGTCCATATGGCCCCTAAAGGTCGAAGTCAGCGTGCCAAGTGGCGAGAAATGGAGGCAGTGCCATGAGGTTGATCCCCAGACATAGGCATCACCATCGCTCGAAGGCGCCGCGGATCTCGATCAGCCAGGCGGAGATCACGGCCGACTTGGTTTACCCGGCGAGCCCGCGGTCGGCGCGCGAGCGTGGCCACGGTGACTCGCGCAGGGAGGGCCGTTGAGCGGCGACGGCGTCGTCACGGCGCCGGAAGGGACCGCCCAGGACGTGGCCGAGACATTTGCCAAGGCCAATCCGGAGAGCGCTCGCAGTCGCACCCTGGTCTGGCAGGACCCGGTGCCGACTGCCGCCGCCGGGGCGACGATGACCGGGATGGAGTACATGACGGCGGTCGTCACGGGCGAGATGCCGCCGCCTCCGATCGCGGTGACGATGCGGCTGCGCCCGGTCGAGCTGGAGGAGGGGAGGGTCGTCTTCGAGGGCGAACCCGGCGAGGAGCACTACAACCCGATCGGCGTCGTCCACGGTGGCTACGCAGTGACCCTGCTCGACTCGGCCCTGGGCTGCGCGGTCCACACGACTCTGCCCGCGGGCGTCGGTTACACCTCGCTTGGCCTTGAGGCCAAGTACGTGCGCCCGATCACCCGCGACACCGGCCGCGTCCTCTGCGAGGCCAACGTCCTCTACCGCGGCCGCCGCCAGGCGACGGTCGAGGCCAACCTGACCGCCGCAAACAGCGGCAAGCTGCTCGCGCACGGCATCGCCACCTGCATGATCCTTTCCTAGTTCAGGTGCAACGTTTTATCCCCCCACGGCGGGGACAACGCGTTGCGCCTAGCTGGACAGGGACCGAGCGAGGCCGGTGAGCAAACGGACGCCGTAGCCGCTGGCGTCATTGCCGGTGTAGGGGCGCCCGACGTCCCAGGCGGTCCCGGCGATGTCGAGGTGAGCCCAGGGGGTGTCGCCGACGAATTCCTCGAGGAAGCCGGCGGCGGAGAGGGTGCCGGCCTTGCGCTTGGCCGCCGCGTTGGTGAGGTCGGCGACCGTTCCCTTCATCAGCGCCGTGTACTCGGGGTGGAGGGGAAGTCGCCAGACCAACTCGCCGGTCTCCTTGCCGACCTGCTCAACCTCTGCCGCCAGGTCGTCGTCGTTGCTGATCACTGCGGCGTGGGTCGAGCCCAGCGCGATCATCACCGCGCCGGTCAGGGTGGCGATGTCGACGACCCGGTCGGCGCCCTGCTCGATCGCGTAGGCGAGAGCGTCGGCGAGGATCAGGCGGCCCTCGGCGTCGGTGTTGTTGATTTCGACCGTCTTGCCGCTGTACTGGGTGATCACGTCACCGGGCTTGATCGCGGTCCCGGAAGGCATGTTCTCGGTCGAGGGGACGACGGCGATCAGTTTCAGCCTTAGGCCCAGCTCGGCGATCGCGCCGACCGACTCCAGCACCGCGGCGGCGCCTGACATGTCCATCTTCATCTCGTGCATGCCCGCCGAGGGCTTCAGCGAGATGCCGCCGGTGTCGAAGGTAACGCCCTTGCCGACCAGGCCGAGTGTCTCGCCCGAGCCACCGCCGTCGTAGCGCAGCACGATCAGGCGCGGGTCCTCGGCACCGCCCTGGCTGACCGCGACCAGCCCGCCCATCTCCTTGGCGGCGATCTCCTCGCGGCCGAAGACCTCGACGCTGAGCGAGTCGTGGGCGGCGGCGATCTCCTCGGCGCGGTT
>Ga0207687_10002275_pt1 | contig 13067 bp, 12 predicted proteins | sample KBSM54metaG_FD_184399 | JGI IMG/M metagenome (GOLD analysis project Ga0207687, IMG submission 184399) | Miscanthus rhizosphere microbial communities from Kellogg Biological Station, Michigan, USA - KBS M5-4 metaG (SPAdes) (version 2) | ecosystem: Host-associated > Plants > Roots > Rhizosphere >...
TGTACGCCCCCGGCTTTGCCATCCTGCTCACGGCGCTGGCGTTCAACGCGCTCGGCGAGTCGATGCGCGTTGCGCTCGATCCGACAATGAAGCGGCGCTAGGCGCGAAGCGTCGTCGAGCGCAGTCCGCGACGCTTCGCGAAATCAAAAAAGGAAGCGTCGTCGAGCGCAGTCCGCGACGCTTTGCGAAAAGACAATCTTATTCTGCGGCGGTGGCGGAACGCTGGCGCTGGTAGCGGTTCGCCGGCACCGGCAGCCCGAGATTTTCGCGCAGGGTCTTGCCCTCGTACGCGGTGCGGAACAGGCCGCGGCGCTGCAGTTCCGGGATCACGAGATCCACGAAATCCTCGAGCCCCTTCGGGAAGGTCAGCGGCAGCACGTTGAAGCCGTCGCACGCGCCGCCCGCGAACCAGCTCTCGAGCGCATCCGCGATCTCGGTCGGCGAACCGCATACGGTGCGGTGCGCACGCTGCCCGATCACGCGTTTCATGAGCTGGCGGATCGTGAGGTTCTCGCGCCGCGCCAGATCCACCATCACCTTCAGCCGCCCGCGCTCGGCGTCGGCGTAGTTCGGTTCCGGCACCGGCCCGTCGATCGGAAACTTCGACATATCCATGCCGAAGTAGCTCGACATCTGCTTGATGCCGAAGTCGGGATGAATGAGCGATTGCAGCTTCTCGTATTTGTCTTCGGCTTCCGCCTTGGTGCGGCCGACGACGGTCATCACGCCCGGCAGCACCTTCACGTCGTCGGGCGAGCGACCGTAGGCGGCGGCGCGGCGCTTGATGTCGTTGTAGAAGGCGCGGCCCTGCTCAAGGTCCTGCTGCACCGTGAAGATGACTTCGGCGGTCTCTGCCGCGAGGTCGCGGCCATCGTCGGACTGGCCGGCCTGCACGATCACCGGGCGGCCTTGCGGCGTGCGCTGCATCATCAGCGGACCACGCACCGAGAAGTGCTTTCCCTTGTGATTGAGGAAATGCAGCTTGGCCGGATCGAAATAGAGGCCGGCGTCCTTGTCCGCAACCAGCGCATTTTCTTCCCACGAGTCCCACAACCCGAGCACGACCTGCGCGAATTCCTTGGCGCGGGCATAGCGGTCGGCGTGGGAGGTGTGGACGTCTTTGCCGAAGTTGTAGGCCTCGGCAGCGGCTAGTGACGTGACGAGGTTCCACCCGGCGCGGCCGCCGCTGATGTGGTCGAGCGAGGCGAAGAAGCGCGCGATCGTGAACGGCTCGTAGTAGGTCGTCGTCATGGTGGCGACGAGGCCGATGTGCTCCGTCACGGCCGATAGCGCGCCGAGCAGGGTGAGGGGCTCGAGCCGCGTTGCCGCGGTCTGCCGGCTCCAGGCCTCGACGTCATCGGAGCCGAAGGTCGCGTTGGTGTCGGCGGTGAACAGCAGGTCGAACTTGCCGCGCTCGGCCGTGCGCGCGATGTCCATGTAGTGCTTGATGCTGAGCTTGGCGTAGGGATCGACGTCGGGGTCGCGCCAGGCGGCGACATGATGCCCGATGCCCTCGAAGAACAGGCCAAGCTTCATCTGTCGCGGGGCAGTGGTCATGAGTCGATATTAGCGCGACCCGCCGCAAGATGCCATTTGCAGCGCATGCATGGCTCGGGTTCGCCCGTCAGGGGCCGCCGAATGCCGCATCGATCGGGACGCGGTAGCCGTTCGCCAATCGGTTGGTCTCATTGGCCATGCCGACCACCGCCATAAGCTCGCCGAACATGGCTTCGGTCATCCCGGCCTTGCGCGAGGCCGCGCCATGGCTCGCAATGCAGTAGCCACAGCCGTTGGTAACGCTCACCGCGAGGTAGATCATTTCCTTGGTGAGCACATCGAGCGCGCCCGGCGCCATGATCTGCTTCACGCTTTCCCAGGTGCGTTTCAGGCCCGCGGGATCGTGCGCGAGGTACTTCCAGAAATTGTTCACGTCGGGGACGTTGCGCGTCTTCTTGATGTCGTCGAACACCGCGCGCACCTCGGCCGAGGCCTCGGCGTAATCGATGGGCTTCAGTGACATTGGAAACTCCCTCTCAAGGCGAAGGGAGTTTATTCCACCTTAGGGGCCTTGTCGGGTGCACAGCGCCTTAAAACGCGCGCGCGGCGCTGAAAGGTGGCTCACTTCGAAGTCGTGGCTCACACCAGCGTAGCCGATGGTGAAAGTCTGTTTGGCAGAATTCAGGGTTTCCATGAACACGCTGGCGTTCTCGTCCGCCCTGCCTTCGAAGCGTGTCGCAATGGCGACGAAGTTTTCGAACACGATCAGATCAAGCTTCCGCACCGCACCGTCGTCCGGCCGGATGGTGACGACTTGAGACCGTTGCAGCTTGTCAGTGGCGCCGATCATGGCAACGGCGACCGTGAACTGGCCGCGCTTCTCGCACTGGAGCCAGAATTGGCCGGCGTTGTCGGTCGCCTGCACCACCATGAAATAGACGTCGGCGGAGCTCGAGTGGCGGATATCACCGTTGGAGAAGGCTTCGATGCGGCGCGTGTCGGGGAGTCCGATCGGCACGCCCGATTGCTGCGCCAAAGCGCTGGCTGCAAGGGCGGCAAATCCGATCGTGAGAATGATCCGTCGAACCATGCCCGCTCCCTGGTCCCCTTTGATGACGCACCAGACGGCTAAATGTTCCGTCGCATAATACCGAGGATATCGCGCGCCTCGGCTGACGTCGCAGGTTCGTGGCCGAGCGAACGCATGATCGACACCGCTTTTTCGACCAACGCGGCGTTGTGCGGTGCTTTGACGCCCTTCTCCAGGTAGTAGTTGTCTTCCAGACCAATGCGGACGTGTCCCCCGAGCAGCAACGCTTGCGCCAGCATCGGGTAGGCGTGCGGGCCGATGCCGAAAGCCGCCCAGATCGAGCCCTCCGGCAACAGGTCGCGCAGATAGATCATCGTCTCCGGCGTCGCGGCGGATCCATAGTTCACGCCCATCACGAGCTGCCAGAAGAACGGCGCGCTGATTGCGCCTTCCGCGACCATTGCCTTGGCAAGGTTGATATCGCCGGAGTCGAAGATTTCGAACTCGGGAATGACACCGGCCGCGCGCGCAGTGTTGGCGATCTCGGTGATATGCGCCGGTGAGTTGATGAAGGCGCGGGTGCGAAACCACATCGTGCAGAAATCGAGGCTGCAGACGTCGGGCTTGAGCGCCTTGATATGACGCGCCCGCACTTCGGGAGTTTCGTACTCGGTGCCGGGGCCGGCGACTTTCGGGTCGTCCTTGCCGGGGACGAACTGTGCGCCCGTTCCCGTCGTGAGGTTGATGACAATGTCGCTGCCGCTGTCGCGGATGCGCTCGACCACTTCGCGGTAGAGATCGAGCTCCATGCTCGAGCGGCTGGTCTTCGGGTCGCGCACGTGGATGTGCGCGATGGCCGCGCCCGCCTTGCCGGCGTCGATCGCTTGCTGCGCGATGTCCTTCGGCGTCACCGGGACGGCCGGATTGTTCTGGATCGGCGCTCCGCCGGTCAGCGCGCAGGTGAGGATGCGTGTCGCCATGGCTGTTGCTAGCCGGCCACCGCGCGCGTGGACTTGCCCGACGACGCCAGCGCCGCATTGACGCGCGGCATCACTTCGGTCGCCATCAACTCCATCGAGCGCTTGGTCAACGCCGGATCGACCCAGTCCATGCCGGCATAGACGAGCTCGCCGAACGGGCCGACTTCGTCGTGGAACGCGAGCAGTTCGTCGACAACCTTGTTGACCGACCCGAACGTAAGCAGCCGGTCGAGCACAAAGTCCTCGGTGATCTCGGCCTCGTCCTGCTGCTCGTGCTCCTTGAACACGTACATCCGTCTGGCCACGCGGAATTTTCGCATCAGGTTGAAATAGTAGAAGCGGTACGGGCTCGCCTGGCTCTCTCGCGCGTAGCGATGGGCGGTCTTGTCGTCGTCGGCGACGAAGATCGTGCGCGCCACCCGCCAGTTGTTGCGGTCGGCTTTTTCCGGACCCTTTTCGCAGCCCTTCACATAGGCTTCCCAGTGCGTGCGCACCCAGCGCGGCAGCAGGAAGTTGGCGGAGAGGGGGTGCAAACCCTTCTCGCCATACCACGTCGCGCTCGATGAACTCGGCGCCACCACGGTGCCAACCAGTTCGGGGAAAGGCTTCTGGTAGGGCTTTGCCACCATGCCGAGGCCGAACTCGCGCCGGCCCATCTTGGCGCTGGAAATCTTGAAGCGGTTGTCGGGCTGATCGAAGTTGTAGGGCGGGTCACGCGTCCACAGGGCGAGGATCGCGTCGAGCGCTTCATGGAAAATGCGGCTGCGATCTTCGCCGAGCGTGCCGAGCAGCTCGGCGTCGGCGGGTAGCGCCCCCGCGCTCATGCCGAGAATGAACCGTCCTTCCGACAGGTGGTCGAACATCGCCGCGTGCGCCGCGATCAACACGGGGTGCGTCTGCGACAGGTTGGCCGTGCCGGTGCCGAGCTTGATCGTCTTGGTTTCGTGAATCAGCGTCGCGAGAAACTGGAAACTGTTGGTGACGTTCTCGATCTCGTCGGCAATGTGCTCGCCACAGAACGCGTCGTAGAATCCGAGCTTGTCGGCGAGGATGAACGACTGCCGGTCTTCCTTGAGCGTTTCTACCCAATTCCGATGCGGCGGATGCATCGGCATCGTGAAAAAACCGAGTCGCATGGGTGTTCCTGCTTTTCCTTCTTTCGCCAACACCTCCGGACGAGGCTCGACCGGTGTTGGCGTTGGGCATTCGCCCAAAACAGTTAGGACACGGCGGCCGCAAGATCGTCAATCGACGCATGGTGGTAGCGCAGTTCTGCAACGGCCCGGCGCTGGCGTCGCGGTTGCCCCATGGTAGTGTTCAGCCCAATCAAGGCAATAACTTAAGCCGCGAATGGGGACGGAAATCGCCATGAATTTTCGCTGCTTGGCGATGCTCGCGACGCTCGGCTGTGCGGCGCTCACGGCGCCTGCCGCGGCGCAGTCTTTGGGCGGCGGCAAGACGGTACGCATCGTGGTGCCGGGACCGCCCGGCGGACCCGGTGGTGTTATTGCCCACCTGCTCGCCAACAAGGCCAGCATCCATCTCAACCAGACGACCATCGTCGAATACAAGCCGGGCGCCGGCGGCAACATCGCCATCGAGTACGTCGCGCGCAGCCCGGGCGACGGCACGACGCTGTTCTTCGGCGTGCCGGCGGTCGTGACCAATCCCTACTTCCAGAAGCATTCGCTCGAGTACGATGCGCTCGCGCCGGTGATCCAGCTCAATGCCGGGGCGTTCCTGCTGCTCGTCAACCCGAAGAGCGAGTTCAAGTCCGCCGCCGACGTCATCGCCAAGGTACGCGCGGCGCCCGGCACCGTCGGCTGCAACGCCGGCGCTGTCGCGCTCTCGACCGTGAGCTGTTACCTGCTGCAGGCAAATGCCGGGCCGATGCTGATGGTCGCTTATCCAGGCAACGCCCAGGCGCTCGCCGCGCTCGAGCGCGGCGAGATCGCCACCGCATTCGATTTCACCAGCTCGTCTGCGGGCGCGGTGAAGGAGGGCAGGCTGCGCGCCATCGGGATCACCAGCAAGGACCGCGCCTCTGGCGACCTCAAGGAAATCCCGCCCATCGCCGAGACCATTCCAGGTTACGACCTTGTCGGCTGGCAAGGCATCATGGCGCCGCGCGACACGCCGCGCGAAACCATCCTGCGCCTCAATGATGCCTTCAACCGCGTGCTTGCCGAGGATGAGGTGAAGGACTTCATCCGCAAGGGCAACCTCGAGCTTGTCGGCGGAACGCCCGAAGCCTTTGGCAACAAGATCAGGCGCGACTATGAATTCTATGGCCGCGTGGCCAAGGAAGCGAAAATCGAGCCGCAATGAACAACACTGGATGCAGTCAGCAATGAGCAACGACAGTAGGCACGTTCCCGTCATCATCATCGGTTGTGGCTTCGGAGGCATGGCGCTCGCAATCGAGCTCAAGAACAGCGGCATGAATGACTTCGTCATTCTCGAGCGCGCCAGCGACATCGGCGGTGTGTGGCGCGACAACAGCTATCCGGGCGCGGCCTGCGACGTCGTCTCGCGATACTATTCATTCTCCTTCGACCGCAATCGTGACTGGTCGGAGAACTTCGCGCCGCAGGCGGAGATCTGGAAATACCAGAAGTCGGTGGTCGACCGGTTCGGCATCATCCCGCACGTGCAGTTCAACACTGAGGTGCGCAACGCCACGTTCAACGAAGCCACCGGTAATTGGGCGGTCGAGACGGCGAACGGCCAAAAGTTCACGACGCCTGTTCTGGTGTCGGCAGTCGGACTGTTCAACACCGCCAACATTCCCAATGTCCCCGGCCGCGACACCTTCAAGGGCCCGTCGTTCCATTCATCGAGCTGGCGTCACGACATTTCGCTGCGCGGCAAGACGGTCGCGGTGGTCGGCAATGGCGCCAGCGGCGTGCAATTCATCCCGAAGATCGCGCAGGAGGTCGGGCAACTCTATCTTTATCAACGCACGCCGCAGTACGTGCTGCCGAAGACGATTTTTCCCGGCAACAGCAAGTGGGACACGTGGCTGCAAAGCCACCGCGGCCTGCGCTGGCTGGCGCGGCTGAAGATCTATCTCGCCTTCGAGAAGTTCATCTTCCGCCGCCGTTTCCGGCCGGCCCTGCGGCTGCGCGCCGAGGCCGGCTACCTCAAGATGCTCGAGGACAAGATCAAGGATCCGGTGTTGCGCAAGAAGCTCACGCCGAACTATCCGATCGGCTGCAAACGCCAACTCGTCTCCGACGTCTGGCTCGACACCATGACCCGGCCGAATGTCGAGGTCGTGGACGCGCCGATCGAGCGCATCGACGCCGATGGGCTTGCGACCAAAGACGGCAAGCATCGCAAGGTGGACGTGATCATCTACGGCACCGGCTTCACGCCGACGACCTATCTCACACCCATGAAGATCAAGGGGCTCGCCGGCCGCGATCTCAACGAAGCCTGGCGTAACGGCGCGGAAGCCTATCTCGGCATTACCGTCACAGGTTTCCCCAACTTCTTCATGCTGTACGGGCCGAACACCAACGCCATTTCCTCGATCATCTTCATGCTCGAGTGTCAGGCCCGCTACATTGTCAGCGCCATCAGGACGCTGCAGAAAAAGCGGGCGCGCTTCATGAATGTGCGGCCGGACGTGCAGAAGCAGTTCAACGCCGATCAGCAGGTCATGCTGTCACAAACTATTCAGGCGCGGCCCGATTGCTTCACCTATTACAAAGACCCCGGGAGCGGTAAGATCACGACGAACTGGCCGACCTATGCCAGTATTTACCGCTGGCGTACGCGCGCGGTGAAGCCAAGCGATTTCGAGTTCGCGCAGGCCTGAGGCTTTTCGGATTTCACTTCGGAGAACGGTCATGACGATCAGCGACAACGAACTTCTCACCCGCGTCGGCCCCGGCACGCCGATGGGCAACTTCATGCGCGAGTATTGGGTCCCTGCAGTGCTGTCGACCGAGCTCAAGGCCGACGGTCCGCCGGTGCGGCTGATGCTGCTCGGCGAGAAGTTGATCGCATTCCGCGACGGCAAGGGCCGCGTTGGCGTGATGGATCATCGCTGCCCGCATCGCTGCGCGTCGCTGTTCTTCGGCCGCAATGACAAGGACGGGCTGCGCTGCGCCTATCACGGCTGGAAGTTCGATGTCGAAGGCAACTGCATGGACATGCCGAACGTGCCCAAGCATCAAGCCTTCGAGAACAAGGTGAAGGCCAAGGCCTATCCGGCGGTCGAGCGCTACGGCCTGATCTGGACCTACATGGGCACGCGCAAGGAATTGCCGCCGCTGCCGTGCTTCGAGTCGGTGATGATCGCCGACGACACCGAGCGCGCGCAATTTATGGTGCAGCGCGAGTGCAATTATCTGCAGGCGCTCGAAGGCGATATCGACACCTCGCATCTCGGCTTCCTGCACATGGGCAGCGCCTTTCCCGATCAGGTCGACCAGGCGCACAACGGCCGCTACGCACTGATCAATCGCGCCCCCGAGTATCATGTCGCCGACACCGACTGGGGCACGATGTACGCGGCCTATCGCCCGGGCGGCCCGAACGAGATCTACTGGCGCTTCGCCCACTTCATGTTCCCGTTCTGGACGATTCCGCCGGACGGCAACTTCCGCGACCACGTCATCGCGCGCGCGTGGGTGCCGATGGACGACACGCACACCATGTTCGTCCACTGCATGTGGAAGAAGAACACGCCGGGCCTGCGCAAGATGAAGGACGGCAGCACGATCCCGGGCATGGTGCCGGTGACGCCCGCCGATTATCTGCCGAACACGACGGACTGGTACGGGCGCTGGCGCCTGAAGGCCAATCGCGAGAACGATTATCTGATGGATCGCGATGCGCAGGCGCAGAACACCAACTTCAGCGGCATCACCGGCGTGCACACGCAGGACCAGGCGATCACCGAAAGCATGGGCGGGATTGTCGATCATTCGTTCGAGAATCTCGCCATCAGCGACCTGATGGTCGGGCGCACGCGGCGCCGCATCCTGCGTGCGGTCCGCGCTCACGCCGAGGGCCTCGTTCCTCCGGGTGTCGACAATCCGGAGACCTACCAGGGCGCCCGTGGCGGCGATTTCATCGGCCCAACGTCGATCGGATGGCTGCAGGCCTATTCGGATGAGGTGAGGGCTTCGCAAAATCCCACCGGCGCGTTGCGGATTGCAGCTGAATAGCTCTCAAAAACACGGACTGGAACGTGCGATGGCCGGGTCTTCCCCGGCCATTTCGCTGTGCGTGCCCGCGTTGAAATAACCAGTTGCGAATTACCCAATTCCACCATGTAATTGCGGTCCGGGCGAGGATGCGTGTGTGCTCATAATCGCCGGCCAAAAGGCCGGACGCAGTCGCCAGCAACGAAATTCGCCGCAATGACGGCAAACCCGGAGGAAACCGCCCAATGTCGCTCAAGCTCAATCGTCGCAAATTCCTTGCCGGCACCGCCGCCGCGGCCGGTGCATCGGCTTTTCCGATGCCGTCGATCGCGCAGGCCGCCCCGATCAAGGTCGGCGTGCTCACCGTGAAGACCGGGCCGCTCGCGGCCGGCGGCATTCACTGTGAGGAAGGCATCACCACCTTCCTCAAGGACAAGAACTTCACGCTCGCCGGCCGCAAGATCGAGCTGGTGGTTGCCGACTCCGGTGGCAATCCGGCCGGCGCCAAGACCAAGGCGAGCGAGCTTGTCGAGCGCGACAAGGTCAACATGATCATGGGCCCGTTCGCGGCCTTCGAGCATCTCGCGATCGTCGACTATCTCGCGCAGAACAAGATGCCGACGTTCGGCTACGCCGGCGCCGAGGATGTCACCCAGCGCAAGGCCAATCCCTACATCGTGCGCACATCGAACAGCGCGGCGCAGTGCTTGTATCCGATGGCCGACTTCACGCTGAAGGAGCTCAAGCTCAAGAATGCGGTGACGGTGTGCGACGACTTCGCCTTCGGCTACGAGCAGGTCGGCGGCTTCCAGCGTCCGTTCGAGGAGGGCGGTGGCAAGGTCGTAAGGAAGATCTGGTCGCCGCTGGCGACGCCCGACTACACGCCCTTCATCTCGCAGATATCGGACTGCGACGTGGTCGCGGCCGGTCTCACCGGTGCCAATCCGCTGCGCTTCATGAAGCAGTATAAGGACGTCGGGCTGAAGCAGCCCGTCGTCAGCGGCTCGACCTTCGCCGATGACACCATCATTGGCCGTTTCGGCGACGAGGCGATCGGCATGTATTCGTCGATCCCGTACTCGCTCGACATCGACACCGACGACAACAAGCGTTTCCTCGCGTCGATCCGCAAATATTACGGCGCCGACGTCGGCATCGGGCTCTACAACGCCGCCTTCTACGTCAACGGCCAGATCCTCGAGCAGGCGCTGGAGAAGACCGGCGGCAAGCTCGACGACCCGGATGCCTTCATCAAGGCGGTGCGTGCGGTGAAACTGACCAATACGCCGCGCGGCCCGATCAGCTTCGACGAAGCAGGCAATGTGGTGATCACCGACTACATCCGTCGCGCCGACAAGGTGAACGGCAAGATCGTCAACAAGATCGTCAAGGTCTATCCGAACGTCAGCCAGTTCTGGACCTACGATCCGAAGTGGTTCCTGCAGCAGCCCGTCTATTCGCGCGACTACCCGCCGATGAAGAGCTGACGCTCGACGACTAGATGCGGCATTTCCCTCGTCATCACCGGGCCGCGCTGAAGGCGCGAGTCCCGGTGATCCCGTTCAGGCGGGCACACCACCTTCATCATCGGGATGGCCGGGACAAGCCGGGCCATGACGGGCAGCTATGAATCAAACGCTGATCCTGGCCGTGAACAGCATCACGCTCGGTGGATTGCTGTTCCTGCTGTCGTCTGGATTCTCGCTGATCTTCGGGCTGATGCGCATCCCGAACCTGACGCATGGATCGCTGTTCATGCTCGGCGCCTATGTCGGCGCGACGCTGGCCGGCGCCTCGCCGTTCTTCCACATCAGCATCCCGTTCTGGCTGGCGGCGCTGGCAGCGGCGGTGGCCGTTGCGGCGTTCGGCGGTGTTGTCGAGCGCTTCCTGTTGCGCAAGCTGGCCGGCGCGCAACTAGCCCAGGTGCTGGTGACGCTCGGCATCGCCTTCATGATCGCCGACTTCTGCCTGATGGTCTGGACCGGCGATCCGATCACGGTGCATACGCCCGAGCGTCTCACCGGCGTCGCCCGCTTCGGCGCGCTCGTGTTTCCGATCTACCGACTGGTGATCATCATCATCGCCTGCATCGTCGCGGCCGTGCTCTGGATCCTGCTCGAGCGCACGCGGCTCGGCGCCATGATCCGCGCCGCTGTCGACGATCCGCAGATGGCGCGTGTCGTCGGCATCCGCGTCTCGCAGCTCTTCACCATCGTGTTCTGCCTCGGCGCCGCACTGGCCGGCTTCGCCGGCTTTATCGGTGCGCCGATCCTGTCGGTCTATCCTGGACTCGATTTCGACATGCTGCCGCTGGCGCTGGTCGTCGTGATCCTCGGCGGTACCGGCAGCCTGCTTGGCTCGTTCGTCGGGAGCTTCCTGATCAGCTTCGTCTACAACTACGGCCAAGCCTATTTCCCCGAGCTCGCCTACTTCGTGCTGTTCCTGCCGATGGTCATCATGATGCTGCTCCGTCCGCAGGGTCTGTTCGGCCGGGTGGCGCCGTGAGCGGCAAGCGCATCGCCTTCGTCGTGGCGCTGGCGGCGCTCGCCATCCTCCCGTTCTGGATGCCGGGCACCTACTACATCAATATCACCAGCCAGATCCTGTTCTATGCGGTGTTCGCGCTCGCGATCGACGTGCTGATCGGCTACGGCGGCCTCGTCTCGCTCGGCCATGCCGGCGTGTTCGGGATCACCTGTTACACCGTCGCGGTCACTCTCGGAGCGGGTTACGGCCACGTCGTCGCAATCCTGTTCGGGATTGCGGTGACCCTGGCAGGCATGGCCGTCTACGCCGTGGTAGCGCTGCGCGCCACCGGCGTTGGATTCCTGATGATCACGCTGGCGCTCGGGCAAATCCTGTGGGGTCTTGCCTATCGCTGGATCAGCGTCACCAACGGCGACAATGGCATCTCGCTCGCGTCGCGGCCGGCGCCCTTCGGCCTCTCGCTCGGATCGGCAACGGCGTTCTATTACGCCACGCTCGTCGTCTTCCTGTTCAGCCTGTTCATGGCCACCGTGTTCGTGCATTCGCCGTTCGGCGCCAGCCTGCGGGGCACGCGCGATCAGCCCGCCCGAATGAATGCGCTCGGCTTCAACGTGTTCATGGTGCGCTTCTGCGCCTGCCTGTTCTCCGGCCTGCTCACCGCGTTCGCTGCGACGCTGTTTGTCTACTACAACCAGTTCATCTCGCCGCAGGCGCTGGCGCTCACCGCCTCGGCCGAGGTCGTGCTGATGGTGATCTCGGGCGGGGCAGGGACGCTGCTCGGGCCGATCGTCGGCGCGGCGCTGGTGGTGATCATGAAGAACGTCGCCAGCGCCTACATCGTGCGTTGGAATTTCCTGCTGGGTGCCATCTTCGTCGCCATCGTCGTCTTCGTACCGGAAGGGCTCGTTCCCGGCTCAGTGCGGCTGTGGCGCTGGGCGACGCGCCGGCGCAGCACACCGGTCGCGAACAAGGCGGGCGCGGCATGAGCGCCCTCACCATCAACAAGCTCGAAAAGTCCTTCGGCGGGCTGCGCGTCACACGCGATGTCAGTCTCGCGGTCGAGCCGGGCGAACGGCGGCTGATCATCGGGCCAAACGGCGCCGGCAAGACCACACTGTTCAACCTGATCTGCGGCGAGCTGCGGCCCGACTCAGGCTCGATCGCCTTGTTCGGACAGGAGCTCACCCGGCTCGCTGGCCGCCGCCGCGCGCACATGGGCCTGTCGCGCACCTACCAGATTATCACGTTGTTCCCGCGCGACACGCTTCTGCGCAACGTCATGCTGTCGCTGCTCGGGCTGGACCGCCGCCGCTGGAATCCGCTGCTGCGCTTCGACGCGCAGGCCGACATGGTCGCCCGGGCGAGCCAGGCACTCGAGCGGGTGGACCTCGGCCATATCGCGGCGCGCCCGCTGGCGGAAACGTCTTATGGCGAGCGCCGTCGCGTCGAGATCGCCATGGCGCTCGCACAGAACCCGAAGCTGCTGATGCTCGACGAGCCGTTTGCGGGCCTGTCGATCGACGAACGGCGCGACGTGCAGAAGCTGCTCGCCAGCATCCCGCGCGACGTGACGATCGTGATGATCGAGCATGACATGGACGTGGCGCTCGAATTCGCCGAGAAGATCAGCGTGATGCATTTCGGCGAGATCGTGGTCGAAGGCACGCGCGCCGAAGTCGTCAACAATCCGCGCACCAAGGAGATCTATCTTGGCGAGTGAGGCGCTCCTGCTGCGCAACGTCGACGCTTATTACGGCGACAGCCACGTGCTGCACGACGTCTCGTTCGCGCTCGGCGAGGCGCGGCTGCTCGGGCTGCTGGGCCGCAATGGCGCCGGCAAGACCACCTGCATGAACGTGGCCATGGGCCTGCTCACCCCGCGGCCGGGCTCGGTCGCGATCGGGGGAGTGGACG
>Ga0207687_10002287_pt1 | contig 13044 bp, 18 predicted proteins | sample KBSM54metaG_FD_184399 | JGI IMG/M metagenome (GOLD analysis project Ga0207687, IMG submission 184399) | Miscanthus rhizosphere microbial communities from Kellogg Biological Station, Michigan, USA - KBS M5-4 metaG (SPAdes) (version 2) | ecosystem: Host-associated > Plants > Roots > Rhizosphere >...
TCGGGCCGATCCTCGCGTCAGAGGTCAGGCAGTCCGCGGTTGCACCTGGCCGTCTGGCGACTCCTCCGTTTGCTTGAATGTGGCCGGCGAAATGAACATATGTACATGGCCACACCGCTCGCACACGGCACATTGGGCGCTGCGATTCCATGCCCCGGGGTCGAGAAGCTCCGTGAGAGGTGTGGCGAATTGAACTTCCTGTTCCCAAAATATAGCGTGACTGCATACGGTGCAGCGAAGGTCGCGTCCTTGAATCACGATTGGTCCAGGGCCCTCGGGATTGGGCGGCATGTTCAGGTTCCTCTGCGAAATATCTAGTGACGAAAGCTCACCATTTATTTGAACACGACGTGAGCCACTTGAGATTCAATGTCCCAATAAATAATCGCCAGCGCGGTCAAATCAAACGCAGCGTGCGCACACATCAGCATCCAGATGCGTCCCGTGACTGTGAAGATCGTCCCGAACACAAGACCCACGATCGTGGCCTGTTCCACGCCGGCCAGGCCCTGGTCATGGAAATGCGCCAGTCCGAACAATCCGGCGGTAAGGGTCACGATCAATATTTTCGCACCGGTCCCGGTTCCAAAGAGCTTGCCGAAGCGTTCGAACATATATCCCCGGAACAAGGTCTCTTCTCCGAATCCCGCGCCGACAGTCACGGCGAACAGCATTCCCGGGAGCGCAGCCGAATTCCCTGCCAGGTAATGGTAGGCCTGATTGATCGGATCGGCACCGAGAGCCGGCATCACGACCGCTTTCATCAGAAGCTTGAACGCGATGCCGAAAGCAACCCCGAGAATCAGGCTTCGGATCCAGCTCTTGGGACGCACGTAGCCGATTTCCCGCCACGGCGTGTGCGACCGCCAAGCCCACAAGAGCACAAGCACCGCGCTGAGGGGAGCGATCACCAGATTGCCCGCGGCAATCGCCGCAATCGCGAGGATTCCGAGCGGCCCGAACCCGCGCAGGGCGGCGGCGAAACGATCGTCCGGAGGCGTGGCTCCCGCGATCGGGATTCGAAAGTCCCGTTCCTGCGGTTTTAATGCCTCTTTCATCATGTTCAGCCCACGGAAGTGAGCTCGGTTCAACTTTCGTTGTGTTCCATGAGCGATCGATCAATACGGCGAGTCGTCCTTGTGCACGAACTTCCATTTTCCGTCCACGATCCGTGCCTTGAGGTCGTCATCCGGATAGCTTCCTTCATCCCCAGGAGTTCTGTCTCCCACCTCGAGGTACAGCACGGATTCCTCGGTCTCGTTGATCAGATGGTGGCCATTTCCGGATCCCGCTTTGAATCCGGCACACATTCCTGGCGACAGCCTCGTTCGCCCTTCGTCGGTGCGCAGAGTTGGATATCCCTGCAAGATATACACGAACTCGTCCTGCTTCGTGTGGGCGTGGCGCAACGCCGACACTGCCCCCGGAGCAAGCTGAGTCAAATTGACCCCGAAGTTGGCGAGGCCGAACAAGTCACCCAAAGGCCGCTTGCGCCTGCCCGCCATCTGCGACGCAAAGGGCTCAGGATAGTTGGACGGCTTTGACCGCAGGGGCGCTTCAGCGGCGACGATTGCAACGGGATTTGTTGGACTTGGCATGCGAATTCGCTTTCGGATTACGCGTACGACCGCTACTACGAACAATACCATCAGCAACCACAACGCCGAATTTGCAGCCGCAGCGAGTGCGATGCCTGCGGGTGAAGACGGCGCGGAACGAAACGGTCCACCGAGTACAAACCACCAAACGCTCACGCCAGGCTCTACGAAGTCGGACAAGGGGTCACGGATGACGGATGGAATGGTCTCCGCAGAATCGAGCGCTGTCAGGACTGCAGCGCTAGCGATCGCCAGCACTGCCGCGGCGAGGAACCAGGACCTACGCTCGACGGGACCCATGCATGCTGCACTTACTTCTTCGGTACCGTCTTTGCCGCTGGATCGAGCGTAATCGCCGTGGAAAACGTAACGTCGTAGCTCCAATGCTGGCGAAACTCGTTCTGCGTGCCATCGGTCCAGAAACGCCCGGCCACCCGCTTCTCGTCATATGCGGTTGGTTGCCACCGAACGAAGGCGGCGGACGATACAAAGGTCGTGAACGCCGGGTGAAGCGGCTCGGCGCTCATGATTCTTGCGTCAGGATTGAGTCGTACGACCAGGGCGACCAGACCATCATTACGCGTCATCGCTTCGAGTCGCTCGGTGTCTCGAGCATCGGCGGCTCCCAGTTTACGGTCTGAAAGAACGACGATAACGTCCATGTAGCCCTTCTCGAGCGCGCTGTCGACCTCCTGTGCGACGGCGTACTTGAGCATCGCCGATTTGCCATTCGCCACAAGAGAGCCGTTCACTTCCTGAGCGGTTGCAAAGCAGCAAAAAAGCAACATTGCGCACGTAACCGTTGCGAGGCCTGCTTTCATTTTCGCTTACCGGTTGTGCTGACAGGTTGCAAATTTCAACAGAACGATCGCGGATGTTCAGAGAACGAACGGTATCAGTGCTGCGACACGCCGGGAGTAGAACTGGTAGGCATCTCCGAACTGCTGGCGCATCCAGCGCTCTTCAACCCGCAGCTTGCGCCAGAGAGCGCCCGCCGCCAGCGCAAAGGCCAGGACACCGCGCCAGTCCCCGAGCGCCAGAGTCGAGCCGAGAAGTGCGACCAGCAGACCCGTATAAATCGGATGACGGACAAGGGAGTACGGCCCGCTCATGACGAGTTCGTGTCCTTCCTTGATCGTGACGCTGCCGCTCCAGTTCCTGCCGAGATGCAAGCGTGCCCAGACGGCAAAGAGCAACCCGCCGGCGGTCAGGAAAACCCCAATCCAGAACCACCATTGCGTCAACGGCAGAAAGCGCTCGGCGAGCAATGGAATCCGCACTCTTTGCCAGGAGTAGAGAAGCACTGCAAACGAGAGAGGAACAATGTGCGAGAGCCGGGATCGCAAGGACTCGCGCTGGATGGTGCTCTTGACGTCGCGCGATGCGACCCACCAGTAGACCACCCAGCTCGCCCACATGACGGGAAAGGCATAGCGGTAGGCGAATGGCATCACGATCGCGTCACGATGCGAGGTCGTGAAAACTGGCACCGTTGCCCGGCTTGAGCTTGTACGACCGGATCTCGACGACGCGTTGCATTTCGTGGGCGCAAGGTCTCATTGAGGCTGCAACTCATGCTCGCTTGCCATGAATCGCTGACCGTCGGATGCCTCGATTTCATATTGAACGATCTTCCCCGAAGCGTAGCCTTCGGCGACTCTACCGATCTGGCTCTTGAACATGACTCGCGCGCCTCGGGCGAACCGGAATACCACCTTCGCATCCGGGTCGTCCAGCGTATGCAGACCACCGTGCCAGTGAATCCGGAACGGCCCGACACCGTGCACCTGCACGATGGCGCCGGTCGCCGAATAGCCAAACATCGTACTGCCCTTGGGAGCGAACGCATAGCTGCCTGCTTTGAGCTCCTGAAGCGTCTCTGCCTTGTAATCCTCGCCGAACCCGAAATACCAAGTGCCCTCGACGACGGTGATATTTTCATCGACGGGATGAGAGTGCGGCGGAACGATCGTTCCGGGCAGCTCACGAATGCGCATGACAAACGGTTCACCGGCGACCTCGGGATCCCCGTAGAGAATTTCGACGTCGCCGGCCATCGATTTCAGCGGAATGATGCGGGACTCGCGGAGACCTTTCCCGGCATCGGCTCGCGCGACTCCGGAGGCCGCCGCCATTGGAGCACTGGGAGTGCCGGGACTCGTGCAGCCTACCATGCCGACGATCGATAGCACAGGAACCGCTCGGACGATGACCGCAAGCTTAGCGCGCGATCGCATAGAGCTTGAGCTCTTCGTCGTCCGGCTGCAGCTTGACCGTGCTCTCGAAACAAAACCCCAGTTTTTCCAGCAGCTTGCTCGACCGATGATTGTCTTGCGAAAGGATAGCAACGATTCGACGTAGACCCAGCACGTTTCTTCCGTAGCTCATTACAGCTGAGGCCGACTCGAAGGCGTACCCGTTGTGCCAAAACCTCGGGAGAAATGCAAACCCGAGATCCACGTCTTTCAACCCCTCGCGTTTGATGAGACCGCATATGCCAATGGGTTCACCAATATCCCTTAGCTCGACCATATAGAGCCCAAACCCCGTTCGCTTGTACATCGCGACCGGCCCGTTTTCGATATAGCGAAGTGCATCTTGAGGCGTCTTAACGCCTTTGTCACCGATGAATCGGATCCACGACGGTTCATTCACCAGCTCGAGAATGAACGCGGAATCGTCGGCATCGAGCCAGCGAACGCGCAACCGTTCAGTCTCCGCAACGTTCAACCGCGTATCCCTCGGATGGTTAGGCGCAGCTCAAATGCCAGTAGTGCGCGACGACTCGCTGACCCTCAGTTATGAGACGAGCGAAGGAACGCTCTGGCAATGGTCAATGTCCAGCGGCGGGTCAGGGTCCGATTGCGCAATCCATGCGCGCACATTGATCGGCCCACAAGCGATCGACGGTCGTTCGAGCTTCCGATAGCAAGGAACGGAGAGCCTCATTGATCCACAGTTGGCTCAGTCGCCTCACCTCGGGGATGTTCTGCTGGAGATCATCGATGGCATCGTCGAGTTCCCAACGCACGAACTGGGCTTGGTCTCGAAGAGTTGTTCTGATCAACTCTTCCTCCGAGAGCGACTGAGCCGCCATCGCGAGTTCCACCTGTTTTTGCAAGTACTCAACCTGGACGCTGGAGTCAGTCAAATGATTATATGTCCAGTAGAGATAAAAGCGTTCTTCGCCGGAAGCGGCGTCAATCAAAGACAGAAACTCCGCCTCAAGGCCGGCGACGGCGTTTGCGTAGCGTTCGACTTCGTTCAAATAGGCAGAATCCCCGATACGCTCCGCGCCGTGCGCCACCGGTACGAAGGGCGCGCAAATGGACAGCAGCAATAGCAAGCTAAGACGTATGGTCATGGACCGCTCGCCAGCCAGCTGCTGTTCGCACCCAGACCAGTGTGAACCACCCTGACTGTTCGGGCTCTGCTCCGCCGGAGAGGACGAAGCGACCCGTCACGAGTGCCGATTGTTCGGAAAGCGCCCGAACCTTTACGCTCTCCATGCGCAGACTCTGCCTGGGCTTGCCATCGACAAAATATGTTTGACCGAATGACGTCACGATGGCCTCAATCGTTGGCCGCGGACCGTTCTTGGTCATGACCGTGACGGACGGATCGTAGATGGCGACATGGCCTTTCAGATCGCCCCGATTCCAAGCGTCGACTGAAGCTTGCATCGCAGCGAGAATTTGCGACTCGTCTTGTTTGCTCATGACGCCTGTCGAGCTTTGACTGAGCACTGCGCAGGCACCCAGCATCAGGCATCCGGCGACGAGCGATACGGCAAAGGCGCGCCTACCGGACACGATCCGGGTCGAACGAGAGGTTAGGGCGCCCGCATAACAACTATTTGAGCTTTCGGTCTTCACGCTTGGCTGCTTCCATTGCTTCAGGCTCCAAATCTTCCGCGTAGCGATTGAGACGCACGAACACACCCCAGCCGGCAAGCAGTAGTCCTAACCGAGAGCAAGATGCTCGCTGCATATGGTAACTGCGCCGGATCCTCGTGCAAGGCCCTAAAAGTCGCGACAAGACCCTCGATCGCAAGCGCAACTACAACGACCACCAGGAATCGTGACAAGAAGCGGCGCACCCGTGTCGGCCCACTGATATGAGCGTCACGAATGACTTCTTCCTCGGTAATAGTCTGCGCGATCTGGAGAGCGACGACCGCAGCAGCCAACAAGCCAACCGCTTCGATGATTCCCTGCGCGGCCGTCTGGTCCAGGCCTGCGGTGAAACCAGTCCAGCCGATGCGGGCAGCAATTACGATGAGCAATAGCGCGGCGCAGGCAAATAGAAGAGCCATAAGCGCATGGACAGTCGAGAACGCCCGCAAAATTAATTTCATTGGAATAATCCCGTCAGATAAAGCTCATACGCGCTACGCCGACGCCGTGACGAACCGGGTAACCGACGGTCGCCGCCGCGTTGGCAAAGCCGTGCCTGTCGACCACGCGTTCGTCGATGCCGTCGACGGGCCTACATTAGCAACGCGACGCAAACGGCGCAAACGGCGGCATTGCTGATCGCGGCGAGCGCAAGGCGCCGATCGCGCACGGCCCAGGCAAAGGCGACGACCGTGAGTACAAGGCCAAGACAGCCGATGCCAAGAGCGAGGACCTCGGCGAACAGACGCGTAAGGCCCTTGTCGGAAAACGTGATAACCACATTGGGCGGCGGGTCGGTGACAAAGAACTTTGCGTAGACGAGGCCGAGCAGAAGCGACAGCCACGCCAGGATAGCGACGGCTAGAGCGACGAATGCGAGCTTTGAGCTTGCCTTAACCACCGGGAGCGCCTGATTGCCGATCCTCAAGTTTTCGAATCACGCGACATGGATTTCCCGCTGCAAAGACACCTGAAGGGATGGCACGGGTGACGACACTGCCCGCCCCGATCACGCAGCCGCTTCCGATAGTGACTCCAGGACAGATGATCGCTCCTCCGCCGACCCAGACGTCGTCTGCAATGGTCACCGGTGCGCCGGACTCAAGACCGGTTCTTCGTTGTACGTGAGACATAAAATGGGTCGCCGTATAGATATGGACGCCGGGCCCGAAAAGGGTATTGCTGCCGATGTCCACTCGGACGACGTCGAGGAGGACACAATTGACATTGAAGTAGACGTTCTCGCCCAGCTCGATGTTGTATCCGTAGTCACAGAAAAACGGCGGAGTAATGTCGGCTGTAACGGTCTTTCCGAAAAGCATGGTCAACACTTGTGCTCTTTTCGCCGCTTCATTCGGACTTAGCGCATTCAGCTCATGGCATAGCGCCTGTGCTCTCAGACGCTCCGCGCTCAGAGTCGGGTCCTTTGGGTCGTAAGGCAAGCCAGCCAGCATTTTCGCCTTCTCGGTGCTGCCCGGTGCAGACGCTGCGCTCATGACGGCTGGAGTTGAGCGGAGGCCCGGAGCCGCAAGCGGAGGGCCGTCTCCCTGAACGGCAGCACTAGGACTTCGCTTTCTTCGAAGGTTTCGACTTGCCGGAGCTGTTGTGAGCTACCGCTTGGCGGACGAGCGCCTTGAAGGCAGACTCGTCGACTTCTTCTCCTTCGTGGATGTCGATCGCGCGGCGTACGTTTCCGTCGAGACTCGAGTTGAAGAGACGAGCCGGATCCTTCAGAGACGCACCCTTGGCGAAGGTGAGCTTCACGACACTCTTGTAGGATTCGCCAGTGCAGATGATGCCGTCGTGCGACCAAATCGGAGTGCCCATCCACTTCCACTCCTCGACGACATCCGGGTCTGCTTCCTTGATGAGCTTGCGCATTCTGTCGAGGGTGTCCCCGCGCCAGTCACCGAGGTCGGCGATTCTTTTCGAGATTAGCTCCGATGCAGACTGGCCTGCGCTCGCGCCCGGTTTTTTCATGGTCTCATCCTGGACGTTCCCGATACACTTGGCTTGGGTTGAGGCGAGAGTTAAGCCGCATTGTTGCCGCTCGCCTTCCAATCGGCAGCGTAGGCACCGCGGAAGTTGACAGGCGGAGACGTTACCGAAAGGTATGCGAACTCGGTGGAACCCGTGTTCTCGAAGCCGTGAACGTCGCCCTCTGCAAAACGCACCACATCACCCTCCGCAAATGGTGCGGTTGCGGCACCTGCCAACAGCAGGACGCCGGCCCCTCGCAGCGCGACCCAGACTTGTTCAGAAGCCGCGTGAGCATGTGGCGGATTCCTGGCGCCAGGCGCGATGGTGACTCGCGTAATGGTCACCCGTTGGGACTGTGAATTCTCCGGGAAGAGCAGCTGCTCGGACGTTACGCCGCCATTCACAAACGACGCGACTTCGGTTCGGCGAATGATTTCCATCGAAGAGTCCGAAATGTGGAAGTGAACCTAACCGGTACGCCGCGTGGACAACAGCTGCTGGAACCGCGGATCTGCGCATAGCGCGTGGGCGACGCGCTCGCCGATAATCCTGTTTGCCATGGGCGTGCAATGGCTGCTGTCTTCAAAATACGTTTTCGTCGGCGGAAGCGCCCCTACTATGTCGACGAGCAATGCGCCAGTGGAAGCCGCGACTTCGCGGTAAACGCGGTTGAATTCGTCCTTCGTATCCAGGAGAGCGGAAATCGACATATAAGGTTGGTAGAACAGCCGCGAACCGGACGACCATATTTGCGCCAGCCTGCCCTCGCTTCGCTGTATCTTCGACTCCCGAGTCAACAGCACGACGAGCGCTCCGGTCTTCTGGCAGGTGGTCACGATGTCCCGCAGCTTGTCCTCGAACTCGCGCGAAAGCTCCCTCAGTTCGTGCGGCTCGAACTTCAATTTGCCGCGATCGCTGAGCGCCCGCAGCTGGCGCAGCACCACGACGAGGTTCTTTTCGATCCATGCGAACAGGCCCGACCGCCGTGCCAATCGGCTGGGAACATAGTGAATACCCGAATATCCGAGTTTCACGCGCGCCTTGTCGGCGGCGCTTCCGCTCGCACCAGGAACAAGGGCCACGACGTCCGGCCGGAATTTCGAGATCGACTCCCGGAACTGGATTGTCACCTGGCCGATCCCGTTCCCCGGTATTCCCGCATTGACGTAATCATATAGCGGTCCGTCATCCGCGGCGCGCAGCGTTTCCAGGACGTGAAGCGGCCAAGTAGTCTCGTTGCCACCGCGCCAGGAGCCGAACACAAACGAATCGCCGAGGAATGCGAGCCGGACTGTTCCCGCCGCCTTCTCGATAGGAAACTCGGGGCTTCGGTACCCTTGTGAGTTGGCCTGCACGGAGGCGTAACTGGCGCCGGGTCGCATCCGACGCAGGCCCGACGATCTTTCGAGGACAAACAAGTCGAAGACGTCCGAGTCGCGCACCCTGTTCAACAAGCGTCCGCGCGAAGGTTCGCCGCGGCCTCCGATCGGCGGGCGGGCGATGCGCTCGTCGATCGCATGCACGGGCAAGTCGGGATTGCGTCCGGTCTTGGGCCAGTGTTTCCGTTCGTCGATCATGGCGGCCATCGTTCTGATCGTGCTCGCATCGCTGAATATGAGGTCGAGGGTCAATTCAACGTCGAACAGTTCGTTGGCCGCCAGGACAAGCTGCGTTGCCGCCAGCGAGTCGCCGCCGGCCAGAAAGAAGTCGTCGTTCGGGCCCAGCCCGTCTTTTTGCAGCAGCCATCTCCACAGCTGCCCCAGCCTGGCTTCGGTTGGCGTCGCCATCTCATCGGTTCGCGCGCTCCGAGCAGATTGCGACATCGGGCCAAACGTCTCGAACAGCTTGACCATCTCGGATCGGCGAGCCTTGCCGGAGGGCCCTCTTGGGATCTGCCGGACGAACACGAAGGTCCGAGGCAACTTCATGGGCTCGATGCGGTCGCGAAGAAAAGCGGTGATGTCACGGTCGCTCAGCTGTGAATTCGGCACCAGGACCACCGCCGCTGCGACCACCTCGCCCAGCATCGGATGCGGCACAGCAAACGCCGCCGCGTCGGCGATTTCGGGATGAGCGACAAGCGCTGCATCGACGTCGATCGGCGAAATCTTTTGTCCGCCGCGATTGATCATCTCCTTGATTCGGCCGACGAGGCGCAGGTAGCCATCCTCGTCGAAAACGCCCACGTCACCGGTTCTGTACCAGTCGCCGAAAAACGCTTCCTCGTTCGCCACGGGATTGCGCTCGTATCCGTCGAAGACATTGGCACCGCGAACGACTACCTCGCCTTGCTCCCCCTGTTTCACCGGATGGCCGAGGTCGTCGACGAGCGATACCTCGCTGTGGGCGGTAGGACAGCCGACCGACCCAAGCTTGCGGCGCTGCGGCGGCAACGGGTTACCGCAAATCCGTCCCGATTCCGTCGACGAATAGGCTTCGATGACAGGCACGCCGAAGATCCGTTCCAGGCCGGTTACGATGTCAGGGTTGAGAGGGCCGGACGTCGCCCGGATGAAACGCAAGGCATGGCCGGCGACCGCGGATGCGTCGCGTTTGAGCGCCTGATAGACGCCGATATTGAAGTTGTAGCTGGCAACGTACCAGGTCGGCCGAAGCGTCGTCAGATCGTCGATGAACGCACTCAGATCGAATGGACCTCTCTCGTCCGGATGGGCCACGCAGCCGCCCGCAAAAAGGGCGGTACACGAATTGCAAATACCGCTGCACAGGAAGAGCCGGTTCTGATTGAAGCAGCGATCGTCCTGCGTCAGTTCGTGCAGGAGCGCCGTCGATTCGGATCGCGACACCAAATGACGATGGCGCAGGGGGACGAGCTTGGATGCGCGAGTAGTGCCGGAAGTGCCGAACACGAAAGCGATGTCGTCGGCGCGCGGGGGAGGGGCGAGCGTGTGATTCTGCGGAGGCGGAAGACCGAGCGTGACGTGACCCGCCGCATCGGTGTCCCGTCCGTATCCGGCCTCGATCACGCGCAGCCCCCGCGCACGTGCAACTTCGCGAACGGGTCCGTCGAGCCGCGCATCGACGATGACGGCATCGACGCCACAGGCATCGAAGTGGATCCCGAACTCGTGTGCCGAGTACTCGTTGCTGATCGGAACGGCGATCGAGCGCTTCACGACGCCGAGAACGATCGTCAACGCCTCCGCGCCACCGCGATGAACGACAGCGAGGCGACTGTCCCGACCGAAACCCGCATGCTGAAGCTGGGCGGCTATGCCATCCGTCAAACGTGCGAGCTCGCCATAGCTCAGGTTCTTCCTGTTGCTGGCTGCGATCGCCGGGGCCGCTGGCGTAGCGCGGCCCCAATAGTCGACGACCTCGCCGATCGTGGATCCGAGGGCTACAACCGCAGGTGTGGCACACAAATCTATGTCGGCCATATCGCAACCGTTACGTGCCCCGTCCTATTCCGATTGGCTTACATGCAGACAAACGCGAATTATATTAGTCTCGACCTGTGCGTGATACCCGTCCGCTGATCCGTTTTTCTGCCTGGAAACCTTCGCGTTTCCGGTTTTCGGCGTGAACGTCAAGCATTCGAACCTCGGCCGCCGTATGGCGAAGAGCGCCGTGTGGACGGTTCTGATGCGCCTCACGCTGCGCTCGATCGGCGTCGTAAGCACGATCGTGCTGGCCCGACTGCTGGTTCCGGCGGACTTCGGATTGGTGGTCCTCGCGAGCATGCTGATTGGTCTTGTGGAATTGGCGAGCGAGTTCGAGTTCGCAACGTATCTGATCCGCGAGCAAGGCATCGACCGGAGCTACTACGACACCGCATGGACCCTGTCGGTCTTGCGGGGTGGTTTGATCGCGGTCGTGCTCGTGGTCGGCTCATCCGCCGCCGCGGACTTCTTCGCAGAACCGAGGCTGCAGAACGTCCTCTACGCGCTGTCGCTCGCCAGCCTGATCAGCGGCCTGGCAAACATCGGAACCGTCGACTTTCAGAAATCCCTGAATTTCGATCGGGACTTTCGGTTGACGGTGCAGACGAAGCTGGTCGCTTTCGCAATCACCGTTCTGCTGGCCGTCGTGCTGCGCAACTATTGGGCGCTCGTCATCGGAATGCTGAGCGGCCGCTTTGCGGCGCTGGTGTTCGGCTACACCATGCATCCTTTTCGTCCCAGAATAAGTCTCGTCCGGACCGGAGCGATCCTGCGGTTTTCCAAATGGGTGATCGCGAACAATCTGCTCTATTACGCACAGCGTCAGGGCTACGCGTTCGTGATCGGCAAGCTCCTCAATTCGGCCTCGGTCGGCTTGTATTCGGTGGGGCGGGAAATATCGGCGATGGCGACATCGGAGCTCGTCGTCCCGATCGGTCGCGCGATGTTACCGGGGCTTTCCGCGCTCGAGAAGGAGCCGGCCGCGATGCGGCGTACCTTCCTGGACGGCCTCGCGGTGATCGTCATGCTTGCATTGCCGTTCGGCCTCGGTATCGCGCTGACGGCCGATCCGTTGGTACGAGTTGCGATGGGCCCGAATTGGGTGGGGGCGGTCCCCGTGGTGCAGATCCTGGCCATTGTGGGAGTCGCCCGTGTGTTCACTGCCAACAGCGACCCGCACCTTCTGGCCCTCAACCTTCCGCATCTGACGACTGTATTGGCGTCCTTCGGTGCCGTCGTCGGCATCCTCTCGATGCTGTGGGCGGTATCGATCTGGGGTCTCGTCGGCGCGGCGTGGGCAACCAGCGCGACCGCGTTACTTCAGATGCTCCTGAACTACGCCATCATCTGGCGGGTAACCGGAATCCCGCCTGCCGCCGTGGGGGCTGTCATCTGGCGTACCGTTGCCGCGTGTCTGGTGATGTCCGGCGCGGTTTTCACGCTGCTCGATTTTTGGCCTCGCACCGATGCGACCCTTTCGCTCTTCCTGGAGGTGTGCTGCGCGAGCGTCCTGGGCGCGCTTGTCTACGTCGCTGCCTTATTGATGCTGTGGCGTATCTGCGGCACGCCGCCGGGTGCGGAAAAACACGCGCTTCAGCTCATGTCCAGCTTTGCGACGCGCATTGGCTTGCGGCGTGCAGCGGATCGGACTTGACCCGGTCACGAGCAGTCCGGTAGCGAGGGGTTAGGCATGAACGGGCACCACGTAACCCAGGCCAACCGCACAAACGTATAGGCCGACTCCGAAGGCGATGTGTGCCATCAGACTTTTAAGCCGGGCCTGGGTTGGACTGGGCGCTCTCGATGCCGCTATGCCCAGTCCGAACGACGGTTGCATGACAAGAAACGGTACCAGCAGAGTTCCGATGCCGAAGAGCAGGGCAGGCAACAAGGTTGGCCGCGCAAGCCAGTCAGCAGAAACAATGGCGACGAGGACGAGCGCGTATCCGACACCAACGATGTAATGAGCGATCCAGCCGACTGCGCACTCGAGGTGCTTTTGCGAAGAATTGGCGATATTCGTATGCATGAACTTTCCGTCGGGCATATGGCGGAACCAGCGCCCAACCAAGCAATAGTTGGCCGAGGTAGTGCCGAAAGCACGGTTCAGCACCAGTGCCCAGAGGTCCATGAACAGAGTTGCTCCAAGCCCAACGATAACTGCGC
>Ga0207687_10002289_pt1 | contig 13038 bp, 12 predicted proteins | sample KBSM54metaG_FD_184399 | JGI IMG/M metagenome (GOLD analysis project Ga0207687, IMG submission 184399) | Miscanthus rhizosphere microbial communities from Kellogg Biological Station, Michigan, USA - KBS M5-4 metaG (SPAdes) (version 2) | ecosystem: Host-associated > Plants > Roots > Rhizosphere >...
CCAGCGGATCACGTCGGGCAAATCGATCGTCGACCCAGAGGCCGATATCGTCATCGTCAGCTACGACCTCATGCGGCGGGTCGAGATCTGGAAGCAGCTCTACAAGCTATACTGGGAATCCATGGTCTGCGACGAGGGTCATGCTCTCGGTCATGGTAGCGCCGCACGGACCCGCGCGTTTTACGGCGCGACCATCTATAGTAAAGGCGCTCTTTATACTCGCTCGAGCCGGGTCTGGATCGCCACGGGAACACCCGTGCTCAACAGTCCCGACGAACTTCATCCGCATCTGTCCCGCCTTTTCCCCAACCTTATCCAGGGCCACGTCCAGAAACAGCAGTTTCTCAACCACTTTTGCGTCACCGTCCAAAAGACGTTTGGTCCGGTGATCGTTGGCGCCAGGAACACCGATGAGTTGCGGGGCATCCTCTCGGAGTGCGCATCTCGCGTGAAACTGTCAGATGTCACCGATCTGCCGCCGCTGACCGTCGATACCCTCCCGGTGGAGATCAGTCCCTCCGATCGCCGCGTGGTCGAGGCGACGATGACCGATAACCAGCGGGCGGAACTGAATGTCGTCCTGACCCAGATCGAGGGCGGCGACGAGGCGGGGTGGCAGCGGCTGCAGGCGATGCTGCTCCCGCTCGCCTCCACCCGCCGCGTCCTCGCCCTGGCCAAATCCCGCGCCGCGATCGACCTGATTAAATCGGAGATCGAGGGTGGGACCGATCGTATTGTTCTCTTTGGTGTCCATGTCGCCGCCCTCCAGGCCATCAATGACGCCTGCCGGGGGCTGGGCGCGCGTCTTCTCATGGGTGAGACGGGACCGGCGCTACGCGCCGGCGCCCTGGCCGCCTTCGAGGCCGGCACCGCGCGCGTCCTCGTGGCCTCCGTCAGGGTGGCCGGCTTCGGCCTCAATCTCCAGAGCGCCCGCCGCGCCATCTTTCTCGAAACCGACTGGACGGCGGCGAGCATCGACCAGGCCATCGCGCGCCTCTATCGCGCCGGCCAGACCCGTCCGGTGCGGATCTCCATTCTCACCGTCGCCGACTCAATCGACGCCCGCGTCGCCGACATCGTCCGCCGCAAGCGGCGCATCGTCACTCAACTTTTGGAGGAAACTTCGTGAGTATCACTGTCAATTGCGTGATCGACCTGACCGAGGAGGAGCTGTTTCAGGTTCTTCTCCGCCGTCACGGCGGGGTTATCAAATACCCCACGATAAGTACGGGACCGGAGGAGATCGATAACAGGAATCAACTGGGCCAGGCAGTCCGGTCGCCCGAGGAAACAGCGGTGGCGAAAGGAAACGAAACCCCCACTTCCGTTTCCATTCCGCCGACAGAGGCGGAGCCCGAGGTTATTCCGGTGGAACCTCCCCCTTTGCCACCAAAACCGACACGCCGCGCGAAAGCCAATGGCGCGGAAGCACCTGTCAATTCGACGCCGCTGGCCCCTCCACCGCCTCCTGAAGCCCTCGACGAGCCCGCCATGCGCTCTCTCCTGTCCAAGGTCGGCGCGGTGCATCCGTTGAAGGTCAAGGCGATCACCGACCTCCTGGAGGCCCACGGCGGTCACCGTCGCCTGTCCGAATGCGACCCCTCGACGTGGCCCGCGATCGCCGAGGCGGCGCTGGTGGCTCTGAAGGAGCATTCGATTTGAACGATACCCCGCCCGCGAGGGGCCACTCGCCGCTTGGCATGAGCGTCCTCGAACGCCGCTTCATGTGCCCAGGCAGCATGAAGGCCGAGGAAGGCAGGCCAAACACGACCTCCGTCTACGCCCAACGTGGAACCGATCTGCACGCGCTGGCGCCAGCATGTATCAGTGAGGGGCTGAACCCTCTCGACGCTCTGCCTGAAGACCCGGAGGGCGCGGAGATGATCCTCGCCTACCAGATAGAAGTCCAATCGGCGCACGATCGTCTCGGTGGTGAGTTATTGCTGGAGCAGGCGTTCGAACTCTCCGCCCTCTCGGAGCTGTACTGGGGCACCGCCGACGCGGTGATCATTTCCCCGCCGGTCCTCTACGTCGCCGACCTGAAGACCGGCAGGGGCCACGCCGTCCCCGTCCGCCGTCCTGACGGGAGGGTCAACCTGCAACTGGGCGGCTACGGCCTCGGCGCCCTGCACAGCCTGCCCGCTGGCCTCGCTCACGAGATCACCTCCATCGAGTTGGTGGTCGTCCAGCCGGCCCTCGGGCCGCCCCAGAGGACCGTGATGACGATCGCGGAGGTACAGGATCTGGCGGCCGACCTGATCGAGATCGCGGAAGCGGCCCTCGACCCGGCGGCGCCCAGGATCGCGGGCGATCACTGCCGCTTCTGCCGCGCCTCGGGTGGTTGCCCGGCGCTGCGGGCGAAGGCACTCGCCACCATCGGACTGGAGTTTGAAGTGGTGGAAGTTGAAAAAGCCGTCTCGCTCCTGCCGGACCCGGCGAAGATTTCCCGCGCGCGTTTAGGGAAAATTCTCGAAGGTGCGGCGATCATCGATCAATGGTTGTCAGCCGTTCGCGCTCACGCCAAATCCCTCGCCGACAAAGGCGAGGAAATACCGGGGTGGAAGCTGGTCGATAAGCGCGGCAGGCGGGTGTGGACGGACGAAGAAGCGGCGACGATCACCATGAAAAGTCTGCTTCGTGAGGACGCATTCGCGCATAAACTCCATTCGCCAACTCAGATCGAAAAGGTTCTGAAATCCCACAAGTTGAAGAAACCGGCTCAATGGAATGAACTGGTCACCCTGTCAGATCCCGGAACCGCGTTGGTTCCGGCGTCCGATCCGCGCGTGGCGGTGTCTCCACGCATCGAGTTTGAAATCGTTAACACAGAGGAACAGTAACCAAATGGCACAGAAACCAGTCGTATCAACCATCCGCATCGGCCCCGGCCGTCTCTCCTTTCCATCGTTGATCGAGCCGTCCGGGTTCAACGACAGTGAAGAGAAATATAGAACGACCTTGTTGCTCCCACCCACGTTCGACGTGGCGCCCTTGCTCAAGGCGCTCAACGATCTGTGCGCGGAGGCATGGGGCAAGGACATGAAGAAGTGGCCGGCCAATGCCCGCCGTCCCGAGAGCGTCGTCCGCCGTGCTGAAGAAAAGGAGCACATGGCCGGCTACGAGAAAGGCTGGCACTTCGTCTTCGCCAGCTCCAGGGACAAGCCAGCCATCGTTGACGCCAGCCTTGAGCCGGTCACCGACCCGCGCGCGGTTTACGCCGGGCGCTGGGCCAACATCTCGGTGCGTCCGTTCGTCTATAGCAACATCGGCGTGGGCGTTTCACTGGGTCTCGGCAACGTCCAGCTGCTGAAGCATGACGGGGCGTTCGGCCGCACGTCGGCGGCGCAGGACTTCGACGCCGTGGTCGAAGAAATGGAAGACGAGTTCTAGGGTCGCCAGCCACTCGGGCCTTTGGCCCTACGAGGGCGATGAGGCCGACAGGGAATTGTGGGAAAACCTGTCGGCGCTCATCTTCCAGGGGGATGTGGATAACGTGACGAATATTGAAGACCTGCTTTTCATCGATCTCGAAACCCGATCGACCGTCGATCTCAGGAAGACCGGCGCATACGTCTATGCGTCGGACCCTTCCACTTCAGTAACAGTCGCCCGCCTCGCCATTGGCCTGGAAGAGCCGTGGGAGTGGCGGCCGGGGCGAGACCTGCTCCCAAAATACCGCGCTCACCTGGAAGACCCCACGCGCGAGGTCGTCGCCCACAACGCCCAGTTCGAGCGGCTACTGATCGATGGCGTCCTCCACCCGCGCCACGGCTGGCCGCTGGTGGCGATCGATCGTTGGATCTGCACCATGGCCAGAGCGAGGGCTCAGGGCTTGCCGGCCAGCCTCGACGGGGCGGGGATGGCCCTCGGCCTGCCGATCAAGAAAGACGGCGACGGCTACCGCCTCATGCTCCAGATGTGCAAACCGAGGCGGATGGCGGACGGCTCGCTGGCGTGGTGGGAAGACGAGGACCGCATGAACAGGCTGAGCGACTATTGCTCCGTCGATGTGAAAGTGGAGCGCCAGATATACCGCTCCACGGCCGCCCTGCCCCCGCCGGAACTTGATGTCTGGGATCTGACGGAAACCATGAACGACAGGGGCGTGCGGTTCGATCTGGGCTTCGTCGCCGCCGCGTCACTCGTCGCCGAGGAGACCGTTGCCCTCCTCAATCACGACATGCACCTCCTCACGGCCGGCGTCGTCAAAACCGCGTCCAATATTGGCGCGCTCAAGAAGTGGCTGATGAAGCGCGGCGTCGATCTCTCGCCGCCACCGGATCAGATCCTGGTCGGAACCGTCAGGTCCGGTGTGTTGATCGATGGAAGAGATGAGGAACTCGCGGATCTGGAAGAGATCGCCACCGACGAAATCGACGACGAGAAGATCCCTGATCTGCGCCGGCGCGATATTCAGCGCCTGATCGCCGATCCCCGCGTGGGGCTGTTGGAAAAGAGTGTTCTCAAGACCCGCCTGGAGGCCGGCAAGATCAGCGTGAAGAAGCTGGAGGCCATCAGTGACCGGTCGAACACCGATGGCCGCGTGCGGGGGCTGCTCGGCTACCACGGTGCCTCTACGGGTAGGTATATCTCGCAAGGGCTGCAGGTGCAGAACTTCCCCCGTGATGTCGTCGCGGACTGGGACGGCCACCGCGCGCTACTCGATCACGGCGCGGCGATGGTCGACGCCATCGCCGGCCCGCCGCTCGATGTCATCTCGAAGATGCTGCGCGGCGCGATCGTCCCCGCCGACGGCCACGAGATCGCGGCGGGCGACTTCGCCTCGGTCGAGGCGGTGGGCGTGGCGTGGCTGAGCGGCCAGAATGATCTGGTCGAGGCGTTCCGCGCGAAGCGGAAAGTCTACGAGGAAATGGGTGCGCATGTTTACGGGATCGATCCCGCCACGATCAGGAAGGACAGCACCGCCAGGCACGTCGGGAAAACCCTGATTCTCGGGTGTGGCTACCAGATGGGGTGGTACAAGTTCCGCGAGACCTGCATCGCCCAGGTCGGTACCATCCTCGCGCCGGAAGAGGCGGAACGCGCCGTGGGCGTGTATCGCGAGACGTACGCCCAGATCCCCCTGCTATGGCGCGACATGAACCAGGCGGCGATCGACGCCGTGCGTCATCCCGGACAGGCGACGGCGGTGGCGGGCGGGCGCATCAGGTTTCGCATGGACCGAAAGTGGCTGCGGATGCGCCTGCCCTCGGGGAGATACATTTGGTACTCCCAACCACTGATCGAGACAGGTCGTTTTGGCAACGATTGCGTCTCGTATATGGCCGTGAACAGTCTCAACAAGAAATGGGAACGGCAACAAACGTATGGGGGCCGGCTGACGGAAAACGCCGTACAAGGTTTGTGCCGGGATCTCCTCGTCCATGCCGCGCTGCGCCTGGAGCAGGAGGGCTACCGCCCGTTGACCCTGATCCACGACGAGGTCGTCTGCGAGCCTCCCGTGGGGTTTGGGTCCGTGGACTCCATGTGCGCGATCATGTCGGAGCTGCCCGCCTGGGCCGAGGGTTTTCCGCTACGGGCCGAGGGGTCGCGCGGCCCACGGTATTCAAAAGGGTGATGGTCCCGGATCTCATCGGCGACCTGCGCCGCCGGATTGAAGAACTGGAGCTGGTGATCCAGGATATTAAACGCCAGAACGAACAGCTTCGCGAAACACAAAGGAAACCTCACGATGAAACGATTGTTGATGACGACGGCCATAGTCACGGGCGCGCTGTTCTTCCAGCCAACGGCCCATGCCGCGCTGATCACCTCGATGGCCCAGGAGAGTGGCGCCAACACGGTCACGGCGACCGATAACGGGACCACGACCAACCTGTCGATCGCCTCGGGCACACTGGTGACGTTGGGCGGCGGCGCGTTCAACGTCGCGGGCGCATCGTTCCAGCTCGCCGCGCAGTCGATCGACGCCGCCGTGCTGTTCAACGGGTTCGTCATCCAACACTTCTCCGGGTCGTTCTGCGTCTCCTCGATCGCTGGCTGCGGCGGGAATTTCCTCAGTGGCACGTTCACCGACGCCGCCTTCGGCGCCAACGGCGGCCCCGGCCTGACGGTGCAGGTCTCCAACCCGCCGGAGCAGCTGGTGCTGACCTCCAACGTGGTCCCGGCGGATCAGCTGCTGGCGCCGTCGAGCTTCAACCTGACCTTCGTCAACCTGTCGAACGCGCTGGCGATCGACGGCGCGACCATCGGTTCATTCACCGCGTCGTTCACGGGTGATGTCTCCGCCTCGGCGGTCCCGGAGCCTGCCTCGCTGACGATGCTCGGTATGGGAGTGGTCGGTCTTGGCCTGACGCGGCGGCGCCGTCGTGGTAGCAACGCGGCGTGCGCGGCGTAGATCATCACACTACCACCGCCATCGCCGGAGCCAGGGCGCTATCGCGTCTCAGGTGACCCTGGCTCCGGCTCCGGTCTTTTATGTGAACAGTGAAAAGGTCAAACAGATGCAAGCGACAGAAACCACAGTCCGTTACGGTATCGTCAGAGTGGGCGGTAAGGGCGTGACCGCGCTCTACGATGTGGTCCGTCACGAACCCGGATGCACCGATGAGATCCTGGCGCGCGGGGCGACATTCGGAAGCGCCACGGCGATCGTGAAGGCGCTCAACGCCGAGGCGGGAGCATGACCCTCAACCAGAAACGCGTCCTGAAAGCTTGCCGGGGCATATGCCAGTTACTGGCGGGAGAAGCGTTGATCCGTATCGATATCAGTAATGTTCAGGATAAAGAGGATGGGAAGCCTTCGGACCCGTGGCTACAGAGGCAACAAAAGACGCTCCTGACCCTGCTTCGTGAGCTGGAGGAGGCAGAGATATGAACCATTCCCTCGCCTGGCACTGGCATTTCAGACGCAGCCGCTCTCGGCTCTGGAGCGACGCCTGGGGCTGGGTCACCGACGCCACCGTCGTGGCTACCGTGGTTGGTGTGTTCCTGTGGGTGGTGGCGACGTTATGATCATCGATCTCATTCTCGGCCTCGCCGCCGGATGCCTACTTTGGTTTCTGTTCGTCAGTCACTCCTGACTGCTGATTGGCGAGATATCCCAGTAAACCCGCTACTTTTGGATCGAGAGGCAGGAGAGGGCCCCTCGGTGTTCCCGCCCACCTTATCCCCGCCCGCGAGGTCAGTCCCCGCGCGACGGCGTAGGGCGCGACATCAGCGGCGGCGGACAGAGCAGCCCCGTAAGGGCCTCCGTAATACCCCCCGGCGAGCCATCTCGCGGGGGCGGAGAGAACCTGCAACGCCTGCGCCACGTTGGAAGTGTTGGACGTGTTCATCAGCCGCTCGGTCTCTCTGACGTTGCCGGCGACCGTCAGCAGCGCGCGCAGGTTCCTGGCGGCCTCGGGGTCGTTGTAGAGCGCCGCCATGCCTTCCGGTCTGTCTATCTGCTGCTGGCGCATCGTGGTCAGGAACGCCCCGGCCGAGGGCACGTCGGTCGCCCCCTGCTGGCCCGCCTTGGCGAGCACGGCCTTTCGTAGCTGATACGCCGCCAGGGCATCCGCCGCCTGGGGCACGCGGGCGCGGAGATCCTGCATCGCGCTGTTGCTCTCCAGCAGAGCCCGCGCCGCCGCGTCGGGGGCGACCGATTCCTGTCCGGGATTGCGCGCCTTGATCGCTTTGACCAGGGTGTTGTCGATGAAGTTGTGCGCGTCGATCGTGGTCTGGTTGGCTTCCCTGAACAGCCGCCCCTGGCCGTGCGCGTGAGCGGTGTTCTCGATGTCCCCGGCGAGGCTGGCGTAGAGTGAGCGCAGGCGCGCCGTGCCCACGCTGTTGATGATGTCGGGGGTTCCCATGTCCGCGCCGATCTGGCGGCGGATGGCCTGCGCCTGCCCCCAGGTCATGGACGATCCTGGTGGCAGATCAGCGTTCAGCGCGGCCAGCCGCTCCCTGGCGAAAGCCGATCCCGCCAGCCGTTGCGTCTCGTTCATCCCGCCCAGTTCCGGCGGGTTGGCGAGGCGTTCCAGCGCGGCGCGGTAGCCACTGGGGCTGACAGCGGCGCCCGCCATACGCTGGTTGAGCGGGTTCCAGACAGCATCCTGCTGACGCGGGAACGTGTTGCCGTGCCAGTCCTGAAGGATCTGCTGCACGCTGCCGCCCGCCTCCTGCGCGGTGCGCTCGCCGCCCAGCATCCGTGCGGTATCCTCGACCGCGTTGTGAAACTGGTTGGAGGTGTCGCGTTGCGCTGGCTGTAGCCGGTCGATCGCGAACGGCATCTTGGTCGCCCCCGCTTCCAGGGAGCGCGTGGTTGGGTTCTCGGTGACGGCGCCCGCCGTGCGCGGGAAGGTCCGCAGCTGCTCGTAGGCGTCCGCGATCGGCGTCCGCAGGCCGCGTATCGCGTTCAGCAGCTTGCCTCCCGCGTCCGACAAGGCGGTGACGCCTCCCGCGCCGATGATATTGCCCGCCAGTCGCGCCGTGGGCTTTAGTGATTCAGGCGCCACTTCCGCCGCGATCTCGCCCGCGCCTCCGCCGACGCCCCCGGCAACAACCTGGGTGGCGGCCAAAGGCAGTGTGGTGGGTGCTGGAGCGAAGGCGGAACGAAGCATGGTGGGAACCGCCGCCGCCGCGCGAGGAATAGCGCCCGCGATCTGCGGCCCGATCATACCGGCGCCGCCTCTGGCGACCTCGGAGCGGAACTTCTCTCCCGGTGTCGTCGCTTCCGGCAGGCCAATATAGGTCAGGGCGTTGTGCAGCATGTCCGATGGCGCGGTCGCCATGCCCCCAGCGGCGCGCGCCGCCGCGCGCCCTGGCCATGTCCCGAGATCGAGTGCTGTCGCCGGCAGGCTCAGGGCGCCTTCGATCACGTCGCGTGTGCCCAGGCCAAGGCTTCGGCCAATGGGTGACCCGTTCTGGTAAGCCGTCTTCAGCGGGCTGGTCTCCGCCGACGCCAGGAACGGGTTGACGGGCGCGGCGGGCGTGGCGGCGGTATCACCGCCGCCCCCCTGCGGGCCGAGCGATGTGTCGTTATCGAAAAGCCCCATTAGTCTCCTCCTGGAGTGCCGGGGTCCGGTACCAGTTTCAGCCCGCCGCCGGGGGCGCGATACAACGTGCGCGGTTTCACGTTATTCTCTTGTGCCCATTCGGCGACCCTGGTCCGCCATTCCGGGTCCGGATCTCTTCGGTGCGCGTAGATATCCGCCGGCATCTGGGGCACGATCGGGTGTTTCGTATCCATGATCTCCCGCGTCTTCTCCAGCGCGTCGCCGGAGTTGGCGTTGGGTCGCGCCATCTGCTCGTTGTAGATCGTATTGAACCGCATCTTGGCCCGCGCCGCCTGCTGTAAATACGATATGACGGCGGAACGTGTCGCCCGGTCCTCGTAGAGCGACGGCCCCATGCTCTCGATAAAACTCAGGTCGCGGTCGGACAGAGCGCCCATCTGTATCCCCGCCCGCAGTTCGGTGATCGCGCCGGAAATCCCGCTTTGCAGCATCTGGATCGGACCCGCGTCACCCTTGCCGACGATGCCCGCGTTGGTCAGATGATTAAGCAGCGTCGTGCCACCGTATTTGATGTTGGCGAGACTTTGCAGCGTGGCGTTATTATCGCCGACGTTATCGGATAATGCCCGCAGCCCTTCCAGACTCTGCATCTTGCCCGCCGCCGCCACGGCCTCTTTGCCGAGCGTGTCCCGGATGATCTTGTTGCTCTCAACGAACGACCCTTCTCGGGTGTTGAGACGGCTGATTTCACCCTCTTTATCTTTCTGTTCCATGGTCTGAGAGTGCGTCAGATTGGCCTGCGCCGCCGCCTTGTAGGCATCGACCTCTTTCTCGTAACGCGGGCGGATCGCGTTGTCCTGGGTCTCATTGTATTTGGTGATCGCGAGCGCGGCTTTTTGCGCCTTCTCCTGCGCCGCCATCTGGATTTTGGCTTTGATTTCCTCTCGCGCGGCGAGGATTTCCTGGACCGATTTCTCGTCGGGCTTACGCATCGCCGAGACCGCGAGGGCGCGCTGTTCTATCGCCTTGGCTTCACTGGCGAACGCCGCCTGCTGCTGAGGCGTCAGGTTCGGATTGAAGTCCTCGGTCGCGGGCGGTGGGACATACTCCCGCGCGCGATACTCGGAGTAGGTTCCGGGATGCGTGATGAGACCGTCACCGGCCTTGATGGGCGGCAGCTGCGTGGCGGGGGGTTGCTGCCCGCCCGCCTGGGCGGTGACGACCGCGCCCGGTTGAGGCGCGCCGGTCCGCGCCGGAGAAGACGCCCTGCCTTCCTCGATGGCGGCCACGGTGGCGTCGCTGCCGGGAGGCGAGGGCGGGATGACGCCGCTGGTGGGTGCTCCAACATCTGTTCCCGCGACCTGAACAGTGCCCTCTTCCGGACCTTGCGCCGTCTGACCAGGCGCGGTGGTGGCCAGCGGCGGCTCCGGCGCCAACCTGGGCGCGGGCGCCTGCCCTGGCGTGGCCTGGACTTTGGCTGGAGCGGATGGCGCCGCACGCGCACCGGCGAGCGCGCCGATCGTCTGCTTGTCGTCCAGTTCACCGAACTGGTCCCGCAACAGCTTCCGCGTGCGCGGGCCGAACTGGGCCAGGGGGATGACCGAGGCGACGGCGGCCTGCACCTCTTTCGGCGCCTTCATTGGGGTGGAGTACTGAGCGGGATCGACGCCGGCCTGCTTCGCGTAGCGGCGCCATGTGTCCGGATTGATCTGGTAGTGACCCTGGCTGATCTCGTCGGGATTGCCGCCTTGCGCCAGGGTCTTCCCTTTACTGTCGCTGTCTACCCGGCTGACGATGTTCTGGTCGTTGCTCTCGATGACCGCCAGGGCGGTCATGAACGGCCCGCTGATACTCCCGCCGGTGCCGATGCTGGTGCTGGTCGAACCCGGCTTCAGCAGCTCCCGCTGCCGCGCCGCCGCGCGCTGGTCCTCTTGCAGTTGCAGATACGGCAGCGCCTCTTTCAGCCGCGCGATCTGATCCTGTTGCTGCTCATGCGCCAGCTGTTGCGCGGCGTAATGTTGTGCCGCCGAGACCGCCTGGGTGTGGCCGAGGTTGCCGCGCGCCGCGTCCAGCCCCTGGCCGAGGATCGATCCGAAAGTGTGCGGCATGACCGACCAGTCGGACGCCTGCAGCATCCGCGCACCCGCCGCGCCGAGGGCGGACAGGCCGCCCTGCTCGCGTTCGGCGGTCGATCCATACTGGCTACCGCCGCCGAGGCCTTCTCCCAGCAGCGAGAGGATGCCGCGTCCGTCGCGCGAGGAGGGGCCGACGTTGGGGTCGACGGCCGGCTGCGTCGTCCTGCCCGCCAGCAGTTGATTGATGATCTGGGAGAGCTGCTGATCGGATGTGGTGGAGGTGGTTTCTTCGGCCATTTCATTACCCCTTAGAAACCAAGCAATCCAACAGTCCTGGGCGGAACGTAGGGCTCCGCCTTCCCGCCAGGCGTCATCGCCGAGGTGTAGAGCGCGTCGCGCTGCTTGTTGAGCATTTGCGCCAGCTGATCGATCGCCACACGCCGCATGGGCGAGCCGGCGGGGGCGATCTGAGGGATGGCGGCGCCCTGGGGCGCCTTGTCGTCCTTCTTCGCGTCGCCAAAGGTTTTACTCGCGCCCTGAAGCGCCTTGATTAGATCCGCGTTGGAGGCTGTCCCGGTGGAATCGGTGCCGCCCGCGTAGGCCGGGTAGAACCCCGATACGGAAGACATGCCCCAGTTACCGCTGTTGAGCGACCCCGCCGGAAGTGAGCCGACACTGGAGTTGAGAGCCAGATCAACGTCAGGGGTAGGAATGTAACCAGACATCAGGAGAGCCCTCCGAGCAGACCACCGATAGCGGCGCCCGCCGCCATCCCGTAAGGCCCGGCGACGGCGCCGATCTGCGCACCGCTGGCGGCCCCGCCCAGTACGCTGCCGGCCACGTTCTTGTTCAGGGTCTGCGTTTGCTGATTATAGCCCGTTCCCTGCGTCGAATACGGCACGCCACCGACCGCGCCGAGCAGCAGGTCGAGGTTCTGGATCGGGTAGTTTTGCTGATCGTAATACTGGCCGTATTTCGCGTTATCGAGCTGCTGCTGGTAACCCGACTGGGCATTGCCGGATGCCTGCAGCGCGGCGGCGTCCTTGATGCCGTAAGCCTGATCGGCGGTCGCGACATTCGGTAGCTGACCGGCGGCGGTAAGGCCGGCCTGTAGGTTGGTATTGGACAGGCCCTGCCCCCCGGTCGCCGCGTTGCCATAACCTTGACCAAGCAGGCTGTTGAGGTTGTTGGCGCCTGAAAACCCTTGCTGCGCCAGGGAGCCGGCCGCGCCGTAGGCCTGCTGGCCGCCCTGCAGGGCCACCTGCGTGGCCGGGTTGAGCGCCTGCCCCCAGCCCTGGTTCATCATCTGGGCGATCTGGTTCTGCGTGTTCTGCGTCACCTGAGCATCGGCGACACCTTCCTGCACGCCCATGCGAGATCCACCGAACGCGCCGACGTTGTTGGCCTGCGCGGCGATGCCCTGCTTCGCCAGCGCCAGCTGCTGCTGGCCCGCCTGGATGGTCGGATTGATGACGTTCTGGATGTAGGGCGACATCAGGGTCTGGGCGTTCGACGCCACCTGATCGGCCGTCGCCGGACCTTGCCCGAGGTAGCTGCCCAGCAGCCCCTGGCTCTGGGCCTGGGCCCCGGCGAGATTGGCCGCCGCCGGGTTGTAGACGCCCTGTTGGAAGTTGCCGAACAACGCGTTGGTGTTGTCGTTGACGCCCCCGGCGGTGATCGGTTTGGCCTGTCCGACGAGATTGTTGTAAGCGCCGAGGCTCGCATCGAACGCCGGCTGGCCGTAGCCCTGGATGTCGCTGACCCGCTGATACGCCTTCAGCGTGTCATTGGACTGCGGCGCCACGAGTTCGCCCGTATAAGGCGTGTAGGGTCGATTACTGAGCGCCACGCCGCGATTGACGGCTTCTTCCCCGGCGTTGCTCAACCAGTCGGGGATGTGTTGCGAGGTGTCGGTGGCGGCCGTCGTGGTCTGTGGTTTTGATTTGCTCACGGCACGGTTTCCTCCGTCAGCGGCTTATAGACCGGGAACATGTGCGGACGCG
>Ga0207687_10002295_pt1 | contig 13027 bp, 13 predicted proteins | sample KBSM54metaG_FD_184399 | JGI IMG/M metagenome (GOLD analysis project Ga0207687, IMG submission 184399) | Miscanthus rhizosphere microbial communities from Kellogg Biological Station, Michigan, USA - KBS M5-4 metaG (SPAdes) (version 2) | ecosystem: Host-associated > Plants > Roots > Rhizosphere >...
AGGGTCAGCTGACCCGGCTCCGCTCGCCCCGCTCAGCTTGCCCCTCTCAGCTCGCCAGGCGCAGCGGTTCGACCCGAAGCGAGACGCCGACCTGATCAGGCCAGATGCCGCGGGTGTCATAGACGATCTTTCCCACGCGTTCGTCGAGCGGCACTGATTTGAAAATGTCGTGATCGACCAGCACCACCATGATCGGGCAGGTCTCGATCGCAGTGTCGATGTCGGTGAGGCGAGCATTGGTGCCGTCGAAAGCGGCGGGAAGCGTGTCGGCATAGGGTTCGACGACATGCAGCCGCTCACCAAACCGCGCGGCGAGTGCAGCAGCAACCTTGAGCGCCGGGCTTTCACGGAAATCGTCGATATTCGCCTTAAACGCGAGGCCCATGCACGCAACCGGCATGCCGGGATGCGCGGCAATCATCGCCGCGGCGCGTTCGATCACATAATCCACCTTTGCATCGTTCACTTCGCGCGCGGTGCGGATCAACGGCGTATTCTCGCGATCGGCATGGACGAGGAACCATGGGTCGACGGCGATGCAATGTCCGCCAACGCCCGGTCCGGGCGAGAGGATATTGACGCGCGGGTGGCGGTTGGCGAGGCGAATGACCTCCCACACATCCACCTCCATCGTGTCGGCGACCCGGCTCAGCTCATTGGCAAAGGCGATGTTGACGTCGCGAAACGCGTTCTCGGTGAGCTTGGTCATCTCGGCGGCCCGCGATGTCGTCGTGACGCAGGCGCCGCGGACGAAGCGGCGGTAGAAGGTCAGTGCCTTTCGCGCGCATCGCGGCGTGATGCCGCCGATGACGCGGTCATTGTCGATCAACTCGACAAGAATGCGGCCGGGTAGCACGCGCTCCGGGCAATAGGCGATGGCGACGTCCGGACTCTCGCTCGTCCTGCCCGGTATCCTGAGATCGGGACGCAGTTCCGCAAGCAGGTCCCGGACCTTTTCGGTCGTGCCGACAGGGGAGGTGGATTCGAGGATTACCACATCGCCCGCCTTCAGCACCGTTGCCACGGTTGTCGCGGCGCGGAGGACATAGCCGATATCGGGCGCGTGATCCTCGCCGAAAGGCGTTGGGACAGCGATGACGAACACATCCGCCGGCTCGATCACCGTAGACGCGCGCAACGATCCGCGCGCCACGACGCCCGAAACCAGGCCATCGAGATCGACCTCCTCGATATGCACCCTGCCCGAATTGACCGTGTCCACAATTGATTGAGTCACGTCGACACCGAGGACTTTGGCACCGGTCCGCGCGATCACCGCGGCGGTGGGAAGCCCGATATAGCCGAGGCCGATGACGACGACCTTGAGCTCATGATCCGAAATCATCGGCGACAACTTTCGCAATGCGTTGGGACGCATGACCATCGCCAAAAGGGTTATGGGCGCGGGCCATGGCCGAATAGGCCTGCTTGTCGTCCAGGAGGATTGATATTTCGGAAACGATGCGATCGGAATCCGTGCCGATCAGTTTTGCTGTACCGGCGACTACCCCCTCGGGGCGTTCGGTCGTTTCGCGCATCACCAGCACCGGCTTGCCCAGCGCGGGCGCTTCCTCCTGGACGCCGCCGGAATCGGTGAGCGCAATCTCGCACATCGCCAGCGCGCGGACGAAATTCGGATAATCGAGTGGATCGATCCGGGCGATATTGGGCTGGTCGCCAAGCATCGCGTCCATCACTGAGACGACATTGGGGTTGGGATGGACCGGGAAAAGGATCGCGGTGTCGGTCCGCTCGGCGATCCGGCCCAGCGCGCGGGCGATGCCAGCCATGCCATCGCCGAAATTCTCGCGGCGGTGGGTGGTCACCAGGATGATGCGCTTGCCGGCGAAGCGCTCGGCGATCGGATCAAGCCCTGCGGCGAGTGACGGATCCTCGCCGAGCCGTTCGCGCGTCGCGTAGAGTGCGTCGATGACTGTATTACCGGTGACGTGGATCGTCGCCGGATCGATATTTTCCCGCCTCAGCGCCTCGGCGGCGGTTTCGGTCGGTGCGAAATGCTGGTCTGCGATCGGCGCGACGATGCGGCGGTTCACCTCTTCGGGCCAGGGCTGGTAGATATTGCCCGAGCGCAGGCCTGCCTCGACATGGCTGACCGGAATCTTGCGATAATAAGCGGCGAGCGCGCCGACCATGGCGGTCGCGGTATCGCCCTGGACAATGACGCGGTCCGGCTTCTCCGAGTCCATCACGTCGCCGAGACCAGTTAGCAGGCGCGCGGTCAGGCGATCGAGGCTCTGGCCCGGCTCCATGAGATCGAGGTCGATATCCGGAGTGAGGCCGGCAATCGCCAGCACCTGATCGAGCAGGCCGCGATGCTGCGCCGTCACGCAGGTGCGGACCTGCACGCCGGCCGTATCGCGTAACGCGGCGACGACCGGGAACAATTTGATCGCCTCCGGCCGGGTGCCGAATATGATCAGCACCTTGCCGGTACGGTCACTGTCCATATGTCATCATCCGAATCGCACTATCGATTGCTGCTATAGGGCGCCCCGCGCGAACTATTGCTTAATGCGCGGCGCGGAAGCGATTAGCCAGCCGGCGGGGCCCAGTTGAAATAATGGGCGAGCGAGAGATAGCCGCACAACGCACCCACCGCCAGCCGCCCGGCCGCCCATCGCGACGGCGTGAAATAGGGCTGCACTGCGAACAGCGCGAACGGAAACGCCGCCATCAGATAGCGCGACGAGAATTGGTGCGTGATCGAAGCTGCAGTCGAGGTCAGGCCGAGCGTCAGCAAGACCATTAGGACGAAGATCCGGTCGTCACGGCGAGCCCATATATTGACGGTGGAGGCAAGGATGACGCTCGCCCCGCCGCCGACCAGCATGGCCGAAATGCCGAGCTGGAAGAGGTGGGCCAGCGGGTGCGGCAGGTGCACCGCAATCCCCTCCGCGATCGTGGCGGGCAATCCGCCGAGCGGCAGGATCGCGAGCCCGACGATCAGCCCCGCGATCAGGGACCATCGCCATTTCGTCAGGAAATAGCCGGGCGCGAGGATCAGGATGAGCGTGGACAGATAGGCAAAGGCAAGCGCGCCATGGCCGAGATCCACCCCGCCGACCCACGCCACCTGTGGAGCGACAAGGCCGCCCCAGAGCAGGAAGACGGGAAGCGGAACCGCGCAAGAGAGCGCTGCTGCCATCAACGCCGGCCAGCGGAATCGCGGTTCGAACAGCGCGATCAGCACGAAGCCGCCGGCCGCGGGCAGATAAGGCTGTCGCCCAAGGATCGCGACGCCGAAACAGACCCCGGCGACAGCGAAGCCGAGCCAGAGGCGAGCCCGCGAATCCGGTGGAGCCGACATTGCCCAGGCGGAGGCCGCGAGCGAAAAACTGGCAAAGGCAAAGGCCGGCATCTCAGTGAACGCCATGCCGGTGCTCACCCAGATGATCGGCAATGCCAGCACCATTGCGGCGCGTGCCCAGGGGTCGGTCAGGCGCCAGCGTGCCATCGAATAGGCTATCGCAGCACTCGCTGCGGCCAGCAGAACGATATTGGGGATGCGCACCGCCCTGGGCTGGAGGCCGGTAAGCGGCGACGCCAGCCATTGCATAGTCGGATAAAGCGGTCCGGCCGGGGTGTTGAGCGGTGCGAGCAGGAAGTCGCGGAAACTGGCACCCCGCGCGAGAAGCCACGCGCCTTGGATATAATAACGCTCGTCATAGAGATACCGGGCAGGCGACCCCGCGACGAGGGCAATCAACGCAAGAGAAGCCAGTGCGGCGATGATGAGGATGGGATTGCGGCGAACGGCGTTGAACCAGGCTCCTCCGATATTCTCGCTCACCTTGGCCCCCGCGGTTCCCGCTGATCGGCGGGCACTAGCCAAGCGCTGCGGCGATGGCCAGTCAATTGGGGCCGGCCACTTGGCGCATAGGAAACACTCGCTGTTTGCCATTGCGCGGCGCCGAGCCCTCGTCCATTCACTGCTGGAACGTCGGCGGGATCGGGATGAAGCGTGCGTCAGTCGGACCCTGATGGACAGCGCATCCGGCATTCGCTGCTGATCGTCACGCCGGTCTATGACGACTGGGAATCCTTCGGGCATTTGCTGCGCGATATCGAGACCGCCCTTCCGGCAGAGCAATATGACGTCGAGATCATCGCGGTGGATGATTGTTCGAATGCACAGCCCGTAGTGCCCGCCCTGGCGGGAAGCATAGCAGGCGTGACGGTACTGAGGTTGAGGATGAATGTCGGTCACCAGCGGGCGATTGCCGTCGGGCTCGTGCATGCCGATAACGAGCCGGGCGCTGAAACCGTGGCGATCATGGACTCGGACGGCGAGGATGTTCCGGCTGAGCTGAAGCGACTGGTTGATACGGCTGCCGCCGAGCCCGGCGTTGCGATCGTCGCGCAGCGCTTCAAACGCTCGGAGACGCTGGGCTTCCGACTCTTTTACTGGATCTATGTTCAGATCTTTCGGGCCCTGACCGGCAATCGCATCGATTTCGGGAATTTCTCGGTATTGACGCGCGAGCATGTCGGCCGCCTCGTCCACAACGCCAATATCTGGAATAATTTCGCAGCAACCTTGATCCAGGCGAAAATCCCTATCCGCCGCGTCCCGACCGCGCGCGGCGTGCGCTATGCCGGCCATTCGCAGATGAAGCTGGTCAGCCTGATCACGCACGGCCTCGGTGCGATATCGGTGTTCATCGACGCGGTCTTCGTGCGCATCCTGCTGGCGAGCGCCGGCATTTTCGCGCTTGCGATCCTGGCGGTCATCGTCGTGATCTGCATCCGGCTCTTCACCGATCTCGCGATACCGGGATGGGCGACCAATGTCCTCGGCTTCGCCGTCCTGCTGAGCGCGCAGGCCGTGATGCTGCCGATCATGATCGTGTTTCTGCAGCTCAGTAACCGATCGTCGTTCCAGAATATTCCCGGCGACCATGCGGCCCAGCTCGTCGAGCGCCGCTATGAGCTTTATCGGCGCGCTGCTCCGGCAACCGCTGCGGAAAAGCCGTGAACTCCACCCTTTGCCGCTAGTGACGTGCTCGCGAAGGAATGGCACAACGGCATGATCGTTCAGTTCTCTCTTCCGCCGTGCGGCGGGTTCCGACATCGGTGAATGTGCATGCATATTAGGAATATCAAAGCTGCGTTGTCCAATCCGGGGCTGGGCCTGGAATGGTTGCGCTGGCGCTATGACGGCCTGCGATCCGCCGGCAATCCGGCTTTCAGCCTGATCAACGGTGCGAAGATCGGCAATTTCATCAGCTTCTCCGAATATCATTCGATCACTGGCTGCATCTCGAAAACCGAACAGCAGTTCCTCCTGTCCCAGGTCGCGGAGACCGAGGGAGATGTGATCGATATCGGCGCCAATGTCGGCATCGTCAGCATGTTGCTGGCCGGGCAGTTTCCGGAGCGCGTAATTCATGCGATCGAGCCCGCGGTCTCGACTTTCTCGGCATTGGAAAAGAACGTCCAGCTGAACGGCTTCACCAATGTGAAAAGCCACCGCCTCGCGATCGCGGACGTGGCGGGCAGCATAGCCTTCAACGCCGATCCGGTGGTGCGGGCGACAGCGCGGATCGCGATCGAGTCCGATCCGCACATCGAGATGGTGGAGGCGGTGACGCTCGATGCGTTCGTCGCGCGTGAGGGCATTGAGCGGATTGGCCTGCTCAAGATCGACGTCGAAGGATTTGAATCGCTGGTGTTTCGCGGCGCGTCCGAAACGCTCGCGAAGCGACTGCCGCAGATCATCTTCATGGAGATTTGTCCGACCCTGTCAGCGTCTGCGGGCCATGACGCGTCGGAGCCGGCGCGGATCGTCCATGAGGCTGGATATGACTGGTTCCGGCTCGAGGACGATGGATCGCTGGTGCCCGTCGTACCGGCGGATACCGCAGAGGTGTACCTGGAAAACTGGATTGCCCGGCCGCGCTGACCCCGCCCGCGCAAAGACGGGCAACATTCTTCCATTCGATCCAGCCAGCCATGGAGCGGCATAGCGCGGTAACAACAGCAATTGAATCGGCCCGCTGTTGGGAATGTCAGGAGGGTCGTGTCAGTTCCAACGGCCCGCCAACGCCGCTGCTGAAATATAATCTTTAATAATCAATGTTTTATGAGGCCAACGCCAAAACCGAACTGTCATGCCGAAATAGCCCGGCACATGGTTCAGGCGCCTCTGGATTACCGCATATTGCTCTCGCTACAGTGCGGGCAGCCTGGATCCTTGGGCAAGGTGATCGTGCGGAAGCGGAAGGCAAGCGCATCGACCAGCAGCAGCTTGCCGGCGCTATCTTCCCCGAAGCCGGTAATCGCGCGCATCGCCTCAAGGGCTGCGAGGCTGCCCATCACGCCCGTCATCGCGCCGAGCACGCCCGCTTCGGAGCAGCTTGTCTCGGCGCGGTCCGGATCGGTTCCGACGAAGCAGCGGTAACAGGGCTTGTCCGGCTCCCAGCCGCGGAACAGGCCGAGCTGCCCTTCGAACTGGCCCGCGGCGGCTGAAACGAGCGGGATGCGCGCCGCCAACGCCGCGTCAGCGACAGCGAGGCGGGTCGCGAAATTGTCGGTGCCGTCGAGCACGACCTGGGCGCCGGCTATCAGCGCGCCGGCATTGCCGGCATCGATCCGTTCCCGGTGCGCCTCGACGACAGCCCCCGGATTGAGCCGAGCAACAGCGCGTGCGGCACCATCGACCTTGGCCAGGCCGATATCCTCGTCGCCGAACAGAGTCTGGCGCTGCAGGTTCGAAAGCTCGACCAGATCATCGTCGATCACGATCAGCCGCCCGATCCCGGCTGCGGCGAGATACTGGATCGCCGGCGAACCGATCCCGCCGGCACCGATTACGGCAATGGTGGCGGCACGCAGTTTCGTCTGGCCGGCACCGCCGACCTCCCGCAGCACGATGTGACGGGCATAGCGCTCCAGCTCGGCGTCAGTCAGGTTCATCCGCCCCAATCATAGACGATGGTGGTGCGGTACCATTGATCGGCAGCACCGGCACGGGGCGGGAGGTTCGCGCGTGCGAATTTGAGAACCAGGCCGACGCTATATTGCTCAACCGTGGGGCAGGCGATCGCATGCGGCACGGCGCGGCGGACCGAACCGTCCGCCGCGACCAGTGTGGCAACATCGACCTTGACCACATAATGGCCATCGGCGGGTTTGGGCACTGAGCAGCGCCCCGCGCCGATCTCGTGCGCGACGAAGCGCGCCAGCGGCGGCGCCATCTGCGGCGCGGTCAGATAGGGCAGCGGCGGCAGTGCCGACCAGTCAGTCGGAACTGCCGGAACCGCTGCCTGCAAAAGCATAATTGCAAGCATCAACGCCCCGTGGATCCAAATCCTCCGCTCCCGCGTGCAGTATCCTCCAGTGTATCCACTTCGTCCAGCACCGCGCGCTGGACCGGGGCGGGAACGAGTTGGGCAATCCGGTCGCCTCGCGCGATCGCGAACGGCGCCTGGCCATGATTGATCAGGATCACCTGCACTTCGCCACGATAATCGCTGTCGATCGTGCCCGGCGTATTGAGGCAGGTGACGCCGTGCTTGAGCGCAAGCCCGGAGCGCGGCCTGACCTGGACCTCATAGCCCGGAGGAATCGCGATCGCGAAGCCGGTCGGTATCGCCGCGCGGGCACCCGGCGCGAGCGTCGTGTCAACGGCCGAGACCACATCCATGCCGGCAGCCCCCTCAGTTGCATAAGCAGGCGGGGGCAGGCCTTCGCCATGGGGAAGGCGTTTCAGCAGGATCGTGATTGGGTCGGTCATAAGCTCTCACTATCGCGGGTTTGAGGGTTGTCGAGCAGAGGGCATCTTTTGCCGCGGAAAGGAAAGCCAGGCTGCGCCGGGGTCAGGCGGGCAGGGCGGCGGCGATCCGGTCGGCCAGCCGCCGGGCGACCTCTTCCTTGGGCAGCCGTTCCCAGCTCTCTACGCCGTCCGCCGTGACGATATGCACGGCATTGGCGTCGCCCCCCATCACGTCACCCGACACGTCATTGGCGACAATCCAGTCAACGCCCTTGCGCAGCCGCTTGGCGCTGGCATGCTCGATTATCTTTTCGGTCTCGGCAGCGAAGCCGATCAGCAGCCTGGGCCGGTCCGGGCTCTTCGCCAGTGTGGCGAGGATATCGGGATTTTCGACAAGATGAAGAACCGGCGGGACGACACCTTTTTTGAGCTTCTGGCCTGCGCTTTCGACCCGCCAGTCAGCCACCGCCGCGACCATGACGGCGGCATCGACGGGCAGCGCCAGCCCCACCGCGCTCGCCATCTCCCGAGCGGTTTCCACATCGATCCGGTCGACGCCCGGCGGGGTGGCCAGCGTCACGGGGCCTGCCACCAAAGTCACCCGCGCGCCGAGCTGCGCCAGCGCAGCGGCAATAGCGAAGCCCTGGCGCCCCGACGAGCGGTTCGCGAGATAGCGCACCGGGTCGATCGGCTCATGCGTCGGCCCCGCGGTGACGAGGACATGCTTGCCCGCCAAAGACACGGATCAGGCCGAAAGCTGGCGGCGGATCGCGGCGAGGATCGCTTCCGGCTCGGGGAGGCGGCCGGGACCGAACTCGCCGCAAGCCATCGGGCCTTCATCCGGTTCGAGCACCGTGACGCCGTCGCCGCGCAGTGCCGCCACGTTGCGACGGGTGGCTGCGTGCTGCCACATCCGCACATTCATCGCTGGCGCGGCGAGCACCGGCTTGTCGGTCGCGAGCAACAGGGTGGTGGCGAGATCGTCGCAGATCCCCGCCGCCATTTTAGCGAGAAGATCAGCGGTGGCCGGCGCGATGACGATCAGATCGGCTTCGCGACTGAGCTGGATATGGCCCATCTCGGCTTCGTCCTTGAGATCCCAGAGCGTGGTGAACACCTGGTTCTCGGAGAGTGCCGCGAGCGTCATCGGCGTGATGAAATGCGCGCCCCCCTCGGTGAGGACGCAGCGCACCTCGATCCCGGCCTTGCGGCACAGGCGGATCAGCTCGCATGCCTTATATGCCGCGATGCCGCCGCCGACGATGAGGAGGATCTTCATCGGCTCAGCCCCTATCTGGTCAGTCTTGTCACGATGATCCGCCGCTTGTCGAGCGCCGCCGCGACGAGGTCGCGAAGGCCATCGGGCACAAAGGCAAGGCCAACCAGGATCGTGGGCGCGACCATCAATCCCCAATAGAAGGTGTCGGTGCGCCCGAACAGGGAGAGCAACACCGCATAGCCCGCGAAGACGGCGAGCGCGCGCAACGCGAGCGCATCGTTCCATGCCGACCAGCCGAACAGGGCGAGTCCGAGCAGCAGCGCGGCGAGCCATTGCGGCGCCAGGTTCAGCGCGGTCGAAAGAGTCATCGTCTTCACGAAGAAGCCGAAGCCGAGCATCCCCGCCCAGCCCGGCGAAGCGGGATCGATCTTGTGGACCACCTGCGCCACGGCATGGGCATGGAAGGCGACGACGACAGCGAAGATCGCGATCGTGGCGAACCAGCCGAGCGCCTCGCGCCGGTGACCTCCGGCGAACGCGAGCACAGTCATGATGCCGACATAGAGCGCCGCGGTTTCGCGGATCAGCATTGCAATCATCCCGACGGCCACGGCTTCAACCCAGCGCTCGCGCCGGCGCAGCGCCAGCGACAGTGCGATCAGCAGGCCTGCCCAGACCTCGTGGAAGCTGGCGAGTTCGGGCTGGACGAAGGCAACCATGCCGCCCGCGAGCAACCCCAGGGCGATCAGAATGGGCGGTGGGCGAGCTAGCGCCGGGCGCAGCCGGACGAACCATGCGAGCACGACACCGGCCGCAAGAGCATAGAGCAGGGCAATCGTCGCACCGTGCGGTAACGCAGCCTGCAAAAGGGCGAGCGTCGGCAAACGGAAAGTGACGAATGGCTTGAGCGGATAATTGCCGGTGCGCAGCGCCTGCGCCGTCACCGCATAATATTCGCCGCCGCTGCGCACGCCTTCGACGATCGATTCGTACAGGAGAACATCGGTCTCGTCAGCGCGGTGGGCGGGGTTGTGACTGACGGGCGGCAGGCGCGGACTGGCGGCGAGCAGGATGGCAAGCAGTGCAAGCCCCCACCACGCGGCGGGCCGCTTCAGCGTGGCGAACCGGCTTGGCGCCGTCAGCCAGAGCGGGGAGTGGGGGCGCCCCACGGCTATCTCAGGACCATCCAGGTCGCGGCCAACGTCACCAGCGCTGTCACCACCGCGACCGCGACATAGCGCCAGCCACCACCGATCCTGACAATCTCGATCTCCTTCAACGGCGGTGCAGGCGGCGCGCCACCAGGGGCAGGGTAGCGCAATTCGATGTTGCGGATCAGGTCCGGCAATCGCGCAAGGGTGCGCAAGTCAGTGATGATCCGGTCGGCCACGGCGGCTTCGGGCCCGAGCTCGGTCCTGATCCATTCGCGCACGAACGGGGCAGCCGAATCCCACAGGTTGATGTCGGGGTCGAGGCTCGTCGCCACGCCCTCGACCATCACCATCGTCTTTTGCAGCAGCAGCAGATGCGGCTGGGTCTGCATGTCGAAATCGCGGGTGATATTGAACAGGCCGTCGAGCATCATGCCGATCGACATATCCTTGACGGCCAGCCCGCGCATCGGCTCGCCGACCGCTCGGAGCGCAGTCGCGAACTCGGCGACATTGTGATGGGCCGGGACATAGCCAGCCTCGAAATGAATCTCGGCGACGCGCTTATAATTGCCGGTGATGAGGCCGTAGAGAATCTCAGCCAGCCACACACGCGCGCGCCGGTCGATCCGGCCCATGATCCCGAAATCGATCGCCGCGATCCGCCCGTCGGGCAGGGCGAACAGATTGCCCTGGTGCATATCGGCGTGGAAGAAACCCTCGGCGATCGCCTGGCGCAGAAAGGCATGGACCAGCGTGTCGGCCAGTTTCGGCAAATCATGGCCGGCAGCCACCAAAGCTGCACGGTCAGAGATCTTGATGCCGTCAACCCAGGCGATCGTCAGCGCCCGGGTGGTGGTCCGCTGCCAGTCGATCGCGGGGACGACGTAATCGGGCTGCGCCGTCATCGCCTCGGCCAGCTCGGAAGCGGACGCCGCCTCGCGCCGAAGATCGAGTTCGCGCGCGGTCCAGCGCTTGAAGGTTTCGATGACGAGCCGCGGTCGCAGGCGCGAGAGTTCGCCGCCCATCGCCTCGATCTGGGCGGCCGCCCATTGATAGGTATCGATCGCCCGCGCGAACTCTTCTTCAACGCCGGGGCGCAGCACCTTCACCGCGACATCGCGACCGTCAGTGGTGACGGCGCGGTGGACCTGCGCGATCGACGCGGCACCAACCGGTACCGGATCGATCGAGGCGAACAGCTCCTCGGGCGGGCGCCCAAAGGCACGCGTCATCGCTGCGTGGATGGTTTCGTAGGGGAGAGGTGGCAGCGCGTCCTGGAGACGCATCAGATCCTTCGCTGCGACCTCGCCGACAATGTCCGGGCGGGTCGCGAGCGTCTGGCCGAGCTTGATCGCGGCAGGTCCGATCGCCTGTAGCGCATCGGCATAGGCCGGTGTCTTGGGCACGCGTGCGCCAAACCGGGCGATGCGGGCGAGGCGCTTGATGCGGGGCGGCGTGTTCGGATCGCGCTCGATCCCGCCGAGCGCGCCGTGACGCGCGAGGATGCGGCCCCATTTCAGGAGCCGCCAGAGGTGCACGGCGGGCGCGGTCATCGGAGCTGGCTCAAATCTTCCAGCCGCTATGGATCGCGACGAGTCCGCCCAGCATCGGCTCGACATTGGTCTGCACGAAACCGGCCTCACCGATCATTCGCTCGAATGTCGGCATATCCGGGAAGCGGCGGATCGATTCGATCAGATAGCGATAGCTGTCGGCGTCCTGCGCAAGCAGCTGTCCGAGCTTCGGCACCATCTTGTGCGAATAGGCGTCGTAGATCTCGGCAAAGCCGGGCCACAGGGTAGTCGAGAATTCGAGGCAGAAGAATCGCCCGCCGCGCCGGAGCACACGGTGCGCCTCGCGCAGTGCCTTGGAGATATCCGTCACGTTCCGGATGCCGAAGGCGATGGTATAGGCATCGAAGAAGCGATCGGGAAAGGTGAGCGTTTCGGCATTCGCCTCGGTCCAGACCAGCCCGTCAATGCCGCGCTTCTGCGCGCGTTCCATGCCGACTTCGAGCATCTGCGGATTGATGTCAGCCACCGTGACGGCGGCACCCGATTTGGCGAGCCGGAAGGCGATGTCGCCAGTGCCGCCGGCCATATCGAGGATCTGCTCGCCGGCGCGCGGCTTCACCCAGCGGACGAAGCGGTCCTTCCACAAGCGGTGCATGCCGCCCGACATCGCGTCGTTCATGATGTCGTAGCGCGAGGCCACACTCGAGAAGACGCCGCCGACGCGACGCGTCTTCTCGTCGGGGGCAACCTCTTCATAGCCGAAGGAAACGGTATCGTTCATGAGGGGGCTCTAGCCGAGGGCGCGGCCATAGCAAACCGTCCACGTCGAAAGAGTAGCAATGCCTGAACTCCCCGAAGTCGAAACCACCGTCAACGGCCTGCGCCCGGTGCTCGAGGGGCAGCGCATCGCACGCGTCCAGGCGCGCCGCGCCGATCTGCGCAAAGCCATCCCGGTCGATCTCGGCCAGCGCCTGACCGGGTCGACCGTGACCGGGCTTGGGCGGCGCGCCAAATATGGCCTGATCGATACCGATCGCGGCGATACATTGGTTTTCCATCTCGGCATGTCCGGGCGCTGGCGAATCGATCCAAGCGAGCTGTTGCCGCACGATCACCTGATCATCGAGACCGGCAAGCACCGGCTCGCGCTCAACGATCCGCGGCGATTCGGCTCGCTCGACCTGGTCGAGACCGAATCGCTCGCTGCCTGGCCGCCCTTCGTCACGATGGGCCCAGAGCCGCTCGGGCCCGATTTCACCGCTGCCTATCTGCTGGGCGCGCTCGCCGGACGGACAGCGTCGATCAAGGCGATGCTGCTCGATCAGCGAATCGTCGCCGGGCTCGGCAATATCTATGTCTGCGAGGCGCTTCATGTTGCCCGAATCGCGCCGGCCAAAGCCGCGGG
>Ga0207687_10002296_pt1 | contig 13027 bp, 10 predicted proteins | sample KBSM54metaG_FD_184399 | JGI IMG/M metagenome (GOLD analysis project Ga0207687, IMG submission 184399) | Miscanthus rhizosphere microbial communities from Kellogg Biological Station, Michigan, USA - KBS M5-4 metaG (SPAdes) (version 2) | ecosystem: Host-associated > Plants > Roots > Rhizosphere >...
CCCAGCGCGCGGCCGATATGGCCGCCCTGGCAGCCGGTCAACGGCTGTCGAGTGACCCGGCTGCGGCGGTGGCCGACCTGCGCGCCGCCGCGGATGATGCCGCCCGCGACAACGGCGGCCGGCTGGTCTCGCTGACTCAGCTGACCGAGGACGGGCTGCCCAGCGGCGTCGACGTGTCGGTCGCCGTGGACGGCCGGCGACCCCTGCGCGCGTCGGCGCGCGCCCGGGTCGAGTTCACGGCGGCCGAGCCGGCCGGCTCGTTCCGGCCGGTCGACCTGCGCGGTCTGTCCGGCCGCGCGGCCGTGGTGGCGGCCGCCGCCGCCCAGGTCGGGTGGCCCTACGTCTGGGGCGGAGAGAGCCGCGCCGAAGGCGGCTTCGACTGCAGCGGCCTGGTCGACTACGCCTACACGGCAGCGGGTGCGTCGCTGCCGGGGCGGCCCACCGCCGCCGACCTGTGGCGGATGGGCCGGCCGGTCGCTGCGGCCGCGCTGCAGCCCGGCGACCTCGTGTTCGTCGGCACCGCCGGCGGAGCGCCCCACCACGTCGGCATCTACGTCGGCGACGGCACCGTGCTCTCGGCGCCGCACACCGGCGCGCGGGTCGGCTACTCGCCGCTCGCCTACGCCGGCTGGGACGGCTACGCCAGCCTGCTGCCGACCGCGCCGGCGCCGCTCGACGATCCCGTCGCGGCCGCCGCCCGCCGCAGCGGCGTCCCCGGCCACGTGCTCGCGGCCGAGCTGCGCATGGGCCTGGCACACGACCCGGACGCGGCGGCCGCGGCGCTGGCACGCGCCCAGGAGGCGCACCCGGAGTCGCTCCAGGAGGCGCTGGCAGCACAGCTGGGGAGCGCGTCGGCTGCCGCGTTGGTCATGCGGGACGGCGGCGGTGCCGGCGTCGGCCTGTCGGGAGCCGTGCGCCTGGTGCCGGTGCCGCAGGACGGCGCCTTGGGTGGAGACGCGCCGCTTCCGGTAGTGCCTGCGCGAGGGCCGGGCAGCCGACCGGCCGCCACCCCCGCCCCGGCCGGCTCCTCGTGGAGCGACGACCTCGGCACCGCGCTCGACGCCGGCGGGCACACCGCCGAGCAGTTGGGCGAGCGCGGCCGCGCGGTGCCGCTGCAGGCGGCGGCCGCGCTCCAGCACCTGTCCCGGTTCGGCCTGACCGCCCTTGGCGGACTGCTGCCCGACCCCGACTGGCGCGACGCCGTCAACCTGGTCGGTTCGGTCTGGGACACGTACAGCGCCGTCCGCGATCTGACGGACGCTGCTGCCGGCGGCGGCCTCGAGCTGAGCGGCGTCGGGCTCTGGGCGGCGCGGTTCAGCGTGCTGGGCGGGGCGCTTTCGACCGGGCTGTTCGCGGCCCAGGCGTACTCGGCGCGCCGCCGCCGCGACCGGGTCGGGTACGGGTTGATGGCGGCCGGCAGCGCCGCGGCCACCGCCGGGCTGATGACGGCGGGCGGATCGCTGATGGCGATGGGGGCGACCACCTCGGTGGTGCCGCCGGTGGGGCTGACGCTGATCGCGGTGGGCGCGGGCGTCTGCGTCACCGGCTACCTCGTGCGTCATCCCGAGTGGTGCCGCAGCGCGGCCCGGATCGGCGCCACGGCGCTGGACGTTGCCTGGCGCGCGCAAACCGCGCCCGTGCGGGCGGTCGCCTCCGTTGCCTCGGGCGTGGCCGACCGGGCGCGGTCGCTGGCCGGCTCGATCCCGACCCCCTGGTAGCGGCCGCGATGGCGTTGATGGGCACGGCTACGATCAGGGCAGGATGCCCACCATCGCCCGCAACGAGAGGCTCGACGCCCAGCTGAAGGAGCTGCCCGACAGCCCCGGCGTGTACCTGTTCCACGATCGCGACGGTGTGGTGCTGTACGTCGGCAAGGCCAAATCGCTACGCAAGCGCGTGCAGTCGTATTTCCGGCGCGAGGCCTACGCCACGCTCAAGACCGCCGAGCTGGTCGACCGGATCGAGGAGATCGAGTTCGTGGGGGCCGGCAGCGAGCACGAGGCGCTGTTGCTGGAGCAGAACCTGATCAAGCGGCACCGGCCGCCGTTCAACATCCGGCTGCGCGACGACAAGTCCTATCCCTACATCGCGGTCACCACCTCCGACGAGTACCCGCGGGTGATGTTCACGCGCGAGCGGCACCGCCGCGGCGTCCTCTACTTCGGGCCCTATTCGAGCGCGAAGAAGGTGCGGGAGACGCTGGACGTGCTCAACCGCGTGTTCCCTTACCGGCCCTGCGAAGGCCCGCAGCCCGGACGCCGCTCCGGCGTGCCCTGCCTCGACCACCACATCGGCCGCTGTGCCGCTCCCTGCGTGGGCCTGATCTCGAAGGAGGACTACGCGGCAGTGATCGACAGCGTGGTCGAGTTCCTGTCCGGCCGTGTGCGCCCGCTGGAGCGGCGACTCGAGCAGCAGATGAAGGACGCCGCCGCCCGCCACGAGTTCGAGGAGGCGGCCCGCTACCGCAACCGCCTGACCGCCGTCCGCCACCTGTCCCAGCGCCAGGTGGCCGACCACGTCGGCTCGCAGACCGGCGACGTGCTGGCGGCCGCCGTCTCCGATACCGCCGCCAACGTGCAGCTGTTCCAGCTGCGCGACGGCCGCCTGGCCGACCGCCGCAGCTTCTACCTGGACAACGCCGGCGGCGAGCGCGAGTCCGAGGTGCTGTGGGGGTTCGCGCTCGAGTACTACGGCGGCCAGGTCGCGATCCCGCCGTCGGTGATCGTGCCCAAGGGGTTCGAGGACGCCGACCTGCTGGCCATGTTCCTGTCGGAGCGCCGCGGCAGCGCGGTCGAGGTGCGGGTCGCACAGCGAGGCGAGAAGCGGCGCCTGGTGGAGCTGGCCGCCGGCAACGCCGAGATGGCGCTCGAGCACGACCGGCTCGTGGCGCTGCGCACGCGCGCCCGCCGGGTGGAGGCGCTGGAGGAGCTGCGCGAGCAGCTCAACCTGGAGTCGCTGCCGGTGCGGATCGAGTGCTTCGACATCTCCAACCTGGGCGAGTCGAACACGGTCGCCTCGATGGTGGTGTTCGAGGACGCCGTCGCCAAGCGCTCCGACTACCGCAAGTTCACGATCCGCCACGGCGCCGGGCAGGACGACTTCGCCAGCATGGCGGAGGTGGTCGGCCGCCGGTTCGCTCGCATGGCCCGGGTCACAGCCGACGAGTTCGACGCCAGCTTCTCCTCGCCGCCGAACCTGGTCGTGATCGACGGCGGCAAGGGGCAGCTGGCCGCGGCCCTGAAGGCGATGGCGGAGCACGACCTGCCACGGGTGGCCGTGATCGCGCTGGCCAAGCGCGAGGAGGAGGTGTTCGTGCCGGGACGGCCGGACCCGATCGTGCTGGAGCGCGGCTCGGCCGGCCTGCAGCTGCTGCAGCGGATCCGCGACGAGGCGCACCGTTTCGCGCTGGGCTTCCACCGCCAGCGCCGGGCGCGCTCCTCGGTGGACACGATCTTCGCGGGGCTGCCCGGCGTGGGGCCGGCCCGGCGCCGCGTGCTGCTGCGCCACTTCAAGACCGCCGACGCGCTGACCGGCGCCAGCCGCGAGCAGCTCGAGGCCGTCCCCGGCCTGCCGCCCAAGGTGGGACGCCGCATCCACGAGGCGCTGCACAAGACCGGCTGAGTCAGCCCTCCGCGGCCCGCGTCGCGATCACCCACTGGAACGTGACCGTGCCCTCCGGCTCGTGCAGCGGCACCAGTTCGTCGACGTCGATGCGGAAGCCGGCCTCGCCCAGCAGCTCGCGGTTGCGGTCGGGGCCGTAGCCGCTGAAGTGCATTTCGACGCCCAGCCACTCGCCGCTCGCGTCGGCGTTATCGCCGCAGGCCAGGCTGGTCAGGAACCATCCGCCCGGCCGCAGCCAGCCGCGCACCGATCGAAACAGGCCGCCCAGCTGCTCGCGCGGCAGGTGGCCGAGCGCGTAGAAGCAGGTAACGCCGTCGAAGCTGGCCTCCGGGAACTCGACCGACGCCAGGTCAGCATGCACCAGCTCGGCGCGCGGCAGCCGCTCGCGGGCCAATCGCAGCTGCTCCTGCGAGATGTCGACGCCGGTCACCCGGTGGCACTGGGCCAGCCGCACGGTGGACGGGACACCCGCGCCGCAGCCGAGGTCGAGGACGTCGCCGCCCGACGGCAGCCGCTCCAGCAGCAGATCCAGCATGCGGGCGCGGCCGGGGTCGTCGATCTCGCCCGCCCAGGCCAGGTAGCGCTCCGCGATCCGGTCGTAGCCGGACTCGACCAGCTGCTTGCGCGGGTCGCTCGAGGCCGGCTGCCGCATGGCCGTCAGCCTACCGTGGGACGCGGGCCCGCCCCTCACGCACACGCTAACCTCGACCGTGGAAATGCCGCTGATCCCCGACCAGCCGCCGCAGTTCGAGTTGGTGCCGACCTCGCGCTCGCGAAACCGCGTGCGCGTCGTCTGCCTGGGCGGCGGCACCGGCCTGTCGATGATCCTGCGCGGGGTCAAGCGCATCTCGAACGTGACCGCCGTCGTCACGACCACCGACGACGGCGGCAGCTCCGGCCGGCTGCGCCGCGACTTCGGCATGCCCGCCCCCGGCGACGTGCGCCACTGCCTGTCGGCGCTGGCCGAGGACGAGTCGCTCGTGAACCAGCTGTTCGAGCACCGCTTCACCGACGGCGAGCTGGCCGGCCACAGCTTCGGCAACCTGTTCCTAGCCGGGCTCACCGATCTGCTGGGCAGCTTCGACCAGGCCGTGTCCGAGTCAGCGCGGGTGCTGGCGGTGGTGGGGCGGGTCGTGCCCAGCACCACCGACATGGTCGAGCTGGTGGCCGAGATGGAGGACGGCCGTACCGTGCGCGGCGAGACCGCGATCGCGGCCGACGGCTCGTCGATCCGGACCGTGCGGCTGGATCCGCCCGACCCCGCCGCCCACCCGCGCGCGCTGCAGGCGATCGAGCGCGCCGACCTGATCGTGATGGGCCCTGGCAGCCTCTTCACGAGCACGCTGCCGCCGCTGCTGGTGCCGGGCATCCGCGAGGCGGTGCGGGCGGCCAAGGTGCCGCGCATCTATGTCTGCAACCTGCTGCAGCAGCCGGGCGAGACCGAGGGCTACCGCGCCTCCGACCACATCGCGCGCATCTACGAGCACGTCGGCGACGACCTGGTGGACGCCGTGCTGGTCAGCCGCAACCGGGCCGAGCACGGTGTGCCGGTGCCGGTCGACCGCGGCGGCCTGCGCCGCCAGGGTGTGCGCGTGTTCGGCGCCCGCCTGGCCGGTGAATGGCAGCACGACGCCGACAAGCTGGGCCGCACGCTGGTGCGGTTGTCGCGCTGGAACCGCGATGAGCTTCAGTGAGGACGTCCGGCACGAGCTGGTCGAGCGGCCGCCGGCCAAGAGCTGCTGCCGGCTGGCATTTCTCTCCGGCCTGATCCGTCACGCCGGCAGTCTGCAGGTGCGGAGCGGGGGAGAGCTGGCGGCGGTGGCCGAGCTGGCCGATCCGGCGGCAGCGCGCCTGGCCTTCACGCTGCTGCGCGAGCGCGGTGCCGACTGCGAGATCCTGTCTTTCCGCGAGCACCGGTTCCAGCGCCGCAACCGCGTGCTGCTGCGGATCGCCGGCGGCACCAGCATCCAGCTGCTGCACGAGGCGGGCGTGCTGTCGGAGGCGCTGACGCCGCTGGAGCGGCCGCCGCGGAGGCTGCTGAACCGCGCCTGCTGCCGCGGCGCCTACCTGCGCGGAGCGCTGGTGGCGGCCGGCTCGGTATCGGCGCCGCGGCAGCCGGCCCACCTGGAGGTGCGCACCGCCGCGCTGGAGGCGGCCGAGGCGCTGGCCGAGGTGGCCGTGGCGGAGGAGATCCCGATGCGCACCGCCTCCCGGCGGGGCCACGCCATCGCCTACCTGAAGTCGCGCGACGCGATCCGCGACCTGCTGGCACTGGTCGGCGCCCATGACGCGGTGCTGTCGCTGCAGGAGGCCGAGGTGATCAGCGCCACCCGCGAGGCCGCCAACCGGCTGACCAACTGCGACCGCGCCAACCTGGGCCGGACGAGCGCCGCCGCTCACCGCCAGCGCGAGGCGATCGCCCTGCTCGACCTGGAGCTGCTCGACCCCCCGCTGCGCCGCGTGGCCGAGCTGAGAATGGCCAACCCATCCAGTTCCCTGGCCGAGTTGGGCGAGCGCGCGCACCCGCCGATGACCAAGTCAGCGGTCGCCCGTCACATGAAAACTCTCATTTCCCTTACAAAAACCTAAAATATCCCCCAAGTGGGTGTTACCCGAAAAACCGGGTCCAGCGATCATAGGTAGACAAGGCTTGTGGGTGACCTGGCATCCCTTGCGCGACAGACCTTAGACCCCATCTGACGCTGCCCGATCTTGCCGGTCACCCACAAGCTGAGGGCTCCAATCCCGACCCCCACGGCCGCCAAATGGATACACTGGCGGCCGTTTTCCATTGCGATTTGGGGGTTCTCGAATGAGCGCACGTGTGGCGATCAACGGGTTCGGTCGTATCGGCCGAAACGTATTCCGGGCGGCCAGGGACCGGGGGGCCGGCTTCGAGATCGTGGCCGTCAACGACATCACGAACGCGCCCACGCTGGCCCACCTGCTCAAGTACGACAGCATCCACGGCGCCTACCCCGATGACGTCTCCGTCGACGGCGAAAGCCTGTCGGTGGGCGGCAAGCCCGTGGCCGTGGTGGCCGAGCGCGACCCGGCCGCGCTGCCCTGGGGCGACCTCGGCATCGACGTGGTGGTCGAGTCGACCGGCTTCTTCACCAAGCGTGAGGACGCGGCCAAGCACCTGGAGGCCGGCGCCCGCAAGGTGATCATCAGCGCTCCCGCGACCGACCCCGACATCACGGTCTGCATCGGCGTCAACGACGACCTCTACGACGCCGACAGCCACCACATCATCTCCAACGCCTCGTGCACGACCAACTGCCTGGCGCCGCTGGCCAAGGTGCTGCTCGACCGCTTTGGCATCCAGCGCGGCTTCATGACCACGACCCACGCCTACACCGGCGATCAGGCGCTGCTGGACGCACCCCACTCAGACCTGCGTCGCGCCCGTGCCGCCGCCCTCAACGTGATCCCGACCACGACCGGCGCCGCCAAGGCAATCGGGCTGGTGATCCCGGAGCTGCTCGGCAAGCTGGACGGCCTGTCCCTACGCGTGCCGGTGCCGTGCGGATCGGCCACCGACCTGGTCGCCGTGCTCGACAGGGACGTCACCCGCGACGAGGTCAACGAGGCCTTCGCGGCGGCCGCGGACACCGGCGCGATGACCGGCATCCTCCAGTACACGGACGATCCGATCGTGTCCACCGACGTGGTCGGCAACTCGTTCAGTTCGATCTTCGACTCCAAGCTGACCATGGCCAACGGCAGCCTGGTCAAGGTGCTCTCCTGGTATGACAACGAGTGGGGCTACTCCTGCCGGGTGGTGGACCTCATCAACAAGATCGCGTGAGGGGCGTCCGCGACCTGGACGTCGCCGGTCGGCGTGTGCTGGTTCGCTCCGACCTGAACGTGCCGCTGGATGCCGGTCACGTGGCCGACGACACCCGCATTCGCGCGGCCGTGCCGACCATCGAGCTGCTGCTGGACGAGGGCGCGCAGGTGGTGGTCTGCTCACACCTGGGCCGGCCCAAGGGGGAGCCCAAGCCGGAGCTGTCGCTGCGGCCGGTTGCGGACCGGCTGTCTGAGCTGCTCGGGCGCGAGATCGCCTTCGGCGACGAGCAGGGCGAGCTGCGGGTGCTCGAGAACCTCCGCTTCGACGCCCGCGAGGAGGCCAACGATCCCGGCTTCGCGGCCGAACTGGCCGCCAACGGCGACCTGTTCGTGCAGGACGCGTTCGGGGCGGTGCACCGCGCGCACGCGTCCACGGTCGGAATCGCGCAGCAGCTGCCGTCGGCGGCGGGACTGCTGCTGGAGTCGGAGCTGGACGCCTTCGCGAACCTGCTGGACAGCCCGGCCCGGCCGTTCGTGGTCGTGATCGGCGGCGTCAAGGTGGCCGACAAGATCGGGGTGATCGACCGGCTCACCCAGCTGGCCGACTCGATCCTGATCGGAGGCGCGATGGCCTTCACGTTCCTGGTCGCGGACGGCCTCGCGGTGGGCGCGTCGCGCCACGAGGACGAGAGCGGCCAGGCGATCGCGCGGAAGGCGATGGGCGACGCCCGCGAGCGCGGCTGCCGGCTGCTGCTGCCCAGCGACGTGGTGGTGGCGGATCGCTTCGCCGCCGACGCAGAGACGCGGGTGGTGCCGGTCGGTGACATCCCCGACGGCTGGATGGGGCTCGACATCGGCCCGGCCACCGCCGAGGCGTACGCGTCCCGGCTTGCCTCCGCCGAGACGATCTTCTGGAACGGGCCGATGGGCGTGTTCGAGCTGGAGCCGTTCGCTCAGGGCACGCTGGCGGTGGCCCGTGCGGTGGCCGGCTCGAACGCCGCCTCGGTGGTGGGCGGCGGCGACTCGGTGGCCGCCGTCAACGTGGCCGGCGTGGCCGGCGATATCACCCACGTCTCGACCGGGGGCGGTGCCGCGCTCGAGCTGATCGAGGGCAAGCCGCTGCCCGGCGTGGTCGCGCTGCAGGGATCGCCGGCGTGAGCGGGCGGCGGCCGTTCGTGGCCGGCAACTGGAAGATGCACAAGACCGCCGGCGAGACCGGCCCGTTCGTTTCCGACCTGGCCGCGCGGCTGCCGGAGGGGCCGGATGTGGCCGTGTGCGTTCCGTTCACGTCGCTGGCCGAGTCGGTGCGAGCCGCGGCCGGATCGCCGCTCCGCGTCTACGCCCAGAACATGCACCAGGCCGCGCAGGGCGCCTTCACCGGCGAGATCTCGGCGGCCATGCTGCTCGACCTGGGCGTGCACGGCGTGCTGCTGGGGCACTCGGAGCGGCGGCAGTACTTCGGCGAGACGGACGAGGCCCTGGCCGAGAAGCTGGCCGCCGCCGACGCCGCCGGCCTGGACGTGATCCTGGCCGTGGGCGAGACCGAGCAACAGCGCGAGGCCGGCCAGACCGAGCAGGTGCTGGCCGGCCAGATCGCCGACTCAGGCGCCGCGTCCCACGCCGCCCGGCTGACCATCGCCTACGAGCCGATCTGGGCGATCGGCACCGGCCGCACGGCCACGCCCGAAATGGCCGAGCAGGCCCACCGCTTCATCCGCGGGCTGTTCCCGGCCGAGATCGGCGAGCGCATCCGCATCCAGTACGGCGGCAGCATGAAGCCCGACAACGCCCGCGAGCTGCTGGCGCAGCCGGACATCGACGGCGGCCTGATCGGCGGCGCCAGCCTGGAGGCCGACGCCTTCCTGGCGATCGTGGCCGCGGCGACGTGAGCGGACCCATCTGCCTGGTGGTGCTGGACGGCTGGGGGCTGGCCGCGCCAGGGCCGGGCAACGCGGTCGACCTGGCCGACACGCCGGTCTTCGACCGCCTCTGGGCGGCCGGCCCGCGCACGACGCTGGCCGCCTCGGGACGGGCTGTCGGCCTGCCCGACGGCCAGATGGGCAACTCCGAGGTAGGTCACCTCAACCTGGGCGCGGGGCGGGTGGTGCTGCAGGATCTGGTGCGGATCGACGAGGACGTCGCCTTCGGCGGGATCTCCCGCAACCAGGCCCTGCTGGACGCCTGCGCGCGCGCCCGCGACGCCGCCCTGCACCTGGTCGGGCTGGTGTCGGATGGCGGCGTGCACAGCCACATCCGCCACCTGCAGGCGCTGATCGAGATGGCGCGCCGGGAGGGCGTCGAGCGGCTGCACGTCCACGCCTTCACGGACGGGCGCGACGTCTCGCCCACCAGCGGCGCCGGGTTCCTGCAGACGGTGCCCAATCTGGCAACGGTGTGCGGGCGTTACTTCGGCATGGACCGCGATCGCCGCTGGGACCGGACGAAGCGCGCCTACGACGCGATGGTGCACGGGATCGGCGCCGTCACCGACGATCCGGTGGCGGCCGTGCGGGCCGGGTACGAGCGCGGCACCACCGACGAGTTCATCGAGCCGATCGTGGTCGGCGACCCGGCGCAGGGGCGGGTGCGCGGCGAGGATGCCGTGGTGTTCTTCAACTTCCGGCCGGATCGCTGCCGGCAGCTGTTCCGGACGCTGCTCGAGCCCGGCTTCGACGAGTTCGACCGCGGAGACGACCCGCCGCTGCCGGCCCTGGTGCAGATGACCGAGTACTCGGAGGACTTCCACGCGCCGGTCGCCTACCCGTCGCCGCCGGTGACCTCGGTGCTGGCGCAGGTGCTGGCGTCAAGCGGCGTGTCGCAGCTGCACGTGGCAGAGACGGAGAAGTACCCGCACGTCACCTACTTCTTCGACGGCGGCAGCGAGCACCGCAGCGAGGGCGAGCGCTGGTCGCTGGTCGACTCGCCGCGCGACGTGGCCACCTACGACCTGAGGCCGGCGATGAGCGCCGAGGGCGTCTGCGACCTGTTCTGCGACGGCATCGCGACCGGCGGGTACGGATTCGGCCTGGTCAACTTCGCCAACGCCGACATGGTCGGCCACAGTGGCGTGATCCCGGCCGTGGTGGAAGCGGTGGAGACCGTCGACCGCTGCCTGGGGCGTGTGACCGCCGTCATCGAGCGAGCCGGCGGCGTCTGCCTTGTCACCGCCGACCACGGGAACGCCGAGCAGATGCTGGAACCGGACGGCAGCCCCCACACCGCGCACACCACCAACCCGGTGCCGCTGATCGCCGTCGGCTATGCCGGCTCGCTGCGCGAGGGCGGCCGTCTGGCCGACATCGCACCGACGGTTCTGGAGCTGCTGGGGATGCCCCAGCCGCAGGAGATGGACGGCCGCAGCCTGCTGGCCGGTGTCCTGTGAGGAAGGCTTTGCCCCCTCGGCATGTACCTGGTGTACAGTTCCCGCGGTTTTTCGTAACCATCCCGACACAACTTGGCACTCCAGCAGCCAGACCCCGACGTCCTGAGGCTCGCACGGCACGGAGACGAGCGTGCGTTTGCTGTGATCGTGCGCCAGTACCAGGTGCCGCTGCTGAACTACATCACCCGCGTGCTGGCGGGTGACCAGGCGCTCGCCGAGGACATGTGCCAGGAGGTGTTCCTGCGGGTCTACCAGGCGCTTCCCGGCTTCGATGCGCGCTGCCAGTTCACCACCTGGATGTTCCAGGTGGCGAAGCACCGCGTGGTGGACGAGCTGCGGGCGCGCGAGCGGCGCGGCCGGCCGGCGGTCGAACTGGACGTGGTCGCGCACCTGCACCCGGTGCGGATCGAGACCGAGGCGATCGAGGAGATGGACACGGTCTGGCGGTCGATCGGCGCGCTCCCGATCGATCTGAAGATGGCACTGCTGCTGCGCGACGTGGTCGGCCTCAGCTACGCCGAGATCGCGGAGTCGCTGGACACCACGCTGGCCACGGTCAAGTGGCGGATCTACAAGGCCCGCGAGACGGTGGCAGCCGAGCTGCAGCTGCAGGGCTACGGCCGCGCGCCGCGCGGTACCAAGCGCACCGCCTGAGCACCGCCTAGCGGCCCTCGCCCAGCCTCCACGCGAGGCTCGCCGGCAGCCCCGCGTCCGTGATCGCGCGCTGTGCGCGCTCGATGTCGTAGTCCACCCGCCGCCACGTGGCCAAGGCGGCGTCCAGGTCGAGCACCATGTAGGCGGCGCGCGGATCGCTGTCCCGCGGCTGGCCGACCGAGCCGGGGTTCAACAGCCAGCGGCCGCCGTCCAGCGCGCGCGTGCCCGGCTCCGAGTAGCCGCCGTTGGCGCGGCCGCCGCGGCCCGGCGAGTACGCCAGCGGCACGTGGCTGTGGCCGATCAGGCAGATGTCTCGGGTCATCACCTCCAGGCAGCTCTGCGCCGTGCGCTGGTCGATCACGTACTCCCATACGGGATCGCGCGGGCTCGCGTGGTGCAGCTCGACGCCGGCCCGCTCGCCGCTGGGATGCAGCGCCCGTAGCTGCTCCAGCGCCTCCGGGCTGAGCGTCTCCTTGGCCCAGCGCGCGGCCACCGCAGCATCGTGTGCGAACACGCTGATGTCGACGGTGCCGTTCACGACCAGGTCGTGGTTGCCGGCCAGGCAGATGTCGGACACCTCGATCACCGCGCCCGTGCATGCCTCGGGGTCGGCGTTGTAGCCGACCAGATCGCCCAGGCACCACAGTTCCTCGGCGCCCTCCTGTTCCGCAGCCTCCAGCACCGCCTCGAGCGCCTGCAGGTTGCCGTGGACGTCGGAGAGAATGACCGCTTTCATGGAACCGGGTGCCGCGCCGCGGAGAGAGGGTCGACCGGCATGCGTCGGTACTCTACCGACGCCGTGCGCCGCATCCTTCTGCCCGCCCTGATGCTGATCGCGCTGAGCGTGTGGCTGTGGACATCGGCGGTGCTGCCCGCCTCCTCGCCGGTGCCGCCGGCCACGTCCGTCTTCAGCTCGGCGCAGATCCACCGCGCCCAGGACTACCGCAACCTCGGCTACGCGATCACGCTGGCCGCGCTGGCCGCGCAGCTGCTCGCGGCGTGGCTGCTGGCGCTGTGGGCGCGCCCGCTGGCGGCCCGCATGCCGGCGATCCTAGCGGCCGCGGCCGGCGCATTCGCGATCTCTGCCGCGGCGCTGCCGTTCGACTACTGGGCGCACCGCCGCGCGGTCGACGTCGGCCTCGACCTGCAGAGCAACGCCGGCTGGGCGCGCGACGCGCTGCTGGCCTGCGCCGTCCAGGCGGTGGCCGTGGCGGTGGTGTATGGGCTGGGCCGGATCGCCTACCGGCGGTTCGGGCCGGCCGGCGTCGCCGTCGCCGCCTGGATCGCAGTCGCGGTCTTCACCCTGGTGCAGCCGGTGCTAATCGACCCGCTGTTCATGTCGACGAGGCCGCTGCCGGCCGCGGCCGCCGCGCAGGCAGCGGCACTGGAGCACACGATGGGCGTACACCCGGCCTCGATCCGGGTGGCCGACGCGTCATCGCGCACCACCGGCGAGAACGCCGAGGTGGACGGGCTGGGGCCGACCGAGCGCGTGGTCGTCGACGACACCGCCCTGCATGCACCGCCGGCCCAGCTGCGGGCACTGCTGGCACACGAGCTCGGCCACGTGCTGCGCAT
>Ga0207687_10002298_pt1 | contig 13023 bp, 13 predicted proteins | sample KBSM54metaG_FD_184399 | JGI IMG/M metagenome (GOLD analysis project Ga0207687, IMG submission 184399) | Miscanthus rhizosphere microbial communities from Kellogg Biological Station, Michigan, USA - KBS M5-4 metaG (SPAdes) (version 2) | ecosystem: Host-associated > Plants > Roots > Rhizosphere >...
TCGTTCAGCAGCGATTGCAGCACGTGCCCACCAAGGCAGCCGCTCGTGGCGATGACGCCTTCGCTGTGCTCGTTGAGCAGATCCCAGTCGACCTTCGGCTTGCGGTAGTAACCCTCGAGGAACGCGCGGCTCGCGAGCTGGATCAGGTTCTTGTAGCCGGTGTTGTTCTCGGCCAGCAGGGTGAGGTGGTAGTACGCCTTGCGACCGCCATCGCCTTCGCCGCCGGTGTCGTCGATGCGACCGCGGGTGTTGATGCGCTCGAACCGGCTGTCGTGGGCCTGGTAGGCCTCGAAGCCGATGACCGGAGTGATACCGGCCGCCTTGCACGCGGCGTAGAACGGGAGGATCCCGTACATGTTCCCGTGGTCGGTGATGCCGAGCGCCGGCTGGCCGTCGGCGGCCGCCGCCGCCACCACTTCATCGACGCGCGAGGCGCCGTCGAGCATCGAGAATTCCGTGTGCACGTGGAGGTGAGCGAACGAATCCGGCACCTTGGCCACGCACCTCCTCTACCCGTCCACACGTCGTCCACCGGTGGTCCACAAGTGGCTGTGGAGAACTACAGCGGTGTTGTTTGAGGAGTCGAGAGTAACACCGGATCCGGGCCACTGACAGCGGTTGGGACCAGAATGGCGACGATGGCAGAGCGCAAGCCGCCCGGCGTGAGTTGGGAGTCGTTCGTCGACCAGCAGATCCGCGAAGCGCAAGCCAACGGGGAGTTCGACGACCTCCCGGGGCACGGCAAGCCGCTCCCCGACATCGACCGGCCGCGCGACGAACTGTGGTGGGTGCGCCAGAAGCTGCGCCGCGAGAAGGTCTCGTTCTCCCCGCCCGCGATGGCCCTTCGTGTCGAGGTCGATGAGGCTCGGGAACGGATCGCGGCTGCTGCGACCGAAGACGAGGTCCGGGGGCTCGTGACGAAGATCAACGAGCGCATCCGCTACGTGAACTCACACACGATCAGCGGGCCGCCGACGACCATCGCGCCGTTCGACGTCGACGACGTGCTCGGAAAGTGGCGCGATCGCTAGAGGTAGGTGCCGGGGCGGTCGGTGCCGTCGGCGTTCTGGCCGGGCGGGAGCTGCCGGCGCATGTCTTCGAGTTGCTGGCGCGCTTGCATCTGCTGCGCGAACAACGTGGCCTGGATGCCGTGGAAGAGACCTTCGAGCCAACCGACGAGCTGCGCTTGCGCGACGCGCAGCTCCGCCTCGGTCGGCGTCGTGCCCCCGACGAACGGAGGGGCGAGACGATGCAGTTCGTCTTGCAGATCTGGCGACAGGGCGCTCGCCAGTTCCTTCACTGACGTCTCGAAGATCGCGGCCAGACGGTCGCGGCTCGCGTCGTCGAGCGGCGCGGCCCGTACTTCGTCGAGGAGCTGTTTGATCATCGACCCGATGCGCATCACCTTCGCGGGCTGCTCGACCGACTCTCGATCTTCGCTGGCGTCGTGTGGCACGACGGGGATGACGAGTTCGGGGTGCTCGACTTGAGGCTCGGTGGTCTGCTCGGAGTTGTCGGACATGGAGGGAGTCTTACGCGTGTCCGACCAACAGTGGCACCCACAGCTCGGCGGCCGTGGCGGAGCCGTGCCGGCCGATGAGGTCGTAGGGCCCGGTGTCGTGCGGATCGATGAACGCGACGTCGGTGCGAGCGACGAGCGCGACATCGCCCAGGCGTGACGCGGCCTCCGCCGTGACTCGGGGGCCGAACCAGCCCTCTTCGATCACTTGGTCGCGGGTGACGACCCACGCATCGCCGCTGTGACACGCGACGGCCGCATCGATGAGCGACGACGCTCGACCAGGCCGCGCGTGCAGCCAGCGGAATCGACCTTCGCCGGATTGCAACGACACCTGCGCCATGACGTCGGGCTCCAACGGGACCACGTTCGGCCCCACCTCGACCTGACCATGATCGGACACGACCACCACGGCGGTGCCGGCGGGCACGACCCCCAACACGTCGGCCACGAGCCGATCGGCGGCCGCGAGCTCGGCGTCGTAGTACTCGCCGAGCCCGTACTCGTGACTGACCTTGTCGATGCCTTCGTAGTAGCCGTACACGAACGGCTCGGAGTTGCGAGTGAGTCGCGCGACGTCGGTCACGAGCGACGACGCCATTCGATAGCCGTTGAAGCGCACACCGTCGAGATGCGCCGTCGTGAAGCCGGTGCGCGCGAACTCAGCGCGCGTGATGACCGGCGGACGCTGGCCGAGGAACGGCAACTGTGTCTGCATCTTCTGCGGTGGGATCGACTGACGAGCATCACCCGCCGCCGTCGTCCACCGCAGGATGTTGAGCACCTCGCCGTGCACGTGCATCCGATAGCCGACGATCCCGTGCTCACCAGGCGGCAGCCCGGTCGACATCGACGTGAGCGCCGTGGCCGTCGTGGTCGGCAGGACCGTGGCGATCGGGCCACCCTCCATCGACGCGAGCGTCGGCGCGAGATGGCGGCGGGTCTGTAGCTGCTCCCAGCCGAGACCGTCGAGGAGCAGCAGTACGACTTGGTCGGCTTCGAGGGCGGACGCCGGCATCCACGGCGGGGGCGAGTCGCCTCCCCGATCGAGCAGGGCCGGCACCACGTTGGCGAGGCATGCTCCGCCGTAGTCAGGCACCAGCGGTGCCGTTGCTGCTTCCTCGCCCACTGCCATCCTTTCGTACTGCCTCGCCACCATACCGGCCGTCACCAACGCGGTAGCCAACCTCCGGCTCTATCGTTCACCGACCATGAAGGTGTCGACCCGAGGTGACTACGCCTGCCGCGCGCTGTTGTCGCTTGCTCTGCGCAGCGACGGCATCGGACCGACGTCGGTACGCGACATCGCGGAGCGCACGGGGTTGCCCCAGCCCTATCTCGAGCAGATCCTGCTGGCGCTCAAAGGGGCGGGAATCGTCGTGTCAAAGCGCGGCGTGGGCGGGGGGTACGTGCTCGCCCGCGAACCGGCCGCGATCACCTTGGGCGACATCGTGAGCGCAGTCGACGGCCCGATCGTGGTGGGCGACTTCGGCGAACCCCACCAGAACGGTGCCTGTGACCACGAAGGGCAGTGCGTGCTGCTGGCCGTGTGGGCCGGTGTGGGCGACGAGATGCGCAGGCTGCTCGACGGCCTCACGCTCGCCGACGTGGCGGCGATGGCTCGCGGTCAGAAGCCGTGGCCTGCAGCCGACTGAGCACCTCGTCGAGCTCGGCCGGGAGTACGGAGTCGAACGTCAGCCTGGCCCCCGAGCTCGGGTGCTCGAACTCGAGGTGCTCCGCGTGCAGGAAGAACCGGCGCAGATCGTTGAACGGCTCGCGATGACCTCCGTAACGGCGGTCGCCGACAACTGCGTGACCGATCGTCTGCAGGTGCACGCGGATCTGGTGCGTACGACCGGTGTCGAGCGTGCACCGCAACAGAGCGACTGACGCGGGATCGTCGTAGGCCTCGATGACCTCGTAGGTCGTGCGGGCGTCACGGCCCTTCGCAGAAACCGCCATGCGCGTCGGGGTGCGCGCCGAGCGCCCGATGGGCGCGTCGATCATCCCGCGTGGCGCGTCGAGGTGCCCCCACACGAGCGCGAGATAGCGGCGGGTCACCGAGTGGGCGGCGATCTGGGCACCGAGGTGCAGGTACCCGTCGGGCGAGCGAGCGACCACGAGCAAGCCAGAGGTGTCTTTGTCGATGCGGTGCACGATGCCGGGCCGGGCCGGGTCACCGACCGTCGCGAGTTCGGGGTAGCGCGCGAGCAGGCCCTGCACGAGCGTGCCGTGACGGTTGCCCGCTCCGGGATGCACCACGAGGCCGGCGGGCTTGTCGACCACGATCACGTCGGCGTCCTCGTGCACCACCACCACGTCGACCGACGGGTCGGCTTCGAGTGCGATGCGCGCCGCCGGTGGATCCACTCGCACGGTGATGTCGGCGCCTTCCTCGACGCGCACCGATCCCTTCGTGACCACGGCTTCGTTGATGGCGACTCCGCCCGCGGCGATCAGCGCGCTGGCCTCGGCGCGCGTGCACGCCGCCATCAGCGCAACCACACGATCGATCCGCTCCCCCGCCAGCGCTGAAGGCACCGACGTCATACCGCCGGCTCCTTGCTCGCGTCCGGCTCCTTGCTCGCCGTGAGGACGAGCAGCACGCCACCGATCGACACCGCCATGTCGGCCACGTTGAAGATGGGCCACCACTGCAGGTCGATGAAGTCGACGACCGCGCCGCCGAGGAACCCGCTGCCCTCGCGGAACGCACGATCGACGAGGTTCCCGAGCGCGCCACCCAGCACGAGCCCGAGGCTCAACACGCCGAGCCGCGTGCCGATGCTGCGCCCGATCGCGATGAGGACGATCACAACGACGACCGCCAGGATCGCGACCATGCCACCGCTCCCGAACGCGAGGCTGAACGCGGCACCCCGGTTGCGCGCCAGGTGAAAGCGCAGCGTCCAGAAGAGATCGATGTCGCGCGTGGCGAGCGTGTGCGCGGCCCACGTCTTGGTGAGCTGATCGATCGCGATGACCGCGGCCGCGATCGCGCCAACAAGGCCGGCGCGCCGACGAGCAGCTATCGCCGGCCCAGCCCCATGCTCTTGCATTGCACGCACAGCGCGGCGTACGGGATCGCGCGCAAGCGCTCTCTCGGGATCGTCGAGCCGCACTGCTCACACACCCCGTAGGTGCCGTCGAGGATCTTCGCGAGCGCGGCGTCGATCTCGTCGACTGCGACCCGCGCTTGGAACGACAGCGCCAAGTCGCGTTCGCGCTCGACCGCGAGCGTGTCGCCCTCGCCAGACTCTTCGTCGAACTGCACGTCGCCCGGTTCGCGTTCTGCCGCCAGTTGATCGGCCTCGGCCTGCAGCGACTCGGCCTGGTGGACGTAGGTGAGGCGCTCTTCTTGCAACGCGGCCTGCTGGGCGAGCATGAACTTGTCGAGCACGACCGGCCCGCGCTTCACCGGCGGCTTCTTGGTCGGATAGATGGTCTGCACCGGGCCAAGGCTCTTGGGGACGGTGGCGACCTTGGGTGCCGCCGCCTTCACCGGTGCGGGCGCGGCTTTCTTCACTTCCGGGGCGGCTTTCTCGGCAACCTTCTTCACGGGGGCCGCCTTGGCCGGAGCGGCCTTCTTCGCGGGAGGCGCCGCCTTCTTGGCCACGGGCGCCTTCTTCGCCGCCGGCGCGGCCTTCTTCGCGGGAGGCGCCGCCTTCTTGGCCACGGGCGCCTTCTTCGCAGCCGGAGCGGCCTTCTTCGCGGGAGGCGCCGCCTTCTTGGCCACGGGCGCCTTCTTCGCAGCCGGAGCGGCCTTCTTGCTCGCCGGCGCAGCGGCCTTCTTCGGAGCGGCTTTCTTCACGGGTGCGGCCTTCTTCTTTGCGGGTGGGGCGGCCTTCGCGGCCTTGGCGGGCGCGCTCGCGCGCCCCGTCGATTTGGGCATCAGAGGCCTCCCAGGGCCGCCAAAAGGTGCTGGAGTGTAAAGGGGAAGCAGCGGGGATTCAACCCCGCGGCGCCCGCCACTTGTCTCGATCTGACGGGCCAGGACCGCTGGCGCCGGAAGCCACGACCTCGTCGAGGCGATCAGCGAAGGCGTCGACATCGTCGACCACGAGACGGAAACGCTTCGTGCGGCTCTTGTCGCCCGACAACAGCGATACGGCCGAGGTCGCGACACCGAACACCTCAGCGAGCACTTTGATCAACGCGTCGTTGGCGCGCCCGTGCTCGGGCGGCACCGCCACTCGGATCTTCAACGCATCGCCGTGACGACCGGTGATCTGCGTGCGACCCGCACCTGGTTGGGCGTGAACGCTGAGTTCGACGGATCCGTCGTCGTTCACGGTGTGCAGGGGCGTATGCATGAAGGAACCAACCTACCCCCCGAATAACCTGGCCCGATGCCGTCCGAGCGCTATCCCGACGTCGAGCAACATCCGAAGTTCCCCGACATCGAGCGCTCGATCATCGAGGCGTGGGAGCGCGACAAGACCTTCGAGCGCTCGATCGACCAACGCCCGGCCGACGACGAGTTCGTGTTCTACGACGGCCCTCCGTTCGCCAACGGCCTTCCGCACTACGGCCATCTCCTCACTGGGTTCGTGAAAGACGCAGTGCCTCGCTACCGCACGATGCGCGGCCGCCGGGTCGAGCGCCGCTTCGGATGGGACTGCCACGGGCTGCCGATCGAGATGCAGGCCGAGAAAGAGCTGGGCGTGTCGGGCCGAGTCGCGATCGAGGAGTACGGCGTCGACCGCTTCAACGCGCACTGCCGATCGATCGTCGGCACCACGGCCGACGTGTGGCGCGACTACGTGTCGAGGTCCGCGCGTTGGGTCGACATGGACCACGACTACAAGACCATGGACCTCTCCTACATGGAGTCGGTCATGTGGGCGCAGAAGCAGCTCTTCGACAAGGGTCTGCTTTACGAGGGGTACCGAGTGCTCCCCTACTGCTGGGAGTGCGAGACGCCGCTGTCGAACTTCGAGACCCGGCTCGACGACGCGTACCGCGACCGCCAAGATCCGGCCGTCACCGTCTGGTTCGAGCTCGACAACGGCCAGCGCCTGCTGGTGTGGACGACTACTCCGTGGACGCTGCCGTCGAACCTCGCCATCGCGGTCGGTCCCGACATCGACTATGCCGTGCTCGAAGAAGACGGGCAGCAGTACATCATCGCCGAGTCGCGCCTCGACGCCTACGAGCGCGAGCTGACGAAGGCGTCGCGCGTCGACACGGTGAAGGGCGCCGACCTGGTCGGCCGTAACTACACCCCGCTGTTCCCCTACTTCGCCGACACCGAGAACGCGTTCGTCGTGCTGGGCGCCGACTTCGTGACCACCGAAGATGGCACCGGCGTCGTGCACATCGCACCCGGCTTCGGTGAAGACGACCAACGGGTGTCCGAGGCCGCAGGCATCCAGATCGTCGCGCCGGTCGACGAGAAGGGTTGCTTCACGGCCGAGGTGCCCGACTATGCGGGCGTGCAGGTCTTCGCGGCCAACGGCGACATCATCCGCGACCTCAAGGCGCGCGGCGTCATCGTGCGTCACGACAGCTACATGCACAGCTATCCGCATTGCTGGCGCACCGACACCCCGCTCATCTACAAGGCCGTGTCGAGTTGGTTCGTGAAGGTCACGGCGATCAAAGACCGCATGCTCGAGCTCAACCAAGAGATCAAGTGGGTGCCCGAGCACGTGCGCGACGGTTCGTTCGGCAAGTGGCTCGAGGGCGCGCGCGACTGGTCGATCAGCCGCAATCGCTACTGGGGCTCACCGCTGCCGATCTGGAAGAGCGACAACCCCGACTACCCCCGCATCGACGTCTACGGCAGCCTCGACGAGCTCGAGCGCGACTTCGGCGCGCGGCCCGACGATCTGCATCGCCCTGCGATCGACGAGCTCGTACGAGCGAACCCCGACGACCCCACCGGCCAGTCGATGATGCGCCGCATCCCCGACGTACTCGACTGCTGGTTCGAGTCGGGCTCGATGCCGTACGCACAGGTGCACTACCCGTTCGAGAACAACGAATGGTTCGAGTCGCACTTCCCGGGCGACTTCATCGTTGAATACATCGGCCAGACGCGCGGCTGGTTCTACACGTTGCACGTGCTGTCCACCGCGCTCTTCGACAAGCCCGCGTTCGAGACCTGCCTCGTGCACGGTGTGCTCGTGGGTGACGACGCGCAAAAGCTGTCGAAGCGGCTCGGCAACTACCCCGACCCGGTCGACGTGTTCGACACCGTTGGCTCCGACGCGATGCGATGGGCGCTGCTGTCGTCGACCGTGCTGCGGGGCGGCGACATGCAGGTCGATCGGCGGTCGATGGAAGAAGCCGTCCGTCACGTGCTGATGCCGATCTGGAACGCGTGGTACTTCCTTTCGCTCTACGCGAACGCGGCGGGCGTCCGCGGCACCACGATCACGTCGGCTGAGCACGTGCTCGACCGGTACGCGATCTCCAAGGTGCGCCAGTTGGCCGACGACGTGATGGTCAAGATGGACGCGTACGACCTGTCGGGCGCGTGCACGTCGATCCTCGGGTTCCTCGATTCGCTCAACAACTGGTACATCCGGCGCAGCCGCGACCGTTTCTGGGCGGGCGAAGTCGATGCGGTCAACACGTTGCACACCGTGCTGTCGACGTTGTGCCGCGTTGCCGCGCCGCTGCTGCCGATGACCACCGACGCGGTGTACCGCGAGTTGACCGGCGCCGACTCCGTGCATCTGACTGGCTGGCCCACCTCCGACGAACTGGCGCTCGACGCCGACCCCGACCTCGTCGCCACGATGGACGCGACGCGCGACGTGTGCTCGGTGCGTCATCGATCCGCAAGGCCAAGGGCTTGGCCAACCGGCAGCCGCTGGCCCGCCTGACGGTCGCGTCGCCATCGGCCGAGTCGCTGCGCACGTTCGCCGAGTTGATCCAAGACGAAGCCAACGTGAAGGCCGTCGACCTCACGACCGACGTGTCAGCGGCCGGTGATTTCGACCTACAACTCGTGCCAGGTGTGCTGGGCCCGCGCGTCGGCAAGGAAGTGCAGCAGCTGATCGCGTCCGTGAAGGCCGGCAACTGGTCTCGAGAAGGCGACACCGTCGTGGTCGGCGACCGCACGCTCGAGCCCGACGAGTACACGTTGCGGCTCGTCGCGCGCGACGGCGCCTCGGCGGCACCGCTGCCCGGCAACATCGGCATCGTCGCCCTCGACCTCGACCTCACGCCAGCGTTGCTGGCCGAAGGCGTCGCCCGTTGGGTCGTGCGCGGCATCAACGAAGCACGCCGCAAGGAAGGGCTCGAGGTGACCGACCGCATCCATCTGGTGGTGTCGACCGACGACGACGAGGTACGCAGCGCGCTCGATCACCACAAGGAGTACATCGGGTCGGAGACGCTCGCCGTCGATGTCGTTATCGCCGACACGCGTCCGGTCGAGAGCCACCGCATCGAGTTGTCCGACGGCCGCGTCGTGCACGCGGCGTTGTCAGTTCGGAGCTAGGTCAGGAGCTAGCGCCGCTTCTTCGGCGCAGCCTTCTTCACGGGCGCTGCTTTGCGGGCCGGCGCCGCCGCTTTGCGCACCGGAGCCGCCTTCTTCGCTGGGGCCGCCTTCTTGGCGGGAGCGGCCGCCTTGCGCACCGGCGCGGCGGGACGGCGCGCGGGCGCCGCCTTCTTCGCCGGAGGCGCGGGACGCCGCGCTGGCGCAGCTGCCTTCTTCTTCGGTGCCGCCTTCTTCGCAGGAGCGGCCGGACGGCGCGCGGGCGCGGCCGCCTTCTTCTTCGCCGGGGCCTTCTTCACCGGCGCGGCGGGACGGCGGGCCGGGGCCGTAGCCTTCTTCGGCGGCACGGGACGGCGACGCGGTTGCGGTGTGAGGCGACGATCGATGTCTTGGATCACCGCGCGCCGGCGTTGGTTCGCGGCTTCGTAGGCCCGCACTTCGGTGAGCTCCTCGTTGTCGAGCTCACCGAGAAGATCGACGATCTCGCGCGTCGACAGTTCGTCGTAGTCCTCGATCGGGAACCAGGCGTCTTCCTCTTCTTGTTCGCCGTCGTCCTCGGCTTCTTCGTACTCGGCTTCCTCGTCTTCGTACTCGCCCTCTTCGTACTCCTCGTCGCCTTCCTCGGCGGCCGGCGCGGCGTCGCCGCTTTCGGCCGCGGCGCGGAGCGCCTGCAACTCGTTCACGATCGCGGCGCGGTTCTGGCCGGCGCGCTCGCGCTCTTCGACGACATCGAGTTCGTCGGTGTACAGCTGCGGCAGCAGCGGGAGGATCTCGTCGACGGTGAGCTCGTCGTAGTCCGCGATCGGGAACTCGAGATCGCCGTCTTCCCACTCCGCCGCGGGCTCCCATTCCTGATCAGCTGCGAGCCACTCGTCGCCCTCGGGTTCCGCAGGAGCGACCTCGGCCATCGCCGGCGCCGGCACGGTGGGCAGCGTGGCGGTGGGAGGAGCGACGATCGGCTCGGGCACGAGCGGGGCCACTGGCGAAGCCTCCGGCGCGGCACCGACCGGGGCGAGCTGAGGCTCCGGCACGAGCGGGGCCGGTGCGTCGGACAACGCGACCTTCGGCTTCGACACGCGGACGGCAGCGAACAAGATCACGGCGGCGGCCGCGCTGAGACCGATGGACACGTAGATGAGCGTGAGCCCATCGCCCACCAGTAACCCGAGCACCAGCAGCACGGTGGCTACCAGCACGAGTCCGAAGCTCAACAGGACGAGCAAGTGATCACCTTTCTCAGACCGACGACAGATCCGTCGGCGGGCATCCTAGGCAGCCCGCCCCATCCGAGGATCAAACCGACCGGAGCGACGCGTTCAGCGCCGACGACCGAATCGCGGGCGGGCGCGTTCCTCACCCGGCTCGAGCGTCGATGCACTGGTGTCTTCGAGCATCGCCTTGCGCAGCTCAGTGAGATACGCGTCGTCGCCGTGCACGTCGCTCGCTCGCACTTCCATCGTCGGCGGACCGTCGAGCTCGCCTCTCGCGAAGCTCACCCACGGGTCGACGTCGATGTCGTCGGCGACCGCGACGCGACCGCCGTTTGTCTCGCTCGCAGGACCGGTGTGGGGTGCGTCGCTCTCGTCGGGAGGGGTGAACGTGACGCTGCCCGTTCGCGGACGCTCGAAGGCGCTGGTGTCCGCGTCGACGGGCTCGGAGGTACCGAGATCGATCACTGCGGCGTCGTCGGCACGCACATTGGCACTTGCGTCGGAGGCTTCGACCGCCGCGGGCTCGTCGGCCACGGGCGCGTCATCGACGAACTCGGGCAGGCTGACTCCGCTCAACTCGGGGGAGATGCCGGGACGCAACCGACCGGGATCGTCGAGCAGCCGTTGGAGCTCACCGATCGAGCTCCGCAGGCGCAGCCGTTGCTCGTCGAGATGACGTTCGAGGATGCCCTGATCCGCGCGCAACGAATCGCGCGTCTCTTCGAGTTCGATGATCTCTTTCACGAGGCGCTGGCGCGTGTCGTCGGCGCTCTTGCGCGCGTCGGACTCCGCGTCGATGACGAGCTTTCGCGCCTGGTCTTGCGCTTCGGCGTAGAGCCGCTGCACCTGCTCTTGAGCGGTCTGCAGGGTGCGCTTGGCTTCCTCTTCGGCTTCCTTGATCGCCGCATCGGCCGTGCGTTGAGCGAGCACGAGGGTGCGGCGGATCGTCTCGGTCTCGTCGGCCTCGGAGGTCGATGGCGCTGAGGGAGCTGAAGGAGCTGAAGGAGCGGTGGCCACTGGCGCACCAGGCGCCGTCTTGGCCCGCTGGCCCACCTCCGCGGCGCGTCGCTCAGCGGCGATCGCCCGCTGCTCGCCCTCGCGGACGCGCTCTTGCAACTGCTCGACCGCAACCGCCACCCGTTCGAGGAAATCGTCGACCTCGTCGGGGTCGTAACCCCGCATCTTCTGGTGGAATTCGACCTCGTTGATCACCTGAGGCGTGACGTCCATGGGCGTCGATGGTAGTCGTCGCTCGACACCCACCAAGGGACCTCAGCAGCCGATGATCGGACGAAGAATGATGATTCCCAAGAACACGACCATGGGCGACATGTCGATTCCCATCCCACCCAACCGCACCGGCGGCAGCGCGCGGCGAAGCGGTCCGAGGATCGGTTCGGTCACCATTCGCAGGAAGTCGTTGATCGACTCGAACACGCTTCCCGGTGCGATCGGGAAGTAGCTCATGATCACCCGAGCGAAGACGACGTACAGCAGCAGTTGCAGTGCGAGACAGATGATCTGCATGAAGACGGTTGCTGGTCGAGATCAGTCGTAGAGGCCGCGCTCTTGGAGCCTGCGGCGCTCCTCGGGCGACACCTCGACGTTGCTCGGTGTGAGCAGGTACACCTGATGCGCCACCTTCTCCATCGCGCCGCCGAGGCCGTAACACAGCCCGCTGGCGAAGTCGATGAGCCGCCGCGACAGATCGCGGTCGGCATTCTGCAAGTTGATGATCACCGGCACGTTGCCCTTGTACTTGTCGGCCACCTCTTGGGCCTCGTTGAACGAGGCGGGCGACACGACGTGGGGCTTCACGGTCGAGTTCGCGGGAATGGCCCGCACGACCGGGGCACGCTGCTGGCTGGCCGACACCATGTTGCCGATGCCGGGCGACGGATCGACCGGACGGGCCTCCAGGCGTCGAACGCTGCCGACGTACGCGACGTCTTGCGTTTCGAATTCAGGCTCTCGTGGACGCATCGTGGCTCCTGTTCGCGCACCTTGTCCCGGACCCGTTCGCACCGGGCGCTCGGGCGCGTGATCGCGAATGGGGTCGACTTCGTCGTAGTCGTCGTACTCCTCATCTGGCCCTAGACCGAGGTAGGTCATGGCCCGACGCCACACTGTCGCCATTCACGAGCCCCTTTTCGTTGCTCCGAAACTAGTTTTCCACGAAGGGTGAGGTGAAACGCGGACGTCAGGCTCGAGAACGGGCGCCGAACAGCGCTGTGCCGACCCGGACCATCGTCGAACCCTCCTGCACCGCCGCTTCGAGGTCGCCCGACATCCCGATGGAGCGCTCTGGCAGCTCGAGCTCGTCAGCGAGCGAGCGAATCTGACGGAAGCCGGCCCGCGCCTCGGCTTCGGGGCCGGGGCGCCCGACCGCCATCAGCCCGTCGACCCGCAGGCCGAGATCGCGCAGCCCGTCGACGAGCCCCGGCACGAGGCCAGGAGCGGCGCCGCCGCGCCCCGGATCGTCGGTGAGGTTGACCTCGACCAGCACGGATGCGCCGGGCGAGCGCTTCGCGATCTCCTCCCCCAGCCGCAGCCGATCGACCGACTGCCAGAGCAACACGAGATGCGCGATCTGGCGCACCTTGTTGCGCTGCACCTGGCCGATGAAGTGCCAACGGGGATCGGCCGCCTGGTCGCCGAGCTCGGCCGCCTTGCTCACCAACTCCTGCGCATAGTTCTCGCCGACGTCGATCAGGCCTGCGGCGAGCGCGGCGCGCACGGCTTTGACGCCATGCCCTTTCGTGACCGCGAGCACGCGCACACGCTCGGGATCGCCACCGGCGGCGGCGATGCGATCACGTATCCGTTCGAGGTTGGCTACGACA
>Ga0207687_10002301_pt1 | contig 13012 bp, 10 predicted proteins | sample KBSM54metaG_FD_184399 | JGI IMG/M metagenome (GOLD analysis project Ga0207687, IMG submission 184399) | Miscanthus rhizosphere microbial communities from Kellogg Biological Station, Michigan, USA - KBS M5-4 metaG (SPAdes) (version 2) | ecosystem: Host-associated > Plants > Roots > Rhizosphere >...
CTCACGCCACCCTGGCTTCCGCAAAGGTCTCTTCCTTAACGCCCTCGATTGCAATTTCTATTGCCCGCACGACTTCAGTGCCGAACTCACCGTTGGTAATCGGGGGGTCGCCGGTTTCCATGCACTTGAGGAAATGGTCGATTTCCACGGCGAGGGGCTCCACATTGGCAAGATTGGGAGAGATGACGTCGCCCATGCGATAAGTCAGCTGGAATTCACCGAAATCGCTCGGAGCGGCAAAGTTGACGCCGCGTTCGAATAATTTGACCTTTTCCCCCGGATCAAGGTCGTCATAAACAACCATTTTGTCCGAGCCGATGACGCAAGTCCGCCGCATCTTTTGTGGAGCCAGCCAACTCACCTCGCAGGAAGCGATCACTCCGGAGGGGAATCGGTACCACAGGAAAGCCACATCCCGTTTTGTGTGAACGCAGACCCTCCCAAACGACCATGCCTGGGCGGGATTTTCTCCGAGCCAGTAGAGCAGAATTGAGAGGTCATGAACCGCGAGGTCCCAGACGACGTCAACGTCTTTCTGGTAGAGGCCCAGATTCACCCGCGAGAAACTCACGTAACGCAAAGCGCCCAAGGTACCGCTATCGATCAGTTCCTTTACTTTGACTACCGCGGGGCTGTAGATGAATGTGTGGCCGGTCATCAGAGTTCGCCTGGCGAAGTGCCCAATTCTGGTCAGCTCAGCCGCCTTCTCACTGCTGTCAGCGAGCGGCTTTTCCACGAACACGTGCTTGCCACACATGAGAGCACGTTTTGCCAGGTCATAATGGGTACCGATGTTGGTTGCGATGAATACCGCATCAATGTCGGATTCCAGTAATTGATCAAAGTTGGAATATCCCTTGACCGATGGATATTGCCGGGTGATCTTGCTCAGCTTTCTGGGATCGAAATCGCAGCAAGCAGAAAATTCACACTTTTCATTGTTTGCAAGTACGCGCGCGAGATTTGGTCCCCAATAGCCCAAACCAACCAGTCCGACTTTGAACATCAGTATTTCTCCATTCTTTTCTCTTGTTTTAAGTGATTTGTTGGAAAAGTTTTTTGCGTTCTGCGTGGGATAGCGAGCTATTCCGCGCCACGGCATGAAAGGACTGCAGGAATCGTGAGTAGAAGGATCTCCAGGTCAAAGCAAAAACCGGCACGGCGGGCATACTCAATGTCCATCTGGATCATCTTTTCAAAACCCACACGGCTGCGCGCCGTGGCCTGCCACCAACCGGTAATGCCCGGCTTGGCCCGGAATCGCTCAAAATGGGCTTCGTCATACAATGCGACCTCGTAAGGAAGGGCAGGGCGTGGCCCGACCAGGCTCATTTCTCCCTTGAGCACGTTCAACAGTTGTGGCAACTCATCCAGGCTGGTCCGTCGAAGTATTGCGCCTACGCGCGTGAGACGCGTATCCCGCGTCAGCTTGAATGGCTTGCATCGGTCGCCATTGACAGAGCCGAGACGAAACTTTTCAAAATACTGCTGATGTGGCGTGGGGTCCGCATCATTCACCATAGACCGAAATTTATAGAAGGGGAATGTGTATAGTTCCCATGTTGTTCGACCGGCGCTGATCCGCCTTTTCACACCGATTCGTTCCTGAACGAAGAAAACAGGACCAGGAGAATCGAGCTTGATCAACACGGCGACTAGCAGCATCAAGGGCACGAGCAAAGGGAGCAACAACGCGGTTAATCCGACGTCCATGATCCGTTTGCAGACGAAGTACAGACGCTGACTTAGGGATTCTTCTGTTTCTACCGCATGGACGCTGAGTGGTAGGATCGCGGCGCTGCAGGGCGTTGCAATATTGGCCATTGCTTGTTATCCGTGTGAATGCCCATGCTAAGGGCTTATTTTTTCGTCTCTGTCCCTGAATTGAATTTGAAATTGAATTGCACCCGGGTGACTGCTGGAAAGGCGATTTGATCGTTCCCTGTGTACGGCGCATATTTCCACTGTCGCGCTGCTTCTTCCGCTGCCTGCGCCAGAGTGGCATTTCCACTTAGAACGTGTACCCGTCTTACACTGCCGTTTCGGTCAATCGTGAGTTCCACCTGAACTTCTCCTTCGATGTGCCACAGCCTGGCTCTGTCCGGATATTCGGGTTCGACGATCTTGACCGGTTGAAGAGAGAAACTCGCCTTCGGTCCGGAACTGCCGGCCACTTCACCCGCTTCAAACCGGGGCGATGCCGCAAGACCGGCTGTAGCCAGCCGTGCCAAATTGTCGGAGGGCCTGGACATGGAGACGGCAATATTGGGAGAAGACGGCTCTGCCGGCGTTGCCGATTGCGATGGAATCTTAGACGGGATGAGCAAATTTGGGCCTACGTCAGTCGATGGCGGGAACTGGTCTCCTGTGGACTGATGGGTATTGGAGTTGGTTGGTGGGAGTGCTGTTGCGACCCGATTGGACTGTTGCACTGAACTCTCAGGAACTCCATTCCTTATTTCGTCCATCTTTATTGCAGGCGTAGGTGGTTGTGCCTGGCGTTGAATTGAGTCCTTCTCACTTGTGCCGGGCTTGGGGCGAAGTTGATTCCAGCCTACCCACGAGGCGCATGCGAGAAGAACTAACGCAGCAATCAGTGTGGTGGAACGATAGCGATGCCACCCGACAGTCTTGAACCGAATGATTGCTGGCACTCCGATTCGGCCGCGCTGATCAGCTTTGGCCGGGACAGGCTGGCCCCTCCAACCACTCGCGTGATGCTTGACCGCTGCCGGCGATTGCGATGTTGACGCAAAGCTTTTTGCGTCTAAGCTGGATGATGGGACAGTTTCTACAAAGGTCTGAGCCAGCGGTTTCGGCGATTGCTCACTCCGGGTGGCGATCGAACCGGGGCCGCCCTTCGAGCGGGGTGCATTTTCGAACTTCTGAAACTGTGGGGCCGCTCTCGAATCCCTGCTTCCCGGTTCTGAAAGGTCGAGGTCTTTCGCTGCCTTCCGCACAAGTTCTCTGCTCACAGATGCCTGACCCTGCGTATACGCGAGCATTAGAGCTCGATAACAGATCGCATTGATGATTCTTGGTACCCCTTCACTCCGGCAGGCAATTTCAGCTAGGGACTCTGACGAGAAGAGCCCTTCGACCGGGCTCGACGCCACTACTGCAAGGCGAAATCTTACATAGTCTCTAACTTCATCTTCGCGGAAAGGTTGCAGCCGGGCGACAGTCGAGATCCGTTGTGCCAGCTGCGAAAGCTCCGGAGTCTGAAGCGTTGCTCCGAGTTGCGGCGAACCAGAGAACACGATATTCAGAAGTTTGGAATGACCAGTTTCGAAATCGGAAAGAAGTCGAACGGCCTCGAACGCCGAAGCCTGCAGGTTTTGCGCCTCATCGATGACGATCAGTACTTTGCGTCCAGCACGCGCCTCCTCAAGGAGCATTCCATTCAGCTTCTGGTGCAGGGAGACTTCGTCACGCCGGGGAACTGCCAGATCGAGCTCGGAAGCGATATGACGAACCAAATCATGCGGCTTGCATTGGGTTTGAAAAATGAATGCCGTACGCGCAGATTCGCGATATTGGGCCAACAAGTGAAAAAGCAGCGAGGTCTTTCCGGTGCCGGGGTTGCCCAGCAGAACACTGAAACCGAGATTCGATTCAATGGAGGAAATGATTGACTGCAACGCGGCGTTGTGCATGCGTGTCCAGAAAAGGAACTCAGGATCGGGGGTGACGCCAAAGGGAGACTCGCGAAATCCGAAGTGCCGGAGAAAGCCTTCTTGTTCGGCCCGCGCCAGAACAAAAGCCGACTCTGGCATCTGGCGCTCCAGTATGGGATTGGTTGCACCTACCCTCATCACAATCACAGTCGCGTGCCTGGGGACGCTATCCCAGGGTTTCAACCTCTGTGGCGTCGAGTGAAATCGAGACAGAACGATTCATCCACTCGAAAGAAACGATCACCCGAACGTCGCTTTTTACTTCCTGGATAATTCCTTCCATTCCAACCAGCGGTCCGGCTGTAACCCGGACGCGCTTTCCCGACTGGAGATATGCGCAGGGTTCAGCTCGGCCCAGAGTCACAGCTTTCCTGAGTGCTTCGATCTGAGCGTCTGGTACGACCGCCGGAAGGCCATGGAAGCAGACCAGGGAGACCATGCCGGGAAGCGAAAGGACCCGGAAACGTTCCGCGAGCGCCATGCGCACAAAGACATACGAAGGGAAAAGTGGCAGAAGTACTCTTGCACGACGCTTCTTCCACTGCCGCTGCACGGCATACAAAGGCAGAAAAGCTGTGATGCCGTGCTGTTCGCACTGCTGGGCCAGATACTTTTCATGACGACCGCACGTGTATGCGACGTACCAATTATGTGCAACTGATTGCTGAGAACACGAACTAATTTGCACTGACCTTAACTCCTTACAAAGAATTTGCGCGCAGGAATCCGGAATTAGGGCTCTTCAGGTAAGTGCAAGATGGAGCGTAGCTTCGCCACCTCGACTACATTAAAACCATCTTAAAAATTCGCGACCCATTGCAGGACTTGGGGCAAGCAGATTCTAGCGATCACGTCAGATGTGCCGCAAGGAGTAGACTGCTGTGTTCTGGATGAGAAGAAAATCTCCAGAGTAATCATTCAGTGGTACCAGCAACAGTAAGAATCAGTGCCGCAGCCTTGGTGAGAATTTTTACCTGTTCAAACACGGTAATCTCGAGCCGTTTTCTGGGAAGTATACATAAGGAAAAGATAAGAAATAAGTTACGGAGCCTGGGCCAACCAGATAACATTTTGTGCATCTCTATATCTAAAGACTAGAAAGTTCTCCCAGGTTAGAACAGGCCTTCTTATTTTTAGGCATATGTTATGAAGGTCTTTTTCATCTTCGATGCGTTCGCCCCTGAGATAAATTCCGTCGAGCACACCAGATACGGGATGTTATCGATCACAGGTCCCGCTTTCAGGAATGGAGCGGGGGCAGTGCTCGAAAGATAAATGTGCATTTGGGAAAGAAAGCAACACCTGATGTTTGAGATCGGCGAGACGATTGTTCGTGGCGAGGTACCGGGTTCCACACACGACGCAGTATCAAAGCCAAACCTATCCGGCGCCGGTGTTTCGAATGGTGTTGCCGTCAGTAGCGCAAGTGAATGTGAGCAGCGGGCAAGCAAGCCGAGCTGGCCAGCTGCTCCGTATTTGACAAATGAGATGTGGCGGAACATAGAATTATCGCGAGTTGCGAGGATGAATTGCTGGGTCAAGTTCGCTGGTTTGGTGCTGATCGCAGCTGTGCTGGTGATAGTGATCGCGCCCGATTTGGACTTACCGCCCACGGCACGATTTTCCAGCGTCAGAGATAGAGTCCATCTTGCTGCGTTCAATGCCAGTCTTCCTGTAAGCATCATCTCGCTGCGGCCGAATTGCTTAGGTTCTGCGGCGCGAGTTAGACTGCCCGGCTTCAACAGCTTTTCAACCAACTTGATCGATCTGAACTGTACCCGCCTTTGCTAGACCACACGTACTAATCAATTATCGCTGTTGGCAGTTATGAACACTGATAAGTTGAGGACGAAGGAAAATCGGCCTTGGTCCGGCAACGCTTTGTGCCTACGGAATGAACCCAGCACCGTTTCGCCGAAGGCCCAAGTGAAACTCAGACGTTATCATGCTGTCTCTACACTCATTGCCATTCCACTATCAATTCAGTGCGGAAGACCAGACATATCTTGCGTGTTGAGGGTGATAAAACCTGATCGTGATTTCAACAGCGAAATCACATCAATACCCGGGAGACTGGAATGCAGCAAACGCCAGAGGACGAGTTTGCAAGTGTGTCGTTCGGTGGTATTCACCAGGAGTATTTTATGAGAAGTAGCCCAGGGACTGCGGCGAATGGTGTAGAAAAAGCGCAAAGAGGGCCCATATCTTCTAACTCTAGCGAGCATGGGCAAGCTACGAACCAGGCATCCAATCGAGATGCAAGAATCTCAGTCGTCGTAAGCGACGCGAGTTTTATGAGTTCCGAGTTACTGGCTCAAGCATTAAGCCGGGTAAAGACGCTTAACATCCTGAAATGCGCTGTCAATTTCAGTGAAACCCTTAAGGCAATTGTGGAGCGCGTTCCCGATGTTGTCATTGTCAGCACCCATCTGGCAGATGGTCCATACAGAGGGCTGGAAGTTGTTCGTCAAGTGCGCCAGCTCTCCGCAAAGACGCGGTGCGTAGTGTTGATGGATGACTCGGACCATGAGATCGTTGCTGATGCATTCCGGGCAGGCGCGCGCGGTGTCTTCAAGCGGTCTTCCTCCATGCAGCTTTTAGGGAGATGCATTTCCGCGGTTCACAGCGGACAGATCTGGGCGAGCAGCGCCGACCTGCAGCAAGTCCTGGGAGCGCTCGAAGCGGCCATGCCTTTCCGATGCGTCAATTCACAGGGTGAGGCATTGCTCACGAAGCGCGAGCAGGAGCTCGTGCCACTTGTGGCGCAAGGTCTTACAAATAGAGAGATTTCATCGCATCTTGGCGTGAGCGAGCACACGATTAAGAACCATTTGTTCCGCATCTATGAAAAACTCGGAATTTCGAGCCGTGTCGAACTGATTCTTTACGCGGTCTCAGAGCGCGAAGAGAGTCCCTAGACTCTGTTGACCTCGCCCCAATTAGTGCATTTTGCAAATGACCATTCTCCGGGTTGGACTTCCGGACATAGCTCTGTGCGGCCAAAAAATATAGCAATTAAAATATCCTGTGGAGTCGTTACTCTCGTCCGCTTAAGACATGAAGCAATTCCAAATTTGGGCTGTCCCGGCTGAGTTCCCAGAACATCACGCCGCCTCGATACTTGATCACTAGGAAAATCAAAATTACCTGTTGCACGAATTTTAGGTGTGAAGATGCGGATGGTAGTAGCAGCTGACGACCAAATGGAACGCTGCTCCCGAAGTGATTATTACGTGTTGGAGTATCCGGTCAGTACTAGGCGTGCTAATGAGCATCGGCACAAAAGCGCGCAGTGGAATATTGGAAACGGGCAGATCCGGACCGAACTCTTAAAATTAGGCTTGGGGTGCGAGCCGTCGCGCCCAATTCATCCGCTGCCCAGTGCAGTCAACGAGTGGGTCCCAGCCCCACATCTGCTTGCGTGAATCTGACCAAAGTGGAGGCGTAGGGCGCGGCTGGCGCTTGGACCGGATGGTAGCGAAGATCCGATCAAACATTCGATTTATAGCTCGTGGAGCAAACAGCCCAAAGTATCGAACTGCGTGTCGGTAGCGCTTTGGAATGTGCTGAGCCCAGAGGTTAATAAATTCCTTTAGGGTATGGCGGATCGGAACGATCTCGCCTAAGCGCTTGTCTTTTGCCCAAAATTGAACCGTTTGGTCATCGACGTCGGTGATGCGACGCTGGGCAATCACCGGGCGTCGGGCATACCGGCCGCTATACTGAAAGAAATGCTTAGTTGAGTCAATTGACTGAATTTTCACACTCCACCAGCGCTCTTGCTTGATCAGCATCGCTTCCATTTCATCAACTGTCATCGTCGTTCTCAGCCGGCCCGTACGAAGAGCCGTGCGGAGCAGATCCAGCACCGCAGATCGCCACAAGCGCATTAGGATATCGGGATGGTAGTACACACTCGATACCCAAGAACCCGATGAGACTCGCCAGCCTCCGGCAGTAGCCATCGTGTGCACATGCGAGTTAAATTCCAATTGCCCGTTGAAGGTGTGGAGGAAGGCAATGACACCGGCGCGTAAGCCGTGTTTTGCCGACACCAAAGATTTCAATTGCGTTTGCAGCTAAAACCGGGAGAGCATCGGCGAGGACTCGATTTTGACTGAATACGCGCCAAAGCACATCCGGCATACTAAACGTGATTCCTACGTAGGGCACGGGCGGCAAGGCCGCAACACGCTCCGGTATCCACTTTTTTGTGGCCCAATACCCGCAACTCGGGCACGCGCGCGACTTGCATGTGTGGTAGACAATCAATCTGCCGTTTTCGGACTCGTAAACCTCGGCGCCGAGCGCAGGAGTACGGCATTGAAGTACCTTTCGAAACGCCTCTCTCACATGCAGAGGGATGCCGTCGTGGTCCCAGTACAACTGCGTCTTCTCCAAGATTTGTTTGAGCGGCTCGTCATACCTTCTGCCAAATCGGGATTTGCATAAAGAGCGATCATAGCTCATGCCAAACCTGCCGGTATTCCTGCTGCTAAGGTGTTCAGATGGCCTTTCCCGACGATAATGACCGTCTTTTTCCCTGTGCCAGAACGTACCTCCACGGAGCCGGGGTTTGTTGCTTCAAAGTGCTGTAGCTTTGCAAAAAATATGCTCAGATCGGCACTTAGTTGTTCGACGTGCAGCTTATCGATATATACGCGGTTAGTCTTGCTATTTGATTTGTTCGCGAGAAAGCGCGCTAGCTCTTCGACTTGTTGGGTTCTCTCGAATTTGCATACTTCCAGCGCTCCATTGATTGTGATGATTCCATTGTGAAGAGCCTCAACCAGAGATGGGTGAGCCTTCTTGAGAATAATCTTCGCGTTGCCTACCGTCCGAGGGGAGACCCCGGCGAGATCGGCAATTTGTTCTCGCACGTCAATGTGTTGAGCTTTTGGCAAATTTGCCAAACCCTTGTGCTTGCCGCCAGCGATCTGGTTGGCAAGAGCCTTCGATTGGAAATACGGTTCCTGCTCAAGTGCCAATTCGGTTCGAGTGAAGTCATTCCAGACAGCTCGCGGCCTCTGCAGGGTCAAGATCAACTGCAGAGATTCGTTAGCGCTCAGTGCAAATTCGATGCAAACAATCTCTCCCTGCCCTGCACATACCGCGGCGTGCCACTCTGCGAAACCGGCGAGGAGAATGCCCTGGTTAGTTATTAGAATTGGCTCACGGACATCCTTGGGCTTTCCTTGCGACTCAGAATGGATTAACCAGATATGCCTTGTGAAAGGGCTGCACTATGGTCTGTGCTGGCTGAAGAGGTGGCCCCAGCATGGATTGAAGCCCGATCCTTCATGATTGGGCCTCATCTTTGCGTTTGCGTCCTGTTTGCGTGTTTTGCCGCGTTTGGTCACGTTTTGCCGAGTGTAAGTCTTTATTTTCTTTGTTTTCAGTGGGGCTGATCTGACTCTGGATCAGCATATCGGGGTTCGAATCCCTGGGGGGCAGCCAAATAACCGCTTCATTTCTGCACTTTGCCCGTCATCTGAAGAGCCTTCTGCCACTTCCCTGTTCTGCGTTTGCGTCCGTGGCCTGGACTCGTGTTCGCAAAAACCGCAGGCATACTCCGCAAGATCTTGCTGCTGCGGCGATTCTCATTTGGATTGAATTCTGGCTGGCCAAATTCTTGTTCCCGGCTGAATAAAAGCATTATCCGGATCGCGCAGTTCCCTGCTCCGCGCCACCGCGCCCTTTTTCAAAGGGCCAGGTCGCGTAACTCTCAGATGAAAAACCTTTCCATCACGCTCATCCCGTGACCGCAGTCACAGACGGCGATGATTTCACCTTGGTAATGTTCGGCTACCCTGCTAGTTCGATTTTTTTGAACTCGCAACAAGCTCCTCTTCCGGGGAGGTCAACTTGGTTCCCGTCCAGTTTCGGCAGAGCTAACTTTCCTGGAAGATACCCGACGTACAAAGATTTTTGAACGGCTGGCGCAAACGGCAGACAGCAAAGGGCCTCATCGCGGTCAAGGTTCGGGCTTGATATCTCGTGCAGCTGACACAACGCCCAAAATTTATAGAAATTCAATTACCTGAATACGGCAACCAGCGCGTTTCAGGTTCACCTGCTTCCGGCAGCAACTGATGTATTTGCGGTCAACCCCAGCCAAGCTGCTGAGAAACAGACTTGGCAATCCCTTCCGGGTGGGTGATGAAGAGACAGGCAGACGGCGAGAAATCGCGGCCAGCCCATTCAAGCAGACAAGCTCTGCAAGAGACGGAGAGCAGCCACTATGAATTATAGAGAAGATGGATTTTTCCTTCCTGAAAATGCTTCCAAAGCCAGGGTTCGCGAGGCGGAGAACGCCCGCAGGAACCGCCTGGAGATGGTGAAAGCACATTCACAGGGCCAGGTCAGCCGGCGCGACCTCATCAAGTGGGGTCTCATCACAACCGGTGGTCTTCTGGCGCCGATCCACGGCCTTAACCCGTTCGTCAAAAGCGCCTATGGCAGTATTCCCACTGGCGCAAACCCCAGCCCGCTGTTTGGCGCACAGCCTTTCAGCCAGGCCATGCCGCGCTTTGATGTCCTTCCACGGCTCGCGCCTACGGCGCTGAATCCTCTGGCGCAGGCGCAATCGAACCAGACGCAGCAGCCCGTTGACCCGCTATTGGGCGGCGGAACTGGTCCTATTGAAGGCCGTCCTCCGGGAGCAACCTGGGCGCATCAATCCTTTACACAGTTCCCGCCGCAGGTGGCGTATGTGGCGACCCAGGAAGGCGCCAAGACAAACACTACTTACAACCCCCAGGTCGCATCGAACTTCAATTCCGGCATCAATCCGGTCACTCCCATTCCGCTGACCTTCCACCCGAACATGCCCGTACAGAATGTTAATTCGGTCTGGACTTTCAACGGAACCGTTCCACCCAAGCTGGTCATTGGAAAATACAGTGAGCCGATTCTCTTCCGCCACTTCAACCGCTTGCCCGCCGATGTGACGCAGAACAACGGCTTTGGTCGCCACACCATCAGCACCCACGAGCACAATGGACACCACGGAGCGGAGAACGACGGCTTCACCGGAGCTTTCTTCTTTCCGGGGCAATTCTATGACTATCACTGGCCGATCAAGCTGGGCGGATTCACAAGCTTCAACACCGGCGCCACTGACCCCAAGGCCAGCACCCCCGACGGCAGCGGTGGCCTCATCAATATCCCGGGCGACTGGCATGAGACCATGAGCACGCACTGGTTCCATGACCACATGTTCAGCTTCACTTCGCAGAACGTGTACAAGGGCAACGCGGCCATGTTCAACATTTATAGCGGCCTGGATCGTGGCAATGAGTTGGTGGTTGACGGCGTGAACCTGCGCCTGCCTTCTGGCACCCTTAATGACTACGGGAACCTGGAGTATGACGTGAACCTCCTCGTCAATGAGAAGGCTTTTGATTCTACGGGGCAGATGTACTTTGACATATTCGATTTCGATGGCTTCCTGGGCGACGTGATGTGCGTCAATCTGGCCTACAAGCCGTATTTCGAAGTGGAGCACCGCAAGTATCGCTTCCGTATTCTCAACGGCAGCGTCTCGCGCTTCTTCAAGATCTGCTGTGTCAATGCTGCCGGCACCGCCGTGCCGATCACCCAGATCGCCAACGACGGCAACCTATTGCCGAACCCGGTGGTGCTCACCCAGTTGGATGAGCAAGGCATTGCGGAAAGGTACGACATCGTCATCGACTTCACCTCCAGCCAGCTTAAAGTCGGCGACAAGTGCTGGCTGGTGAACCTGTGCGAACACCAGGACGGCAAGAAGCCTTCCGCGGACCTGTCCATCGCGGACGCGCTGGCGGGTAAATCCAACGATCCGTGCGTCGGCAAGTTCCTGGAGTTCCGTATTGTGCGGAATCCAAAACTTCCAGACAAGAGCAACGTGCCTAACGTTTTGATTCCCAACCCCGACCTGTCGAACATCCCGGTAGCGCGCACCCGCGTATTTGAGTTCAACAGCGGAGCATCACAGAACCTGTCGAACCCGGATACGTGCTATCTCACCGGCGCTGGCGGGCAGTCAGGGCCATGGGGCGTTAAGACAGACAATACCGGGGCAACGCTCGATGCGTGCTTCGGCCGCATCTCGGGCTTGCCGCAGTACGGCACGCGCGAAGTGTGGGAACTGCGCAACGGTGGCGGCGGATGGGACCACCCCATTCACATCCACTTTGAAGAAGGCCAGGTCCTGGCCCGCAATGGCAGCGCCGCGAACGTGCCGGCGTGGGAGAAGGGCCGCAAAGACGTGTATCGGCTGCGTCCAAGCGGCAGCGTCACCATCACCATGCAGTTCCGCGATTGGGGCGGCATGTTCATGGAGCACTGCCACAACACAGTCCATGAGGACAACGCAATGCTGGTGCGCTGGGAGACAAAGGGATTGGGCGCTCCGTTCCTTTCGCCGCTCCCGACGCCCATCTGCACCCCGCAGGGTGTCACATTCATACCGCCGGATGAAATTCTTCCGACGGCCTGAGGAGGCGCTGGCGTAAACAGTACTCGGCAAATCGTCCCCGTTGCCCCTTCACTTCCCGCACAACAGTGAATGGGCAGCGTGGGACGGCCCGCCGGGATTTCTTAAAGTCCGAATGAACCGTGAAAGGAGCAGTACGATGCGACCGAAGAGTTGGGTAAGTCTTGCCGGCGTGGCCGCCATGATTCTCGCGTCCACAATTCTTATTTCGTTTGGCCCCGCCCCTGCGGCCGCCTATGAAAACCACTGGGGAGCCAATTATTTTCCTAATGTTGAACTAACTGACCAATTTGGCCGCAAGCTGCATTTTTATGACGATCTGCTTAAGGGCAAGACCGTGGCCATTGAACAGTTTTATACCCACTGCATTGACATCTGTCCGCTGGAAACCGCGCGCCTGGCCCAGGTGCAGAAGATGCTCGGCGACCGAGTGGGCAAAGACATCTTTTTTTATTCCATCAGCATTGATCCTAAACGCGACACTCCGGCAGCCATGAAGGAATATGCCGATACGTATCACGCGGGCCCCGGCTGGCTCTTCCTAACCGGCAAAAAGGAAGACATCACGCTTCTCAACAAGAAGCTTGGGTTTCAAGATCCGATACCGGGTGACCGCGACGGCCACTCGCCTCATCTGCTGCTCGGCAATGAAGCCACGGGGCAATGGCTGCGCAATAACGCTCTGGATAACCCGCGCTTTCTCGCCATCATGATTGGCGACTGGATGAATAGCTGGACCAGCGCCAAAAAAATGACATCGGGCAAGAGCTATGCCGAGGCGCCCGCTATCAAATATGAGGACCATGGCAAGTACATATTCTTTACCCAATGCGCCGCCTGCCACACCATCGGCGGA
>Ga0207687_10002303_pt1 | contig 13008 bp, 11 predicted proteins | sample KBSM54metaG_FD_184399 | JGI IMG/M metagenome (GOLD analysis project Ga0207687, IMG submission 184399) | Miscanthus rhizosphere microbial communities from Kellogg Biological Station, Michigan, USA - KBS M5-4 metaG (SPAdes) (version 2) | ecosystem: Host-associated > Plants > Roots > Rhizosphere >...
GAGAACGGGACGCCGGTGTATTGCAAGCCGTGGACTTCCTGCCAGCGCAACGACCGCAGCGCCGCCTCGGCGAACGGCGCGAGAAAAGGAGACGCGATGAGCGCGCCGGCAATTGCAGTCAGGAGTAATGCGGGAAGTCTCGACGGCGGAATCCACGCGACGTAAACCGCGGCGAGCACGCCGATGTAGATCACTGACTCGACGTGGCCGCCGAAGATCATCATCGCGATGACGATGGCGCCGAAGGCGATGCGCTTCGGCGTCGCTGCGTCAGCGATCAAATCGATCGCAAGAAAAATCGCGGGCGCGAACACGGCGACGGTCGTGTGCGCGTAGTGCAGCCATCCGATCACGTACGTCGAAAGCGCGAAGCTGATCGCGCCCGTGATCGCGGCGATCTCGCTCGCGCCGCGCCTCCGCAAGTAGAGAAAGGTGAACGTCAGCGCGATCAGCACCTTCAGCGCCGCTTCCGCGGCGATCCAGTACGGCGCGGGAACGGGCAGCGCGAGAATGCGCGTCGGCGCAAGCGCGGATGATTGTCCGTTCGCGAGCAGCGGATAGCCGCCGCCCGCGAGCGCGTTCCAAAGCGGAATCGTTCCGTGCCGCCACGCCTCGCGCACCTGATGTCCCCAAGGAATCAGCTGCATCGTGGCGTCATGCGTCTCGAGGTTCGAGACGTTGTACTTCGTGACGTGCGAGTGCGCCGACCAGGGCGGAATCATCTCGATCACGTCGGCCGCGAAGTTGATGTACGGCCCGGTGAGCGGACGAAAGAAAAGGACGAGGACGACGAGGTAGAAGACGATCGCGATGCGCCACCGGATGAGATGGCGCACCGCGAAGATCGCGGCCGCGTAAAGCGCCGCGATGTAGAGCCAGGACAGATTCATGAACAAGTGCTGAGTTTAAAGTGCTGAGTGCTGAGTCACGCTACCGCGTCCGCGACTCATCACTCGTCACTCAGCACTCATCACTCAGCACTCAGCACTACCAGATCTTGCACATCTTCTTATTCACCATCGGCGCGTTGTCGCCGCAGTGGAAGGCGTCCTTGAACTGCGTCAGGTTCGAGACCACGCCGTTGATCCGGTACTTGCCGGGCGAGTGCGGATTCGTGATCGCGTTCACGCGCAAATTCTCCGGACGCTGATTCTCGCAAGCCCACTGCGCGAGGCCGATGAAGAAGCGCTGATCGGGCGTGAAGCCTTCCGCGTCGCCGATCTTGTCGTTCGCCACCGCTTCCTTCCACGCGATGTACGCGAGGAGCGTCCCGCCGATGTCGGCGACGTCTTCGCCGGACGTGAGCTTGGAGTTGATCTTGATGTCGTCGACGATCGTGTACTGCGCGTACTGATCGCGCACGCACTGCACCCGCTCCTCGAACTCCTTCGCATCCTCGGGCGTCCACCACTCCTTCAGATTTCCGGCCGCGTCGAACTTGCGGCCTTCGTCGTCGAAGCCGTGCGTGAGCTCGTGTCCGATCGTCGAGCCGGTGTTGCCGTAGTTCGGCGCCTCGTCGATTTTCGGATCGTAAAGCGGCGGCTGCAGCACGCCGGCCGGGAAGTTGATGTCGTTCATCTGCGGGTTGTAATACGCGTTCACGGTCGGCGGCGTCATGCCCCACTCGCCGCGGTCGACCGGCTTGCCGATCTTCTTCAGCTCGCGATCGGTGTCGAACTTCGCGGCATTCCTGACGTTCTCCGCGAAGTCGCTGCGCGAGATCTTGATCGCGGAGTAGTCGCGCCAGCGATCGGGGTATCCGACTTTGTTCGCGATCGTGTGCAGCTTCTCGAGCGCGTGGCCTTTGGTCGTGTCGCTCATCCAGTCGAGCGTTTTGATCTCCCCTTCCATCGCCTTCTCGATCAGCCGCGTCATCTCGACGGTCTTCGCTTTCGTCTCCGCGGTGAACGTGCGGCTCACGAATTCCTGACCGAGGGCTTCGCCGAGGTCGCGGTCGACGTAGCGGACGCACTGCTTCCATCGCGGCGGCTGCTGTTGCACGCCGCGCAACGTCTTGCTGTAGAAGTCGAAGTTCGCGGCGACGAAGTTCTTCGAGAGGTACGGCGCGGCCGCATGCGCGGCGTGCCACCGCAGGTACGCTTTCCAGTCATCGAGCGAGACCGACTTCAGCTCCTGCTCGACTGCTTCGAGGAACTTCGGCTGCGTGACGTTGACCGTTTTGATGTTCGGTATTCCGCTGTCGGCGAGGTAAGTGTTCCAGTCGAACGACGGCGTGATCTTTGCGAGATCGGCCACCGACATCTTGTGGTAGATCTTGTAGGGGTCGCGGCGCTCGACGCGCGTGAGCGAGGCCTTCGCGAGATCGGTCTCGATCTTCATCACCTTCTTCGCATCGGCGTCGGCGCTCTCCGGATACTGTCCCGCGAGCTCGAGCATCTTCGCGACGTGCGCGACGTATTTCTCGCGGATGTTCTTCGAGCGCTCGTCGTCTTTCGTGTAGTAGTCGCGGTCGGGCAGGCCGAGACCGCCGGCGCCAGTGATGGCGATGACTTGCGTGGCGTCGCCGAAATCCTGATCGGATCCGAAGTTGAAGAGGAAGCCGCCCGCGTATTTGTGGACGCTGGCGAGAAACTTCGGCAGGTCTTTCTTCGACTTGATCGCGTCGATCTGCGCGAGCATCGGCTTGAGCGGCTTCGCGCCGATCGTCTCGATGGCCGGCTCGTTCATGCATGCGGCGAAGTAGTCGCCGATCTCCTGCTGCACTTTCGTGCGCGTGTCCGACGGCTTCGACGCCTGGTCGAGGATGCCCCAGAGGAATCGCGCGTTCTCGTTGGTCAGCTTGCCGTAGACGCTCCACGACGCCTGATCGGCCGGAATCGGATTGTGCTGAATCCAACCGCCACAGGAGTATTGGTAGAAGTCGACGCACGGGTCCGCGCTCTTGTCCATCGACGGGACGTTGAGACTCGGCGTGTACGGCAGCGAAGTGAGCGGCGACTCCTGCGCCGAAAGCGTAAGCGCGGCGAAGAGGATCAGCGCGAGTTTTTTCATGGGCGGGAGTGTAAACCGCGCGTTACGCACGACGCAGTTACAAGATGTTGCGCTGACGTTCGTCTTCCAGTGGAGGACAGGCGCCCTCGCCTGTCCCGTCCCCCTCAACCCACTCGCGCCAAATCCATCGATACTCCTCGACACGATCGACAATCCCAGCCCGCACCGGATTCTGAACGACGTATTCACACGCCCGCCGAATGTTCTCGTCCGCGCGAACCACACGATCGAACGACTCGTCCTGCCAAAGTGAACCGCGTCTGCGCAACGCACGGTTGGCGCGATGCGCCGACACGCTCTTGATGCGTTGCAGGATCGCGCTCGTCGGCCATGCGTCGTATGGCGTGATCACGACGTGCACGTGATCCGGCATGACGACCGCGGTGTGCAGCCAATACGCAGTCTTGTGATCGCGGATGATCGTTTCGAGCGCGAGATCGCGCGCGGAATCGGGTAGTACCCATCGGCGCATCGTTGACCAACTTACGAGATACGTCCCTCCCGGCTTTTCGAAATGCGGCAAGTGCCTTCGCGTTCCGTGTCCTTCTTCCATACGCCGAGTCTCCCTCGGCTTCGCGCGTTCTCCATCCAGTGGAGGACAGGCGCCCCGCCTGTCCCTCGCAGTCCACCGAATCGCCGGACAGGCGAGGGCGCCTGTCCTCCACTGGAGGTGGAGTGCACAATGCTCGCGTGAACTGGCTCCTCTACGGCGCGAACGGTTACACCGGCGAGCTGATCGCGCGCGAAGCGGCGCGGCGCGGACATCGTCCCATCCTCGCCGGACGCGATGCCGCGAAGATCGAGCCGCTCGCGCGTGAGTTGGGATGCGAAGCGCGAACATTCGCGCTCGACGACATCCGCCTCGACGGCGTGAACCTCGTCCTCCACTGCGCCGGCCCATTCGTGCTCACGAGCGCGCCGATGGTCGACGCGTGCGTGCGCGCGAACGCGCACTACCTCGACATCACCGGCGAGATCTCCGTCTTCGAATCGATCCTCAATCGCAAAGGCGACGCGGTCACGCTTCTCCCCGGCGCCGGCTTCGACGTCGTTCCGACCGACTGTCTCGCCGCGATGCTCGCCGCGCGCATGCCAGACGCGACCGAGTTGCTACTCGCCTTTCACACGCGCGGCAGCGAACTGAGTCGCGGCACGACGAAGACGATGATCGAAGGAATCGGCGAAGGCGGCGCGATCCGCCGCGACGGAAAGATCGTCCGCGTGCCGATGGCGTACGACGTGCGCGAGATCGCGTTCTCGTCCGGCGTCCGCACCGCGATGACGATTCCGTGGGGCGACGTCTCGACCGCGTTTCACACGACCGGCATTCCGAACATCCGCGTCTACCTCGCGACATCGCCGCGCGCGATCAAGCGCGCGAAACGCGTCGCGCCGTTTCTGCCGATCCTCGCGATCAAACCGATTCGACGTCTGCTGCAACGAATCGCGAATCGACGCAGCGGACCCGATCAACGCAAGCGCGAAAAAGGCCGCGTCGACTTGTGGGGTCAGGTCACGAACGCAAGCGGCAAGTCCATCTCGATGACGATGACCACGCCCGAGGGCTACGCGTTCACGGTGATCTCGGCGCTGAACGCGGTCGAGCGCGTGCTCGCATCGCCGCGTCCCGGTGCATTCACTCCCGCGCGACTCCTCGGCGAAGACTTCGTGATGAGCGTGCCCGGCGTCGTCATTGGCGCATGAGCTCGAGCGCCTTCATGTTCTCTTCGAGGTGCTTCACCTTCGACGTTCCCGGAATCGGAAGCATCACCGGCGATCGCTTCAGCAGCCACGCGATCGCGTCCGGCGGCGACATCGAGACCTTCCCCGCGCTCAACGGATACCACGGCATGAAACCGATCGACTCGCGCTCGCAGTACTCGAGCACCGGCTCCCATTCGCGATCGTCGGCGTTGTAGCGGTTCTGCACCGACACGACGGGGAATCGCTTTCGCGCGCGCTCGATCTGCTCGACATTCACTTCCGACAATCCGACGTGCCGCACTTTGCCTTCGCGCTGAAACTCCACGATCGCGTCGAACTGCTCATCCTCGGGCACCTTCGAATCGATCCGATGCAGTTGCCACAGATCGATGCGATCGACTTTCAGTCGACGCAGACTGCCTTCGAGCTCTTCGCGCAATCGCTCCGGCCGCGCGTTCTCGACCCACTTGCCCGGCCCGGGCCGATCGAATCCGCCCTTCGTCGCGATCACGAGTCCCTTCGGATACGGATGCAACGCCTCGGCGATCAACTCTTCGCTGACGTGTGGCCCGTACGACTCCGCCGTGTCGATCAAATCGACGCCGAGTTCGATCGCGCGACGCAGCACGCGCAGCGCTTCCGCTTTGTCTTTCGGCGGTCCCCACACGCCGTCGCCGGCGATGCGCATCGCGCCGAAGCCGAGGCGGTGGACGGGAAGGTCGCCTCCGAGAGTGAAGGTGTTCGATAGAATCGCGCTCATGCGTAAAAGTGTAGCGATCGTCGCCGTTCTTCTCGCCTTCACGATCAACGCCAAGGAACAACCGAAGCAGCCGCCGTTCAGCGTCGTCGAAGCATCGATCACCGATATGCAGGCCGCGCTCAAGTCCGGCCGCATCACGTCGCACGATCTCGTGCTGCAGTACCTCGTCCGCATCGCGACATACGAAGACAAACTGCACGCCGCGATCACGATCAACCCGAACGCGCTCAAAGAAGCAGACGCGCTCGATCGCGAACGCGCGCAAGGCAAAGTGCGCGGCCCGCTGCACGGGATTCCGATCGCGCTCAAGGACAACATCCACACGACGGACATGCCGACGACCGGCGGCGCGCTTGCGTTCGACGGACTCGTGCCGCCGTACGAGGCGACGGTGACAAAGAGGCTGCGCGACGCCGGCGCGATCATCATCGCGAAGACGCAGATGACGGAGCTGGCGAACTGGGTGGCCGGATCGCCCGCACCGATGCCGAACAATTACAACGGCCTCAATGGCTACGGATTCAATCCTTACGATCCGCGCCGCGATCCGCGCACCGACACGTTCGACGGACGCCCCGCGCTCAATACCGGCGGCTCGAGCTCCGGCGCCGGAACGGCCGCGAATTTCTGGGCCGGCAACATCGGCACCGAGACCTCGGGATCGATCCTCAGTCCGTCGAATCAGAACATGCTCGCCGGCATCAAGCCGACGGTCGGCCGCGTCAGCCGTTACGGCGTCATTCCCATTACGGCCGATCAGGACACGCCCGGACCGATGGCGAAATCCGTCTCCGACGCCGCAATCATCCTCGGCGCCATTGAAGGTCCCGACTCCAATGATCCGGCGACGAGCGCGTGCGCGCCGGCAAAGGACTACACGCAATTTCTCAAAGCGGACGGATTGAAGGGCGCGCGCATCGGCATTCCGCGCGCGTTCTACATCGAGAAAACGAAAGCGCCGGGATCGGATCGCGATCGCGGCGGCATCACCGACGAGCAGAAGAAAGTGATGGCCGACGCGATCGAAGTCCTGAAGAAGCAGGGCGCGGTCGTCGTCGATCCCGCCGACATTCCAAGCATCGTCGACAAGAACGGCGAGAACAACCTTATTCTGTTTGGCGTCTGCACGTCGATGGAGGATGTGAAGGACCGCAAGTGCTCCGTCGATCTCGCCTACGGCATGGAGCGCGACTTCAACAAATGGCTCAAGTCCCTCGGCGACAAAGCGCCGGTCAAGTCGCTCACGGACTTGCGCAATTGGAACACGTCGCATACGAAAGGCGGCGCGGTCAAATACGGCCAGTCGCTGCTCGACATTTCCGATTACATGGATCTCGAGACGTTCAAAGCGCGCTATGACGCCGATCGCGCCAAGGACATTTACCTGACGGCAACACACGGCATCGACGAGGTGATGAAAGCGAACAATCTCGATGCATTGCTGTTCGGCGATGGCATCGGCGCGAATGTCGCGGCGCGGCCGGGCTATCCGTCCGTCATCGTGCCGTTCGGCACCGTGCCGAACGCGCCGACGCCTGCGTTCCCCGACAAATTCGACGCGAAGCCGAATCCGTTTGGCATCACGTTCACCGGAATGGCGTGCAGCGAGCCGACGCTGATCAAGCTCGCTTACGCATTCGAGCAGGCTACGAAGCGGCGCGTGCCGCCACCCGCAATCCCGTGACGCGAGAACAACTCGATTCGATTCTGCGCGCGCGCAGCGGCACGCTGCAGGAGACGCCGTATGCGGCGCTCCTGCTCGCGCTGTCGACGCACGAGTCAGGCGCGGTCCTGCGCCTGAAACGCAATCAGCTGGAGAAGCAGATCGTGTTCGACGACGGCTCGCCCGTCGAATGCCGTTCCAACATCGCCACCGAAACCCTCGGCCGTTTCTTAGTGAGCCTCGGCAAGATCACGGAGCAGGCATGTCACACGGCGCTCAATGAGTCGACATCGCGCGGGGTGCCGCTCGGCGAGGTGCTCGTCGAGAAGAAGCTGCTCGCGCCGACCGATCTCTATCGGATGCTGCAACAGAATCTCGGCCGCAAGCTGCTCGAGCCGTTCAGCTGGAAGAGCGGGATATTCGAGATTTCGTTCGACGCGCCGGCCGCGTCGTCGGCGCTGCGCGTGAAAGTGCCGCAGCTGATTTTCACCGGCATTATGAAGGTCGACACACAAGAAAGCGCGGACGAAGCAGCGTCCGCGGCAGTCGGTAAATTTGTGTCGCTTGCAGCAGGCCTCGACGAATTGCGATTGTCAGCGGATCAGCAGAAGGTCGTCGAAGCCGCGAAGCGCGGTGTGGCGTTCGACGAGATCCGCACAAAATCCGGCGTCGATCCCGACGACGTCCATCGCATCGTCGCCGCGCTTCTGCTCCTCGGCATCTTCAAAGTCACAGACAAGCACGAGCCGTACATGCCGCCGTTCGTCGCAAAATTCGACGAACCCACGCCTTTCGTCGCAATTGTGGCGCCTCCGCCCCCGGCGGCGTCGGACGAAGTCATGTCCGCGTTTCTGTCTTATCGCCGCAAGGATTCATTCGATTTGCTCGGCGTCCCGGAGACGGAAGGTCTGCCTGCAATCAACGAAGCGTTCCTGAAGACGTCCGAGAAATTTCTCCCGTCCAAATACCCCGCCACCGCTCCCGACGCATTACACGACAAAGCCGAGCAACTGTTTTTCGCCGCGGCGCGCGCGTATGCGGAGCTGGCGGATCCCGACCGGCGCGAGGCGCTGATCAAGCGTCGCGTAAAAGCGCGCGAGCAGGCGGAGCTCGCGGCGAAGGCCGGCACCGCGGCGCTCATCGATCCGGAAGTGCTCTACAAGAACGGTTGCGCGTTGGTGGAAGCAGGCAAGCTGCGCGACGCATTGTCGTCATTCGAGCTGGCGGCGGAATGCGACGCGCAGAACGGCACGTACGCCGCCGAGGCGGCGTGGTGTCGTTTTCAATTGAAGGTGTCGCCCGCGGCGGTGACGCTCAAGCGCCTCAAGGACACGCTGCGCATCGATCCGAATTGCGCGGTCGCGTATTTGTACGGCGGCCGCTTGCACGGAATGCTCGGCAACAAGCTCGAGGCGGAGGCGTACCTCAATCGCGCGGCGATGCTGTTGCCGAAGGATATGCGTGTCGTCGAGGCGCTCAAGACGCTGAGGTGATCAGTGCCGTCCACGGTGGAAATGTCCGCCGCCGAAACGGAGTCCGATCGAGAACCGCGGCCCCCACCCGTAATAGTACGGACTGTAATAGCCATAGCCGTAATAGCCAGGGTAGTACCACGGATCAAAGTAGACGCCCGCCGAGTAACGCCGCACCGGCGCCGGCTCGCGCTCGTCCCGCCGCGCCGACGATTCGTCGACCATCGCTTTGATGACGTCCTTCGAAACATGCGCATCGCTCAACGCGATGAGATCGTCCGGCGTGACGTCGAAGCGATCGCGGTACTTGCGAACGTAAGCAATGATCGCGTCGTCGGAAACGCTCGACTGCGCCATGCGAATGACGTCGTCAATGATGATGGGCCGCCGCGCGCGATCACTCCGCGCCGGCTCAGGGTTGGTGGCGTCGAGTGCGAAGAGCGGGAGCGTCAGCAACAGCGAAAGGGCAAGGAAGAGTCGCTTCACGTGGAGCCTCCGAGGGGCGAGCACATGCGAATGTGGGGCCGTCGGTGCTCTCTCTAGAGTCAACCCGTCGCGGGTGTGCACGATCCTCTCGCGAGGACAAGGCGTCATCGAAAATGGGCGATGGGAGTAGGATTCTCAGCGGAATGGTGACCGATGCCGACAGTTCTGCGAGACGGACCATACCGGTTCTTCTTCTACGCAAGCGATCGTGGCGAGCCGCCGCACGTTCACGTGCAGCGCGAACTGATGGTGGCGAAGTTCTGGCTTACGCCGGCCGTTTGGCGAGGGGTGGCGACTCCGGCCGTCGGCGATCAACAGCCGCATGGAATCGTGACGGAGCATCGGCAACAGTGTTAGGAGACATGGAATGAGGTCTTCAGCAATCGAGATGACTGTTCCGCTCGCGACGAGCGTTATCGTCAGCGACGATACTCTGACTGTCGACCTGAGTGATGGACGCACGATCTCCGTTCCTCTGGCGTGGTATCCGCGTCTCATTCATGGCACCTTGGCGGAGCGGTCGGAGTGGCAGCTGATCGGGCGAGGTTCCGGAATACATTGGCCGCTACTCGACGAGGATATTTCGGTCGAGGGGCTCATTGCGGGTAAGGTGTCGGGGGAGAGTCAACGATCCTTCGCGAAATGCGTAGAACAACGCACGCAACAGGCGCTAAAGAACCGCAAACCCGTTTCGACCTGACGATCCCTCTCCCCATAGGACCACAAAAAAGTGTCCGCCGGTCTAGCGGCCGGATGCCGAACAGTTCCGGACGGCATCATATCCTCGGTGTGCCAGCGATCCGACGATGTCACCAGTCGCGCCGATCGGCTACTCCGTCAAAGTAGAAGAGCATTTGAAATCACCGGAAGCTACCACACACCGGCCACGTCGCAAATTGATCCGAAATGTTAACCATAAGACCTACGTCTCATGATGAGTTCGAAAGATCGAGTCCACAAGACGCGTACAGCTCGACGTCATCCGTGCAAGTACCTTAATCTGCTCGCGGCAAGCGAGCTTCGTGGAAACGGTCGGATAGTTGATCAAATGATCTACCTCGCCCCATAATTCTTCAGCGAGCGTGCGCAACTGAATTTCAGCAGTATATTTTGTCTTCGTGTTTGTTTCGACCACGTAATGAACGCTTGTATACATCCGGGGGCTCTGCTGAGTCTCGACTCCCAGTGATTTGAAATACGCGCCATATTCCTCGTCCCACGTCCGAGCGATCGGTCCTTCTAGAACCGGATAGCGATTCTCATCGAGAAGGCGCAATATTATGGCGTTAATAGCCGCAAACTGCGACGTGTGGAGGTGCAGGATGCGAAACCCCGTCAAATCGGTCACCCGTTCAAAGAGATTCTCTGAGGTAATGTCCCAGTCGCGCCCGGCCTCGCGGTATTTCGCTAACTTACGTTGCAATTTGTCCCGCAGATGGGAGGGCTCCTTAATACGGCCCCGCATCGAATGTATAAGAGGTTTCAGTTCCACTGACTCTGCAAACATCACGCGGAGATTCTCAACAAATTGGCGAAAAAGTGACGCGCGCTCCTCATAATACGCCACCAACGAATCAAGTTCCTCCGGCGAAGGTGGGTAACTAGGCATGCGGACCGACTCGTTCGACAAGTTGTGAGGCTATCGCATTGAACGCATCACGTGCGACTTCGCGCTGAGCAGTCGTGCCAGCATCTACATGTGCGATCGGGGTCCCCTGTTTCTGAGCTGCTACAGCTATGCTCCCAAAGTCTTTCACTTCGCCGATCTTTAGCTGGGCACGACTAAAAGGAACCAGTGTTCGGTCAACGCGCTCTAGCAAGACAACCACGTCACCGTAGACAGCCTTTTCTATTTGTGGAAGCATCTCGGCATACTCCGACGTTAGCGTACCTCCGTACACGCGAAAGCGTTGGGGTATGTAGCCAATGAGCACAGGGTGGCCAGGCAAGAGGTCGACGGCGTCCGGGGCGAGTTCAGAGATCGTCTTCCAGTCCCGTATCCATGCGGTAAGTGTGTGACCTAGAGTCTTCAAGGCCCGCACCGAAAACAAATCGCATGCGGCAGGAATTATGAACCCATCACAATCTAACAGGATTACTCTATTGAGAGGGCCGATGTTTGGACCTGAATCATAAAAGACGTAATCTATGTTGAGATCTGTACAAATGTCGTTAACGAGCTTGCTAAGAGCCGTTGTACCGCGAAATCCCTTCAATTTTCGTTGGAAGCATTCGCCCCAGAGCTGTGACAATTCTTGTTCAAACTCGGCCAGCCGTATGTCGCCCGGCAAAAGATAGAGTCCGTTGCCAATTTCTATGGCGCGAATCCGTCGGACATCGCCGGTTGCTTCTACAATTGGCTTCAGACCGGACCAAATAGTGGCGCCGGTCGCTGAATCGGACGAGTCAAGGAGACCATTGACCACACTCTCTTCGATCAGATACGCAGTGAGGTTGCATTGCGGATCGGAGTCCACTAAGAGTACGCGCTTGCCTGATGACACGAGGCTGTGCGCGACGTTGATGGTAAGTGTTGTCTTACCCACACCCCCCTTATGATTGAAGATAACGACGCGCCGAGCGGTATGGCGGGCCATGTGAGCTACTCGGCCTCTAATATCTTTTGCGCTGGCCGGCGGCTGCGACGCCGACGAGCTAGGCCGGCAATAGCCTCCCGCGCCGCTTCACGATTTGGAAGCGCTTGAACAAATTGTTCGTTCATCGCCGTTATTTGTTTGGTGCCTTGCGTTGCAGAAGTCAAGAATCCTTTCCGAGCGGCGTTATCAACCGCTGCGGCGGCGTTCGAAAATTTAAACTGAGCTGCTTCAGTGTTGAGTTTGCTGATATCGAACGTCTTGAAACGCGGCATATCCCGATAGTGGGTGAGGTAATAGCCGAGGCAGGCAACACGTTCTACGTCCGTCTGCGGCCTTTTCTGCAGCAAGAACTCCTTGGCCGAGATAGACCGATCTTCAGAGAATGATCCGGCTTTGCTCTCCGCTCCTACCGGCGCAACACGTTGATCCTGTGTGCCGACTTGCCCTTGTGCGACGTCGGTCAATCCGAAGTATGTGCGAACTGAAGCCAGAATTCGCCGCCGTGCCTCATCGTCTACGTGTTGCAGCGCCGAAATCACTTCGGTGAGGGCACGAACACGTTTCGATTCGTCGTCAGGAGAGCCAAGTTGATCCATCGGTGATACCTCGCGCCTATTCTAAGCGAAATGACGAAGGGCGGCCGGAGCCGCCCTTCGTCAAGTAGCGAGTGGAGGGTTTCGTCAAGAGCAGCCGCTAGTCGAGCCGCAATTGAGGCACTTGTAACAAGCCCCATTCCTCACCATGATCTCCCCACAATCGCTGCACGACGGCGCGTCCTGCTGGAACCGAATCGGCGCGCCACCCTTCACATTCGGCGCGTCCGCATCCTTTGGCGACATCACGAAGCCAACCACCCGCGGCGTCTCCGCTACCGCGTTGGCGACCGCGGTCACGAACGACACGTCTTTCGGGGTGGGGGACGTCACGTTGCTGGCGATCGGTTCGGGGTCGCGGAGGATTACGCCGGCGGCGGCTTGCTCGTCTCTTGGGAGGAACTTGATGGCGAGCCACTTGAAAATGTAGTCCATGATCGACTTCGCCATCGGGATTTCGGGATTCTTGGTGAAGCCGCTCGGCTCGAATCTCGTGTGCGTGAATTTGTCGACCAGGAGCTGCAGCGGGACGCCGTGCTGGAGCGACAGAGACGTCATTGTGGCGAAGCTGTCCATCAGGCCCGAGATCGTCGAGCCTTCTTTGGCCATGGTGATGAAAATCTCGCCGGGCGCGCCGTCTTCGTACTTGCCGACGGTGATGTAGCCTTCATGGCCGCCGATCGAGAATTTGTGCGTAATGGACTCGCGCTCGTCGGGGAGC